>WNGJ01003569.1_pt1 | contig 19693 bp, 14 predicted proteins | sample 5400611 | NCBI WGS metagenome assembly WNGJ01 (sample SAMN13153375, study PRJNA577476) | soil metagenome | isolation source: 40 cm soil or saprolite under Garry oak tree replicate 1 | place: USA:California | collected 2016-06-15
GGCGTTCACAGTGCCAAAAATGATTTGATTCTTCAACACGATGTTGCGCATCAATAGATCGGTATCAACCTCGATTGGTCCTTTCAGACTGGGAACGCCGGTGAAAATGAAGACACTGTTTGGGCCAAGTAACTTCCACGCCTCAAATGCGAGGCGCGAGACACCGGTCGCCTCGTATATCAGGTGGATGTGACCGAACAGTGCCTTTTGCTCCTCCACCGGTACCATTCCCTGGGAGCGGTACTTCCCTCCGATCGCCTCGACGATGTTTGCATTCGGATTTGGAGCAGGCGCCAGCGCGTACACAAAGATATCACAGCCTGCTGCAATCAATGTCATCGCGCCCAATAGCCCAACGGGACCGGCACCGAGGACCACGGCTGTCAGGGGCAAGCGCTGCGTATCTTGCGGCCTACCCTCCGGGATAAGGGGAATGAGCCATGGCAGACGACGCACGATCTGCAGGATTTGATCGCGGGCTTTCTCCGCGATAGTCAATGGCTCTGTCAGAACAGCGACATCACGCAGTTCTGGCGGCACGACATGCATATAGCGCTCGTGGTCGACCACGTACTCGGTCATGAAGCCGTGCTCTTCCTTGATACCGCGTTCCGTATAGTCACCGGTGATGCAAAAGTCCGGGTACCCTGCACGACAAGGACGGCACTCCGGGTGGGGACAAGGACGACGCACGGTCGTCACGACCAGGTCGCCCACTTTCACGCGGCTTACCGCCGGACCGACTTCGATCACCTCACCGAGTGACTCGTGGCCGATCACCAGGTAGTCGGAGCCCGCAGGGGGAGTTCCATATTCGAAGGCGCAGATTTCCTTGTCTGTGCCGCACAACCCAATGTCGAGGATACGAAGTTTGACCTGGTCGGGTTCAGTCATACGGGGAGCTTCATGCTCGATGACCTTGACCTCTTTGGTTCGTGGAAAAACTGCGACTGCTTTCATCTCTTTGATGACCTCCTTCGCACCAGACGAACTTGAACCACTACTGCCAGCATAGCGTCCCGAGGGCGAAAACACATGCTGTAAACACACTATTTTTGCGCACCGCTAGCTAGCTGAACACCACGAGGTGATCGTAGTGAGTAGTGTAAATACACTATGCGACAAGGATTCACTCAGCTTCCGATCGCATGTCGATGCACCTAAAAATAGTGCATTCAGGGGCTATGTTTTCGTATTGTAGCGTGTATGCTAATGGCAGAAATCTACGGGCCTCTCGTTGGCAGCGGCAAAGGGTGGCCAAGCTACATGCTTTGTTCTTTGTTAGGAGGTATCATGGCTTTTCAAGATTTTCTCATCGGCCTGCTGGTCTTGTTAGTGGGAGCAGCATTCTGCTTTGCCGGCTATCGATTCTTCCGGATTCTGATAGCTGTTTGGGGCTTCTTCGCCGGGTTCAATCTCGGTGCTGCAGGCATGACCGCGCTCTTTGGGCAGAACTTCCTGGGGACGACGACTGGCTGGATCCTCGGATTAGTGGTTGGCCTGGTGCTCGCCGTGCTGGCGTACTTTTTCTACTACGTTGCGGTCGTGCTTTTGGGCACATCGGCAGGGTACTCGCTCGGCAGCGGCCTCATGGCGGCCTTTGGCCTCAACAATCCAGGCTTCTTGTCCGTGACAGTCGGGATCATCTTCGCTGTTGTGTTCGCTCTGCTGATCCTGTTCCTCAACCTGCCCAAATTACTCATCATGGCGTTCACAGCGCTGGGCGGAGCTGTGGCCGTGCTGGCGGGTATCCTGATCATGCTGGGACAGATCCATGTGGTTGGCCTGCAGTACGGCGTTGCGATAGCACTGGTGAAGACCTCGTGGTTCTGGAGCATTGTGGCGATTGTGTTGGCAATAGGCGGCTTTTTGGCACAGTGGCGCACGATGCAAGAATATACCCTTGTGTGGTCAGAAGCACAGGTCCCAGGCGGGTCATCAAATGTTTGATACCACAACAATGATAGAAGCAAATCCTCACTGGAGACTTGCTCCAGTGGGGCTTTTCTATTCAATACAAAGAGGTGTGAAAGAGCATTCCCGCGCTCCTCGAAGGGGCATGGAACTCCGAGACTGATGCAGCGGCACAACTGGAGGCGTGTTATGGATATCAATCATACAGTTGAGCTGATAGGTTCCGCTTTCGAGCTGGCAGGGGTTGGGGTTCTCGCCGCTGGTTCGGTTCTGGCATTCGTACGATTCCTTGTTTCCCTTTTCAGTGCACGTAATGGCTCGGTGGCGTATCGTCATCTGCGTCTCTACCTTGGTAGAGCAATTATGATCGGGCTGGAACTCCTGATTGCCGCCGATATCATCCACAGCGTCGCCATCGATCCCACCTTCGCGACCGTTGGTGTGCTCGGACTGATTGTGCTTGTCCGCACGTTCCTGAGCTGGTCGATCGATGTCGAGATCAACGGCGAATGGCCCTGGCAACGTGCGCGGTTCCACAGGGGTGAACCGCCAGGTCAGGATGAAGTTTGAAATTCATCGCAGCTGATCATGTCTAGTGTAAACATGCCATCCCTCCTGTGCAAACAACGATGGGTTGCGAAGATGAAGACAGTGCATTTAAGGGATGTATTTTCACGCTTCGCACCCCATACTTGCTAGTGGCGATAGTTTTCTGAGCACATCTACTTTTGCAGCATGGCATAGGCTAGAACTCGGTGACATATCCAGCCAAAGCGTCCAATGGAGGTAAACTTCGCCGACCAGGCAGTTGAGGCCCTCATGAGGTGGGAAAAGACTCGTGAGGACATTACGGAACTCGACGAGATCGCCATGCTCGTCGGTGACAAGAATGGCTGCGAATGAAGGAGATACAAGCTATGCAAAATACCATCACGAAGACCGCATCCAGCTTCTGGCCGATCGTTTTCCCGCTCGCGCTTGCCCAGTTCGTTTGTTCTTACGCCGCCACCACCATGAATGTTTCCATCGGCAGCATCGCCCACGATCTGGGAACAGATGTTCACTCTATTCAAATAACGATCACCTTATTCACCCTCACCATGGCTGCGTTGATGATCCCCGGCAGCAAGCTGACGGATATCTGGGGCCGTAAATTCTGTTTAATGCTCGGCCTCATCGTGTACGCTCTGGGAGCGCTGATCGCGACGTTCGCCCCGGTTCTGGGCGTCTTGTTGTTTGGCTATTCCTTGCTGGAGGGCGTTGGCACTGCTCTGCTGATCCCGCCCGTCTATATTCTGTGCACGGTCTCCTTTCTCGACCTGCCCACACGTGCCAGAGCGTTTGGCGTCATCAGCGCAGCAGGCGGAATCGGGGCCGCAGCGGGGCCACTCATCGGCGGTATCATTACCACTGCGATCAGCTGGCGCGCTTCTTTCACCTTGCAAGTCCTGATTGTTGTAGTGATTATGGTGCTCAGCCGTCGCATCGCTGATCCCGGGGTACAGGGTGCCAGACCGCGCTTCGATATCATCGGAACGATCCTTTCGGCTGCCGGCCTCGTCTTTGTGGTGCTTGGCATCCTTCAATCGGGAACGTACGGCTGGATTACGGCCAGCCAGAATTTTACCATCGGCACTACCGTGGTCATCCCTCAGGGCGGTATCTCACCGGTCTGGCTCTTCGTCGGAATCGGCGCCCTCTTTTTAGTGGGGTTCTTCTTCTGGATCCGATCCCGAGAACGGGCCGGCAAAGAGCCGCTCTTATCCACGCACCTGTTCCGCAATCGTACCTCCAACCTGGGGTTAGTGACACAACTCATCCAATGGTTCATCGTGCAGGGCAGCTTCTTCGTGATCTCGGTCTTCCTGCAAGAGGTGCACCATTACAACGCCATTCAAACCGGCCTGGCGCTCACCCCCACCACCATCGGCATCCTGCTCACAGGCGCCCTTGCGGGCAGACTTGCGCAAAGGCGTGCGCAAAGAACCCTCATCCAGGCAGGCTTTGTCTTAACCATCGTCGGCATGATCCTGCTGTTGCTCTTAGCGCGTCTCACCTCAAGCAGCCTCGCCTCCATTCCGGGCCTTCTGTTGATAGGTCTGGGAGTGGGAGTGATGCTGACCTCCTCGGTCAACGTCGTGCAGTCCAGCTTTCCCGACAAAGACCAGGGGGAGATCTCCGGCTTATCGCGCAGCGTTTCTAATCTGGGGTCCTCGCTTGGGACAGCCATTGCCGGCTCGGTGTTGGTCACGACACTCGTCCCGCCAGACAAGACCTACCCCCTGGCCCTGATTACGATGATCGTCTTTACATGCATTGGCCTGATCGCGGCGCTCCTCCTTCCCTCTCTCAAACCGGCTCATTGAGGGCGTTTTATAACTGGGAAACCTCCCAAAGGTGAGCTAAAACCCGTTTGGGAGAACGGATGAGATCAGGACGGTGAGCCTGCCAAGCGGCCAAACCGGCGACGAGGGAGGGCGCATAGATCAAGGCCACTTGCCGGACGATGGTCGACCAGCCCAAGTAAGCAGGCCGTTGCAAACGAAAGAAGGGCAAGATCACTCCTGCCGCTTGCCAGCGTTTGCACAGTTGGGAAAGGCTGGGAATGCGCGGCTGGCCATCTGCATCGAGCGGCAAGCCACAGGCCAAGGCCAGCGCAGGCCAACTCTTGAGCCAGTCATGCACGTCCTGGTAGGAAAGACAGCCAGCTTCATCAAAGGCGCGTCAACTTTTGTTCGCTCCTCACATCGGTTCCTCAATAAGGGGGGTGAGATGTGCCTCACCCCTATCATGGCTAGCATGGCGTAAGAGTGTCAGGGCGATGGTTGGGTATATGATAACTGACCGGTTGAGCTCGACAACTGCTCTCTTCTGTACGTGATGATTCTTGCTTGTCAGCGCTCGCTCGACCAGATCCCTGAGCACCAGTCGCAAAAAGCTCATTCATGAGAATGACTATAGTCGAAGACGCGCGAGACGGCTATTCCCTATAGGGTATAGATTTTGCAGAGGGCAAGCGACTCCCGCAGGGCGACCCTTTGCAGGAAATAATACATGGCATCGCTCAACGCTATATGGTATACTTTATCCTGCGCTATGGAATCTGCAGGTGCTTACGTTCAGTGTGGGGGTGGGATGTTACCAGAGCTACGCAAGAGATATCGCTACGACCAAAAAGCGAGGCAGGATGGTGATACGATGACAACCGATCATTCCCCCCACAAGCGGCTGAATCTGGATACTCACCTGTCTCCACCAAGGGGGATTTCCGCCACATGCCCCACCCCCTCACGGCGCTGATTGGACGCGCACACGAGGTACAGCAGGCATGGACCCTGCTGAGGAACCCCGGGATACGCCTTTTGACCATCACTGGCCCGGGAGGGATTGGCAAGTCACGCCTGGCCTTGCAGGTCGCAGTGGACGTGCAGCGGGACTTTGCCGATGGGTACTGCTCCGTCGAGCTTGCCCACTTCACTACCCCCCAACAGGTAGGGCTCAGTATCGCGCAAGCGCTCGGACTCCGTGTGAGAGGGCGCGAGCCGTTTGAGCGTCTGAAGACCTTTCTGCGCGAGAGGCACCTGCTGTTACTGCTGGACAACTTCGAGCAGGTACCGGCAGCGGCACCGCTGCTCCCGGAACTACTCGCGGCCTGCCCCCAGCTCAAGATCCTGGTGACCAGCCGCGCCGTCTTGCGGGTGCAGGGCGAATTCGAGTTCCCTGTCCCGCCACTGTCCGTCCCCGACCTGCATCACCTTCCATCGCTCGAAGCCCTGGCGCACTACGGAGCGGTCGCACTCTTCGTGCAGCGCGCGCGGGCGATTGCGCGCGATTTCCGGCTGACTGAAGAGAACGCCCAGGACATCGCAGCGATCTGCGCCCGGCTGGACGGCTTGCCGCTGGCGATTGAACTGGCGGCGGCCCACACGAAAGTGCTCCCACCTCGCCTGTTGCTCGCCCGCCTGGAGAAGCCGCTGGACGTGTTGACGCGCGGCGGGCCAGATCTACCCGTGCGCCAGCAGACGCTGCGCATGAACTGCATGGATTGTCCCTGTGAGTCCTCTGAAGGGGACTATAATTTGTCACACGTACCCGGCTGCTTATTGGAAAGACTTCTACCCCAAGATATGCTGATCTCCTCTCTATCATGGTGTTTCGTCCTTTCCCTTACCTGGCTGTATCCTGTCTCCCATCGTCGATGTATCGACCCTCCCCCGACCGAAGGCATCAATGCTGCCCCAACGTCCCGGGATGTCCAGCAATTCGATCCGGCCCAGCATCCGAGGCAGGGCCGGATCGACAACAAGGTGGTCACCAACCGGCTCCAGGCCAAGCATCGCGCGCAGAAGCAAGAGCGGCGCCCCACTGGCCCAGGCTTGCGGGCTACATGCGGTTGGATACTCCACCGGAAACTCCGTCAATTCACGCCGATAGCCGGCGAACGCCTCCGGCAGGCGGCCCTTGAAGTAGGCAGCAGCCTCGAGCATGTTCATCGCAACCCGTGCAGCCTCCTCACGATAGCCGTAGCGTCTGAGCCCCAGCGCAATAAAGGAGTTGTCGTGTGGCCAGACTGTACCGACATGATACCCAATCGGGTTGTAGCCACCCTCTCCTTCCGCCATGGTGCGTATGCCCCAACCGGAATAAAGTTTAGGGCCCATCAGGTGACGTACAAGAGCCTCCGCCTTGTCCTCATCGACGATGCCACTCCAGAGCAAGTGCCCAATGTTCGAGGTCAACGAATCAACCTTGCGCCCATCACCATCGATGGCAAGTGCGAAGAACTCTCGATCTTCGAGCCAGAAGTCCTGGTTGAACCTCCGCTTCAGTTCGGCTGCTTGGCTCTCTAAGCGTTTGGCAAGCTCAGGATCGTCCCAGAACTCGCGAGCAAGACGCGCGCAGCGCATCTTGGCGTCGTAGACATAGCCCTGAATCTCACACGTCGCGCGCGGCAGGCGCGAGAGCGTGCCATCGGCGAACAGGATGGAGTTCCAGGAATCCTTCCAGCACTGGTTCTCCAGTCCCGTCTCCTTGTTGCGGCGGCTGTACTCAACATAGCCATCGCCATTGCGGTCACCGTATGTGTCGATCCAGGTGAGCGCAGCCCTGGCTTCCATCTCAAGCTGCTGTACCAGCTCGGCGCTGCCGGTCCAGCGCTCAAACTCATCGAGCAAGATGAGGAAGAATGGTGTGACGTCGGCAGCTCCATAGTAGGGTGAGTGCGGGCGTTCCTCGAACGCGGTCATCTCGCCGAAGCGCGCCTCGTGCATAATCTTGCCAGGTTCCTCATCGCGGAAATCGTCGATCCTTGTCCCTTGCCGCTGCGCCAGGGCACGTAGCGCCGCCTCGGCTAGCTCGGATGTGAAAGGGAGCGCCTGGTAGCTCGCGATCATGCTGTCCCTGCCGAAGATGGTCATGAACCAGGGTAAGCCAGCGGCAGGCAGCGCCTGTCCTGACAGCGTCAAAGGATAAAAGCGCAGGGCCGCCAGGTCAACCAGACTCCGACTGTAAGTTACTTGGAGAGACGGCCACTCACACGAAAGTCGTGGTAAAGCTTCACTCAACTTCTCCAGACTCCTCTTCACGTTCGACCTCGCTCGTTGATCTCCGTGTCCGTTCTTCGTCTCCTGGTGATTCTCGTCGAGCAAGCCTAACCTGATGACGACATCCAGAGACGTAGTCCACTGGCTGTGAGGTTCGATATGCACAGCGAAACTCAGACCGTGCTCGTCGATGTCGGCCTCGGCACTGGCGGTAATCAAGGTCTCACGGATGAAGGTTTCACGACGATAGCCGAGTACCAGGCGGTCGCTTTCGATCCGATGGTAGAACTCACCTTTTTTTGTAAGTTTATCTTTGACCTCGAACAGATCAGCAAAGTCAGCCGCCGCTTCAATGCGCACCTTGAGGTCAACTGGTTGGTCTTTGTGATTGAGGATGGTCACATCCTCGTGGAAGCCGTTTCCGATTGCTCGTTTGCGCATGATCGACTGGTCAGCATCTACATAGATGGTGCCGGTTCCTGGAACAAGGAAGAACTGTACGTAGAAGTAATCGAGGTCATCCGTAGACAGGATGTTCGGACGCAGCCCGTCCACTGTCAGCAGCCAGCGTGAAAGAAAACGCGTATCCCACGCAAACAGCCCCAGCGGCTCAGTCGGCGAGGCGTCGATGTCTCCGCGTAAGTCACTGACCACGAAGTTGTTTCCCTCCAGGACACTAACCGTTGTTTTCTCACCCATTGTCTTCTCCTTTATCCCTGTTTCCCGCGGGACAGGCTCTCATCGGGAAAGAGCCGCTGGAACATCTGCGCTAGCGCGAGATTGCCTGTGATCTTCATCCTCCCTTGCATGAACAGCGTGGTGGGATTCTGCTTTCCCACCACCAGGCGGTCGAAGTCTTCCCGGCTGCACACAAGCACGCAGTCTGCTCCAACCGTATCTCTGCTCACCGACAGCGATCCGTTGTTAACGACGACGAACCAGCTTCCCACATCCTCGATATCACATCGGATGGTTCCAGAGATGCCATGAAGCAGTGGTTCATACCCACGTTCGGCAAGTCGCTCAAAGAAAGCTTGAGTCGTAGCACTCATAGGTCCTCCTCAATAGTAGACCCTGCCCGGTTGCAGTGCTGAAGAGCCACAACCAGACCGGACGCTTTATGCACTATATCAACAGCCAGCAGCGGAGTACCTCTGCAACACTCCAGGCCTGCGCAAAACACCCCGCTGGCGTGAAAGGAGGTTCCGGTTCTGCTACTTCACTGACTGTACCCAGGCAGGCATCCCACAGATGCTCCATGAGTGGTTGGAGCAAAGAGCGTACCGCTGCCTGGTCCTTGTAGATAGCGAGATGGACATCAACGTATGGACCGATCAACCACGGCCAAACTGTTCCCCGGTGATACGCACCATCGCGTTGTTGTGAATTCCCGTTAAAATGCTTGCAGTACGATGGATCACCGGGACTGAGCGAGCGCAGCCCCATCGGTGTGAGTAAGGCTTCTGATACTTTCTGTAGCATACTCTGCATTTGTTCCCTGGTGAGCAGCGCGGGGGTCAGCGACGCGGCAAACAACTGGTTGGGACGCAGCGAGGCATCGTTCTGCCCCACAACCCCCTCAACATCGACCACATCGTAAAGATACCCTCCTGCTTCATACCAGAAACGCCGGGTGAAATTCTCACGCACCTTTGAACGAAGTTGACCGAACCGGCTAGCATCAAGAGAGAAGCGTCCTGCCCAGGATTCCATACAGGTGAGCGCGTAATACCAGAGCGCGTTTACCTCTACAGGTTTGCCATGACGAGGGGTGACCACCCAATCACCAACCTTGGCATCCATCCAGGTGAGTTGCACCCCCGGTGTACCGCCACGCAGCAAACCATCGGCCGGATCGACGCCGATGCCATAGACTGTGCCTTCTACATGCCTGTCAATAATGCTGCTGAGCGTTAGGAAGAGTTCATTGAGCAGCGACCAGTCTCCCGTCGTCGTGAGGTAGCGATCAAGCCCATGGAACATCCAGAGGGTCGCATCAATCGTATTGTACTCTGGTGCCTCTCCACTGTCGGGGAAACGGTTAGGAATGAGTCCCCCGTGGGTATAGGAGGCAAATGCTTCGAGGAGACTGCGCGCCTCGTTATACCTCCCCGTGCTGAGGAGCAATCCGGGTAGGGAAATCATGCTGTCCCGTCCCCAGTCTGCGAACCAGGGATAGCCGGCAATGATCGTCTTAAGGTCAGTGGAGAGATGTTCTTGCCCGCTGCCTGGCTGGCTGTCTTGCGCGTTTGCTGGGCGAGCGACGATAAATTGATCGGCGGCAAGTGCCAGCCGAGCAAATACTGGATCTGCTTGTGGCAGGGGATCTTTTGAGCGATTCGCCGTCGCCAGGAGTTGTTGGGCACGCTGTTGGTGGCGCGTCCAGGCCTTCTCCACGGCCGCTTCATGCTGAGGGCTGCCCAACTCAGCCTGCAAATGAGGTTCAGCGCTGAGTACAATGGTCACACGCTCCCCTGGAATCAACTGTAGACGAAATGTGCCCGGCTGGTACACGTCCTCTCTATCAGGAAGGCCGCGCTCTGTCTCACGTCGATGCTTCACCCCCCAGAACCAGTACCCTGTCGGGGTAAAATGGGCAGAAGACCCTAAGACAAGGGAGTAGGCTGGAGCTCCCTCATACGCACGTATGCGGCAGCGATTCCCCTGATCCTCCACCACAAAATGCCAGTTGGCATCTCCATGTGTCGCGCTATGGTGATTGCGGTAGAGGCAGAAAGGAGCGAGCGTGAGCGTCAGAGGCGCGTCACTCGCTCCTTTACCGGGCGCAGCGGAGAGCGCATACTGTACATACGTTGTGTTTTGTCCGTATTCCATCCAGATGCGCTTCTCAAGCGTTATGTTTTCGTCCAGTCGATAGCGAAAGCCAGGTACATCGGCCTCTAACGAAAACGTGTCGAGGTAGTTGTATCCTTGCGGGTCGATAGTGCCATCCTGGTATTCATTCACGCCCAGTTTGAGAACACGGTTATCTGGTAGTTCAGCCGTTTCATCTATTTTGGTGACCAGGACGTCCCGTTCAACAGGAGGGCGAAGCGCTGCTACAAGCAGACCGTGATAGCTGCGTGTAGTTGCCCCAGCAAGAGAGCCAGCAGCATAGCCACCCAACCCATTCGTTACGTACCATTCATGATCGAGTCCCGCTTGCACATTTCTACAAATATCCGGGCCCACAGAGAGATTCCAGGCATTTGCAGTGGCGCGATCGGTTTCAACTCCAGGTTGTATGGTCATTTTTTGCGTAGCCGTGCGGAGATCCTCCCTTTTAAGTCAAGTACAGAGGCCAGGCACGAGCTCTCCTTTCTTCATTACGGTAACATCAAACCGGACCATTAAAAAGCGAGACAGCGATCGGCGTAATACTATTTGCCTTCTGCAGATAGGTCTCTTCATCTGCCTCAATCATGAGCTTGTGAATGACCACGAGATCAGCATCGGGTACCCAATCAAACGGTTGCAGGCAGAGCCACTTCGTTAATTGCCCCTTTTCTCTCACCTGTACTTGCCCAGGAGACCGTGGCACACGGTAGATGCGTTCTGGATCGCTGGGGCTGGGAATATCGATGTAGCCCTGCCAGATCAATTGGACGTATTGTTCAGCGGTCAGGACGGCGCGCAGAAGCTCGCCCGCCCGACGCTTCGCCCCTGGCCGCTTGTGATAGCTACCACTGATGAACACCCAAGGCAACAAGGGCAGCAGAACGACTATCAAAACACCCACCAGTGTTGCCATATTCATCCCCCAACCACCCGTGGGACCATGACAATCTGCGAGACCTGGGCGTCAAACTGCTCAAGACGCTCTACCGGTTTGCCCGGTTCGACACGAAAAGCCGTCGCGCCCCTGGCGCGCTCGCGCGCAAAGATCCGTTCTGCTTCGCGAATCGCGGCCAGCGCTTCAACATCACCCGCCAGGGCGTCCTGTCCATTCCAGCGCAGGCGCTCATCCCCGCGCTTCGATATGATCCGTAACATTCCCATTGTGTTCCTCCTTCATCATCTTTGTCAGTGTTGCTAGTAGTGCTTCTGTAGGACGGTGGCTTTCACACAGTGAGCTGATCTTCCTGGTAGGCGCGCGTCACGCCCACGTGATGAGCCATCTTAAATTAGTGTACTGGCTCAGGACCGAAAACACACCCTCAGAACACACTATTTTTGCGTGCTTCCGCAGCGAACAAAAATAGTGTGTTCTGAGGGTGTAATCGCGAACATAAAATAGTATTCTAGACGCAGTGATCGTATTCCTCATAATTGAGAAATTGGCAATCAGCAAGCGAGGAGAGAACATCATGACAGATACAGAACGAAATCGACTTCAAGAAGCGCATGAGGACAAGCAGCCGTGGTATCGCTGGGGACCCTATCTGACCGAACGTCAATGGGGGACCGTCCGCGAGGATTATTCCCCTGATGGTGATGCATGGGATTTTTTTCCACATGATCACGCCCGCTCGCGCACGTATCGCTGGGGCGAAGATGGATTGATGGGGATCAGCGATGATAAAGGGCTGTTATGTTTTGCCCTTGCCCTGTGGAACGAGGCCGATGCGATCTTGAAGGAACGGCTCTTCGGCCTGACGAACTCAGAGGGCAACCACGGTGAGGATGTGAAGGAATACTATTTCTTTCTCGACAACACCCCGACCCACTCATATATGAAGGCGTTGTATAAATATCCACAGCGTGCCTTCCCCTATTACGATCTTGCCACCACGAATCGCAGTCGCGGTCGCCATGAACCCGAATACGAGCTGATGGACACGGGCATCTTCGCGGAAAATCGCTACTTCGATGTCACGATGGAATACGCCAAAGCAAATCCTCTTGATATCCTGATCCGTGTGAGCGCCACCAATCGTGGACCAGAGGCGGCAACGCTGCACCTGCTTCCCACGCTCTGGTTCAGCAACACCTGGGCATGGGGCTATGACGACCGCCGGCCTGTGCTGACCGCCGTCGAGCCTGGAGCAGGGCAAGCGGGCGGAGAAAGCGCCCGTCTCGTGCATGTACAGCATCCTGAGCTGGGTGACTACTGGCTGGCGTGTGAGGGGACGCCCCAGTTACTCTTTACCGAGAACGAAACCAATGACGAGCGGCTGTGGGGAGTTGGGAATCGTACCCAGTACGTCAAAGACGGCATTCATGAGACGGTGGTCAAGGGTGCCAAAGAGAAAGTTAATCCGCAGGGCGTTGGGACTAAGGCCGCGGCACACTACAGCGTCATCATTGCGCCAGGCGCGACGCAGACGATCATGCTGCGCTTGTCAGCCAACCGGCAGAGCGCGCCATTTGCCGGTGCTGCGGAACTCTTCACCACACGCATTGGAGAAGCTGACGATTTTTACCGTGCGGTGAGTACAGCTCAGACGGAGGATGCGCGCGCAGTCCAGCGACAGGCTCTCGCCGGCCTGCTCTGGAGCAAGCAGTTCTACTATTATGATGTGGATAAGTGGCTGCGGGGTGATCCTGCCGGGCCAACGCCACCGCCCCAGCGCAGCCGCAATAAGGGCTGGAAGCACCTGAGCAACAATGATATCATCATTATGCCCGATACCTGGGAGTACCCCTGGTACGCCGCATGGGACCTGGCCTTCCATTGCATTGCGATGGCGATGATCGACAGCGACTTTGCCAAGAACCAGCTGCTGTTGATGCTCCATGAGCGCTATATGCATCCCAACGGCCAGTTGCCCGCCTACGAATGGGCCTTTAGCGACGTCAACCCGCCGGTGCACGCCTGGGTGGCCTGGCGCATCTACATGCAAGAGAAGGAGCGCACGGGCAAAGGCGATACCGCCTTCCTGGAGCGCATCTTCCAGAAACTGATGCTCAACTTCACCTGGTGGGTCAATCGCAAAGACGCCGAGGAGAATAACATCTTTGAAGGCGGCTTCCTGGGACTGGACAACATCGGCGTTTTCGACCGCAACATGACGCTGCCCGAGGGCGCGGTGCTTGAGCAGTCTGATGGCACGGCCTGGATGGGAATGTTTGCCTCGATCATGCTGGCGATAGCCCTGGAAATGGCGCACACGGACCCGGTGTACGAAGATCTGGCGAGCAAGTTATTCGATCACTACATGTACATCGCCGATGCTATCTACGGGGGAGGGCAGAGCGGCCTGGGGCTCTGGAATGATGAGGACGGCTTCTTCTACGACAAGCTGAGTACGCCTGATGGCCGGCAGATGGCGCTGAAAGTGCGCTCGCTGGTTGGGCTCCTGCCACTGCTGGCCATGGAGACGTTTCCAACCGAGCAGGCAGCAACCTTTCTGGATGAACGCATGCACTGGTTTATGGAGAACCGCCCCTATGTCTCTCGCCTGATCAAGCGCTGGCAGGATACACGCGAGAAGGGCCAGTATAAAGATGTCATGATGCTAGCCATGGTGCGTGGGGATGATCTACGAAGTCTCCTCACATACATGCTTGACCCGCAGGAATTCCTCAGCGACTATGGCATTCGCTCGATCAGCAGGTATCACGCCGCCCATCCCTATGAGGTGAATTTTCCGAGATATGGGACCTATACGGTCAATTACGAACCAGCCGAATCAAGCACCGGAGCTTTCGGCGGGAATTCCAACTGGCGCGGGCCGATCTGGTTCCCCATCAATTTCCTGCTGGTCGAAGCGCTGCAGAAATATCATCGATTTTATGGGGATGATTTGCTGATAGAATACCCCAGCGGCTCAGGCAAGAAACTGACGCTAGGGCAGGTAGCAGAGGAACTCTCGCGTCGCCTCACAAGCATCTTCTTACGTGATGAGCAGGGTCGACGGCCGGTGTTTGGTGGCAACATGACCTTTCAGAACGACGAACACTGGCGCGATCACGTCTCGTTCCATGAGTACTTTCACGGGGATAACGGGGCGGGAATCGGTGCCAGCCACCAGACGGGCTGGACAGCCGTGGTAGCAAATCTGCTCCAGACGTCCCAGGCAGCCGGGGCCAGAGAAGAAGCAGCTAAAGCAACCCGAGGGGCAATTTAGAAGAATGTAGGTGCTGTGGAGGAGCGCTGACTACGGGCCGCGTTCCCCATAGCACCTACTACAGTGCATGCGTCATCCCAATTTTTCATTTCCTTCACTGTTCGATTCAGTCTACTGCCCTACAGACGCTTGTGCATGCTCAATTTTCAACATCGTCACTCTCCGGATCCAGAAAGATTGGCATCTAATCTGCTTCTACGCATTCGACCGAAAGAATCGGACAGCCGATGTCATGCAGCGCATTGAGGACACCAATCAGTGCGGATTGGTCTGCCAATCGACCCGTCAGGATCGTCATCGCAGAGCGTTTCGGATCGCTTACCTGCTCGATCGTCATGCCGCCGCAATAATCGGACCACTGCTCATCCAAGATGCCCAAGATACAGATCCGGTACATGGCCGGGTCAAACAAGTTGGTTTTTGTCAACTCACAAGTTCTGCCTTTTTTGCTTTGCGCATCTGGAAAGCCTGGAGGATCAGCACAATCCCTCCAATAAACGCCCAACCTCCGGCAAACAGTTTGCTCAATGGTCCCAGCGCAGCCAGGATGATCAGCAACAATCCCAGGCCTACTTCGAACAAGCCCAGGAGCAATCTGCCCAACGACTGCTCGCGTGTCGTATCTGCGGTTATGAACCCGCCAAAAATGTTGATCAACCCCACGAACAGCGCTAACGAACCAAGGATTCTGATCGCCAGCTCTGGGTCAAGATAGCGCTGATAAGAAGAGCGAAGCAGGAGCGCTGTACCGACGACGGTGCCAACCAGGCCCGCGACAAGCCACAATCCTTTTTTCTGACGCCCGGAAAAGCCCCATTGCAGGCTCATCAGTCCGCTAACCAGCCAAAAAATTGCCATAAAATTAACAAACACACTGCGGCCGATATTGGGCCACCCGAGGATCAGAATTCCCACAATCAGCGCAGCGATGCCGCGAACGAGGTTAAGCCACCAGAATCTTCGCATAATGCAGCCTCATTTCCCAGGCCATGGCTGGCCCGCGCCGTCTTTGGACGGCGCGGGCCACTTTCCACAAGCGACTCCTCCTGAGAATCACTGTAGTCGATAATGCGCGAGAAAACTATTCCCCACAGGGTATAGAAAGGGTATAGTTTTGGGCGTTATGCCGGCAATGCTCGCGGCGTTGTGGAGAGGCTGGTGCCCAAGCAATCCTCAGCCATGCCCGTGTGAGGATGCGCAAAAACAGATCATGCGGGCGAAGCGGGAACATATCTAGTGTAAATGCACTACGAGCTATGACCACCTTGTGTTGTTCAGCTGTCTTGCGATACGCAAAAACAGTGTGTTTACGGCATGTGTTTACGTTCCCTGGCAAGTACACTGGTAACTATGATCTATATGCCTTCCGCCAGCAACGTCGGAAAAGCGAAGTCACAATCGAGTTGCAAGGAGCGGCAGGAGTGGTCAAGCAGCATGCTTCCATCTTCGCATCGCAACACATCAGTCAACACGAAGGAGAAACACATGTCACTCAAAGAGTACAAACCCGGAACTGCTTTTCCCGGCGTCATCGGGCTGACGGTAGACCACAGTCCAGCCCGGCCTGGCCTGAACCTCTGCGTGCCAGAGAAGGCGCGCCCAACGTGCTGTTCATCGTGCTGGATGACACCGGTTACGGCCAGCTCGGCTGCTACGGCAGCCCCATCGAGACGCCCAACCTGGACAGCCTGGCTGAGGACGGCCTGCGCTACAACAACATGCACACCACGGCACTCTGTTCGCCTACGCGTGCGTGCATCATCACCGGGCGCAACCACCACTCCAACGCCCTGGCCGCCATCACCGAACTTGCCACCGGCTATCCCGGCTACAACGGCAACATCCCGTTCGAGAATTGCTTCCTCTCGGAGACGCTGCTACAGCAGGGCTACAGCACCTTCATGATCGGCAAGTATCACCTGGTCCCGTCCAACCTGGAATCCGCCGCGGGTCCCTACGACCGCTGGCCGCTGGGGCGCGGCTTCGAGCGCTTCTATGGCTTCATGGGCGGAGATACCCACCAGTACTACCCCGACCTGGTGTACGACAACCACCAGGTCGAGCCGCCGAGGACACCCGAAGAGGGCTATCACCTGAACGAGGACCTGGCCGACAAGGCGATCCAGTTCATCGCCGATGCCAGGCAGGTCGCGCCGGACAAGCCGTTTTACCTGCATTACTGCCCCGGCGCCACGCACGCGCCGCATCACGTGCCAAAGGAGTGGGCGGACAGGTACGATGGCATGTTCGACGACGGCTGGGATGCGTACCGCGAGAAGGTGTTCGCCCGGCAGACGGAGCTGGGCATCGTTCCGGCTGACGCCGAACTCTCGCGTCACGACCCGGACGTGCCGGACTGGAATGGGCTCTCACCAGAGGCGCGCAAGCTCTACGCCCGCATGATGGAGGTCTTCGCCGGTTTCTTGAGCCATACCGACTATCATATTGGCCGCCTGCTCGACTACCTGAAGAGCATCGGCGAGTTCGACAACACACTGATCATGGTCATCTCCGACAACGGCGCCAGTGCCGAGGGTGGCCCCACCGGCACGACCAATGAGCTGCAGTTCTTCAACAACGCACCCGAGTCGCTCGAGGAGAGCCTGCAGAAGCTGGACAAGCTGGGTGGGCCGGAGACCTTCAACCACTACCCATGGGGCTGGACCTGGGCCGGCAACACACCCTTCCGCCGCTGGAAACGCGAGACCTATCGTGGCGGCGTCAGCGACCCGTTCATCGTCCACTGGCCCAGTGGCATCCAGGCAAAGGGTGAGGTGCGCACGCAATATGCTCACGCCATCGACATGGTACCGACGGTGCTCGAAGCGCTGGGGATCGAGCCGCCGGCGGTCATCAAGGGCGTCACCCAGTCGCCCATCGAGGGCGTCAGCTTCGCCCGTACCTTCGACGATGCCAAAACGCCCACCAGGCACGTCACCCAGTACTTCGAGATGTTCGGCCATCGTTCACTATACCACGACGGCTGGCGGGCGGTGTGTCCCTGGCCTGGCCCCTCGTTTGCCGAAGCGAGCAGGCCTCTCGGCGCGACCATCTCGGCCGAGACGCTGGCCGAGCTAGACGCCCACGGGTGGGAACTCTACCATGTGGCGAAGGACATCGCCGAGAACCACAACGTCGCCGCCGAGAACCGTGAGAAGGTGATCAACATGATCGCGACCTGGTATGTGGAGGCGGGCAAGTACAAGGTGCTACCCATTGACGGGAGTGCTCTGCAGCGGTTCGCTCAGGAGCGTCCGCAGATTACAGCTGCACGTACCAAGTATACATACTTCCAGGACACGCAGACGGTGCCGTGGTTCGCCTCGGTCCATGTGCTCAACCGCCCGCACAGCATCACCGCCGATGTTGAGATTCCCAGGGGTGGCGCGCAGGGTGTGCTGCTCTGCCAGGGTACGGGTGCGGGTGGCTATGCGTTCTACGTCAAGGACGGCAAGCTCAAGTATGCCCACAACTACGTCAGTAGAGCGCTCTATGAGGTCATGTCGGTGGACCCTGTGCCGCAGGGCCGCCACCAGTTGCGCTTCGAGTTCGAGCCGACCGGCAAGCCAGACATGACAAAGGGCAAAGGCACGCCTGGGCGAGGCCAGCTCTATATCGATGGCAAACTGGTCGGAGCGGCCGAGATCCCGGTTACAACGCCGCTTATCTTCAACCCGGGCGGCCTGACGTGCGGCGCCAACCCCGGCTTACCTGTCACGCCCGAGTACTCGTCGCCGTTCAAGTTCACCGGCAAGATCTACGGCGTGACGGTGGATGTCAGCGGTGACCTGATCAAGGATGATGAAGCCGAGCTGCGCCTGGTCATGGCGAGACAGTAGTGAAAAAGACGGGATGCAGGAACATGGGTCTCGCCTGCGAGCATAAGATGGCCGTTGCATTGCTGCGATGCCATCTCATGCTCGCACCCCAACGCCAGGGCCATCACTGAGAATATATCCCTTAAATGTACTGTTTTTGGGCGCATTCAGAGCGAGAGAATCTCGCAAGGGTCGGGGTGCGTAGTGTGTTTACACTGGAAAAGCCAACTTTTCATTCCTGCAAGTACTATAAACATGTCAAAAACAGTAGATTCGCATCATGTATTTTTTGCCTTTTGTATATAGACTGAGAGCAGTGGCGCAGTTTCTTGTCACCGTCTTTGAAGAGGTTTGCAGAGAAGGTCGGCAATAGAGTGAGACGCTCCACCTTAATATTGTTACCGGCTATCACACAAATCGAAAGGAGTTACCTCAAATGAGTGAGTTATCTCAAGCGAAAGAACGTCCCGTAGGAGTCACCATTCTCGCGATCCTGGCTGGTATCGCGGCAGTCCTGGCCGCCATCCATGCGCTCCAGTTCCTGGGGATCATCCCATTTTTTATTGGCTCTGTCCCCGTCAGAACGTTCAGCTTCTGGTATGCCCTGATGTGGGGGCTGATGGTCTGGGTGTACGTCTGGCTGGTGCAAATGCTCTGGCGGGTCGATCCACAAGCGTGGCTCTTCCTGGTGATCGTCACCATCTTCGAACTCATGCTCGACTTCATCGCGATGCTTGGTAGGAGCACCTGGCAGGATGTGGCTGTGTCCTTCTTCGTCAATGCCATCATCCTGATTTATTGCATGCTACCCGGTGTGAAGAGGGCCTTTGGCACAGCGTATTAAACGTGCTCTTGGGGATCCAAGGGGCCTTGCAGGCCCCTTGGATCCCCTGCTGAGATGATACCTCCTGATGGATAGTACCCTTATGCGAGTTGGTGTTCAAGAGCATAGCGAGTGGCAGCGCTGCGCGAATTGAGGCCCAACTTGCCGTAGATCGATTGGATATGCCCATTGACTGTGTGCGGGCTCAGGACGAGGCGCGCGGCGATCTGGCTGTTGCTTAGTCCCGTCGTGAGCAGACGGAGCACCTCGATTTCACGTGTCGTCAGCTCTTCATAAATGAGCGCAGAAGGCGGCTTTATAGACTTCCCAGGGGAGCCCGTAGGGCTCTCTGAGAGGATTGTTGGGCGTGGTTCCATCCCTTTCATTACTACTATCTCAGGAAGATCGCCGCTCTCTCCTAGCTCTCTGTAGAGCCGTACGCCTTCCTTGAGCAGAGCGGCAGCTGTTCCTTCTTCGCCGCGCTCTTGTATGATTGTACTCAGGCAGGTCAGCGCGGAAGCCTCGCCTCGTTTGTCTCCCAGAGAGCGGAAGAGGTGCAGGCTTTCTTCCAGCAGTGGAGTAGCC
>WNGJ01002180.1_pt1 | contig 19691 bp, 18 predicted proteins | sample 5400611 | NCBI WGS metagenome assembly WNGJ01 (sample SAMN13153375, study PRJNA577476) | soil metagenome | isolation source: 40 cm soil or saprolite under Garry oak tree replicate 1 | place: USA:California | collected 2016-06-15
ACGTACAAGCTCGCCTCCGAGATGCTGATCGATGACATCGTGCCGGGGAGCGCGCTCCGCGACGAGCTGATCAAACGGCTCGCGTACGCAGAGACGAAGGCTCACGAGTTCCCGGCTCGCCGGAACGGCGTCTACCCGGTCTGAGCCGCGCCGGCGTCGGCCGCCGCCTGCTCACTTCCGCAGCACGTCGACCGCCCGAACGCACTATTTCGTGCCGAGTTCGGGAATCCCCGTGCTAGCAATCAAATGTGCAAAAAGTGAAACGGCCGTCCGCGCGGTGTCGTGAGCACCTCACGACCCGGCAGGCGGCGGCTCACTGTCGGGTCTCGATTCCCACGCTTCGGCGCTGGATCCGGGCGGGAGAGCTCGGCGCGCACCTGACACCGGGCGGTCATCGCCGCATCGATCTCGGCGAGTTCCAGCGCTTCCTGCGCGCGCAGGGCCGCCCGGCGTATCCCGTCGGTCCCGAGCGGAGGACGCGAGTGCTGCTCGTGGACGACGAGCCGCTCGTCGTCCAGATGCTCCACGATTTGCTGATCGACGGACCATTCGCGATCGAGACGGCGACGGACGGCTACGAGGCGCTCGTCAAGGTCGGGACGTTCCGCCCCGCGCTGATCATCCTCGACGTGGTGCTGGCCGGCCTCGACGGGATCGAGGCGTGTCGGTGTCTGCGCCGCATGCCGGAGACGCGCGAGGTGCGGGTGCTCGGTGTGACCGGGCATCCGTCCATGATCCCCGTGCTGCTCGGGGCCGGGGCGGACGCGTGCGTGACCAAGCCACTGGACCTGGACGTGGTGTGCCGAGAGATCACGCGGCTGACGTCGGCGACCACGATTGACAGTCGCGCCTCGGCCGACGGGGCCCCAGCCCCGCGACGGCCTGCCGCGCGCACCACCGTTCCCCACTCCCTCACGGGACGAGAGGGCTGAAAGAGGCCATGGACTCTATCCGTGTGCTGTATGTCGAAGGCGATCCCACCGATCAAGAGCTGACCCACCGCCATCTCGTGCGTCACGCACCCCATATCAAGCTGACCGTCGTCGGGACCGTCGCCGAGGCGGTCGAGCGCGTCACGATCGGCGACATGGACGTGATGCTCGCGGACTATCGCCTCCCGGACGGTACCGGCCTCGATCTGCTCGACGCGGTCAAGTCGAGAGGCCTCGAGGTGCCGGTGGTGCTCGTCACCGGCTCGGGCGACGCCGACCTCACGGTGCGGCTGCTCAAAGCCGGGGCCACCGACTATCTGGTGAAGCGCCCGGACTACCTGGCCACCTTGCCGGTCGTGCTCGAGAGCGCGTTCCGCTGGTTCCGCACCGCGAGCGAGCGCCGACGCGCGCCGACGCGTGTCCTCTACGCCGAGCACCATCCCGAGGACATGGCGCTCACCCTGCGGGCCTTCGAGGAACACGACCGCCGCGCGCGCGTCGAGACGGCGCCGCTCGCGCGCGAAGCGCTCACCAAGCTGAAGACCGTCCACTACGACGTGCTGCTGCTGGACAATCGGATGCCGGATCTGTCGGGGATCGAGGTGCTCAAGGAGCTCCAGGCCGAAGGCATCCGCATTCCGGTGGTGATGGTCGCCGAAGAGGGCGACGAGGACTCGGCCGTCCAGGCCTTCAAGCTCGGCGTCGCGGACTATCTGATCAAGCGCGACGGCTACCTGGCCAAGCTGCCGTCGACGATCGAGAACGTCCTGGCGCAGCGCCGTCTGGCCGACGAGAAGGACGGCCTCACGGTGCTCAACGATCTGGCGAAGTCGCTCATCACCACGAAAGATCTCGACGAGGTCCTGCGTCGCGTCGTGAACGCCGCGCGCGAGCTCATCAAGGCCGAGGCGAGCGTGCTGTGGCTCTTCGAGGCCGGCGTGCTGTGGCCGGTTGCCTGGGAAGGAATCGAGGACCGCGCGGCCGAGCCGCTCCGCTTCCCGGTCACGCCGAATCTCGCCGAGCGGCTCGCGATCGAGCGCAAGATCTCCCTGCGCCATCTGCTCGCGCAGACGAGCGGACCCGACCCGACGGCGGTCCTGGGAACCCCAGGACAGACCCTGGCCGCGTCGTTCGTCGGGCCCGAGGGCCTGGTGGCCGTGCTGGCGGTCGGCAGCCAGCGGCCGCGCGAGTTCACCGCCATCGAGGAGCGCCTCTTGCTCGCACTGGCCGATCACGCCGCGGTCGCCGTCGAGAACGCGCGGCTCTACCGTCGCCTGCGGCTCGAGCTCGAGGCGCGCGAGCGGCTCACCGCGATCCTGGAGGCGACGACCGATCTGGTCGCGATCGCGGATCTGTCGGGACGCCTGCTCTATCTCAATGCCGCGGGCCAGGCTCTGCTGGGACTCCCGGCGGACGACGCGCTCGGACACCCCATCGCCGGCCTGGCGCCGGAACGGCTGCGGCCCGTCGTCCACGATGAGATCTGGCCGGCGCTGATCCGCGACAGCCTCTGGACGGGCGAGGCCGTGCTGCTCGCGCGCGACGGGCGCGAGGTGCCCGTCTCGGTCGTCGCCGTCGCCCATCGCGGGGCCGACGGATCCGTCGAGTTCCTGTCCGCGATCGTGCGGGACATGACCGAGCGCAAGCGGATCGATGCCGAGCTCCGGCGTCAGCGCGAGGCGCTCTATCAGACCGAGAAGCTCGCGACGATGGGCACGGTACTCGCCGGCGTCGCGCACGAGCTGAACAATCCGCTGACGGCCGTGACGGGGTACGCGAACTTGCTGCGTCAGGACCTGGCCGGCACGCCCTCGGCCACTCGTGCCGAGGCGATCGCCCACGCCGCCGATCGCTGCGCGTCGATCGTCCGCAACTTCCTGGCGCTGGCGCGACGCCACCCGCCCGAGCGCCAGCTCGTGCGCCTGAACGACATCGCGCGCGACGCGGCGGAGCTCCTGGCGTATCACCTGCGCGTCGACCGGATCGAGGTCGCGCTTGATCTGGTGGAAGGCCTTCCGGTGCTCTGGGCGGATCCCCATCAGCTCCACCAGGTCGTGGTCAACCTGGTGACCAACGCCCGCGACGAATTGCGCAAGGCGTCGGCGCCGCGACGACTCACCTTGCGTACGCGGGCCGACGCGGTCCGCGGGCGCGTCTCGCTCGACGTCGAGGACACCGGCCCGGGCGTCTCGGTCGAGATCCGTGACCGGATCTTCGAGCCGTTCTTCACGACGAAGCCGGTCGGGCAGGGGACCGGCCTCGGTCTCTCGCTCTGCCACGGGATCGTCGAAAGTCACGGCGGCACGCTTTCTCTCGTGAGCGAGCCGGGGCACGGCGCGATCTTTCGCATGGAGCTGCCCGTCGTTGCGCCCCCGTCGACACCGGGCAAGCGCGTGGCGGACGCGTCCGCGGTCGTCAAGGGCAAGCGCATCCTGGTGGTGGATGACGAGCGGCTCGTCCTCCAGCTGCTCGGCGAGATGCTCGGCGCGGACCATCACACGGTGGACACGGTCGCCGACGGGACGCAGGCGCTCGAGCAGCTCCGAAGCACGTCCTACGATCTGATCCTGAGCGACGTGCGAATGCCATACCTCGACGGGCCCGGACTCTACCGCGCGCTGGAGCGCCGTCTTCCGGACCTTTGCCGGCGGTTCGTGCTCATGACCGGCGACGTCTTGAGCGCGGAGATCCAGGCGTTCCTCGAGCAGACGGGCGTCCCGGGACTGAGCAAACCGTTCGATCGCAGCGAGGTGCGCCGGGTGATCCAGCTCGTCGCCGGCGGCGGGCGCTAGACCCAGGGCCGCGGCGGGCTCAGCCGCCGAAGCGGCGGCGCGTCGTGGCGAGGGTATCGGCGATCGGCTGCGGTAGCCGCGGGCCGAACTGCCGGTAGAACTCATCGAGCTCGCCGAGGGCCTGGAGCCACTCCCCGGCGTCGCAGCGAAGCGCTTCGCGGAGCCGAGCCGGCGTAACGTCGAGCCCGCCGGTGTCGATCGCGCCCGCCGCCGGCACCCAGCCGATCGGGGTTTCCTCCGCCCGGCCCGTGCCGCGGATCCGCTCGACCATCCACTTGAGCACGCGCACGTTCTCGCCGTAGCCCGGCCAGAGGAAACGCCCCTCGCCGTCGCGGCGGAACCAGTTCACGCGGAAGATCCTGGGCGGTGTGGACAGGCGCGGCCCCGTCGCGAGCCAGTGGGCGAAATAGTCGGCCATGTTGTAGCCGCAGAACGGGATCATCGCCATCGGGTCGCGGCGCACCACGCCGACCTTCCCGGTGATCGCCGCCGTCGTCTCGGTGCTCATGGCCGAGCCCAGGAAGACGCCGTGCGACCAGTCGAACGCCTCGAACACGAGCGGGATAACGCCGGTCCGGCGCGAGCCGAAGACGACACCGGAGATCGGCACGCCCTGCGGCTCCTCCCAGTTCGGTGCGATGGACGGACACTGCTGGGCGAGTACCGTGAAGCGCGAGTTCGGGTGAGCCGCCGCGCCGGCGCCCGGCTGCCACGGGCGTCCCTGCCAGTCGGTGAGCCCGGCGGGCGTTGTCGGCGTCAGCCCTTCCCACCACGGCTCCTGCGACGGAGTGAGCGCCACGTTGGTGAAGATCGTATTCGAGCGGACCATCGCGGTCGCGTTCGGATTGGTCTTGGGGCTCGTATTGGGTGCCACGCCGAAGAAGCCGCGCTCGGGATTGACGGCGCGGAGCTGGCCGTTCGCGTCCACCCACATCCACGCGATGTCGTCGCCGATCGTCCACACGCGCCAGCCCGGAAGCTGCGAGACTGCCATCGCGAGGTTCGTCTTGCCCGACGCGCTCGGCATCGCGGCCGCCAGGTAGGTGATGCGGCCCTCGGGATCCTCGACGCCGATGATCAGCATGTGCTCGGCGAGCCAGCCTTCTTTGCGGGCCTGCCAGGACGCGATGCGAAGGGCGTGGCACTTCTTGCCCAGGAGGGCGTTGCCGCCGTACCCGGAGCCCACGCTCCAGATCAGGTTCTCCTCGGGGAAATGCAGGATCAGGCGGCGCTCGGGTGAGAGGTCGCCCATCGAGTGCAGCCCGGCGATGAAATCGTCGTCCCGCCGCATGTGCTGGATCGCCACCTGGCCCACGCGCGTCATCAGGTGCATGCTCGCGACGACGTAGGCGCTATCGGTGACCATCAGGCCGACCCGGCTCATCGGCGAGCCCGCCGGCCCCATGAGGTAGGGGATCACGTACATCGTGCGGCCGCGCATGCTTCCGCGGAACAAGGCGCCGGCGGTCGACTTGGCCTCGATCGGCGCGATCCAGTTGTTGGTGGGGCCGGCCGAGTCCTTTTCGCGGGTACAGATGAAGGTGAGCTGCTCGGTCCGCGCCACGTCCGACGGATGGCTCCGGTGCAGGTAGCAGTTCGGGTACGTCTTCGGGTTCAACGGCAGGAGCGTGCCGTCTTGCAGCATGGCCTCGATCAGGCCGTCGTACTCGGCCTTGGAGCCGTCGCACCAGACGACGCGCGAGGGCTGCGTCATGCCGGCGGCTTCCGAGACCCACTTCTGGGCGATGCCGGTCACGCTCATGAGGGGTTCAGGAATTGTCTCCTCGCGCCGCCGGGGGCGTCAAGCGGAACGTGCTAGCATTCGCGGCGTGACGGGCCTCGTCGTGGCCGCGCGCTATCTGACGATCGTTCCTCTCCCTGGACCGGCGCGGACGAGCCCCAACGCCCTGGGGCGCGCGGCGCCCTGGTTTCCGGTAATCGGCCTTGGAATCGGCGTGATCCTCGTCGTCACCGAGCGCGTGACCGAGCTCTTGTTCCCCTTGCTCCTCGCCGGCTTGCTCACGGTCACCGCATGGAAGCTCCTGACCGGCGGCCTCCACCTCGACGGGCTGGCCGATTGCCTCGACGGGCTCGGTGGACGCGACGCCGCGCATCGGCTGGCCATCATGCGTGACAGCCGGATCGGCGCGTTCGGCGCGCTCGGCCTCATCCTGCTGCTGCTCCTGGAGATCGCAGCCGTCACCGAGCTGCCGCCGGGCATCCGCGCCCAGGCGCTACTCGTCGTGCCGGGGGTCGCGCGCGCCACGCCATCCTTGCTGGCGCGCCTGTTTGCCCCCGCGAAGTCCGAAGGGCACGGCGCCGCGTTCGGCGCGGGCGTGGGCGCCCTGGCGGCCCCGATCGCGCTGTCCATCGCCCTCGTCGTCGCCATCGTGGCGCTTCGCGTGCTCGGTATCGTCGTCGTGGTGGTCTCGGTCGCGAGCGCGCTGGTCGTCACTCGCTTCTTCGCCGCGCGAGTCGCGGGAATCACGGGCGACGTGCTCGGGGCTGCGATCGAGATCGCCGAGCTCGCCGGCCTCCTCACCGTGTCGGCATGGTCGCACCTGGGGCGTTGATCTACCTCTTCCGCCACGGCGAGGTCGTCCTCGCCGAGACGCGCCGATTCATCGGACATCTCGACGTGCCGCTTTCGCCGCTGGGTGAGCGTCAGAGCGCCGCTCAAGCCGCCCGCCTCGCGTCCGTGAAGCTCGGCGCCCTGTTCACCAGCGATCTGACCCGCGCCCGGCGGACCGGCGAGATCATCGGCGGGCCCCATGGGCTCAGGCCGACGGTCGTGCCCGAGCTGCGCGAGATGGCGATGGGGCGCTGGGAGGGGCTGACGGCCGCGGAGATCCAGCGCACCGAGCCGGAAAAGTTCGCCGAGTGGATGTCGAACGTCGGCGAATTCCCGTTCCCCGACGGAGAAAGCGTCCCGGATCTCGAGGCCCGCGCGTGGCCGGCCTTCGAATCGATCGTCGACGCCCACGCCGGGCAGGCGATCGCGATCGTCGCGCACGGGGGCACGAACCGCGCGCTGATCTGCCGGACGCTCGGGCTCTCGGCTCGTCGGCTGCTCGCGGTCGGGCAGGACTACGGCGCCCTCACGATCCTCGAGCGGGTCAGTGCGACATGGCGCCTGCTCCACCTCAACGAGCGTCCGATGGCGTAGACCTGGTGCTGTAAAGTACGCGACGACAGGAGATCAGATGCCCCCACATCGAAACGCCTACCGACCGAGCGTCATGGGGACTCGCGGTGTCGTCACCTCCGCTCACCCGCTCGCCTCGATGGCCGGGATCCAGATGCTGCTGGCCGGCGGCAATGCCGTCGATGCCGCGGTGGCCGTCGGCTCGACTCTGAATGTGGTGGAGCCGTTCATGTCGAGCGCCGGCGGGATCGGCCTCATGTTGATCTCGCGCGGGCGCGAGCGCCACGTGCTCGACTTCATCGGTCGATCGCCCGCCGCCTCGGATCCAGCCGCCTGCACGGACGACGAGCTGGTCGGTGGACCCAAGTCGTGCGCGACTCCGGGTAACCTCGGGGGCTGGCTCGCCGCGCTCGAACGCTTCGGCTCGATGGACCGCGCGCGGGTGCTGGCGCCGGCGATCTCGCTCGCCGAGAACGGCGTGCCGCTCACCTTCAAGAATGTCGAGTTCTTCGAGGTGGCGCGTCCGACACTCGCCCGCTCTCCTGAGGCGCAGCGCCTCTATCTGGGCAACGGGGGACCTCGCCCGGGCAGGATCGTGACCTACAAGGAGCTCGCGTCGACGTTCCGCCAGGTGGCCGAGGGCGGCGCGGAAGTCTTCTACCGCGGACCGATCGCGCGGGCGGTCGCCCGTGCGGTGCGCGAGGCAGGCGGGTGGCTCGGTGAAGAGGACCTGGCCGCGTTCGCGCCGGAATGGCGAGAGCCGGCCACGATCACCTATCGCGACCGCCAGGTGTTCTCGATGCCGCCGCCGTTCTCCGCCTTCCAGATGCTCGAGACCCTCAACATCCTCGAGGGCTACGACCTCAAGGGCTTCCGCCACAACTCCGTCGACTATCTCCATCATTTGATCGAGGCCGTGAAGCTCGGCTCCGCCGACCGGCTCGCCTATGCCTACGGCGACCGGGTCCCGATCGCCGGGCTCCTGTCGAAGAAGTACGCGGCCTCCCAGCGCGCGCGGATCGACGGCAAACGCGCGGCCGTGAGCGAAGGCGAGCGTCACAACCCGGAAAAGCTCCAGGGGCAGATCGCGGAGGGCCATCCCGTGAGCTTCATGAACGAGCACACCACCCATTTCGCCTGCGCCGACGGCGCCGGGAACGTGGTCTCCGTCACTCAGACCCTGGGCGTGCCGTTCGGCTCCGGCTTTGCCGTCCCGGGGACCGGGCTCGTTCTCAACAACATCCTCAAATGGATGGATCGCGAGCCCAGCTCACCGAACGTTCTACGGCCCGGGCGAAAGGCGGGGACGATGATGTCGCCGACCCAGGTCTTCCGGGACGGGGTCTTCCACGTCTCGGTCGGCACGCCGGGCTCGTACGGGATTCTCCAGACCACGCCCCAGATGCTTCTCAACGTGCTCGAGTTCGGGATGAACATCCAGGAAGCGATCGAGGCGCCTCGGGTGCGGGTGTATCGCGATCGGCTGGTCGACGCGGAGTCGCGCATCGCGTCGGAGACTCGCGCCGGGCTCGTCGAGCGCGGGCACGATGTCCACGCGATCGACGACTGGTCGTGGATCGTCGGCGGGGGCCAGGGCATCGTGCGCGATCCCGAATCCGGGGCGCTCATGGGCGGTGCCGATCCACGCCGAGACGGGTACGCGCTGGCCATCTAGCCTTCCGGCGAGTAGGTAAATTCACTCGCACCGAGTCGTTCTTGACCGGTAGACCTTACGGGCCGTGAGTATAACTTTCTAATATGAAACTGAATATTGTATGGCATGGCTCGTGCAGCCCCTGCGGGTGAGCGCGCGCAAGGCGCCCGGGGGGATGACACGATGACTCGTGGATCGATGGCCGCAGCGGTGCTCGGGGCAATGCTCGCGTCGGGCGGATTCGCGACCGCGGCCACGGTCGAGCGCGATGGAGCCGCCCGAGTCGTCACGCGCGCCGATCGTCAGCTCGACCCACGGGCGCTCGATGATCTTCTGGAGCGCTCCGGGCTGCGAGTCCAGCTCGAGAGCCTGACGACCGGCATCCGCGCGCAGTTCCAGCGAGCCCACCAGAGACAGAGCAGCCAGGACAGGATCACGATCGACCGGATCGTCGCCGAGCGCTTCGCCGCCGATGCTCTCTATGCTCGGATCAAGACCGAGCTCCAGCGGAACCTCGACTCCGACCCGCTCGAGAAGGCGCTCGCCTGGTACGACTCGCCGCTCGGCCAGCGAATTACCGGACAGGAGCTCGCCGCGCTCGTCGCCACCGGCGGGGCGGAGGCGGTTGCCGACCTCGAGCAGAATCGCCCGTCCTCGCGGCGCATCAACCTGCTCGAGCGCCTCGATGCCGCCGGCGGCGCGTCGGAGACGACGGTCGACATCACCGTCGCCATCGTGCGGAGCCTGACGCGGGCCTTCCAGCCCGGCCTGCCCGCGGTCGCGGACCTCACCGCCGGTCAGCTCGACCAGCAGATCGCCAAGGCTCGTAATCGCACGCTGCAGGACATGCGACGCGCGTGTCTGGTGAGCATGCTCCTGGCGTATCGCGGTTTCTCGGATGACGAGCTCGATCTGTACGTGCGGTTCGTGGAGTCCGAGTCCGGCAACCGGTACATGGCCGTGATGAACAGCGCGCTCCTGACTGCCATCAATGCCGCGGCGGAAGCCACCGCCGCCGAGCTCAAGACCGCGGTGCCCCAGCTCGTCGGCGACCTGCGCTAGTTCTCTCGTTCTACTGACAGGCGCACCTCGGCCGGCGGGGTCCCAGCCACGCGACGGCCTGCGGCGCGTACCACCGCGTCAGGGCTTCTTGAAGAGGATCGAGCCGAAGAAGGACTCCGCCGACGAGGACGTGTCATCGGAGTCGATAGCGAGCGAGATGACCGCGGGATTGTCCGGCTGGCCGCCGTAGATCTTCCGATAGTCCTCGGCCACGTTGCGGCGCTCGGTGAGCCATTTACCGAGGTCGGCCGAGCCGGAGCGCACGACCACGTAGGTGACCGTCCCCGTCTTCTCGCTCTTCACGATGGTTCCGGCCGGCGCGGTCGTGTCCCAGATGTAGCCGATGATCTGCGAGCGCACCGCCTCGGGGAAGCGCGGCCACACGAGGTAGAGCTGCGCCGCCTGGTCGTCCGCGCTCTTTTTGCGGCAGTCGGCGTTCACGGGCAGGGTGACGGCCTTCCATGTCCATTCGAGAATCGGCGTCTCCTTGAGATTGACCTTGCCCTTGATGTCCTTTCGCATCGACGAGCTCTCGATCTTGCTCTTGAGGTGCAGGACACGACGGCCGTCATTTTCCTCGATCACGAAGTCGTGCTGCGGGAGACCCCAGGTCTGGCCGCCGAGCCATCCCTCCGGAATGCTCTTCGCGCCAAGCTTCTGAGCCTTCCAGTCCTCGATGGTGACGACGTCGGCGGCCCAGGCGACGGCCGTGAGCAACAACACGAGAGTCGCCACGACGAACCGTGTCATGGTCAGGGCTCCTTTGCCGCTATGATACCGTCTCCGAGTGCAAGCCTCGCTCGATTCGATCCGCATCGACAAGTGGCTCTGGGCCGCGCGGGTGTTCAAGACGCGGAGCCTCGCCTCCACGGCATGTGGCGGAGGCAAGGTCGACGTCAACGACGAGGCAGCCAAGCCCGCCCGGAAGGTGCGGGCCGGAGATCTCGTCACGGTCACTTTACCGCGCGGACGCCGTCGCCTCCTCAAGGTCACCGCGATCGACGACCGACGAGGATCGGCCGAGGCCGCGAAGGCGCTCTTCGAGGACTTGACGCCGCCCGAGCCGCCGCGCCCGCGCCAGGCGGCGCCACCGCGGCGCGAGCCCGGCACCGGGCGTCCCACCAAGCGCGAGCGCCGCGAGATCGAGCGCTTGCGCGGGTTCTGATGTGAGGCGGGTCGCCCGAAGGCTAGTTTTCAGAAACCAGTGCGCTATAGTTGGTCAACTTCAGCCGTTGGAGTGTGGCATGCAAGCGTATGACTGGAACGCGATCGTCGACGGCCTCAATCGATATCTGCGACTCCGCTCGATCCCGATCGGCATGAAGCTCTTCGAGACGGTCGAAGCGATGGAGGCGATCCCGAAGATCCGCCGGCCGCGGGCCCGCCACACGACCGATCAGATCGTCGCGCAGGCCCGTCAGCTCGGCTGGACCGTCGGCATCACGATGGCCGACCTCATCGGCGCCCAGTGCGGCGCCGTGATCGGGCTCTCGCCGCAGGACGACGAATGGCTTTCGGGCAAGCGTATGGCCGGCGTCTGGTTCAAGACCGTGGAGGACGCGAGCCAGCATCAGCACGCGATGGACTGCGTGCCGTACGGACGTTTTCGTGCGATGGCGGTCTCGCCGCTCACCGCGGGGCGGCTCGATCCGCCCGACATCTGCCTCATCTACGGCACGCCCGGACAGATGATCTTCCTCATCAACGGGCTCCAGTGGACGGGATACCGTAAGCTGAGCTTCACGTCGGTCGGGGAGTCCGCCTGCGCGGATTCCTGGGGCAAGGCCCTGAAGACCGGGGAGCCGTCGCTGACGATCCCATGCTACGCGGAACGGCGGTACGGGGGTGTCGCCGACGACGAGCTCTTGATGGCGATTCCGCCGCACTTCTTGCCCAAGGCGCTCGAGGGATTGGCGGCGCTCGACAAGAACGGCCTGCGCTATCCGGTACCACCCTACGGCATCCAGTCGGATGCCGGCGCCGGGCTGGCCGTCAGCTACGCGGCCAAGGAGACGAAGACGTCATGAGACTGATCGGCGACTTCGAGGGATCCCGGACCGCCCGTGAGGAGAAGATCAGGTACCTCGAGCGCGTGCCGATCTTCGAGGCGTGCAGTCTGCGTCAGCTCCGCGCCGTGGCCGACATCGCGAAGGTGGTCGAGGTTCCGGAGCGGACGATCCTCACGCGGCAGGGTGAGCCGGGCGACGAGTTCTTCATCATCATCGACGGGACGGCGCTCGTGACTCTTTCGATGCACAAGCGCCATCGTCTCCGCCCGGGCGAGTTCTTCGGCGAGATGAGCTTGCTCGACGGCGAGCCGCGATCGGCGACCGTCAAGGCCGAGACCGACTTGCGCGTGCTGGTGATCAGCCGCGTCAACTTCTGGCAGCTCTTGCGGGAAGTCCCGGAGCTGACCCAGAAGATGCTCATGAATCTTACGCGCCGTATCCGCGAGCTCGAGACCAATCTGACCGGTTGAGGCGCGCCGCCGCCCGCGCATCTCCTTCGTCGCGTACGCGGCGATGTCCCTCGGGCTCTCCGCGCGCTCACCGACGGTGCAAGACCTGGTCGATGACGCGCCGGACGTCGGACGGCTCGAAGGGCTTGCCGAACGTGGGCGCCGCGCTCCGCCGGAGGAACTCGGCGCTCGCCGGCCCGAGCGTATCGCCGGTGACGAAGATCATGCGGCGGATCATTTGCGGGTGTCGGCGAGCCACCTCGCGGTAGAGCCCCGGCCCGTCGAGGTGCGGCATCTTGAGGTCGCTGATGATGAGATCGTACGTTCCGTCGCGGAGCTTGTCGAGCGCCGCCACGCCGTTATCGGCCGTCTCGACCCGATGCGCGTCCTCCTCGAGGATCTCGGCCAGCAGCGAGGCGACCTCGGGCTCGTCGTCCACGATGAGAATCGACGCGCCGTGAACGGGGTTCCCGGCGCTCACCGGAGTGGCCGCCGCGCGAGCCGTCGGCGGGTCATCCGCTAGCCGAGGAACTGGGTCAGGTGGCTCTCCACTTCGTCGAGCGCCAGGGGCTTCGTGAGCACCGCGTCGGCGCCGGCCGCGAGCAGCTCCGGAGCGGCTGCCGGGTACCCGGTGACGCCGAGGATTCGGATGGCCTGCGTCTCTGGATTTCTCTTGAGGTGACGGCAGACCTCGATGCCGTCGAGCTTCGGCATCATGACGTCGAGGATCAGGAGGGCCGGCCTGAGAGAGCCCAGCTTGATCAGCGCCTCGTACCCGTCGCTGGCCGTCTCGATCTTGAATCCCCGCGGATGATGCGTGAGGAACTCGACGAGCATCTCGACGACCTGAGGCTCGTCGTCGACCACGAGCACACCCGCCGGCGCGGGTGGAATCGGATAGGTGGGCATCCGATGTCGCTTGAGGAAGAGCTGGAAATCCTCGACGCCGATGCGTGCGTGTCCGCCGGGCGTCTTGAAGGCCCGAAGCCGTCCTTCCCTGATCCACGTCTTCAGGGTGGGTGTCGAGACCTGACAATGCGACGCGGCCTGGCCTGTCGTGAGCGAGGCCCGCGAAACCGAATTCTTTGGCTTCTTCGGATTCTTCACCTGGGCTGCCCAATTTCCCCACCGGGCCCATCTAATGTCAAGTTCCGGCCGCGGCGCGCGCCGCGGCCGTGTTGCGGTCGAGCGGTGGTTCTGTTAGGGTTCCGGGCGTTATTCGCGCCCGGGACGCCCACGAGGGCCCAGGGAAGGCGGTAGAAGCCGCCGCGACCCCGTCACTGTGATCGGGGACGAAACCCGCAAGTGCCACTGGCCGCGAGGCCGGGAAGGCGCGGGGAGTAGGACGATCCGAGAGCCAGGAGACCTGCCCGGGCGCGATCCGTTCACCGGTCTTCGAGGGAGGATCCGGGTCGATGGGTCCATCACTGTTGATCGTGGGAGGCGCGCGCAGCGGCAAGAGCCGCTTCGCGGTTGAACGGCTCTCACCCGACGCGCGAGTCGTCTTCGTCGCCACCGCCGAGGCGCGCGACGAGGACATGGCCAAGCGCATCGCCCGCCATCGTGCCGAGCGCCCGCAGCGCTGGTCGACGGTGGAGGCGCCGTGCGATCTGGTCTCGCGTCTGCGCGCTCTCGAGGGCGTGTATGACTGGATCCTCGTCGACTGCCTCACGCTCTGGGTCTCGAACCTCCTGCTCCGCGGCGACCGCGACGACGCGGTCCTCGATGAAGCGGAAGCGCTCGCCGGGCTCATCGGTCGCGGCCGCTCGAGCTTCACCCTGGTGTCGAACGAGGTCGGTCAGGGCGTGCACCCGGAAACGGCGATGGGGCTCAGATTTCGTGACCTGCAGGGCAGCGTGAACCAGCGCGTCGCCGCCGTGTGCGACACCGTCGTGCTGATGGTGGCCGGCATCCCCCTCACGGTCAAGGCGCCGGCGGTGGGCGCGTGACCGAGCTCTCCAGGCTTCTCCACTCGATCGCGCCGCCCTCTCGCGACGGCGAGAGCGCCGCGCGGCGCCACCTCGATAGCCTGACCAAGCCGCCCGGAAGTCTCGGTCGGCTCGAGGAGATCGCGCTGCGCCTCGCCGTTCTGCGCGGGCGGGCTCCGGGAGTCGCGCGACCCGTCATCTTCACGTTCGCCGCCGACCACGGCGTCGTCGCCGAGGGTGTCAGCGCCTACCCCCAGGTCGTGACCGCCCAGATGGTCGAGAACTTCACGCGCGGCGGCGCGGCGGTGAACGTGCTCGCGCGACAGGCGGGAGCGCGCGTGGTCATCGCCGATTTCGGCGTCGCGACTCCTCTCGGACGCTCGCCGCAGCTGGTCGAGTGCCCGATCGGACCGGGGACGGCGAACATCGCCGCAGGCCCCGCGATGACGCGCGAGCACGCGATCCGGGCGATCGAGACCGGCGCGCGGCTCGCGGACGAGGCGATGGACGCGGGCGCCGATCTCCTGGCGACGGGTGAGATGGGGATTGGCAACACGACGGCGGCGAGCGCGATCACCGCGGCGATCACCGGCGTTCCGGCTGAGCAGGTGACCGGGCGCGGGACCGGCGTCGACGAGGCGACCTTGACGCGCAAGGTGGCGGCCGTACGCCGAGCACTCGAGGTCAACCGGCCCGACCCGCGCGACGGCCTCGACGTGCTGGCGAAGGTCGGCGGATTCGAGATCGGCGGCCTGACGGGCGTGATCCTGGCGGGCGCCGCGCGGCGCGTTCCGGTAGCGCTCGACGGGTTCATCGCCGGCTCGGCGGCGCTGCTCGCGGTCACGCTCGCGCCGGACTCGCGCCACGCGCTCTTCGCCTCGCATCGCTCGGCCGAGCCCGGCCACGCGCACGCGCTCGAGCACATGGGGCTCGAGCCGTATCTGGACCTCGGGCTTCGCCTGGGCGAGGGAACGGGCGCCGCGCTGTTCATCCATCTCGCCCGGGCGGCCGCCCTCGTCTGGAGCGAGATGGCGACCTTCAAGGCCGCCGGTGTGAGTGAATCGCCGGGGGCGGGCGGGCAGCCGCGATGACGAAGCGTGTCGTGGTCGTCATCGTCGCCGCGATGGCCATGGCGGTATCGGGTCTCGTCGCCTCGTCGTCGGCCGGCGCGTTCACGACACGTGACATGCTCGGCCGCGACGTCACGCTCGCGGCGCCTCCCAGGCGCATCGTCTCGCTCGTCCCGAGCGTCACCGAGATCCTCTACGCGCTGAACGCCGAGCATCTGCTGGTCGGCGTGACGGACTTCTGCGACTTTCCGCCGGAGGCCAAGCGACAGCCGAAGGTCGGCGGGATGGTCGCGCCGAGTCTCGAAGCGATCATCGCCCTCAAACCCGATCTCGTGATCGCCACCACGGAGGGAACTCGAGAAGACACCTTCACCCAGCTCTCGCGCGTCGGAGTTCCCGTGTATCTCGTCGCCGCCCATCACGTCGCCGACGCGACGTCGCTCATGCGACGGCTCGGCGAGCTGACGGGCCGCGAAGGGATGGCCGGGCCGCTCGTGGCGCGGCTCGAGCAGCGGATCGAGGCGGTGAAGACGGCGGTGTTTCCGCTCGTACGCCCGCGCGTGCTGTACGTGCTGTGGCCCGAGCCGCTCATCGTGCCCGGGCGCGGCTCGATCGTGACCGAGCTGATCCAGCTCGCCGGCGGCCAGTCGCTCACCGCCGACGATCCCGACGCGTGGCCGCGCTACAGCCTGGAGGCCGCGGTGGCCAAGAGTCCCGAGGTGATCCTGCTCGCCAATCACGGTGCCGGCACCGGCGCGGTCTCGATGGACAAGTGGCGGCGCCTCGCCTCGCTCCCGGCCGTCAAGTCGGGCCGGCTCCTCTCCGTCAACGGCGACCTCATGCATCGCTACGGGCCGCGCTTCGTCGACGGGCTCGAGCAGCTGGCGCGCGCGATTCACCCCGAGGCCTTCCGGTGAGCCCGACCCGCCGGCTGATCCTGGTGCTCGGCGTCCTCTCGACGGCGCTGTTCGCCGCCGCCGCCGTCGCGCTGTTTCTCGGGAGCGCTCAGCTCTCGGCGAGCGCGGTGCTGTCGGCGGTGTCAGGGCGAGCCGCGCCGGAATCGGTCGAGCGGGTCGTGACCTTGTCCATCCGCTTGCCGCGGATCGCCGCCGCCGTGCTGGCGGGCGGCGCCCTCGCGGTCGCGGGCGTCGCCTTCCAGGCGCTCACGCGCAACCCGCTCGCCGAGCCCTCCGTGCTCGGCATCTCGGCCGGCGCCGCGTTCGGCGTCGTGATCGGGCAAAGCTTTGGTCTCGGCCTGTCGTTTCGCGAGGCGCTGGGCCTCACCGCCTTCGCGTTTGCCGGCGCGCTCATCGCCGCGGGCGCAGTTTATCTGATCGCGGCGATCGGCCGTGGGCTCTCGATCCAGACGCTGCTGCTTGCCGGAGTCATCGTCGGCATCTTTTTCTCGTCGGCGATCACCGTGGTGATCTCGTTGCTCGACTTCAACCGGCTCGGCGGTGTCGTCCACTGGCTGCTCGGCAACCTGGCCCCGATACCGCCGGGCGCCCTCGGGCTGTTCGCGCTCCTGGCGGCCGTCGGATTCGCGCTCGTCGTGACTCACGCGCGAGAGCTGAATCTGATGGCGCTCGGGGAGGAAGCGCTGCAACAGCTGGGCGTCGCCGCGGACCGACTCAAGCTGACGATCTTCCTCGCCGCAGCGCTCCTCACCGCGAGCGTCGTGGCCTTCGTCGGGCCGATCGGATTCGTCGGGCTCATCGTGCCGCACGTCCTGCGGATTCTGCTGGGGTCGGACAACCGCCTGCTCGTGCCGGCCGCTCTCGTCGGCGGCGGCATCTTTCTCCTGTTCGCCGACACCATCGCGCGCAATATCGTCGCCCCCGCCGAGCTGTCGGTCGGCGTCATCACCGCCTTCTTCGGCGCCCCGTTCTTCATCTACCTCCTCCGCACCCGCTACCGTGCCAACCTCTGATGAGCAACCGCTATGCCCTCACGACAGATCGAACGGGCCCACCGAGCTCAGCTCGTCGATCTCGAGCCTAGGAGTGATGATCGTGATCTCCGCCCGCATCACGATGCCTGATTACGTGACCGCGGGCGCGAGGGGCCGGGGTGTGGGGAGGGGTCGATGAGACCCGTTCCCTCCGAGGGGAGGGCGGGAGACGCGCGCCCAGATGGAGCCCAGCCGCCGCGGAGCAGCGAACGCGTGCCGCGTGGTCGAACGACCCCTCCCCACACCCCGGCCCCTCGCGCCCGCGCCTCAAGCGTCCAGGCCGAATGATGCTGGCAGAGTTCCGAGGAGTGAGCTTCGCGTATCCAGCGTCGCCGGAGCGGCGACCGTTTGCGATCGAGGAGCTTTCGTTCGACATCGCGGCGGGCGAGATCGTCGGGGTGATCGGGCCCAACAGCTCGGGCAAGACGACGTTGATTCGACTGCTGACGCGCGTGCTCGAGCCCGGCTCCGGCGAGATCCGCCTCGAGGGCGTGCCGGTCCGGCGACTGTCCCGCGTGGACCTGGCCCGCCGGGTCGCCGTCGTGCCGCAGGGGACCTTGCCGCAGTTTCCGTTCACCGTCGGCGAGCTCGTGCTGATGGGCCGCTATCCGCACGATCCCGGCCGCTATTTCGAGAGCCCGCGCGATCGGACGGCGGCTCGCGAGGCGATGGACGCGACCGGCGTGCTCGATCTCGCGGACTTGCCGCTCGACAATCTGAGCGGCGGCGAGCGTCAGCGCGCGGTCATCGCGCGCGCGCTCGCCCAGGAGCCGCGGCTCCTGGTCCTCGACGAGCCGACCGCGCATCTGGATCTTCGCTATCAGGTCGAGGCGGCCACGCTCCTGCGGCGTCTGAACCGCGAGCTGGGCATGTCGATCCTGCTCGTCTCCCACGATCTCAACCTGGCTGCCGAGGTCTGCGACCGGCTCCTGCTGTTGAACGCCGGCCGCGCGGCGGCGATCGGCTCACCCGAGACGGTGCTGGACGGCACGCTGCTCGCCTCGGTCTTCGGCTGCGAAGTGCTCGTCGACAAGAGCGAGACGACGCGGCGGCCGATCGTGCGGCTCACCTGGCGATCTGATCCGCCGATCGCCGGGGGCGCCCCGGCGCGGGGTGTGCGCGCTGTCAGAAAGGAGGCGGGAGAAACGCGGTAGCCCGTCGAGAACTTCGCTCCGGATCAAGGGAAGCCGGTGAGGTCGGATTAGACCGAGGCCGGCACGGACCCGCCACTGTGAGTGGGGAGCAAGCGCCCGAGGTCGCCACTATCCGCATCGATGCGGACGGGAAGGCTGGGCGCGAGCGGCGATCCACCGAGTCAGGAGACCTGTTCCGGGCGACAGCTTCCAACCCTTTCGTGGAAGAAGGAGTGAAGCGCATGCTCTGGATCGGTCGATTGCTGTTGCTACTCGTCATGCTGCTCCCCGCGGGGATGGTCGCGGCGCAGGAACAGCCGCGAGACCTCGACCCCGTGGTGTTGACGGCCACCAAGCTCGAGACGCGAGCCGAGCAGCTCGGCGCCTCCGTGACGGTCGTGCCCGGCGACGACGTGCAGAAGTACCATTTCGAGACGGTCGAAGACATCCTGCGGTCCGTGCCCGGCGTCGAGATCCGACGCTCGGGAAGCCTCGGCAAGCTCTCCAACATCAGCATCCGGGGCGCCAACTCCAACCAGGTCCAGGTCCTCGTCGACGGCGTCCGGGTCAAGAGCCCGACGACCGGACAGGCCGACCTGTCCGACATCTCGCCCGACCTGATCGAGCGCATCGAGGTGATCCGCGGGCCCCAGTCGACGCTCTACGGCGCCGACGCGATCGGCGGCGTCGTCAACATCATCACGAAGAAGGGCAAGGGCCCGTTCTCGGCGACGGTCGAGGGCGGAGCCGGCAACTACGACACCTACACCGGCCGCGGCTGGTTCAGCGGCACCTATTCGTTCCTGGACTACTCGGGCTCGATCTCCCATCTCGAGTCGAACGGCCAGTTCCGAAACGACAGCTCGGACAAGAACGCGGTCAACCTGCGTCTCGGAGTCTCGCTCCCGTGGGACAGCTCGATCGCGTTCAGCCTGCGCTGGGTCCGGAACGAGACGGGGTTGCCGGTAAAGTTCATCTCCACGAGCCCGCCGCCGCTGCCGAAGGACCCGATCATCGACGTCAACAACCGTCAGATCAGCGAGACCTGGGTGATGGCGCTGAACGGCCGCACCAAGCCAGTAGAGTGGTGGGAGGCCGAGCTACGGCTCGGGCGCTATCAGAACAAGACGACGTTCGTCGATCTCCCCGATCCGGCGGACGAGTGCCCGTTTCCTCCGTGCGAGTTCCCTGGGCGCTTCAACGTCCACCGCTGGGAGGCGGAGCTGATCAACCACTTCCACATCGGCACATGGTCGACCAGCTCGATCGGGCTCGAATACCGCACCGAAGACGGCGAGGCCCAGGGCAGCACACCCTTCGAGGCGAGCAGCCACACGAAATCGGCCTTCTTCCAGCAAACGTTTCGATTCTGGGACCGCCTGTTCATGTCGGCGGGCTTTCGCGTCGAGGACAACAGCGTGTTCGGCACGCACTGGACCGAGCGCGGCTCGCTCGCGTACGTGATCCGCGAGTGGGGCACGAAGATCCACGGCGGCGCCGGCTCGGGCTTCCGGGCGCCGACGTTCAACGACCTCTTCTTCCCGGGATTCTCCGATCCCACCCTGC
>WNGJ01006075.1_pt1 | contig 19687 bp, 17 predicted proteins | sample 5400611 | NCBI WGS metagenome assembly WNGJ01 (sample SAMN13153375, study PRJNA577476) | soil metagenome | isolation source: 40 cm soil or saprolite under Garry oak tree replicate 1 | place: USA:California | collected 2016-06-15
CACGGCTCCGGTCCTCTACGAGATCACCGCGGGCCTCCTCTTCGCGCGCTCCCGTTCGGAGGCCGCTGCGTTCCGCGCCTTCGCCTCCCGCCTCACCGTCCTGCCGTTCGACGAAAGCGCTTCGGTCAAGGCCGCGGAGGTCCGCGCCGAGCTCATGCGGCTCGGCAGGCCGAAAGGCCACCTCGATACGATGATCGCGGGGATCGTGATCCAAGGAGGGCACACGCTCGTCACGAGGGATCGCGACCTCACGGAGATCTCCCAGGCGGTGGGTCTGACCGTCGAGGGGTACTAGGCCGATCCTCACTTCTCGATCGGCGTCCGCACGAGGTTCCCCCACTCCGTCCAGGAGCCGTCGTAGTTCCGGACGTCCGGGTATCCGAGGAGGTACTTCAGGACGAACCACGTGTGCGACGACCGCTCGCCGATTCCACCATAGGCGATGCGCCGTGCTTTCAAGCCATGAATCCAATGATTGCGTTAATTTTTCTCAGGTCCGCATGAATCCATAGGTGTGAAGCCTCCCGAGAGTACGTGCCTTCTCCTGCTACTCGAATTGGAAATCTGTACCAGGCATGGATTCTCTGACCATTCGTCGAGAGCAGGTCGATTGAAAGAACGACCTTTGGATGCCTGACGGTGGCGCGTATGAACGCGTTGTTGAACACCGCGTCTCCCATGTAGCCAACGATGTACGCCAGGGCGAGCCCGCCTGCTACCAAACCTGACAAAAGATACTGGTTCAGGCCGATCACACTAAGCAGATAGGCTGCGAGGACAAGGTAACCGGTGCCGATTGAGACTCCCGCAACCAGTGCTGGGTGTGTATATCTGCGCGCTGGCATAAACATGACAAGTCTGCCTGGAGAGGCATCCAAAACGCCGGGCCATCTCGGCGCGACTTCAGAGCCGAGGGCCCCGAGTTGCGTGATTTCTTGTCCAGAAACCTCAGGCACCCCCCATTCGGCCTTTTTTGGTCCTTATCGCGAAAGAATGCCGACCACCTATGCGTAGTCCGCCTTTGACGGTTTTCAGATCAACACCACGCGGAAAGCATCTTGAACACCCCCCTTCTTGAAGACGCGACAGCCCCGAGACATGCGGTTTGATATCCGTTCAGCGCAATGGTAACTTCAACGGCACGGATCCTTACGGGAGAGCAGGGTCACGCGGACAGGATTAGTCTGACAGCTGATTCTCTTCACGCTCGGCGGCAAGCCTTTCAAGGACAAAGTCCTACCGCTCTGCACGGCTTGTACGGGTCCCGGAAAATGTCTGCAAGATAGTAGACGACCACCGCCGCTAGGATAAACACAAACGTAAGTACGACGCCCAAACACACGAAGAAGCCGATTCCCGTGAGTCCGAACAAGATGCCGCATATCCAATTTGCCGCCTCGATCAGCGCTACGACGAGATCCCCGTAACTCTCGGGGGCTTGCATGAACCCTATTACCGAAATCATGTACACATAGCCAGCGCAGGCGTCGCAACGAAGGCACCCCCAAAAGTTTGTCCACCACTCCCACCCTCCACAGTGCGTTGTGCCCCTCGGGTCGATTCGGGTAATCGGATTGTTCCCCGCATACACGTAAATATTCGCCCCATCCACCATCCCCGCCGGATCCCGCGTCAGGAATCGCCCGATGAGCGGGTCGTAGTACCTCGCCCGGTAGAAAATCAGGTCCACGGCGGGATCATATTCTCGCCCGGAAAATGCGTAGTAGTTCGTTGTTCCTTCCGTTCGCGACCGGAAGGCTCCGTAGTCATCGTACACATAGCGGTTCGCCACAGTCTTGTCAGACCGGGTGAGCATCGTCACGCTGCCGAGGCCGTCGACATGGTAGTACCACGACCTGCTGCGGGCGATGGCCAGGCTACAGTTCTCGGAGAAATTCCTCCTCGTCGATGCCTGCTGCCTTCAGGATTCTTCGTACAGTGTTACGGCCGACCGTTCGATGAAAGGCCACGATGAGGAAGTCGTCCCGATCCGGATGAACGAGCTTTCGATGGCTGCCTCGCTGGCTGTCCACGAGCCAGCCGAAGCGGGCCATCGCACGCAGGAACCGTCGCCCGTCGATTTCGCCGGGCAGGCGGGCCATTCACACGTCCACCGTCACGACCTTGGCAGAAAGTGGCTTGGCGCGCCGGCCCCCGCGCGCCTCTTGGACCGCGAGCTCCTTCCTTTGCGAGCTTGATGACCTCGCGTTCGCTCTTCGCGTCCAGGAACAACCCAGACAGGCCAGGGACCGTCGCGGTAAAGTGCCGCGTTTCGGGATCGTGCTCGATGACGACCCGGTACTTCACTTCCATGAGTAGGGCTGGGCGAATCTTAAGTGTATCGAGGAAGGGGTATGCGAAGCTGCCCTCCGCCTCCGGTCAGGATACTGCTCGCCTAGGTCGGATCGGTAAGAGAGAGCTCGCGCTGAGGTGTACCCTCTCACGGCTTCTCGATCGGCGTCCGCACGAGGTTCCCCCATTCCGTCCACGAGCCGTCGTAGTTCCGGACGTCCGGGTAGCCGAGGAGGTACTTCAGGACGAACCACGTGTGCGACGACCGCTCGCCGATCCGGCAATAGGCGATGACTTCCCGGAGGAAGCCCTTCGATTCGTGCCAACCTGTTCCACGGAACTGCGTCAGCCTACAGGGTCGTTAGCAGAATGTCGTTTCTCTGACGGTAACGGTCGCTGTCGATGAACCCTGTGCACCATTCGAATCGGTAACGATGAGCCAACCGGTCCACGTGTATTCGAACAGCGGGTACGTATGCTGAACCGGATTGCCCGTGGTGGTACCGCCGTCTCCGAAGATCCAGCCGTATGTGTAGGGCGCCTGTCCGCCGGAAGCGGAGCCGGTAAACGAAGCCGTCGGAAGGAGGCATCCGGCGTTGTTGAAGTAGACCGTTTGCGCGGCCGGGCTAATGCTTACTTGCAAACCCGACCCGGGCTGGAGTTTTCCGGTCACAACGAGAGCAAACGGTTGCGGCCCGTTGGGGATGTTGAAGCCGGTGACGCTGACGGTCCAAGTGCCAACGGCCGGGGTGAGCCGGAGAACCCCCTCCTCGACGTTTAAGCGGTCGTACGCGCCACCGACGGCCGACTGACCAGGATTGTACCCGCTGAAGACGTTCCCTTTGTACTGGTTCCCTTGAGGGTCAGTGACGAGGAGGTCTAGGTCGTTCACGATTGCACGACCCGCTCCCGGAGTGCCCGGATAGTCGCTCCACACAAGTGTCACTTCGAACGGTTGTGTGGAACCGGTAACATTGAATTGGTATTGCCTGCTCTGACCCGTGCTCAAACCGGCGGTGTTGTCATCGATGCTGAGTTGCTTCGGATCACCGAGGAAATACAGGGCGTTGTCCAGCAGCACGCGACCCCAGCCTTGGTGGTTGTTCGGATAGCGGTACTCGGCCGTCGGTCCGACGTTCTTGAGCCAGTCGCCGATGTCCCCATCGTCGAACTCGTCAACGAAGTAGATCGGAGAACCTCCCGGTCCCGTGTACTTTGCGCTATCGACGAAAATCTCGCCATAGAAGGTGTCATACCCCGCCAACGGCGAGGCGTCGCTTCGCCCGCACGGAATCGAGAAGACTTGTGAGCATCCTCCCCCGCCGCCTCCCACGGTCGGGGTGCTTCCGATCGTGAGTCGGTGCCTCGCGAGGCCGACGAAATGGGCTCCTCCCCCGCCGACGAGTGTTCCGTCGACGATTGCGTCGTACGTGCCCGCGGACGGATGGTAGTTGATCTGAAGTCGATGCCACGTGTCGGAGGTAATGCTAATTCCAGTCCCTCCACCTGACGGTCCGTCCGCCACGACCAAGAGCGTCGACGAATCGAGATAGACGTTCGCCCGACCGTCGTCAACGACCGACATAGAACCGTCGCCGAATGGATTGATCGCGTCCGCTTTGGCGAAGAACCGAATGTCTAAGGAGTAGTCCGAAGCGTAGTCGAAGTCTATGATTTTCGAAGTTGCTCGCGCCGGGTACGAGTTCGTGCCAGCGGGACAGCCGGAGCCAGTAGGTTTGGAATTCGCGCACTTGAGCGCCTGGAGACTTGCAGGCGAAGTGAAGTAATAGGCTGTGCTCAACTGGACTTTGTTGGGAGACGCAGCGGTCGTCTGGCCGTAGCCCTCCAGCCCGGTGACCTCCGCCGCGCCGTTAATCAGGATCGCCTTTACGAGTGCAGATGACGGCTCAAATCCAGTCGAGCCGTTGGGTGTCCCACTGGGGTAGAATCCTCGTGAGAAGTATTCGCGCACGAGTGCGGCGCTTCCCGCGATTGCAGGTGTGGCCATACTCGTGCCATCACATTGGAGGTACAATGTGCCGACGGGGGCACAGCCGATTGTGGCTCCCGTTGACTTCGCCGAGACGATCCCTTGACCTGGGGCCACGAGGGTCGGCTTCAGTCGGCCGTCTCCGGCGGGACCCGGACTGCTGAAATATCGCGAATCTGCAAACGCCATGTTGTTTGCCGACAGACCATTTGCCGTCGCGCCGACCGTAATGATGTCCTTCGCGTTTGCCTGGTTCGTGAGGGTCTCGATGCCCGGGCCGCCGTTGCCCGCAGCGAACAGGATGAGGTAAGTCGGATGAGCCCACACGAAGGAGTCGATCGTCCCCTCCTCACTGAAGTAGGAATTTCCGGATCCTCCCCAGCTGTCGGAATGAATCCGCGAGCCAGCAGTAAACGACGGCGTGAACATGTTGCTATAGTCCGAGGGAGGATAGACGACACTCCCAATGTTCGTGATATCCTGCACGATGAGGCGCGCTTCGAAGGCCTGTCCATCGTGGTCGTTGTAGGTGAAATAGTACCCTCCGGACGGGCTATCGCCGATGAGCGTTCCCGCAACGTGGGTCCCGTGGCCGTTATCGTCGAAGCTATTTCCGGTCCCCCCGGTTGGGACGTAGTAGGCGACGACTTTGCGGTGTCCGGTCCCGATCGTTCCGCAGGATGTCGGCGTTTGCTTGAACATCTCGTGGCAATAGCCCGCCGGGAAGTTATCGAGGCCAGTGTCTGCCATGGTGATGATCTGACCGTTGCCGTGTAGTCCCTTGTCGAAAATGATCCGGTTGTTCTGCTGATTGCTCTGCACGACCCAAGTCGCGTTGTCGTTCAACGGATAGCTGGGTCTGAGCGGTTCAATCCACGAGACGTCCCGGACCCTTGCCAAGTCAGCCAAGCCGCTTGCAGGTAATATAGTCGCGACCCGAGCGCCGTCCCATCCGGTCCAGGTATCGAGGACTTGTCCGCCCAGCCGTGCGACCCGATCTGCGACCGCAGATCCGTCTCGACCTGGGAGGACGGAAACGGTCACGGCGAGGGTTCCCTCGGTCAAGTCGAGAAGTTCGGGGCTGATTTTATATGCGGGCTCGTAGAGTCCAACCCACCGAACGAAGGGCAGTCGACGGACGATTTCCAGCGCGTGTGGCTGCAGGGCCATCATGTACGAGAACTGAGGGAGATACCCGAAGACCTGCGCGCCCGTCGATCGAACTGATTCGATCCAGGCACCATTGATCGGGCCGATGAATTGGACGATGTAGAGGTCGTAGGAGGGATCCCTGGCTCGGTCGACTGTCAGCTGCTCGGGAAAGCTTAGGTCGCCGAGCCGCGTGTCGTGCATGAAAGCGCCACGGCCGGTGACGGTTCCTCCGTCTAGATCGACTGGGTCGAGACCGGCTCGGACTAGCTCCAAGTATTGCCCCGCCGTCAAAGCTGCCAGTATATAGCCGCCATATCGCTCGACGATGCTTCCGGCGGGGAGCACAGAGGCCAATTGAGCGACGTTCAACGCAGTCGACCGAATCATGAACAGTTTGCTGGCCGAGGGCGTGACGGAGTCAGCGGCCGATGCTCCCTTGGACGTCGAAATCTCGCCAACAACCGAGGCCAACACCAGTACCGCGAGGCTCACCGCCAGAATCCGATGGTCCATAGAAACCCTCCATGGCGAACCTCTGTACGAGGATTCCCCGATTAAGCCGAGTCGCGACAAACGAACACAAATGAGCACAAAGGTGGCAGGTCATGGTTTCCGCATAACGCTGACCGCAGGAAGGAGTCGGGAAAGATGCGGCCGACAAGAGACCCGGAGCGACTCCCCGCCAGGGACCTATCTCTCGATGGCGTCGGCTCGAGTTTCCTCATTCCTTCCACGAGCTGTGGTTGTTCCCAACGTTCGCCAACCGAGAGACAGTTCAGTGTGCGCGTCGGTTCCAGATAGCGGCCGACCTGCTCCCGGCGTCGCCTGCGTGCCTCTTGTCTCCGGCTCGTCCGCGTTCCGCTTCTCACTTCTCGATCGGCGTCCTCACGAGGTTCCCCCATTCCGTCCACGAGCCGTCGTAGTTCCGGACGTCCGGGTAGCCGAGGAGGTACTTCAGGACGAACCACGTGTGCGACGACCGCTCGCCGATCCGGCAGTAGGCGATGACCTCCTTGTCCGGCGTCACGCCCTTCGGCTCGTAGAGCGCCTTCAGCTCCTCCGCCGTCTTGAACGTCCCGTCCTCGTTGACGGCCTGGGCCCAGGGGATGTTCTTCGCCCCGGGGATGTGCCCGCCGCGCTGCGCGTGCTCCGTCGGGTATTCGGGCGGCGCGAGGATCTCGCCCGTGAACTCCTTCGGCCCGCGCACGTCGACGAGGACCTTCCCCGCCTGCTTGTACGCCTCCCGGACGTACGCGAGGTAGACCCGGAGCGTTTCGTCCGGTTCCTTCGCGGTGAAGGTCGTCGCCGGGAACGACGGCACGTCCTTCGTCACGGGCAGGTCCTGCTCGATCCACTTCTTCCGCCCACCGTTCAGGAGGACGACGTTGTCGACGCCGTAGTACTTGAAGACCCAGAACGCGAACGCGGCGAACCAGTTGTTGAAGTCGCCGTACAGCACGATCTGATGGTCGTTCGAGATCCCGAGACGGCCGAAGAGAGCCTCGAGGTCCTCCTTCGAGACGATGTCCCGCCGAACGGGATCGTTGATGTCTTTCCTCCAGTCGATGAGGACGGAACCCGGGATATGCCCGAGGTTGTAGTTCGCGGTCGGATCGTAATCGACCTCGACGATCCGGAGGTCTTCGTTCCCCAGGTTTCCCTTGACCCAGCTCGTGTCGACCAAGACTTCGGGTACGGCTGGCGGACATCGCCCAACGCACTCCCAGAGGGTCAAGAGGAGGCGGTCCACCTGGTCACCGAGTTCATCCACCACGCGAACGATAAAGAGGCCCCTTCCCCCTCTCACACGCGGTGGGCGAGAAGCCTAGTGCGGTGGAACAGTTCGCGGATCGGGTTCGCGCTGCCCTGCCAACGTGGAGAGCGATTGACACCCGTTCCATCTGTTTCCATCAGGGGGATGATTGGCGCAGCATCCTCGCCAGCATCCGATTGCTGCCCGGAAGGCCCGACGAATACGAGCCTATGGAGTTGGAATATGAGGGTAACCACTTTGCGGTCCTCCAAGAGATAGCCGATTTCTCGAAACTTGGGGAACTGGTCGAAGGACTTCTCCACGACCGCCTGAGAGTACGCAGTAGGGATGCTAGGCTTGACTGTCCTGAGCCTCCGACGAACCAACCCAGGCCGTACTACTACAGCATGCGGCTCGTGGAACGGGTCTGGGCGCGCCAGTACCACTTCGTGATGAGCGACTTCCAGACGCTCGTCCTTCAAGGGAGTGGCCAGCAAATTGGTAGCTTCGTCTCCCAAGAAGAGTTGGACCGGGCATCGGTAGCCCTGACGGCGCATCAGAAGCCATTCAACGGGCTGGACGATGTCGTGCAATCGCTGTTCTACTCAGGAGCCGAATTCGCGCGCGGGTCGATCGCGACCGTCACGGTCTCCGCTCCAGCGTACTCCCATATCGAGAAAATCGAGGAGGTTCGGGGCCGGACATATGACATCACGGTCATGGGACCCCCGTCCGCCCGACCCGACGAATTCCGCCTCAACGTAATCATGCGGCCAGCCTCAGGTCCGTCGATTCGGCGTTCAATGCGCTTCGCGAAGCGCGACGTGGCATCGCACGGGGGATATCTTCGGATGAAAAAACGCGTCCAAGTCGTCGACGCCCCATTCGTTGAAGCGTTCCTCGTGCGAGGGGGGGAGCCCGTCGACCTTAGCTCCTTCTACCTGCCCACCTCGAGTACGGCAAATCCACGCTTGAACGCCCAACTGACGTTCGATCCCGACGGAAAGAAACTCACTGAGTTACTATTCCCGACGGGAGAGCGACCAAGAGCAGACACGTTTGAGATTGGCATTTCGTGGTTGCTCTTCCTCTGCGGCTTCCAGACCGTTTCGCACGGGCTCCACGCCGGGAAGCTAAACGATGAAGTCGATTGTCTCGCGTTCGTACCCCTATCGCGCAACGTCCTAGCGATTGAGTGTACGACGGCTGACCTGAACCCGACAAAGCTGGTCAAGTTCGCGAACCGGTGTTCTTTGCTCAGGGAAGCTTTGCCCGACTTTGAGGTCCTCCCTATGGCTGCCACATCGGTCGGGCAGGTAACGACGACCGAGAGCAAGACCGCCGCCGAGCTCGGGATCGCGGTCCTCACGAGACCGGAAATTGAAGAAGTCCTGAGGCGTGCGGGGGACAACGCCGCACCAAGCGAGATCTATCAGTTTTTCAGGACCAAGGTTGTTGGCTCGTTCGACCGGGACCCGCGGAGTCCTGTTTTCTAGCCTCAATGTCTCGGAACTCCCGAAGGTCCTTCGAGGAGAGGGGGTGTCCGAGTCCTCTCCTGAAGCGTCGAAAGCGCGATTCCCGCTCTCCCTCGCAACTGATGCGGTGGAGTGGAACTACTTTCCACGCCAACCAGCGCCTTCTCGTGTAGCTGGCAGAATGAAATTCGTTCGGCCGCCCCACGCCGATCGTCCGGCCCGTCTCGATCAACGGCGTGCGGTGACTATAGTCATCTCATCAGTCGACAATGGGAAAACCCCTTGGTGAGATGTAAGAGCCCATGAGGATTACGAGAGGCACGAAGAGCTACGTCGCTCAGACGGTGAGCATGTATCTGACTGCCGCGGAACTCGCGGGTCGACGATTCGTGGTCGCTACCACAACGCGAAACGCTCCAGGGGTGGACCTGATGGCAACGTCGTCCGACTTGGGCAGAACGTACGGGATCCAAGTCAAAGGGAACCATTGGACGGGAGGCAAAGGGTTCTGGTTTCTCGGGAAGCGCGCGAAGGGGGACAGAGGATCGCGGTTGTTTTACGCCCAATATACTGCCCAAATCCCGGGCGCCCGTCACAAAACCCGATGATGGCCGAAGCGACCCTTGATGCGCGTGTTGAAGAAGGATCCCACCGAGGAAGCTTCGAGAATGCCCTTGTAAGCTTCCGAAGGTACGTCTTCGTACTGATAGATTGAGCCATCCGTGAATTCCACCTCCATGACGCCACCCCGTAGATCGTATCCGATGCTCTTGATAATGGAGGACTCGACGGCGGTGCGTTTCAACGGACTACCTCAGAAAAGGAGCGAGAGCTCGTCCTAACGATTCTCCAAGTAGCGGTGGCACAGCGTTGCCGATTTGCCTGACGATCTGGGCCCTGTTGCCAGCGAATTCGAAGGAGTCTGGAAACGATTGGATTCTCGCGCCTTCGCGAGGAGTAAGCGCTCGGTCCTCGAAAGGATGAATGCACTTGTTCGAAGCGGGGTGAATGAAGTTGACAGTGAGAGTCACAGACGGTAGTTCCGGATCAAGTCTGGAGTAGCTCGACGAAAAACCACTCGTGACCATGCCCGGTGGTAACGAGTTGATGTTGCTGCCGCTGTGTTTGATAATTTCTACCATTCTAGCCGTGTGCTCCGTCGCCTTATGGAGGGTGAGACGTGTGGTTGCCCCGCGCATCCTGTTCTGATACTCGTTCTTCGGCGGAATCATGTATTCCATAGCCTCCTCGCCGGCGCCCACCGGAGGTAGATCGCTAATCGCTTCCCAAGCCGTGACCGCCTTCGTCTTCGGGGGAGTCTGGTACAAGGTAGATTGATCCGTAATGAGTCTAGTCTTGTCGCTAAGCCCGATGGTTCCGCCATTACTCAGATGGGTCGGTCGGGGAAAAGGTGGATCGGCTCCATGGAGCAACCCTATCATGATCAGCCGCTCCCTTCGTTGTGGAACTCCGAAGTTAGCCGCGTTCAGGATGCGCCAATCGGTTTGGTATCCCCGTTGAACGAACGATCGCATGATAGACTCGAGGGTGGTGCCTCCTCGATGCGTGACAAGGCCGACGACATTCTCCATCACGAACGCCGGGGGCCGAAAGAAGTCGACGTACTCGACGAAGTCCTGATACAATCCGTTTCGTTCGTCTTCATCAAACGCTGAACGATGCGGACGTATCGATGAGAATCCCTGGCAGGGTGGGCCGCCCACAATGAGATCGACCGTGTCGGGCCCAATACCGTGAACTTCCTGGACTTTTCGTGGTGGCCATTTCCTGATATCGCCGTGAACGATCGCGGCTCCCGGATGATTTGCCCGAAAAGTCCTTGTCGCAACCTCCAGGCTATCGATGCCAAAGACAACGGCGGAGCTTGGCCCGAGACCCTGGCAAACCCCCGAGGCGAATCCTCCCGTCCCACAGAAGAGGTCCATCATTCGCATGGACACGGGGTGACAACTGTCTCGGCCATATATAAGCGTTTATTGGACCTTGCTGAATGTGTTGCCCGGCCACAAATTTGGGGAACATGTCCAGGAGTTGCGCAAGGCCAAAGGTCTGTCGATGGAGAAGTTGGCCGAAATTTCCGGTCTTGACCGAACCGCGATAGGTCTCATTGAGCGCGGCGAGCGCGACCCTCTCCTCACGACCGCTTTGGCCATCAGCGCTGCCCTCGGAGTTGGGCTGCAGGATTTGTTGACCGGTTCGTCCGCGCCGAGGATTCCTACAGGAAGATTGGTCCAGGAACCCGAGATCCCAAAAATCAGCGCCAGGGCTATTCTAGACGCACTGTCGACCACCTATTCCGTCCTGGACACCATTGACGACGCTCTAGAACAGAGCGGGTCCCCGAAGCTAGCGCGTCTCGTCGAAACTGCGAACCTGTCGGCTTTCGTCGGAAATCTGTTCGCGGGTGCGTTGGCTCGAAGCTCCGGCGGCGTGTGGGAACGCAACCGCCCTCACACTCATCCGGATCTTGTTCCCCCGGGGGGCCAAACCAAGGTTTCGGCTAAGAAGAGTGTTGAGGGGGTGGAGGTCAAAGTGGCTCTAGACACAAATGGTCCCAAGGGTCATCTGCCGAAGGCCAATTGGTACATCACAATGCGGTATGTGCTCGTCGATTCCTCAAAGGCCGGTTCCTGGAAGTCTAGCGACGATCGAGGCGACACTGTTGTAGTCTGGGAGGTAAAGGCTGACCGCCTCGAACGAGAGGATTTCGCGTTTAGTAGTACGGTGGGAGACTCGGGCAAGACCGCGCCAATCAAGACGGCTGCGTTTAACGAGATGACCGTGGTGTATTTCGACGAGAAGTACCTCCCATACGCTAGCTTGTCACGCTACGTCAGGCAAAACAGAATCCCCGTCCCCACACAATCGACTCTGGGCCCACCGAAGAAACTTGATGAGGGGAGTTCCTGAGGCTTCATCCCTTCTTGCGGGACTTGCGAGACTCTCGCGCATATTCCGGCGCGATTTTCTTGAGCCTCTTCTCCACTTCGCCGTAGACAGTCTCTGCCGTATTGAGCAAGTCACGGAACGTTTCAACTCGGATGTCATCGCCCGCGAGCCGCTTCATCTTTTCACGGACCGATCCGTCACCGCTCAGCTTCCCGACGATGAGTAGGCCGCGGATGTATGTGGGTGCGTTGGTCCCGCTCCCCAAGATATTCGTCCGGGCCCAATCGACGTATTGTTCTATCTGATCCAGGTCCTTACGTGACAATGTTCTCTGCGGCCGCTTTAGTTCGACGATGTGGAGCGTTCCTCCGACGGAGTACCCCAGTATGTCGATGCGACGATCCTCGGTTGCTAGATCCTTGGCTTCGGCACACTGTTTTCGTAAGAGCTGGGTGTACGTGGTCTGTCCTGTGACTTCACCCCACGATGGATTTACGAGCCAGCCGTGCTCCTCGAAGAGTGGCTGTATCTGTTGGACCTCTAAGGCCCCCTTGTCGATGTAATCAGATAGTGTTTCCATGATTCCGAGGCGACCGTCCGCAAGCTTGAGGTGCTCGCGCGCTTCGATGATCCTCCAGTCCCCTACCAATTTCATGAGCATTTCGACGTTCGCCCCTGACGCATCAATCTCGTCCACGAGTTCCTGGAAGGCGGCGAATTCGATGTTCGCTTTGACAATCTCCAGCAGCGGAGCGGCAGCTTCGGGCTCCACATTCGGGTCCTCGACGAACGCCATTACCAGCTTCATCGCGACTTTCTGTTCGCGGGCGGTACGGGTTTTGAGCCACCTGTCGAAGTCGGCGGTCTTGATGATCTTCTCTTCCTTTTCCTTCTGCTGGAGCAGTCGCCACTGATCGAACACCCACTTCAGCGCTTTCTGGCCCCACTCCTGAAGTTCTTGGCCTGCGGTAGACTCCCATTGAACCGAATTGCGCCCGGTTGAAATGTTATCTTGAACATCATCGACGAATTCCGCCGCAATTTCGCCGACAACGTACGCACGTGCGAACTGGACGTCAGTCGTCTTCAGCCCGAACATCGTATCAAGTTCTACAGCCTTCCCGCGGGCAAAAACGTCGACCCCGCGTTCTACTTGCGATGACTTCTCGACAAGGCCGATCCAGCCAGAAACTTTCCAGCCTGATGCCGCATTGATCACGTCGCCATCTGGCAATTTTGCAATATCCCAGGACTTCCTGCAGTCGTCCCTTAGACGTCTGTCTTTGGGCGTGATCCTTACTTTGTTGACATAAACTTTAAAATCGTCCCCGACGACGGTGTATCGCCGGGCGAGCTCTCGCCGCAGCCAATCCTCTGCGATTGCGCGCTCTCGATGGAGTTTTGTGATTCTTACCTCCGTACCGTTCTTCTCGGCCGTTGGTCCGGTCCTGGACTTGACAACCTTCGGTTCATAGTCCCCTCCCTTAGGGGTGGCCTTCATGTCTTCGTAATCTAAGCGGATGCACACTGCTGCGCCGTCTTTGATGCTTCTGACCTCTAACTCAGAAGCGACTCCAAACGCGGCAAGCTTGCCGATGCCTTTCCGCCCCATCAGTTTCCGATGCTTGATCGGGCTGTACTCCGTACCGAGCTCCTCGCGGCAGTTCCGGCCAATGCGAAGGTACGCCTCCTGGATATCGCTTGCATCCATTCCGGACCCGTCGTCCGTAACGACTACCTCGTAACTCTCGGTGATCGGGCCTTCTGGGAAAACAACGTCCACCCTTTCGGCGTCGGCATCCCAAGCGTTCGACACAAGCTCTCCGATTACCGGAGGCAGTGAGACGTACAGCTTGAGCCCGAGGTGTTCAATTGTCGCCGGCTCGAATTTCATCGTGAATCTTAGAGGGGAAACCATGGTGCATCACGGTCTTGCTGAACGACTTGTGTGTTTCGTGATGCGTCGGGTCACGCTTTTGGATCCCTTCATGATTTCAGTGTCCCAGAACCGCAACACAGTCCACCCCGCCGCCTTTAGCTGCTTGGTGATTCGGGCATCGCGGCTCTTGTTGTAGGCTATCTTTTGGGTCCAGAAACCTCGGTTTCGACTAAAAGATTCGCCTGTCAGATCCTTGTCCCTCCGTCCGTGCCAAAATGAACTGTCGCAGAAAATCAGAGTGCGCGTACCCGTCACTCTAAAATCAGGGTGCCCAACAAGATCGGGCTGCCGCTCGTATCGGAGGCGCAGGCTCTTGAGGATCTTCTCCATCTCCCGCTCGAGCCCCGTCCCGCGACTCCTCACTCGCCGCATTCGCCTGCTAACTTCTTCATTAGGAGGAACGAGAATCTCGGCCTCGGTCAAGTTACGTCGATATGGACACCCCTCAGTTAAAGGGCGAGGAGTCCTGGATATTGACTTGCAAGTACAGTACTTGTAGCCCCAATCCGCTGGCGGCGGGGAAAGCCGGCGGAGCGTCCCACGCTCCCTCCAAGATCGTGAGCCGCGCCGTCGGTCCCCAATCAGCCGAACTCCGACCCTGCAAGCATCCCTCCACAGGCCGCCCGGGCTTCTCTACGAACGATCGTCGCCGGGCGGCCCGAAATATTTGGGTCCTTGAGACTGGAGGCGGGCTCCGACTTCAGGTCGGCGGTGGCCGGTTGATGACGAGTCCCGCGACGAATCCGAGGATTCCGCCGGCTGCAGCGCCATCCTCGCCGTCTAGCGCAGTTCCGAGTGCGGCACCGAGGAGTGTAGTCGTCGCCAGCGTCTCGGCCTCCTTTGCTGCCGTGCACTGAGGACTTCCCTGGCCGTGGATGTCGCAAACGCCTCTCACAGCCCAGCGGACGAGAGTGACAACATCGTGCATTTCGTGTCACCTCCTCCCCACGGCGGGGGCCATTGAGCCGTTCGTCAGAGTGCATCCCGTCATTTCTTGTCCTTCAGCAGGAAGTACGCGAGCGCGGCGGCGCCGAGCCCCACGAGAAGACCCCAGCCGAAGTCCTCGCTGCCCTCTTCGTCCTCGTCTGGGAGATCGACGAGATCCTGCTTGTCTCGCAGTTCCTCCCAGTCGATGCTGTCCGTCCCTTTCTTGCGGAGGAGTTTCTGGACGTCCTTCATCTTCCGATAATCCTCTTCCCGGAGCCGAATCGTGCGATATCGCGGCATCTGTATGCGCCTGCGCTGCAAGACGCGGCAACGCAGCGTGAGTACATAACCGCTTCGTCGCAAGACGGGCGACGAACCGTTCAAGAGCCGGGACGGTCTTTCGAGGACCAGATGGGGCAGACGTTTCAGATTCCGGTCCGCGGCGATCTCGAAGCGAAGCTGCGGTATGCGCGGCAACAAGCCGCAGCGCGAGGAGTCACGATGACCGGCAACACCCGTTCGGGACATTTCTCCGGTCTGATCTTGGGGACATACGAAATCTCCGGCAGTCTGGCAACTGTGACAATCACCACCAAGCCCGGCCTGGTTTCGTGGGGGTACATCGAACGGCAGCTTCGTGAGTTCCTCGGAGGTTGACTATTGGAAGGAGGATGCCGATGGCAGTCATGAGACAGAGGATTCTGGCTGCTTTTCTGAATCGCAACGAGGTGTTGGCGCAAGCCCAGCTGTTGACGGCGATGGGGGACGCAAAGGCGAAAGCACGGTTCTGGACGGACTATGCTATGGCGCGAACCAAGCTTACCTCGATAGAACCTTTGCCGACTGGTGATCCGCAATTCCGTCCTCTCCCAGCGGAGGCGCAAGCACACTTGGCGCGGGTCGAAGCAACGGACTCGTTTCAAGAGAGTTTTGGGGGCCTCAATTACAGTTTTCAATCTGTTCCCATCGATCGGATCACCCCGCTCCAGACATTCTGCAACCTGGAGCCCCGGATGCCTCCGCCGGAGTCCAAGGATCTGATGGCGTTGCTCGACTACACCTTGCCTGTGGACGCCGCTATCCTAGGGGAAGTCATGATTACACCAAGTGGTGTCCGGTTCAGTTCACCCCGCTACGGAATGGGGCTGCAACACGTCCATCGGCGTGTTCAGCAGGGCAGAGTGATCCTCACGTTCGAGCACCACAATCTTGTACAAGTCCGGAGGTTCGGCAACGTCCTGATCCTCGGCAACGGCACTCATCGGGTGATGGAGATGGCTCGGGACAAGAGGACTCAGATCCCGGCCATCGTGATTGAGCATCGGAGCCCAGCCGAATTCGACCTGCCCCAGGGGCCGGGATTTTGGAATGCCCAGTTTCTACTGGCGAGTCCACGTCAACCTACTCAGGGTGCACGACCGCCCCTAGTGGTAGACTTCCTCGGTGACCTCTCGATTGAATGCATGGTCAATGTGCTTCCCAGCGTGGTGGACGTTAGCATTGGAGCTCCACCGGCGTCGCAGCCGTCCGGGGCTCAGCCGATTGCGATTCAACTCGGGGGCTTGATCGCTCAACCTGGTCCCTGAGCGCCGGGCACACGACCGTCCTCCCGACTGGTTCGAACAGCCAAAACGGGAAAGTGCCGGGCCGCGAAGGCCCGGCGTGACCGGGGCGTCAAAGGTCTCAAGCGTTGGAACCAGGTTATGACAAGTATGGCGGAATGGCAAAAGTATTACGAGGAATTTCTTAAGGTCGATGTGCCGCCGTTCGTCGGAAGCGTGCACGTCGCCTATCAACCACTGGTACAATTGTCAGGCAAAGAGTGGCCGAAAGCGTTCCCCGCTTGGGAGCGATTGGTGATTTGGAAGTCACAAAACTCGGATAATGCTCTTTGTGCCCAGACCCCTCACGTGAATACTGACGTGTGCCTCCGGAAGCTTACGCACGCGAGGCTTCATGGACAGAATACGACGGGCGGCCTCAATCTCTTTCTCGTCGACTACACCGCAGGCCAGGAGGTGTTTCAAGCGCTCCGCGATGAGGAATTACTAGAGAACCGTGACATCCCCGGGCTCCCTTCGATCTTGAAGGAATCCGACACTTTTCACAAAAGCCATCCCTTGATCCAAGAAGTACCAAAACCCAAACCCTGAGAAGGGAAGGTGCCCGCCTCGCGGCGGGCGTGATGGGACAAGCGACACTCGGATGGTCGTGCTACCTCGCGAGTTCAAGCGGATGCACGACGGGAGGGCTCCGCATCCCGACCGAGGCGCTGCTCTCCGATTGGACGCCCTCTCGCAGTTCCGCCCGGCACTCTTATGTCTTGCCATGGGCTCGGTGAACGTGGTTGCGATGCCGAAGAGCCGAGGGTCAGGGTGGCCCGAAGATTGGTGGAGTGAGTGGGCCTGTCACTTCGAGAATGAGCCATTCCTCACCGAAGCGGAGTGGAGGACGTACCTGAACCGGATGCCGGTCCGGTATGCGGAGAGAGACTTCAGGAAAGCGCGGCCACCGAGTGGTTTCTGCGAGGTCTGCGGGCAGCGGGATGCGGCGGACAATCCCTTGCAAGTCGCTCACCGAATCCCGTTCAGGGAAGGGGTGCGGGATCTCGCGCTAACGCCGACGTTTCTTGACCATCCGGACCGCCTAAAGTGGGCACACCGGAAGGAGTGTAACGACGCAGTCGCGATGAGATTTGTGGAGACTGTGACGTATCTGCGCCGACTGGGCATAGACAGCTTGCCCTCGTTCCTTCCTGCGGAAGTGCGCCGGGCGTGGGACTCGACGGCCTAGAACGTTGCCACGGGGGCATGTCAATCCAGAGGCGGCGGGCCGCACTGGCCCAGAGCCGGCCAAACGCCGCAGGCTAAGAGCTAAGAGACGCCTCGGAATGAGGGGGTTGTCTTGTCGAAAGAGGCCGACTTCCGGAGGGAACTGGACGCTCTCTACGAGAGGAGGACGGACTGGTTGCGCCACTGTCTTTCGGGACGCCCGGGTCCGCCGACAAAATTCTCTCGCAAAACGGTAAACAAGGCCATCAAGCGACTTCAGGAAATTGCCTCCGATGCTCTTGCCAAGAGTCTCGCCCGCTCTGAGTTTTCGGACCGGGTGGAGGATCGGCACCGATGGTACAACCGGAAAGCGAAAGGGCGGGGCCGGGACGCCAAGAAGAGGAACTTCAAGAAATGGTACAAGACGAAAGTACGACACAAACGATGCATCTATGCGTTCTGGGCCAAGGATCGATGTCTGTACGTCGGGAAGTCTGCCGGAGGTGGGGGCCGCGTCGCTGGTCACTTCAACGAGTTCTGGTTTGGTAACGCTACGCGTATCGACGTCTACTCCGTTAGCGGAGACCGGGATCTTCCCATCCTCGAATGCCTCGGGATTCACGGGTTCCAGCCAACGTACAACAAGTCTAAAGCCGAAGAAAAAAAGTGGACTGCCAAGTGTCCTTTGTGCAAGCTCCATCGCGGCATCGAAGCAGAGCTTAGGTCAATCTACCGGCTGAAGGCCGCGTGACAGGCCAGCCCCTTTCGCTCACGATGGCTCGGCGCACCAGCCTCATCCCGATTATGCGTGGGCCCGGGAGCACGACGCGGTGCCGCGCTGCGCCACAGAGGCTGGCGGGGCCTCGCCAATCCCTATCCGGCCCGCACCCCGGCCACGGGGGTCGCGTCCAATCGCGGGAGCGAAAGAAAACGGGCCGGGACGCCGGCGCCCCGGCCAAGGGGGCGCTCCCTCCCGTGTAATGCTCCCGGCGGGATTCGAACATGGTGGGTTCCCCGAGGAACGAATCCCGTGGGGTCCGAACCCTTAGGGCGACACTCATTGCCGAGCGCGCGCACCCCACTTCGTGTACAGTGCATGTAGCGGGGGAATTGAAATCCTAAGAGGACTGTCCTGAAAATATGTTTGACTCATTCGCCTGTCCAGGACAGACTTACGCCGGATACGTTAACGACGCTTTGGGAATTATCCGATTTGTGAGTTGCGACATGTGCAATTCCGTTCGAGTTGATGCTTATGCGCTCCCGGGACGATATTGGACATCCATTTGCATCCGACCGAGGGCAGAACGCCAAGTGGCTCCTAAGCTCGATGGACTAAGTCGTGGGGTCGTGAGGCTGATCAAATCCTTGCGAGGCTTGCTTTTACGCCATTAGTCCAGTTGGGCGGTCGCTGTCGTTTTCTTGGACCTACGGTTACCCTTATCTGGCGGTGAAGGTCTCTCTTCGGCGTTGACTGAATTAGATCCACGCCTCCAGAAAACCGTCGGTCTTCTCTTGGCGAGCACGGGTATTCGAAGGCTTAACAAAATGCAAGCCGAAGCTTTCCAGAGACTTCTAGATGGACGAAGGAGCGTCCTTATCGTCGCTCCGACCGGTTCTGGAAAAACAGAGGCCGCTTTGCTTCCAGTCCTCGGATCGCTCAGGGACAAAGAGCGAGGAGGCATACGGGCCCTCTACATCACTCCGCTCAGAGCTCTGAATCGGAATATGATTGAGAGGGTACTACGGCTTGTGGAAGACACTGAACTCACTGTTGCTGTCAGGCACGGCGACACCCCGCCCCTCGAACGCCGTAAGCAGGCTACTGATCCACCCGACATCCTCATCACCACCCCGGAGACCCTGCAGGCGATCCTCTCCGGGAAACTGATGCAACGTCACCTGAAGGCGGTGCGGTATGTCGTCGTCGATGAGGTCCATCAATTCGCGGAAGACCGACGGGGAATCCAGCTTGCCGTCGGACTTCAACGGCTTCGGCGGATCGCGGACCGGGACTTCCAGCGCATCGGCCTTTCCGCCACCGTGGGTCACCCGGATGCGATCGCCTCGCTCTTCGGCGGCGAGAAGCCCCTCGAGATCCTCCTCGCGCCTCTCGAGAAACGATACGAGTACCGAGTCGAATGGCCGCGCCCCATCGACAAGGACTTCGAGACCGCTCGCGACTTCTACATCACCCCCGAGGCCGCGGCCGGCCTCTCCGCGATTGACGACTCCCTCGACGAGAGCCGTTCGACGCTCGTCTTCGTGAACGCCCGTCCCCTCGCCGAGTTGCTCGGCTCCCGCCTCTCGATGGTCCGTCAAGACGTCGCCGTCCACCATGGCTCCCTGCCGCGAGAGGAGCGAGAGCGGGTCGAGGCGGGCTTCAAAGGCGGGGAGATCAAAGGCCTCGTGTCCACAAGCACACTCGAGCTCGGCATCGACATCGGCACGGTCGACCGGGTGGTCCAGTACAACTCC
>WNGJ01002185.1_pt1 | contig 19673 bp, 18 predicted proteins | sample 5400611 | NCBI WGS metagenome assembly WNGJ01 (sample SAMN13153375, study PRJNA577476) | soil metagenome | isolation source: 40 cm soil or saprolite under Garry oak tree replicate 1 | place: USA:California | collected 2016-06-15
CTCGTGTACACCGAATAGAGCGATGTCGAGCCGCAGATGTAGAGCCGATTTCGCTGCTGACCGCCGAAGCACAGGTTGGCGACAGTTTCCGGTATGTGGATCTTGCCGAGCAGATCGCCGTCCTTGGTGTAGCTGCGCACGCCGTCCTCGTTCGGATCGCCCCAGCCCACAGAGCACCAAACACGCCCTTCGGTGTCGCAGCGCACCCCGTCGGTAATGCTGGGCTTGGGCATGTCCGCAAAGACTTTGCTGTTCGACGCCTTTCCGGACCCGGCATCCACGTCGAACACGCGGATATGCGACGGGTTTTCCGGCCCGTCCGTGAAGCCGGTGTCGATGACATAGAGCTTCTTCTCGTCAGGCGAGAAGGCAATGCCGTTGGGCTCCACGAAGTCATCGGCGACAACCTTGACGTCGCCAGATTTCGGATCAACCCGGTAGACGTTATGCTTTTCCTGCTCGGCCTCGGCCTTGAGGCCCTCATAATAACCGCCGATGCCGTAGGCCGGATCCGTGAACCAGATCGAACCATCGGAAGCGACAACCGCGTCGTTCGGCGAGTTCAGCTTCTTGCCATTGTACTTGTCGGCGATGACGGTGATCGAACCGTCGAGTTCGGTCCGGGTGACCCGTCGGCCGCTATGTTCGCAAGTGATCAGGCGTCCTTCCCGATCAATGGTATTGCCGTTCGAGTTCATCGACGGCTGGCGGTATACGCTTAAGTGACCGTCATCTTCCGAGAAGCGCATGATGCGGTTGTTGGGAATGTCGCTGAACAGCACGTAGCGCCCAGCCGGGAAGTAGACCGGCCCCTCGGCCCAGCGGAATCCGGTCGCGACGCGCTCGACCGCCATGGTGCCGGCGAAGGCCGGGAAGCCGGCGGGCCCGAACGAAACCTTTGGCTTTTTGAGAGACTCCAGGTGAGAATCCGGATAGCGGCCCCCGGATAGCGGCCCCAACGGCAGCGCATCGGTTGATGTGGTCGGGGCGCCTGTTTGGCCGTATGGCGTCACGGTTGCCGCAGACGCCGCTGTCATGGTGGCAGCGGTTGCGGCCGCGAATGCCGCAGCGCCCTTCAGAAGCCTGCGGCGGTCGAAATTGTCGGCTCCAGCCTCGGTTTGATTGTCAGAGAAATTCTTTGGATTTGTCATGATTTTCCTCCCACGTTTTTTGTTGGGAGGAAATCGTCCGCCAATATTCCGGCATAAAGCGGGCGAATTTCCGAAAAGGCAACCGGAGACAGCATCCTCTCATTCGGACTGCGCCGCGACAACGCAACTGCGAGATCAGATTGCGTCCCAGTTGAAGACATCCGCCGATCGATCGAGCTTGTAGAAGGAGCCTTTAAGCGCCGGCATGGCGTGCTCGGCGATGGTCTGCGGCGTCCAGCCTTCGCTGCGTTGCACCGAGCGCAAGGGGCGCGACTGGCTCATCAGGAAAATCTCGTTCATGCGCACGGCAAAAATCTGCCCGGTGACGTCCTTGGAGGCGTCGCTCAAGAGGTAGGCCACGACGGGCGCGATCTTCTCCGGTCCCATCTGCTGGATTTTGGCGACGCGGGCCTTCTCCGCTTCGGTCTCGGTCGGAATGGTTCCGATCAGCCGGCTCCAGGCAAAGGGCGACACGCAATTGGAGCGCACGTTGAAGCGGTTCATATCGAGTGCAATCGATTTCGACAGGCCCACGATGCCGAGCTTGGCCGCGGCGTAGTTCGCCTGGCCGAAATTGCCGACGAGGCCCGAGGTCGAGGTGAAGTGCACGAACGAGCCGCTCTCCTGTTCGCGGAACAGCCTTGCTGCGGCATGCGCGACATAGAACGATCCCATGAGATGGACCTTGATGACGGATTCGAAGGCTTCCACGCTCATGCGGTGGAAGATCATGTCGCGCAGGATGCCGGCATTGTTGACGACGCCATCGAGCTTGCCGAAATGGTCGGTCGCCATCTTGACGATACGGCTCGCCGGGATCGCTTCCGCGACCGTCTCGAAATTGGCAATCGCGGTGCCGCCACGCTGCTTGATTTCCTCGACCACTTCCTCGGCCGGCGCCGCGCTCGTTCCCGAACCGTCGGCGGCGACGCCGGGATCGTTGACCACGACCTTGGCGCCTTCGGCTGCACAGAGCAGCGCGATCTCGCGTCCGATGCCGCGGCCGGCGCCGGTGACGACGATGACTTTGTCCTGCAGTGATTTGGTCATGGGGTTCTCCTGTTATCTTCGCCATTCCGGGGCGCGCGAAGCGTGAACCCGGAATCTCGAGATTCCGGGTCTGGTCCTTCGGACCATCCCGGAATGACGAAGGTGGTTAGTTCTCGTTCGTAAAGACGATCGTGCCGGACGCTGCGAACATGCCGCCGACACCGTGGCACACCGAAATCTTCGCGTTCGGCACTTGCGCCGGCGCGATGCCGCGCATCTGTCGCACGCTCTCCTGCAACGCATACATGCCGTACATGCCGGAATGCATGTAGCTCAAGCCGCCGCCATTGGTGTTGAGCGGCAGCTTGCCGCCCGGCCGCGTATTGCCGCCGGCGATGAATTGGCCGGTCTCTTCATGCGGCATGAAGCCGAGATCGCCGAGCCCATAAAGCGGCAGATGCGCGAACGCGTCGTAGATCATCAAATGGTCGACATCCCCGTGCATGATGCCGGCCTCCTTGAACGCCAGGGGACCGGCGACCTTGAAGGCGCGCGAGCTATCGAACGTCCGCATCTGGCTGACCATCGGCGTTTCCACGCTTTCGCCGGTGCCGAGGATATAGACCGGCTTTGTCGGGAAGTCCTTGGCGCGATCGGCCGAGGTCAGGATCAGCGCGCCGCCGCCGTCGGTGACGAGGCAGCATTGCAGGATGCGGAACGGGTAGGCGATCATCCGCGAGTTCAGGACGTCTTCCACCGTGATCGGCGCCTTCATGGTGGCGCGCGGATTCTTCGCCGCCCATTCGCGCTGCACCACGGCGACCATCGCGATCTGCTCGTGGGTGATGCCATGCGTCTTCATGTAGCGCAGCACGGGAATTGGAAACATGCTGGCGGGTGTCGTGACACCATAGGGCAGCTCGAACTGCCCGTTCAGGCTGTCCGGCCCGATCATGCGCGGCGTGCGGCCGATATTCGACTTGCCGCTTTCGGCATGGGTGATCAGCACGGTCTTGCAGAGGCCGGCCTCGATTGCCGCGGCCGCATGGCGGACATGCAGCATGAAGGAGCAGCCGCCGACGGAAGTGCCGTCCACCCAGGTCGGCGTGATGCCGAGATAGTGGCAGATTTGCTGCGGCGTCTCGACCGCGGTGGCGAAGCCGTCGATGTCGGAGAGTTTCAGTCCGGCGTCCGCAATCGCGTTCAGTGCCGCATCCGCGTGCAACTGGATCTGCGACATGTTGGGGATGACGCCGAGCTCGGTGGTCTCGGCCGCGCCGACGACGGCAACCTGGTTTCTGCGCATGATGCTTAACCCTTCGCCGGGCGGAACAGGGGAAGGGTGATCTTGTCGTCAAGCTTTTCGAAGGCGACCTCGACCGTCATGTCGAGTGCGAGCGCTTCCGGCGTCTGCGGACAATCGATGATGTTGGTCATCATGCGCGGACCTTCGTCGAGTTCGACCACCGCGATCGAATAGGGCGGGGTGAAGCCCGGCGCGGGGCGATGATGAATGATGTAGCTATAGAGCTTGCCCTTGCCGCTCGCCTTGAAGACCGAGACCTTGCGCGAGGCGCAGGACGGGCAGAACGGGCGCGGCGGGAAATAGACATGGGCGCAGCTGTCGCAGCGCTGCAGCCGCAATTCGCCGGCCTGCGTGCCGTCCCAGAAATGCTGGGTCTCGGGCGTCGGTCTTGGTTTTGCGCGCGCTGGCTCCGCCATATCGGCAAGTCCTCCCTTAAACTTCGGGCCGCATGGCCCGCCTGTTCCGGTCTTGATGCGACATTGGAGCGTCCGGCGTCAACGGTCCAGCCGTGCGCGCGCATGCCGCGTATTCCACGTCACGCAAATAGAGGAGCGCGCGAACACCGGCGAAGCCGGGACGGGCTCGAGAGCGCGGTCGAGCGATCGCTGTGACCGCATTGGATCAATAAATCGGGTAGCGGGTCAGTTTGAGTTCAGCCTCGGCCCGCTGCTGGCTTCCAGCGTGCGGTTCTGTGCCTTGTGTTATACATGCGGCATCACGCTCACGCCCTTTCGCGTGCGCGCTTAATCCCGAGGAGCCTGAGCCATGTACATCGCCGGACTCGTGATTCCCGTGCCCGAGGAGAAAATGGCAGCCTATCGCAAATGGGCCGAGAGGGGGGCGGCAATCTTTAAGAAGTATGGATGCGCTGAGATCGTCGAAGCCTGGGAGGACCATGTTCCAGACGGCAAGCAGACCGACTTTCGGCGCGCCGTCGCTGCAAAGGAAGGCGAGAAGATCGTGTTCACGTGGCAAATCTGGCCCGACAAGGAAAGCCTGGATGCTGCCGAAGCAAGAATGCACGAGGACGGCGCCCTCGACGTTGTCGGGGAAATCCCGTTCGATGCCCAACGCCTGATTCTGGGCTGCTTCAAGCCAATCTGCACGATGGGCCGCGAATGAGCGAAGTTTTGAACTGACCCACTGCCACCAATCGCCGGTTGCGCTCGGCAGACAAAGCGGCATCGCTTGCGCACGCTGCTTGGTCCGAACGGTTAACGGCAGCCGGGTTGATTTGTGCCTGAAGACGGGCCAAGGGGCCGACAGAACAAGAGGAAACGCGATGATAAAAAATACCCTTGTCGCGCTGGCCGCGGCCGTGACGCTTGCGGGACCGGCGTTTGCCGCCGACGCGCCGGCGGAAATCAAGATCGGCACGCTCTATGCGTCGTCCGGGCGCTATGCCTCGATCTCGATGCCGGTTCACAGCGCGCTCAAGCTCTGGGTCGAGCAGAAGAACGCCGACGGCGGCGTCTACGTGAAGGCGTTCGACAAGAAAATCCCGATCAAGCTCGTCGCCTATGACGACCAGAGCAACACCGCGACCGCGTCCACGCTCTATAACCAGCTCATCACCCAGGACAAGGTCGACCTCCTGGTCGCCGATTCCGGCTCGGTGCTGACGGCGCCCGCGGTTGCGATCGCGCGCGACCACAAGATGTTCCTGTTCGACCAGACCGGCACCGGCGCGAGCTTCTTCTCCAAGGACAATCCCTACATCGCGCTGATGGCTGACCCGGTCTCGACCATTTGGCCCAAGCCGATCGCCGATTTCATCACCCATGACGGGCCCGCGCTCGGCATCAAGAAGGTCGCCATTCTCTATTCGACCAACGAGTTCACGGGCACGCAGGCCAACGCCTTCCGCAAATTCGTGAAGGACTCCGGCGCACCGATCGAGATCGTCTATGACCAGGGCATCCCGACCGAGACCACGAACTACACCGTCATCATCAACAACATCAACAACACCAACCCTGACGCGGTGATCCATTTCGGCTACGCGCCGAACGACATCGCCTTCCTGCGCAACGTTCAGGACGTCGGCATCAAGTTCAAGATGCTGTTCTCGATCTATGCGGGGCTTGAAACCGAGCTTCTCGAGAAGAACGTCGGCGAGAAGGGCCTCGAGCACGTCTGGACCTACGTGCCGCCATCGGAGATCGAGTATCCCGTCAATTTCGGCATGACGATGAAGGATTACAAAGCCGCATGGGACAAGAAGTATTCCGACGGCAAGATCGAGTTCGGTTTCAACGCGGTCGCGGGATACGCCACCGCGCTCGTGATCGAGAAGACGCTGTCGGTCGCGACCTCCCTCGACCAGATGGAGCTGCGGAAGGCGGTGTTCAGCCTGTCCGGCGAATTGAAGACGCTCGACGGCACCTTTGCGCTGGATGAGACGGGCGGCCAGATCGGCGAATTGACCCCGCTTGGGCAGCTCGTGCTCGACGATCACGGCCACATCAAGTTCGTCTCGATCTATCCGCACGAAACCGCCACCGGCAAGCCGGTCTATCCGGCCCCATGAGGACCTTAGAGAGGACCTTGGAGAGGACCTTGCGGGCAGCGAACGAGAGGCCGGGGGCTAGCGGCTAATATGTTGGTCTATGCGCTGGTCGCCGGCGTTCTGTTCGGTCTGTATTTCAGCCTGGTCGGAATCGGCCTCAATCTCGTGTTCGGCGTCATGCGCATCGTCAATCTTGCGCATGGCGACATCCTCATGCTCGGCGCCTTCATCGCGCTCGGCGTGGTAACGCTGGCGGGGCTCGATCCCTTGTTCGCGGTGCCGCTCGCCTTCGTGGTGTTCCTCGCGGCCGGTCTCTTGCTCTACTGGGTGCTGGTGCCGCGGCTGCAGGGTTCGGCGAACCCTGAAATGTTGTCCATCATCCTGTTCTTCGGCCTGTCGCAGGTGATCGAGGCCATCACCACGATCTTTGCCGGCACCAGCGAGCGTTCGATCCAGAGCCGTCTGCTGGGCACGCTGTTCACCACGATCAAGGTCAAATGGTTCGGTGGCAAGGCGGGCGGGGCAGGACCGATCCAGATCTTAGGCCAGGGATTTCCGGCGCCATGGGTGATCGCCGGGGCGACCAGCCTGATCGTGATCGGGCTGGTCTATGTTTATCTCTACCGCACCCGTCTGGGCACCTTGACCCGTGCGGTGATGTCGCGGCGCGACGAGGCGCTGGCGACCGGGATCGACGTCGATCGCGTCTCGGCGGCCGCCTTCGGCATCGGGCTTGGGTTAGCTGCGATCGCGGGCGTGTTCGCGCCCTTCATGTTCGGCTCGGTGACGCCGGCCTTTGGCGCGGATGCGACGGTGACGTCATTTGCCATCGTCGTGCTGGGGTCGCTCGGCAACCCTCTCGGCACCGCGCTCGGCGGCATCGTCTATGGCGTCTGCTACATGCTGGTGCAGACCTATCTCAGCTCATGGGCGGACCTCTTGCCTTACGTGCTCCTGATATTCATCCTCTTGTTGCGTCCGAGCGGCCTGCTCGGAAGGCAGGTGCGCGTTGCCTAGCGCCATCAGACATTTGCTGCTCATCCTGGTGCCGCTGATCGCCGTGTTCGCGCTGCTGCCGGGCGTCTACCAGAACCATCTTTTGCTGTTCAACTTCGTGATCTTCCTGACCTTGGCGCAGGGCGTGAACATCATCTACGGCTTCACCGGTTATCTGCCGTTCGGCTACGTCGGCTTCTTCGGCGCCGGCGCCTATGGGTTCGCGGTCATGGTAATGCATTTCCAGTCGCCGGCGGTGATCGCGGTGCTGGTGGCCGGACTGATCGGCGTCGTGCTGGGGCTTCTGCTGACGCCGCTATTGAGATTGTCCGGCGCCTATTTCGCAATCGCCAATCTCGCGGCCTCGCTCGCGGTGCTGCATCTCGTCGCCAATCCGGCGCTGGAGAGTATCACAAAGGGACCTTACGGCGTTTCGCTCACCGGCACTTTCGACCCGAATTCGGCCTATTACGCCGCACTGGTCGTGCTGACATTGACGCTCGGCGGGGTGGTGTATTTGAAAAATTCCGGCTTCGGCCTGGCGCTGCAGGCGGTGCGCGAGGATTCGGTCAGCGCGGCGATGGCCGGCGTCAATGTAATCAAGATGCGGGTGATCGCATGGCTCGCGTCCGCGCTGGTCGCGGGGCTCGCGGGCGGCATCTACGCCTGGTACGTCTCGGTGTTCTATCCCGACAACGTGTTCTCAGGCGAGTTCAGCATTTTTGCCATCGTGTTCGCATTGTTCGGCGGCGTCGCCACCATCACGGGGCCGATCGTCGGCGTCATCATCCTCTATGGCGTCTACAATCTGATCGGCTTCACCACGCCGCAATATTTCCAGTTGATCTATGGCCTCTTGATCATGGGGCTGGTGCTGTTTCTCCCGGCCGGCCTGGTGTCGCTGGCAACGCGCAGGGGGTGGCATGTCCCCTGAGCCAAAGCCCATTCTCCAAAAACCTATTCTTAACGTCGCGAAGCTCGTGAAGCGGTTCGGTGGCTTCTATGCGCTGGATGGCTTGAGCTTCCATGTCGCCGCGGGTGAAATTTTGGGCCTTGTCGGCCCGAACGGCTCCGGCAAGACCACCGCGATCAACGTGATCTCGGGCCTCTATGCGCCCGATGGCGGCGAGGTGGCGCTGGACGGTGCACCGATCGGAGGCGTGGCCTCGCACCGCCTGGTTCACCGGGGCATCAACCGCACATTCCAGGTTCCAAAGCCGTTCCTGTCGCTGACGGTGCGCGAGAACGTCAAGGTGGCGCTGGCCTATGGGCGCGCCGCCGTGACGCCGCCAGCGATGGATGACTTGCTCGAGGGGTATCGGCTCAAGGACGTGGCCGACCGACCGGCGGCGGATCTCAACAGCGCGCAGCAGAAGATGCTTGACCTCGCGCGTGCGCTCGCCACCCGGCCGCGGCTGCTCCTGCTGGACGAACTCGCGGCGGGCTTGAACCCCACCGAGCTCGATTGGATCGCCGGGCGGATCAAGCAGCTCGCCGCTGGCGGCATGGCGATCATCGTGGTCGAGCACCTGATGGGCTTCATCGAGCAGATCACCGATCGCGTCATCGTGCTCAATGCCGGCAAGGAAATCTTCGAGGGCAAGCTTGCGGCTGCGGTGAAAGAGCCACAGGTGATCGAGGTGTTCCTGGGAGGCGAGCATGCCGCCTGACGCAGCCAAGTTACTGGACGCGACCGGCATCGATGCCGGTTATGGCACCATGCAGGTCCTGTGGGGCGTCGATCTCGACGTCCGCGCGGGCGAAACCGTACTTCTGCTGGGCGCCAATGGCGCGGGGAAGACCACCTTTCTGAAATCGCTGGTCGGCCTCATCGACGCCCGGCATGGCAACGTCAAGCTCGGCGGCGAGGACATCACGCGGATGCGCTCCAGTGACCGGATGCGGCGCGGCATGACCTACATGTCGGAGCTTGCGGTGTTTCCCGATCTGTCGATCGAGGAAAACATCCGCGTCGGCGCGCAGGCGCTCGGCCACGCCAATCCCGGCGCCCGCGCCGACGAATTGTATGGCCTGTTTCCTGTCTTGCGCGAAAAGCGCCGGAACCCGGCGTCCAGTCTCTCCGGCGGCCAGCGCAAGATGCTGGGCATCGCCAAGGCGCTCGCGGCCGAGCCGAAATTGCTGGTGATGGACGAGCCCTCGGCCGGGCTGTCGCCGCTGTTTGTCAAGGAGGTCATCCGCGTGCTGAGCAGTCTGCAGGGGCGGGGATTGGCGCTCTTGATTGCCGAACAGAATATCGGTTTCCTTGAAGTGGCGACGCGCGTGTTCGTGCTGGAAGGCGGGCGCATCCGCTTTTCCGGCACGGTCGCCGAGATGAGCGGCAACGAGGCTCTGCACCGCGCCTATTTCGGGCTGAAGTGATGCGGACGATCAGGATCGGTTCCGGGGCGGGATATTCGGGCGATCGCATCGAGCCCGCGATCGAGCTCGCCGAGAAGGGCGACATCCAGTATCTGGTGTTCGAATGCCTGGGCGAGCGCACGGTGGCGCTGGCGCAGCAGGCGCGGATGAAGATTCCCGACAGCGGCTACGATCCTCTGCTCGAAGAGCGGATGCGCGCGGTGCTGTCGCTCTGCGCCGCCAAAGGCATCAAGATCGTCACCAATATGGGCGCGGCCAATCCGGAAGCCGCCGCGAGGAAGACCGCGGAGATTGCGAAGTCGCTGGGGCTTTCATCCCTGAAGATCGCCGCCGTCATTGGCGATGACGTGCTGGACGCCTGCAAGGCCGGCGACTTTCCGATCATGGAGTTCGACGGCACGATCAAGCAGCTCGGCAACCGCCTGCTGTCCGCCAACGCCTATCTCGGTGCCGCCCCGATGGCGGACGCGCTGTCCGGCGGCGCAGATGTCGTCATCACCGGGCGCGCCTCCGATCCCGCGCTGTTCCTGGCGCCGATGATCCATGCCTTCGGCTGGGCGATGGACGACTGGAATTTGTTGGGGAAGGGCACCGTCGCCGGTCACTTGCTGGAATGCGCCGGCCAGATCACCGGCGGCTATTTCGCCGACCCTCCCTATAAGGATATTCCCGATCTGGCGCGGCTCGGCTTTCCGATCGGCGAAGTCGGCGAGGACGGCTCGCTGGTCGTCACCAAGGTCGAGGGGAGCGGCGGCGCGGTGACTGCGCAGACCTGCAAGGAGCAGTTGCTGTACGAGGTGCATGATCCGAGGCAATATATCCAGCCCGACGTAACAGCGGATTTCTCGCAAGTGATGGTCGAGGAGATCGGGCGGGATCGCGTGCGCGTCAGCGGCGGACAGGGCACCAAGCGAACCGGCACGCTGAAGGTCTCGGTCGGCTATGTCGACAGCTTTATCGGTGAGGGGCAGATCTCCTATGCCGGTCCGGGCGCACTGGCGCGCGGAAGGCTGGCGCTGGAGATCGTGCGGGAGCGGCTGAAACTGACCGGCGTCGCGGCCAGCGAGTTGCGCTTCGATCTCATCGGCGTCGATTCCTTGCACGGGCAGCAAGTGTCCACCCACGCCAACGAGCCCTATGAGGTCCGCGTGCGCGTCACCGGCCGCACCGAGAATTTGCGCGAGGCGGTCAGGATCGGCAACGAAGTGGAGACACTTTATACCAACGGACCGGCCGGTGGCGGTGGCGCCTGGAAATCGGCGCGCGATGTCGTGGCGGTCGCCTCCGTGCTGCTGCCGCGCGAACTTGCCACGCCTTTCGTCCGTTTCGTGGAGGCGTGAGCCGATGAAGCTGCGCGAGATCGCCCATTCCCGCACCGGCGATAAGGGAAATACATCGAACATCTCCGTGATTGCTTATCGCAGAGAGGATTACCCGCTGTTGTTGGAACAAGTGACGGCGGAACGGGTCAAGGTACACTTTGCCGGCGTTGTCGAAGGCGAGGTGGTCCGCTATGAGTTGCCGAACATCGCGGCGCTGAATTTTGTGATGAGCCAGACGCTCGGCGGCGGGGTGACGCGGTCGCTCGCGCTCGACGCGCATGGCAAATCGCTGAGCTCGGCGCTGCTCGATCTGGACATCACAGCACCTCCGGACGCTCAGTAATCAGGCGGAACAATCATGCCGAACCCGACTCTTGCCAAGCTAGCCGACGATCTCGAGGCAGGCCGCACCTCCGCCCGTAAACTGGTTGAGGAATGCCTCGCCAAAATCGCTGATCCCGCGGGCGAAGGCCGGCGCGCCTTCATCCATGTCGACAAGGACGCAGCCCTTGACGCCGCAGACGCGATGGACAGCTTGCGAAAAGCCAACGCCGCGCCGTCGCGCTTTGCCGGCATTCCCGTCTCGATCAAGGATCTCTTCGATATCAAGGGGCAGGTGACCCGCGCCGGCTCCCGGGCGCTGGAGGAGGACGCCGCGCCCGCGGAGCACGACGCGCCGGTGGTGGCGCGGCTGCGCCGTGAAGGTTTCATCGTGATCGGCCGCACCAACATGACGGAGTTCGCGTTTTCCGGCATCGGCATCAATCCGCACTACGGCACGCCGAAAGGCGCCTGGAACCGCGGCGAAGGCCACATTCCCGGAGGGTCGTCGTCGGGGGCCGCGGTCTCCGTGGTCGACGGCATGGCGCATGGCGCGCTCGGCACCGACACCGGCGGGTCCTGCCGGATTCCGGCCGCCTATAACGGCATCGTCGGTTACAAGCCGACGCAGCGGCGCATCCCGCTCGACGGCGGCGTGCCGCTGTCGTTCTCGCTCGACAGCTACGGGCCCCTGGCGCGCTCGGTCGATTGCTGCGCGTCGCTCGACGCCGTGCTGGCCGACGAGCCGGTCGCGCCGTTGCGACGGCGACCCATCAAGGGCATGCGGCTTGCGGTGCCGACCACGGTAGCGCTCGACGACCTCGACGACGCCGTGGCGAGGACTTTTGACCGTGCGCTGGACACGCTGTCGCGCCTGGGCGCCGATATCGTGCGCATCGAGATGCCGGAATTCCTCGATATCGGAGTCATGAATACCAAGGGCGGGTTTGCCGCCGCGGAAAGCTATGCCTGGCATCGCTATCTCCTCACCTCCCGGGGTGACGTCTACGATCCCCGCGTGTCCGTGCGCATCCTGCGCGGCGAAGCCATCAGCGCCGCTGACTATATCGACCTGCTCGATGCGCGGCGCTCGCTGATCGCGCGCGCCAATGCAAGGCTCGTGGCCTATGATGCCTTGATCATGCCGACCACGGCCAACACGCCGCCGCGCATCGCCGATCTCGCCGACGACAAGGCGTTCACGGTGGCGAACCTGCGGGCTTTGCGCAATTGCGCGCTGATCAACATGATCGACGGCTGCGCGATTTCGCTGCCCGCCCATCGCGAGGGCGAGGTTCCGGTCGGGCTGATGCTGGCGTCGTCAGGCGGGGCGGACCGCCGTATCTTCGAGCTTGCGGCCGGGATGGAGGCTTCTATCCGTGTTTGATCTCACCTTCACCATCGACGCGCAGGGCACCACCACCCCGCTGACGCTTGCGATCGATCAGGCCGTGATCGCCGGCTGGACCGGCCGCGATCCGGTGGCGCGCGACAAGCATATCGCCGAGCTGGAAGCGATCGGCATCGCGCGGCCAGCCTCGGCCCCGATCTATTATCGCGTCTCGGCGCGTCGGCTGACCACGGAAGAGAGCATCGAGGTCTGCGGCAATGATTCCAGCGGCGAGGTCGAGTTCGTGCTGATCGGCTGGCAGGGGCGCACTTTTGTCGGCCTCGGCTCCGATCACACCGACCGCAAGGTCGAAAGCTACAGCGTCACCGTCTCCAAGCAGATGTGCGACAAGCCGATCGCGCCGGTGCTGTGGGAAATCGAGGACGTCATCGGTCACTGGGACCGGATGATCCTGCGCGCCTTTGCCTGGATCAACGGCAAGCGCGAGCTGTACCAGGAGGGCACGCTCGACGCCATGCTATCGGTCGACGAGCTGATCAAACGCGGTTTCGACGATGGCAAATTGCCTGACGGATGCGCGATGTTCGGCGGCACCTTCGCCGCCAAGGGCGGCATCCGACCCGCCGACCGCTTCGAATACGAGCTCGAGGACCCCGTGCTGAAACGCACCATCCGCCATGCGTATGACGTGATCACGCTACCGGTAAGGGGCTAAATTCTCCGACGTCGTCCCGGCCAAGCGAGCGATAGCGAGCGCGAGCCGGGACCCATAACCACAGGGCGCAATTTGGGGCAAAGCTGGAACTGCTAGTTCCTAAAACAATACACGCCTGTGGTTATGGGTCTCCGCCTTCGCGGGGACGACCACGATCGGAAATCGGGTGGTCTTGTCACGCGCGATTTGCGAAGGTGCTGCCCATGAAAGCGAACGCCAAAAAACTCATCGCTGCGTCCTCCGACATCGCCGCCCGCGTCGATGCGATCGACTGGGCGCAGGTGGACAGCGAGCTGGACGCGCAGGGCTGCGCGGTTCTGAAGGGATTGCTTACGGCGGCCGAATGCCGCGGGCTCGCCGCGCTCTATCCCGACGACACGCATTTCCGTAGCCGCATCGTGATGGGAAGCCACGGCTTCGGGCGCGGCGAGTACAAGTATTTCTCCTATCCGCTGCCGGATTTGATCGCGGAGCTGCGGCCCGCGCTCTACGCGCGGCTGCAGGGCGTTGCCAATCGTTGGAACGAGGCGATGGGCATCGACATCCGCTATCCCGACGGCCATGACGCGTTTCTGAAACGATGTCATGCCGCGGGCCAGACCCGCCCGACGCCGCTATTGTTGCAATATGAGGCCGGTGACTACAACTGCCTGCACCAGGACCTCTATGGCGAGCATGTGTTTCCGCTGCAGGTCGCGATCCTGCTGTCGGAACCGGGCCGTGATTTCGAGGGCGGCGAGTTCGTGCTGACCGAGCAGCGGCCGCGGATGCAGTCGCGGCCCGAGGTGGTGCCGCTCACGCAGGGCGACGCGGTCGCCTTCGCGGTGCATCACCGTCCGGTGCAGGGGACGCGCGGCACCTACCGCGTTAATCTGCGCCATGGCGTCAGCCGGATCCGCTCCGGCCATCGCCACACCGTCGGCGTGATCTTCCATGATGCGAAGTGAGTGCGAGCCGTCTTGACCGCGGACCTGTTTGAAAGTGTTGGCGATCTTCGTCCGTCGCAGGAGGCGATCGTGGAGGGCGCGGTGCTGCTGCGCGGCTTCGCGAGGCCAAGCGAAAGCGAGCTGATCGCGGCGCTGCGTGGGATCGAAGCGCAGGCACCGTTCCGCCATATGCAGACGCCGGGTGGCCACGAGATGTCGGTCGCGATGACCAATTGCGGAGCCTTGGGATGGACCACCGATCGCAGCGGCTACCGCTACGATTGTAACGATCCACAATCCGGAAAACCCTGGCCGGCGATGCCGCCGGCGTTTGATGAGCTGGCCACGCAAGCTGCCGAGCGTGCGGGTTTTCCCGGCTTTTCGCCGGACGCCTGCCTGATCAATCGCTACTTGCCCGGCGCGCGGATGTCCTTGCATCAGGACCGCGACGAGCAGGATTTCGGCAGGCCCATCGTCTCGGTGTCGCTGGGGCTGCCGGCAATCTTCCTGTTCGGCGGATCGAAGCGGAGCGACAAGCCCAATCGCTATCGGCTCGAACATGGCGATGTGGTGGTGTGGGGCGGGCGAGCGCGGTTGTTCTTTCATGGCGTCGCGCCGCTCGCCGACGGCGAGCACGGCGTGTTGGGCCGCCAGCGCATCAATTTGACCTTCCGCCGGGCGAGCTAAGGTCCGTTCTTCGTCTCGTGCTGCTGCGCGGGGGAAGCAATGTCGCATTTCCTCCCGCTTCGGGCTGCTTTATGCTGCCCGGGGCTGGGGATCAGACATCGAACCCGGAATCTCGAGATTCCGGGTTCGTCGCTGCCGCGACGCCCCGGAATGACGGTGTTGGTCAAGGCTTCGCCGGGTGAATAAAAGCCCAGGGCGTCGCCTCCGAATCCTTCGGCACTTCGACGGCGATAAGGTAGGGGCCGCCATGCGCCAGGGCCTTTTCCAGCGCGGGGCGGAAATGGTCCGGCGAGGTGACGCGGCCCGCCGCCACGCCGAAGGATTCCGCAAGCTTGACGAAATCCGGATTGACGAGGTCGGACGCCACCACGCGGCCGTCGAAACGCTGGCGCTGGTCGCGCCGCACATTGCCGTAGGAATTGTTATTGAACACCAGCGTCACCACGCCGATGTTGAACTGCACGGCGGTCGCAAGCTCGGCTACGGCGAACATGAAGCCGCCGTCGCCGGTGATCGCGACCACCGGACGGTCGGGATTTGCGACCTTGGCGCCGAGCGCGGTCGGAAATCCCGAGCCCAGCGTGCCCTGATAGCCCGAGGTGATGAAGGTGCGGGGCTCGTAGACCGGGAATCCGTACCAGGAGGCAAAGCCGACCTGCGACAGTTCGTCGGTGACGATGGCGTTTGGCGGCAGCACCTCGCGCAGGATGTTGAGGTAAGCCATTTGCGGCTGCACCGTCTGGATCTCCTTTAATGCCGCCGCCGCCGCCTCGCGGATCGCCGCGCGCCGGCCGGAGGTCTTGCGAGTGCCGGCCTTGCCGACGGCGGCGAGCAGCTCGCGCGTGCCGGCCTTGGCGTCCGACACCACGGCGACGTCCGGCGTCAACCGCCGCATCTCGGAGGGATCGATGTCGATGCGCACCGATTTGAGATCGTCGGGACGGAACGGCCAGCGGAACATGGTCGGCAATTCCATGCGGCTGCCGATGCCGATCATCAGGTCGGTCGTCGGCCAGAGCTTGTAGGCGGCCGCCATGGTCACACCGAGTTCATGCGCGTTGGACACGATGCCGCGCCCGCTGCGGAACGCCACCACCGGCGCGTCGATCGCCTCGGCCAGTTCGAGAATTTCGTCGCGCGCGTGGATCGCGCCGCTGCCGACAAAGATCATCGGCGTCCTGCTGGCTGCGACCAGCGCCGCGGCATCCTTGATGCGGTCGCTATCCGGCTGCGGCGCCGGGAAGGGATCGAAAACCTTCGCGGGGCCGGTTTCCGCGCGCTGCGTGAACACGTCCCACGGCATTTCCAGCGCAACCGGACCGCGGCGTCCGGACAGCATCTCCTGGAACGCGCGCGACACCAGCGTCGGTGCTGCATCCGGATATTCGATGCGGTCGGCCCATTTCACGAAGGTGCGCAACGTCGCGAGCTGATCCGGCATTTCGTGCAGATGGCCGCGGCCCTTGCCGAGGAAGGCCGTCGGCACCTGTCCGGTGAGACACAGCACCGGCTCGTTCGATCCGAACGCGGTCAACATGGCAGCACCCGCGTTGAGCACGCCAGGGCCGGGGACCACGCTGAACACGCTCGCGCGGCCGGTCGATCGTGCGTAGCCATAGGCCATGTAGCCGCAGGCCTGCTCGTGGCGGGCGCCGATCACCTTCAATTGCGCCTGATGGAAGGCATCAAACAGGCCATAGATCTGCGCACCAGGGAGCCCGAACACCGTATCGACGCCGTGGGCGACAAGGCCGCTGACGATCGCTTCGCCGCCGGTCATGGAAGTCATTGCAGATCCAATCTTCAGCTTAGAGAACTTCGTCGATCACGGCGTTGCGCAGCACGCCGACGCCATCGGCTTCGACCTCGACGACATCGCCGGGCTTCAGATAGCGCGGCGGATCGAAACGAGCACCGGCGCCGGTCGGCGTTCCCGTCACAATGACGTCACCTGGGACAAGCGTCGTAAACGTCGAGATGTAATTGATCAAATAGCGGAAGCCGAAGATCAGCCGCCCGGTGCGGTCATCCTGCCGCGTCTCGCCATTGACGCGCGTGGTCAGCCTGATGTCCGCGATCTGCGACGCCTTTGTATAGGGAACAATCCAGGGACCGAGGCTGCCGGTGGAATCGAAGTTCTTGCCCTGCGTGACGTTGAACTTCGCGTGCCGGACCCAGTCGCGGATGGTGCCCTCGTTGCAGAGCGTAATCGCCGCGATGTGATCAAGCGCCGCGCTCTCGGCGATGTGCCGCCCGGCCTTGCCGATGACGATGACCAGTTCGCCTTCGTAATCGAGCTGCGCCGAGGCGTGCGGGCGCACCAGCGGCGTGTCGTGGCCGACAAAGGAGCGCGGCGTGCGCATGAACATCGAGGGATATTTCGGCGCATCCGTACCGTCTTTATATTCCGCGTTGCGGTCCGGATAGTTGACGCCGATGCAGATGATCTTTTCCGGCGCCGGGATCGGCGGCAACCAGGTGATCGCATCCAACGCATGATCCGGCGCACGCCGCGCCGCATCCTCGGCGAGCTTCATCAAGGCGCCTGCGGCGATGACCTCGCGCAGCGTCGGGTAGTCCTTGGCGAAGCGCGCGGAGAGATCGACAAGGCCGCCGTCGACCACGGCGCCGTATTTTGTCGATCCGTTGATGGAATAAGTGGCGAGGCGAGGGGAAGTCATCCAAAATCCGATCCAATTTACGTCGTCCCGGCGAACGCCGGGACCCATACGCCGTGTCCCTTCAGTAGGGCACTGAGGTAGACATCTTCTGCAACATTACGGCCGCGGGTTATGGGTCCCGGCGTTCGCCGGGACGACTCGTGGTGAGAGTCACAGTCGCCAGCAGATCGCATGTTGCGCTGGCGATTCATGGGTCTGGCTCAATCCGCCACGGTGACATCGGCGACGAACTGCGGTTCGCGCACTTTTTGTCCGGCGAACAGAGATCCCTCTTCGAACCAGGAGCGCGGCGCCGGCGCGCCCCACAGTGTCTGCCTTCGCGGGTCCTTGAGCGACCAGCGCAGGGGTTCGTGGTCGTGATCGCCGCTGAAGTAGTCGCTGGTGTAGAGCTCGAGACGATGGCCGTCCGGATCGCGGACGTAAAGGAAGAAGGCATTCGAGATGCCGTGGCGGCCGGGGCCGCGCTCGAGATTTTTCAAGTATCCGCTTGCAGCCATCACGTCGCACAGGTGCAAAACGTTCATCGCGGTCGGCACCCAATAGGCGAAGTGATGCAGGCGAGGGCCACGGCCGTTGGTGAGCGCGAAGTCATGCACATTGCCTTTGCGATGCAGCCAGGCCGCCGCGATCCGCCCGTTCGGGCCGTCCTCTTCGGCATACTCGGTCAAGCGAAAGCCGAGCCGGGCGTAGAAGTCCATGGTGTCCTGAACTTCGGCGGTGAACACATTGAAATGGTCGAGCCGCTGCGGATGGCAGCCTTTGTAGAGATCGTAACGCCGGAGCAGATGCGGGCGCTTGTCCATCGCGGCACAAAGCTCGATCTGAAACCCGAAGGGATCGGTGAAATGCAATGTCCGGCCCTGGAACGGCTGTTCGGCAAAGGCGTAGGCGATACCGTTGTCCGAGAAGAACGCGGCCGCCTTGTCGAGATCGCCTTCGTTGCCCACCCTGAACCCGAGCCGGTTGCAGGCGGCGGTCTGTGCTTTCCGCAACACCAGCGAGTGATGCTGATGCTCCTCGCTGCCACGCAGGTAGACGACGTCGCGGTCGGCGTCTTCGACATGAAGCCCGACGGTCGTCTCATAGAATGCGCGGCTGGCATTGAGGTCGGTGACGTCCAGCACCGCGTGGCTTGAGCGGATGATGTTGAACGGCGGATCGAAAACGTGCTGCGGAATGGGCATGCTGCTTCCTCAAGTAAGCTCGTCATTCCGGTGCGCGTCGAAGACGCGAACCCGGAATCTCGAGATTCCGGGTTCGCAACGCGCCCCGGAATGACAAGACCCTCAAATTCCCAGTCTCTGAATCTTGTGCGTGCCCCGCGCCAGCGAGACGTGCTTGGTTTCCATGTAGAATTCGAACGAATAGTCGCCGCCGTCGCGGCCGATGCCGGACGCCTTCATGCCGCCGAACGGCGTCGGCAGATGGCGGACGTTCTCCGAATTGAGCCAGATCATGCCGGCTTCCAGCGCGTCGGCAACCCGCAGCGCGCGGCCCATGTCGTTCGTCCAGACATAGCCGGTGAGGCCGTAGTTCACGTCATTGGCGATCTCGATGGCGTCGTTCTCGTCGCGGAACGGGATTACCGTCAGGAAGGGGCCAAACACTTCTTCCCGCGCCACACGCATCTTGGCGTGCGCGCCGGTGACAAGCGTCGGCTGCACGTAGTGCCCGCTGCCGGGGCCGTCATGCGGCTTGCCGCCGACCGCGATGACCGCGCCATCCTTCCGCGCCACGTCGAAATAGGCGCAGACCTTGGCGAGATGCCGCTCGTGGATCAGCGGACCGATTTCGGTCAGGGGATCGAGGGGATGGCCGACCTTGAGCGCCTTCACGCGTGCGGTGAGCTTCTCGATGAAGTTGTCCGCGATGCTCTGCTGGATCAGAAGCCGGCTTGACGACGTGCAGCGCTCGCCATTCAGCGAGTAGATCATGAACACGACCGCATCGAGCGCGCGGTCGAGGTCGGCGTCGTCGAACACGATCACGGGGTTCTTGCCGCCGAGCTCGAAATGCACGCGCTTCAACGTCGGCGCGCCCTGCGCCATGATCGCCGAGCCGGTCGCGCTTTCGCCGACAAAGCCGATCGCCTTGATCGCGGGATGTTCGGTCAGCGCCTTGCCGGCCTCTTCGCCGATGCCGTGGACAGTGTTGAGCACACCGTCGGGGACGCCGGCCTGCTTGACGAGCTTTGCCAGCAGATCGGCCGTCACCGGCGACCATTCAGCGGGCTTGTGCACGACGGTGCAGCCGGCGGCGAGCGCAGGCGCGATTTTCCAGGTCGAGAGCATGAACGGCGTATTCCACGGCGTGATCACGCCGACCGGGCCGATCGGCAC
>WNGJ01002186.1_pt1 | contig 19668 bp, 17 predicted proteins | sample 5400611 | NCBI WGS metagenome assembly WNGJ01 (sample SAMN13153375, study PRJNA577476) | soil metagenome | isolation source: 40 cm soil or saprolite under Garry oak tree replicate 1 | place: USA:California | collected 2016-06-15
CTGCCTCAGCATCAGGCTCAGGCGGGAAAGACACCGCGACCTCACCGGGCGTCCGCCGAACGGTTGTAGGCAGTCGCCGTTCGAGTAGGAGCCCTCCCGCACCTGCGGCGAGGCAGAGGGCGGCCGCGGCAGGCCAGAGGGCGAGCGGCTCTTGCTGGAGCACGAAGGCGCCGAGCGCCGGCCCTGCGATCCAGCCGATCGACCACGAGCTTGTCGAGAGCGCCATGTAGCGGCCCCGTAGATGGTCCGGTGCGAGCTCCGCGATCAACGCCTGCTGCGTTGGACCCTGGAGGCACTCGCCGATCGCGAAGACGCCGCCCGCGACCACGATCACTGCCGCGGCTGTCGCAGCCGAGAGCCAGAGGCCGGCTCCGAAGACGAGCAGCCACGCTGCTGCCCAGACTGCCGTCATCAGCGCCAGCATCGCCATCCGGCGGCGACCCTCGACGAGTCTCGTCAGCGGCAGCTGGGCGAGCACGATCACGAGCGAGTTGACGAGGAAGACGAGCCCGATCGCCCGCTCACTCACGTGGGCCTGGTTCTTGGCGAAGACAGGGAGCGTCTCGAGCTGCGCGTAGCCGGCGGTGACGAAGATGACGTTCAGTCCAAGCAGGGCGAAGAAGACGCGGTCGCGAACGATCGCTGCGTAGCCGACTTTGTGATCTGGATCACCTGCAGCTGCCTGCGGCGTGCCCGCGGGGACGACCGCGAGCAGCACGAGGAAAGCGGCATAGGTCGCGGCGTCGATGAGAAACAGTGTGGTAAAGGTTCCGGGGCGCGCCGAGGCCGCGATCAGCCCCGCCACCGCGCCGCCGATCCCGAAGCCGAGATTCATGCTGACGCGCTGCAGCGCGTAGCCGGCATGGCGTCGGTCCGCCGGAGTGATCGCGGCCAGCAGCGTGTGATAACTGGGCCAGAAGACGCCGTTGGCGAGCCCGACGAGCGCCGCGAGGGCGAACGCGTGCCACGGCGCGCGCACGAGCGGAAAAAGCGCGAAGGCGATCGTGAGCAACGCCAGCGATGCGGCGAGCGTCCGTTTCGCACCGAACCGGTCGGCTGCAGCCCCGCCCGGCGTGCCGGCGAGGAGCGCGACGCCGGCGTTGGTCGCGACGATCAGGCCGGAAACCCCGAGCGCGAATCCGCGCACGTTGTGGAGGTAGATGAACAGGAAGGGGTAGACGAAGCCGTTCCCGAACGAGTTGACGACGCCGCCAAGCTCGAGCGCCCAGACAGCGCGAGGCAACCGCGGGTCGAGCCCGCGGAGGTAACCGACGACGGACACGATCAGAAGGTAACGCGATCTCCGGCTGATTTACAAACGGCATGAAGGTGTTGACGCCGTACGGGTACAAGATCCCTGCGATGGTCTCAGCGACCTGGGACGAGGTGCGGGCACGCCGGCTGGACCGCTCATCCCTTCTCGGACGGGCGTCCGGGGATCGGCTCCTCGACGTCGCTCACGACCTCGGCGGCGTGCATGCGCAGGTTCAGACTTCCGCAGAGCTTCAGCTCTGCCAGCGGATCGACGGGTTTGCCCAAGCCGACGTCAGGGAGGCCCTCTGGGAGCGGCGGCTGCTGGTGAAGGCCTGGACGCTGCGCGGAACTCTCCACTTGCATCCTGCCGGCGAGCTGGCCCTCTGGCATGCGGCCAGGCGGGCCGTCGCCGGCGCGCCCGGCGAGCTGGCCGCCTGGCGGGACCCGGCCGGGGTTCTGCATCCGGAGGTCGGACGCGACGAGGTCGAGGCGATTCGCGCGGCGGTCTGGGACGCGCTCGACGGCAGGTGCCTGCTCCGCGAAGAGCTCGCGGGCGAAGTCGTGAGGCGCGTCGGCCCAGCGCACCAGGAGCGGCTGCGCTCGGGTTTCGCCTTCTTCCTCGCCGAGCTCTGTCAGGGACCGCCGCGCGGAGCCAAGGTCACCTTCGTCCGGCCGGATCAGTGGATCGAAGGGTGGCAGGAGGTGGCGGAGGAACAGGCGCTCGCCGAAGTCTGCCGGCGCTTCCTGCAGACGTACGGGCCGGCGCGGGCGGGCGACTTTCGGGAGTGGTTCTCGGCACCCGCGTTCAAGGCTGCCGAAGCACGGGCGCTGTTCGACTCACTCGGCGACGAGCTCGAAGAGATCGACGTCGAAGGTCATCGCGCCTGGGTACACGCGGGTGACACCACGTTCCCGGCGCTGAAGCCGAGCCTGCGGCTGCTTCCCGAGTACGACGTCTACGTGATGGGCTTCCGCGAGCGCGACTACCTGATTCCTGAGGCCGCGAGGAAACAGATCGCCGCCCACGGGCGGGGCCGTTACGAAGGACCCGCGGGCGTCCGTCTGGTTGTCGTTGACGGTGTCGCCACCGGCCTCTGGGAGCGCAAGAAGCGGGGCAAGCGGATCGAGCTCCGGGTCACCCCGGCGCGAAAGCTGTCGCGACCTCAGCGCGCAGAACTCCAGGACGAGGCAGAGCGCATCGGCGCGTTCACAGGGCTCGAGCCGGTCCTTGCCGTTGGCTAACGACCGCCGCGAGCGTCACGAGCGGGGACGACAGCATTCCGCCGCAACGCCGTAAGCGCGGAGGCTGCACCCCCCCAAACGTTCGGGCTAGGTCAGACCTACGGGGGAAGCGGCTGAGCTGAGGAGGCCGAGATGATCCTTCTGAAGCCGGGGTCGGCGCTTGGCCCTTGCGGCTGGCCAAACGCCAACGCGGTGGGGAGAGGAACTAGCCGCAGGCCCCGGCTTCAATGTCCCATTGTTGGCAGCACAAGTAGACAAGTTCAAGCGCTCATGCGCCTGGCAGGAATCGAACCTGCGACCTCGCGCTCCGGAGGCGCGCGCTCTATCCCCTGAGCTACAGGCGCGGAGCGAGCAAGTCTAGCCCGGAGCAGTGGTCGCCGAAGCGTCCGTTACGTTCAGAGGGTGCGTTTGCATTGGCGGCGGCTGGTGCCGCTCGGTGGAGCACTCCTTCTCCTTGCCAGCCTCTACCTGCCTTGGCGACGCGCTTCATGCGCTGGGGGCTGTGGAGAACTCGAGTTTTTCAGTAGCAGCACCTCCAGCATCGGCGGATGGGGGGTCGGGCTTGGCGATGCGGCAGCCCTGTCCACGCTCCTCGTCTTGGCATCTGGTTTCGTCCGGCCTCGACCAGGTTTCCCGATCGGCATGGTCCGCGGACTGTTCGCTCTCATCGCCGGCTACTTCGCTGTCGCGGTCTTCTTCGAGACGGGCTCCCTGGCCGCGTATGACCGTGCCACTCAAAAGGGCCTCCACTTCCACGTCGGCTACGGCGCCTACGTCGGCTTGGCCAGCGCGGTGGCCCTGCTGCTCGCGGCAGCTTTGGAATGGCGGACCGATGACGTCCGTCAAGCGCCCAGGGCGCTGGTTGTTGCGCTTGTGCCGACGATCGGGCTGCTCGTCGCCTTTCTGCTGCCGTGGAGATCGATCGAGACGCCGAAGGAGATCACGTGGCTCGGCATCTCGGAGCCTCCCGCCGTCGTCACCGTTTTCCTCGTCCTGTGCGTCCCCCTCATCTGGGCGCGCCCCAGGTTGGCGAGACATCGTCTCGGCGTAGCCGCAGTGGTGGCGCTCTTTACCGGCGCCGTGTTCAGCTCGCAGACCTTTCCCGCTGACCACACCTACGGCGCCTGGCTGGGTCTCGGCTGCGGCTTCGCCCTGGTCCTCTTGGCGTTCGTCGATCGACCGCCGCTGTGGGATCTCTCGCAGCTGCCCTGGCTGGTACTCGCCATCGGTACGGTCGCCGTCCTTCTCGTCTCGAGCCTCTTTCTGCCCTGGCAAAGCTCTTGCTTCTCGGGGCAGTGCCTGACGTCGGACGGCTGGGGCTTCGAGAGCGGCTCGGGCGCAGGTCTGCTCGCGGTCGTACTCGCTGTCGCGGCCGTTGCGCGGAGTGAAGGTGCGACCCTCGTCGAGCTGGCGGGCGGCGTCGCCCTCCTGACCGCGACGCTCGGGTTCGAGCTCGTCGACCTACCGGGTCTCGGCATCACGTTCGCGTACGGGTCAACGTTGGGCTTCGCCGGCGCCGGGTTGCTCGTTCTGCTCGCTCTCGCACGCGCGTCGCCGGCCGCGCCGGACTGGAACGCGGTCACTCCGAGGCTGGTGCCGATCGGCGGCTGCATCGCCTACCTAGCGATCCTGGCCGTCCCGTGGTGGAAGGTGCTTCCGGACGGCGCGCAGAGAGCCTTGGCGCTCGCACCGGGCCTGACCTGGCTGACGATGGCCGGTGCGTTGCTCGGAATCAAGCTGCTCGGATCGTGGCTGCGCCGGCCCGCAAGGCCCCGCACTGGCCCCGACCCGCTGGTCGCCGTGCCGCTTGGGTTGGTCGTTGTCGTGGCACTCGAGCTGATCCGCTACCGCGGCCACATCACGTGGGGCGGCGGTGCGCTCGTCGGCCTCGGTGTCTTCCTTGCGTCGATCGGATTCGTCGAGCGGCGGGTCGGCCTCGAAAACGTCCGCGTGCCAGAGAGCTTGCGCGTGGACCGGCTTTAAGAGCCCCTTTCACAATGAGGCGCTGTGCCGCCGGGCCGCGCTGGACGGCCACCGGCTCCGCCCTGGTAACGCAGTCGCGCCCGTATCTGCTGACACGGGCACTCCCTGCGTCCTTGCCAGGAACCGACCATCGCACCCCGGCGACGAGGCCCCATCATGAAAGGGACTCTAGGCCGGAGCGGGCTTCGGCAGCGGCTCGCTCTCACCAATCGGTTCCCCAACCGGCGATCGCAGCACCCGCTCGGGCAGGCGGCGTTCGAGTGCCAGGCAGCCGATCGCGGCCACGACGCTGATCGCAGCTGCCAGCGGCCAGACCGCGAGCGGATGCCAGCCCAGCAACGGGCCGCCGATCGCCGGGCCGAGGATGCTGCCGGCGCTCCACGACATCGAGCCGAGCGCGAAGTAACGACCGCGCAGGTGGTCCGGCGCCAGATCGGCGACGAGCGGCGCCTGCGTCGGCCCTTGCAGCACCTCGCCGAGCCCGAAGACGAGCGTCGCGGCGACGAAGACGAGCGCGGCCACCGTCCCCGTGAACCAGATGCCGCCGCCGAGCACGATCAGCGCGGCTGCCGCGAAGAGGAGGCTCATCAGCGCCAGCGCGCGCATCCTTCGGCGGCCCTCCAGCGCCTTCGAGACCGGCAGCTGGATCAGCACGATCAACAGCGTGTTCGCCAGCCACATCGTCCCGACCCAGCGCTCGCTGACGCCGGCGTAGTTCTTGGCGAACGGCGGCAGCAGCGCGAAGACCTCGTAACCGACCGCGACGAAGAGCACGTTCAGCCCCAGCAGCCAGACGAAGTTGCGGTCGCGGAAGACGGCGCGGTACCCGACGGCGCTCCGGTCGGCCTCCTCGGGCTCTCGTGCGCGGCTCTCGCGAATCGTCGAGAGCACCGCGATGAAGACGAGAAAGGTCGCCGCATCGAGCAGGAACAAGGTCGTGAAGCTGCCGGGATGGCTCGTGCTCGCTATCAGCCCGCCGACGACGCCTCCCAGGCCGAGGCCGAGGTTCATGCTGATCCGCTGCAGCGCGAAGGCTGAATGGGTCCGCTCGGCCGGGGTCAGGCGCGAGAGCAGCGTCGACTGGCCCGGCCAGAAGCACGCGGTGCCCGCTCCCTCGAGCGCGAGCAGCGCGAATGCATGCCAGACCTCGCGGATCAGCGGGAAGAGCGCGAACGAGGCCGCCTGGAGCAGTAACCCGACCAGCAACGTGTTCCGGCCGCCGAAACGGTCGACGATCGTGCCGGCTCCGAAGCCCGCCGCCAGGGCGCCGACCGCGCCCGCGGAGAGGGCGAGGCCGGCCGCGGCGAACGAGATCCCGCGCACGTTGTGCAGGTAGATGACGATGAACGGGAAGACGATCCCGTTGCCGAGCGAGTTCACGACTCCGCCGGCCTCGACGAGCCAAACCTGACGCGGCAACATCGGGTCGAGGCTGCGGAAGTAGGTCTCCAAGTGTCGCATCGAAAGCGCGAATTACGCTACCCGTGTGGAACTCGAGGCACGCGTCGCCACGTACGAGCTCGCGGAGACGTTCGTGATCTCCCGCGACTCCTCCGACGAGAGCGAGTCCGTCCTCGTCGAGATCAGCCATGCCGGGCAGACAGGCTACGGCGAGGGGACGCCGATCGACCGTTATTACGAGGACGCAGCCAGCGCGGTCGAATTCCTACACGGGTGCCGGGGCGTGCTCGGAGGCGATCCGTTCGCGCTCGACGAGATCCTCGGCGCGCTGCCGCCCGCCCCGCACACACAGGCGGCCCGCGCGGCTCTCGATCACGCGTTGCACGACCTCTGCGGCAAGCTGACCGGGCTGCCGGTCTGGCGGCTGCTGGGCCTCCGACGCGAAGGGCCGCCGACCTGCTGGACGGTCTGGCTCGGCGATCCGGACGACATGGCGCGCCGTGCCGAGAAGGCTGCGCCGCGCTTCCGGCGCCTGAAGCTGAAGCTCGGCGGCCGCGACGGCCTCGATGTCGAGCGTGTCCGCGCCGTCCGCGCTGTCACCCACCTGCCGCTGCAGGTCGACGTGAACGAGTACTGGTCGGTCGAAGAGGCGCTCGACGCGCTGCCGCTGCTGGCCGGACTCGGCGTCGAGTACTGCGAGCAGCCATTGCCCGAGGGCGATCCGGGCGGGCCGCAGGTCAAGGCGGCCTCGCCGATCCCGATTTACGTCGACGAGGACTGCCACACGCTCGCCGACGTCGCCGCCTGCGCCGAGCGCGCACACGGGATCAACATCAAGCTCTCGAAAGCCGGCGGCATCCGCGAGGCGATCCGGATGGCGCACGCCGCCCGCGCGCTCGGGCTCGGGGTCATGCTCGGCTGTATGACCGAGTCGGGACTCGGCATCTCCGCCGGCGCGCAGATTGCCAGCCTCTGCGACTTCGTCGACCTCGACGGCAACCTGCTGCTGCTCGAGGATCCCTGGCCGGGCGTCGTCTTTCGGGACGGCGTCCAGCTCCCTCCGAACGAACCCGGCTTAGGTGTCACGGCCCGCCAAGCGATATCTGATCCTCGCTGAGGGCAAGTCGGGCGACCCGCACTACGGGAAGACGGCGCGCGGCGTGCTCCGCTACTCGCCTCACCCAACGGTGGCGATCCTCGACTCGAAGCGCGCGGGGGAGACCGAGGAGGGAATCCCGGTGGTCGGGACCGTCAATGACTCGCTCTGCTTCAACCCGACGACGGCGCTCGTCGGCGTCGCCACCCAGGGCGGACGCTTCCCGCCGGCCTGGCGCGACCTGATCCGCTCCTGCGTCGTCAAGGGCCTCGACGTCGAGAACGGCCTGCACGAGTTCCTGACGGACGATTCCGAGCTCGTCGAGCTGGCCGCACGCCACCATGTCGAGCTGCGCGACCTGCGCAAGCCGCCGGCCGGCCTCAACGTGCCGACCGGCGAGAACTTGCAGCTCGACGCGCAGGTCGTGCTCACGGTCGGCTCCGACTGCGCGATCGGCAAGATGACCGTCTCGCTCGAGCTCGACCGCGAGGCTCAGCAGCGCGGCCTGCGCTCGGTCTTCGTCCCGACCGGGCAGACCGGAATCGCGATCGCCGGGTGGGGGATCTCCGTCGACGCGGTCGTCTCCGACTTCCTCGCCGGCTCGGCCGAGCGGCTCGTGGTCGAGGGGGCCGAGAAGGGCGACCTGCTCTGGGTCGAGGGCCAGGGCGCCCTGCTGCATCCGGCCTACTCGGGGGTGACCCTCGGGCTGATGCACGGGAGCGCGCCGAGCGCCTACGTTCTCTGCCATCAGGCGGGATCGACGGTGATCGAGGGCTATCCCGAGGACGCGATCCCGCCGCTGAGCGAGCTCGTCGAGCTGCACGAGCGCGCGTCGCTGCCCGCACGGCCTGCAAGGGTCGCCTGCATCGCGCTGAACACGCGCGCCCTCGGCGAGACCGAAGCCCGGGCCGCCGTGGCCGAAGCGGAGGAGGAAACCGGCTTGCCTGCTGACGATCCGGTCCGTTTCGGCGCCGCCAGGCTGCTCGATGCCGTTCTTGAGTCGCTGGGTCTAAGGATTGAGCCCGTGCAGGCCGAAAGATAGGCCAAGAGACCCATGCACGCCGCCGCGTGGCGTGACAACCTACGCGGCCGAGGGAGAAAGGGACCGCCCGTGAAGAAGACTCTGTTCGCCGCCTGCTGCGCTTGCGCCGCGCTTGCGTTCTGCGGGCGGGCCGCCGCGAACGTCACCTTCGGGATCACCGAGGGTACGGGCGCCCTCGGCGATCCGGCGATGTTCTACTCCGCGCTGAACGACCTGGGGACGACCGAGAACCGGCTTGCGATCAACTGGGATCCGGCCCAGCCGACGACGATTCCGAACCAGCCGGCGCTCGACTACTGGCTGCCGCAGGCCACGATCCACGCCGTCCGCGTCCTGTTGGCGGTTGCTCCGGCTCATCCCGGCGACATCACCTCGTCCCCGGCGCGAATCACCCAGTTCGCCGCCTTCCTGCAGGAGCTTGCGCGCACGTATCCATTCGTGAAGGACTACGTGATCGGCAACGAGCCCAACCAGCCCCGCTTCTGGCAGCCGCAGTTCAGCTCCACCGGGGCAAACGTCTCGGGTGCCGCCTACGAGCCCCTGCTGGCGGCTTCCTACGACTCGCTCAAGGCGGTCGATTCCTCGATCAACGTGATCGGTGTTGGCCTGTCGCCGCGCGGGAACGACAACCCGTTCGCGAAAGACAACGTCTCGACCTCGCCCGTTCGCTTCCTCCACGACCTCGGCGTCGCCTACCGCGCGAGCAAGCGGACCAAGCCGCTGATGGACGAGCTCGGCTTCCACCCGTACCCGAATCAGAACAACGATCCGCCGCTGAAGGGTTATCCGTGGCCGAAGGCCGGAATCCCGAACCTCGACCGGATCAAGCAGGCGGTGTGGGACGCGTTCAACGGTACTGCGCAACCGGGGTTCGCGGAGCGCGGCAAGACCGCCCCGGCGAATGCACTCAAGCTCGACCTTGACGAGACGGGCTGGCAGGTCGCGATCCAGGCCTCGCTGCAGAACCTCTACACCGGCACGGAAAACGTCGTCACGATCGACGAGGGGACTCAGGCGCAGTACTACTCGGACATCGTCCACTTCGTCAGCTGCGATCCCGATGTCCGCTCGCTCAGCTTCTTCCACCTCGTCGACGAGCAGCCGCTCGACCGCTGGCAGAGTGGGTTGATCCGGCTCGACGACTCGAGGCGGCCCTCGTACACATCGGTCAAGAACGCGATCGCCCAGACCCAGGGCAAGTGCGCGCTGACGCCGCCCGGGTGGTCCCATACGACGACGGTCAACGGCGCGACGGTTGCGTTCGGCTACCTCGGCAGCCCCAAGGGTTGGAACAACAGGCTCTGGCGCTTCCGTGCGACGGTCCAGGAGGATGCGAACTACAAGGCGGGCGTCTTCAGGCTCGGGTCGGCGAAGCTGCCCGCGAAGGCGAAGAAGGCCGTGCTGAAGGCGCTGGCGAACCCGCGCAGCAAGCCGCTGCTCGCGGCGAAGGGGACCGCTCTCGCCTACAAGTCGAAGCTCGTGGCCTTGCCGAAGCAGAGGCTCAAGCGCGCCGGCTGGTACGTCTACGGGATCCGGCTCGCGGCCGCGATGAATCCGCAGCGCACGTTCGTCGGGCTCAGCCGGCCGTTCCTGGTCAAGTCCCGCCCGAGGCACTGAAATAGAGGTTCGGCTATTCTAACGGCCGTTCTGTGAGAGACCCGCGCTACGACAGCCTCGCCGAGCTCGTGCTCGATCATTCGCTTCGCCTACAGCCGGGCGAGGTGCTGCGGATCGAAGGCGAAGCGGCCGCCGCAGCGCCGCTGGTCGTGCCGCTGCACCGCGAGGCGATCAAGCGCGGGGCGCACGCCTACACAGCCCTCGATCTGGGCGGCCTGAAGGAGATCCTCGTCGCGCACGGCTCGGACGAACAGCTCGACTTCGTCTCGCCGATGGAGCTTCGTGAGATCGATGCCATCGACGCCTCGATCACGGTCTGGTCGGAGTCGAACACGCGCTCCTTCACCCGCGCCGACACCCACCGCCGGCAACGCCAGCTGACGGCGCAGCGGCAGGTCGCCATCCGCCGCCGCGATCGGATCGCCAGCGGCGAGCACCGCTGGTGCGGGACGCTCTCGCCGACGCAGGGCCACGCTCAAGACGCCGACATGTCGCTGGAGGACTACGAGGACTTCGTCTTTCGGGCGTGCCACGTGCTGGACGAAGACCCCGTCGACCATTGGCGCCAGGTGGGGGAGCGGCTGCAGGCCCGGGCCGAGGAGCTCGGTTCGGTGCGCGAGCTGCGCATCGTCGGCGAGGACACCGATCTGACCGTCGTCGTCGACGGCCGCACCTGGCGTGCCGCCTACGGGCGCCAGAACGTCCCCGACGGCGAGGTCTATACGAGCCCCATCGAAACCGGGGTCAACGGGACGATCCGATTCGGGTTCCCTGCCGTCTTCGGCGGGCGGGAGATCGACGACGCCCGGTTGGTACTTGAGAACGGGCGGGTCGTCGCGGCGGAGGCTGCGGGTGGCGAGGAGTACCTGCGCTCGCTGCTCGAGCTCGACGAGGGCGCAAGCGGCGTCGGCGAGATCGCGTTCGGGCTCAACTACGAGATCGACCGCTTCACCCGCAACATCCTCTTCGACGAGAAGATCGGGGGGACGATGCACATGGCGCTCGGGATGGGCTTCGAGGCGCTCGGCGGCCAGAACCGCTCGGCCCTGCACCTCGATCTGATCTGCGACCTTCGTCGCGAGGGCGAGGTTTACGCCGACGGGGAGCTCGTCTGGCGCAGCGGGCAGTTCCTCGGGGATCCGCAACCGGCCCAACCTGCCGAACGTGTCCGATAGCCGTCACGAACGAATGGCCGACGTCCTCGTCGGCTTCTGTGCCGGTGTTCGGGAGGGCGATCTCGTCACGCTCGAGTCGTCGACGCTGGCCGCGCCGCTGCTGCGCGAGCTCTACCGCAGGGTGCTCGAGGCCGGCGCGCAACCACTGCCGCGGATCGCGCTCGAGCCTCTGACCGAGAACCTGCTCAGGTTCGGCAACGACGAGCAGCTCGCCTGGGTCAACCCGTCCCGTGTCGACGACATCGAGAGCGTCGATGTCCGGATCGCCCTCGAGGCGCCGGCGAACACGAAGCGGCTGTCGAACGTCGATCCGGCGCGGCAGGCACGGTACGACCGCTCGGCCGAACCGTTGCGGAACCGCTACCTCGAGCGCGCGGCCGCCGGCGAGCTCCGCTGGGTATTGAGTGCCTATCCGACCGAGGCGGCGGCGCAGGACGCCTCGATGTCGCTACCCGAGTACGAGGACTTCGTCTTCGGCGCGGCGTTCCTGGACGATCCCGATCCGGTCGCGCGCTGGCAGGAGTTCGGCGAGCGGCTCGACCGCCTTGCCGGCTTTCTCGGGACGAAGCGGGAGTTTCGAATCGTCGCGGACGGAACCGACCTACGGCTCGACACCGAGGGCAGGACCTGGGTTCCCTCCAAGGGTCAGGAGAACTTCCCCGACGGAGAGATCTTCACGGGACCAGTCGAATCCAGCGTCGAAGGCGAGATCCGGTTCACGTATCCCGGGGTCTTCAACGCGCGCGAGGTCGACGACGTGAGGCTTCGCTTCGAGGCGGGCGAGGTGGTCGAGGCCACGGCGACCCGCGGCCAGGAGTTCCTGCGGGAGATGATCGCGATGGACGACGGGGCCCGGCGCGTGGGGGAGTTCGCGTTCGGCATGAACGAGGCCGTGCCGATGTTCACGCGCAACACGCTCTTCGATGAGAAGATCGGCGGGACGATGCACCTCGCGCTCGGAACCGCGTATCCGGAGACGGGCGGCCTCAACCGCTCGGCGCTCCACTGGGACCTGGTCTGCGACCTCCGCTCCGGCAGCGAGGTCTATGCGGACGGCGAGCTCGTCTATCGCGACGGGCAGTTTTTGAACGGTTCGAGCTGACGGCCGCGGGTTTTGTGCTCCGCTCGCATCTTTCGATGCGATGGGCGGCAAGCGCGAGCCGAACGATCGGGAGAAGGCACTGAGGGCAAAGGAGCGGAAGGCGGCGCTCCGCCGGCGGCGGGAGATCTTCGATGCGCTGATGAAGGCACTGCGCGGCGGTTGATGCTTGACACGAACACGTGTTCGCTCTAGAGTGGCGAACATATGTTCGTCAAGTTCATAGGCGTCTTGCTCGCTGGACTGGTCTTCTGGGCAGTCGCTGCGCGCTCATCCGACGGGGCCGGTCACCCTCAGCTCTACACGGTCAAGCGGTACGACACGCTCTGGTCGATCGCGAGCTCGCACTACAGCGGCGATCCGCGGGCTGCGATCTACCGGCTGGAAGAGCGCAACGGACTCGCGGGGACGGTCGTGCAGCCCGGTCAGAAGCTGGTACTGCCCTAGAAGCCGGAGACGTGGATGCGCTCGCCTGCGAACAGGCGCTTATCGGCCTGCCACGGAAAGAAGATGACGACCGTGAACTCGAGCTGCTGTCCGCTCGCCCGCACGTCCAACCAGTCGCGAGCATGCGTTGCCGTGACGACGGCCTCCTCGCAAACCCCTTGCGGGCCGATCACGATCTCCGTCAGGGCGAAGTGGATGTCCGGAAAGGCGGTCAGCAGGCCGTTGTAGAACTCGGTGGCGCCCCCGTGGCCATCCCACCGCTGCTTCCACGCCGGGATCTCGTAGACGCAATCCTCCGTCAGGGTTGCGATCAGGCCTGGGAGATCGCGGTGCTCCTCCGCGATCGAGTGGCGCTTCCAGAGCTCGCGGATCTCGTCGTAGGTCTGCGGGTCGACCTGTCGGCCCAGCTGCTCTCGCGCCTGGTCGCTGGCAGCCGCAGGCGGAGTGTCGAGGTCTCTCACGGGCGCGAGCCTACACTTGCGCCCGTGGATCTCGACCTCGTCTTCTTCGGCACCTCGGGGTCGGTGCCGACCGCCCGGCGGGCGCCCTCGGCGCTGCTCGTTCGCCGCGGCAGGGAGCGGTTGCTCTTCGACTGCGCCGAGGGAACGCAGCGGCAGATGCTCCGCTCGACCGTCGGGCTCGTCGAGTTGCGCGAGGTCTTCCTCACGCATTACCACGCAGACCACTATCTCGGCCTGCCGGGAATGCTGAAGACATTCGCGCTGCGGGGCCGCGAGATCGACCTGACGGTTTACGGCCCGCCGGGGCTCGTCGACCTGTTTGCTGCACTGAAGCGGATCTTCGGGAAGCTGACATACAAGGTCCGGCTCGAGGAGCTAGCGGCGGGTGACGTGCTGACACGCGACGGCTACAACCTCGTCACCTTCGCCCCGTCGCACGGCGTCTCTGCGATCGGCTACGCGTTCGTCGAGGGACCGAGGCCCGGACGCTTCGATGTCGAGGCCGCAGACGCGCTCGGCGTCGACCCGCCCGAGCGAGGGCTGCTGCAGCGCGGGGAGTCGGTCGAGCTCGAGGACGGCCGAGTGGTGACGCCGGACGCGGTGCTGGGCCCGGCGCGGCCGGGGCGGAAGGTGGTGCTGGCTGGCGACACGGCGCCTTCGCCCGTCGTGCTCGAGGCCGCGCGCGAGGCCGAGGTGCTGGTGCACGAGGCGACCTTCCTGGACGAGGAGCGGGAGCGCGCGCGGGAGACCGCGCATTCGACCGCGCTCGAGGCGGCGGAGATCGCCCGCGATGCCGGGGTGTCCCTTTTGGCGCTGACGCACCTATCGAATCGCTACTTCGGGCCCGAAGTAGCGCGGGAGGCGCGTACGATCTTCCCCGACACCGTTGTGCCGAAGGACTTCGACGTGATCGACGTGCCGTTTCCGGAGCGAGGCCCGCCCAGCCTGGTCAAGGGCGGCGTCCACCGCGGCCGAGACGACGTCGCCGAGCCCGAACGCGAGGAGGCAGTCCCCTGAGGCGTCGCTTGCGATGCCGCTCAAAAGGTCGCGCCGCTGAGGCGGCGCTTGCGCCGCCGTTGAAGACCGCGCCGACACGTGCGGCGCGGCCGGCGGCTTCGGCCGGCGCGACCGCTAAACCCGGTTGTTGGAAATGCAGGCGTCGCGAGCTGCTGCTATGAAGCCGCTATGACTCAGCACGTACAGGTGGCGCTCGCCGAGGACATTGCCGAGGCCGAGGAGCTGCAGACGATCCTCAACCAGGCCGGAATCGCTTCTGAGCTCGAGCCGGCGGTCGAGCATCATCCGCGGGCGACCGAGGACACCCCGCAGAAGGTGCTCGTGCCAGAAGACTCGCTCGAGGCCGCGCAGCACGCGATCGAGGCGCTGACGGATCCTGACGAGCTCGTCTCGGACGCCTAATTTCGGCGCTCGCGCGGCCGATTACGAACGGCTGCGACCCGTCGACGACAACTGGCTCGAGGTATTCGAAGTCGTCCTCCGCGAAGCGGAGCTCCGCGGCGCGCGGGTGCTCGACGTCGGCTGCGGGACAGGGAAGTTCGCCAGGGTGCTCGCTGAGCGCGGCCTCGCCCGGGTCTGGGGCATCGACCCATCGGCGGAGATGCTCGCGGAGGCGCGACAGCGCGTTCCGTCCTCGGTCGGGCTGAAGCTCGCCGAGGCCGAGCGGCTGCCATTCAAGGACGGGTACTTCGACGCAGCGGTGCTCTGGACGGTCGTCCACCTGGTCGAGCGGCCGCTCGCGTTCTCGGAGCTGCATCGGGTGCTCGCGCCGGGCGGCCGGGTTGCGGTCGTGACCTTCGCGCCGGAGCACTTCACGAGCTACTGGCAGAACGAGTTCTTCCCCTCGATCGCCGAGATTGACCTGGCGCGCCATCCGTCACCGGAACAGCTGACCGAGGAGCTCGAAGCGGCCGGGTTCGAGGCTCCGCGCTTCGTCCGGCTGCTGCAAACGTCCGAGCTCAGGCGCGAGCTCGCTCTGGAGCGGATCCGGGGCCGCTCGATCTCGACCTTCGACCTACTGGACGAGGACGAGATCAGAGCCGGAACCGAGAAGGCGGAGCGGGAGCTTCCCGAGCGTGTTGGCTACGAGGTGCAGTACCTGCTCGCTTTCGCCCGGCGCTAGAGTCGCTGAACCCGACCGAGGAGGAGACGATGGCGAAGCAGCTGAATTGCGGAGACGTTGGCTTCGACTGCACCGCGCAGTTCAACGCGGACAGCGAGGAAGAAGTGATGACCCAGGCGGCGGAGCACGCGAGGAGCGTGCACGGCATGTCCGACAGCGACCTGCAGGAGCACGAGGGCGCAATCCGGAGCGCGATCAAAGACGTCTAAACCGGGCGTGTCCTCGTGCCTGGCACGGGAACACGCCTCCGCTGGACAGCGGAGCCGGTGGCTGGCTCGGACGGATCGCTTAACTGCGCACGTCGCTGCCGCGTGCGGACCGGTCCCCATGCCTGGCACCGAGACAGGCCCCGAAAGGACGCGCGCTGCCTAGATCTGCCAGGTCCCGTTGAGCAGGACCGGCACTTCGTTGCCGTCGGGGGTGATGCCCGTCACCCGAACGTCGTCGCCGCCGATCATGAAGTCGACGTGGATCGCGCTCTTGTTGATCTTCGGCACGTCCTCGGCGCCGACCGTGATCTCGTAGGCGTTCCCCAGCGCGATGTGACTTGCGGCGTTCTCGTCGAGCAAGGTGTTGTAGAAGGTCGTGCCGAGTGCGCCGATCCTGCCTTCGCGGTCGACGAGCGCGAGCTCTCCTAGCCGCGACGCGTCCGCGTCGTAGCCGGCGCGCTCGCGTAGAACCTCGGCGCCGCTGTCGGCCTGGATGTCGACCGCGTGGCCGCCCTCAAAGCGCACCTGGAGGCCGCTGACGATCGTGCCGCCGACGTCGAGCGGTTTCGTCGCCCGCACGATCCCGTCGGCGCGGGTCGGGTCGGGCGTCGTGTAGACCTCCTCGGTCGGCACGTTCGGCATGTGCTCGATGCCATCGACGGTCGTCGCCGAGCCGCCTTCCCATAGCGAGGTGGGCAGAAGGCCCACCGTGAGGTCGGTCCCGGGCCCCTCGAGGCGCATCGCATCGAACCGCTGCTCGGTCAGACGTAACGCGACGGAATGGAGCGTCTCCCTGCGGTCGCGCCAGGCCGCGACGGGATCGTCCTCGTCGAGCCTGCAGACGTGGATCAGCTCTTCCGTCAGCCGGGCAAGAGCCGCCTCCCCCTCGAGCTCGGGATAAACGAGCTCGGCCCAGGGTTGGGTGGGGAACGGCATGATCGTCCAGTTCACGAGCCGCTTGTTGATGACCTCGAGCCGTTCCTGGATGTCGGGAAGCTGGTCGCGGCCTGCGCGCTTCGGATCGACGCCGTTCAGGATCCCCGGCGAGACTCGCGGGACGAAGACGATCCGGGCGGCGTGCACATCCCCGAGTTGGAGCATCCGCTTCCCGTACCACTCGGGCACGAACTCGAGCGTTTCGTCGGGGGCGTGCTGGAGGCGGGCCCTCTTGACGTACGGGTCGAAGTAGGTCGGGTCGACGAAGCGGGCGCCGCGCTCGTAGGCGCGCTCGGCAACCGCGCGGACGATCGGCTCCATGCCGGTCTCCGCCTCGATCGCGACGATCTGCCCGGGCTGGACGTTCGCGCTGAAGTCGACGGCCAGATGGGCGAAGCGCTCGAGGGCGTCCTTGTCCACCGGCGGCAGGATAGTGGGTCGACGATCCCGGACGCCGCGGCCCCACGTCGCATATCCGCTAGCCACGGCGTCGCTTGCGATGCCGTGATGGAGGCCGCGGCGGCTTTGCCGCCGGGGCCGTCCCAACCCGGCTCCAAGGGCGACAGCGACTTCGACACGGATGTCGTCCGCGGGCCACGGCGTCGCTTGCGATGCCGTGATGGAGGCCGCGGCGGCTTTGCCGCCGGGCCGTCCCAACCCGGCTCGAAGGGCGACAGCGACTTCGACACGGATGTCGTCCGCGGGAAACGCTAGTGTCCCGCCCGACCACGAACCCCTTTAACCCGGTCCAGTGAGGCCGGAAAGGAGTGCGAATGACCCTGCCTGCCCTCGTCCGAGCTCGTCCGCGCGCGTGAGCGTGACCGACACCGAGCGCGAGACTCTTCTACTCGATCAAGAGGCCGTCGAGCGGACGCTCTCCCGGATCGCGCACGAGATCATCGAGGGGAACCCCGAGCTGGACAAGGTCGCGCTCGTCGGCATCCACACGCGCGGCGTCCCGCTCGCCCAGCGCCTCCGGCGCCGGATCGCCGACTTCACGGGCTGCGAGGTCGCGCTCGGCCAGCTCGACATCACCTTTTACCGTGACGATGTCCACGTGCGCGGCGGCGAGGCACCGCAGCACGCGCAGCCGCTCGTCCGCGACTCCAAGCTCGACTTCCCGCTCGACGGGATGACCTGCGTGCTCGTCGACGACGTCCTCTACACGGGCCGCACGATTCGCGCTGCGGTCGAGGCGCTGTTCGATTACGGCCGTCCCGCGCGCGTCCAGCTCGCCGTTCTCGCGGACCGCGGGCACCGCGAGCTGCCGATCCGCCCGGATTACGTCGGCAAGAACTTTCCAACCCACCGCGACGAGCGCATCCACGTCCAGCTCGTCGAGATCGACGAGGTCGATCGCGTCGTGCTCAAGAGCGTCGTGTCAAGAAAGGAGCCGTAGGTGGCTGAAATCCGCGTCATGCGGGAGGACCTGCTCCCGCCCAAGGAGCCGCCGCGCCGGCACCTGATTTCGATCGGCGACCTCGGGCGCGAGGACGTCGAGCGCCTGCTCGGCACCGCGCGCAACTTCGAACGGTCGCTCGAGCGAGAGCTGAAGAAGCTGCCGACCTTGCGGGGCAAGACGGTCGTCAACCTCTTCTACGAGTCCTCGACCCGCACGTCGTCGAGCTTCGAGCTGGCCGCAAAGCGGCTCTCCGCCGACACGATGTCGATCAAGTCGGCCGGCTCGTCGGTCGACAAGGGGGAGTCCCTGAAGGACACCGCGCTGACGCTCGGGGCGTACGACCCGGACGTGATCGTGATCCGCCATCCACAGATCGGCGCGCCGCAGCTGGTTGCCCGCTACACCGGCGCGCACATCGTCAACGCCGGCGACGGCAAGCACCAGCACCCGACCCAGGCGCTGCTCGACCTCTACACGATCTCCCAAGAGCTCGGGCGGATCGAGGGCCTCCACGTCGCCATCGTCGGTGACGTCCTCCACTCGCGCGTCGCGCGCTCGAACATCCAGGCGCTCGCGCTGATGGGCGCGCGCGTGACGCTCGTCGGGCCGCCGCCGCTGATCCCGCGCGGGATCGAGGCGATGGGCTGCGAGGTCTCGCACGAGATCGACGCGATCAGAGCCGCCGACGTCGTCTACATCCTGCGGATGCAGCAGGAGCGGATGGCCGAGGGCGCCAACTTCGTTCCCTCGCTGCGCGAGTACACGGCACGCTGGGGCGTGACGCCCGAACGGCTTCGGCCCGGCCAGAAAGTGATGCACCCCGGCCCGATGAACCGCGGGGTCGAGATCGACCCTGTCGTCGCCGACGCTGCCGACGCGCTGATCGAGCAGCAGGTGCGCTCGGGGCTCGTCATCCGGATGGCGGTGCTCTACGACCTGCTCACGCACGGGCCGGCCGGCGTCCAGGCCGCGGCCCTGCACGAGATCGGAGCCGCGTGATGCTGTTCGGCAAGAATGGCCGCAAAGACGATCTGATCGTCCGCGGAGCGCGAGTCGTCGATCCTGGAGAAGGAATTGACGCCCTGCTCGACGTGATTGTCGATCAAGGTGTGATCAGCCGGCTCGAGTCGCCAGACTCGAGCCGGCTCGAGAACGCGCACCGCGTCGTCGACGGGCAGGGTCTCGTGCTCGCGCCCGCGTTCGTCGACCCGCATGTTCACCTGCGCACGCCCGGCCGCGAGGACGAGGAGACGATCGCCTCCGGCACGGCCGCGGCCGCAGCGGGAGGCTACTGCGCGATCCTGGCGATGCCGAACACGGAGCCGGTCGTCGACTCGGCGGCGGTGCTCGGCTCGCTCGCGGAGACGGCGCACGCAGAGGCGGAGGTGCCGGTCGGCTTTCTCGCGGCAATCACGAGGAACCAGGGTGGCGCGGAGCTGACCGAGATGGCCGAGCTCGCAGACGCGGGTGCCGCCGCGTTCACCGACGACGGGCGACCGGTCGTCGCTCCGGGTCTGATGCGGCGCGCGCTCCAGTACGCCGCCGTCACCGGCCGGCGGCTTGCCCTGCACTGCGAGGAGCCGACGCTCTCGAAGAGTGGTCAGATGCACGAAGGGGCGGTCTCGGCCGAGCTCGGCTTCGAGGGTTCTCCGTCCGTTGCCGAGAGCCTGATGGTCGAGCGCGACCTGGCGCTCGCCGCCTACGAGCGGCAGCCGTTGCACCTGCTCCACCTGTCGGCGCGAGAGTCGGTGGAAGCGCTCTCGCGGGCGCAGGTCGCCGGTGTCGCCGCCACGGCCGAGGTGACGCCGCACCATCTCTGCCTGACCGACGAGGCGGTTCGTTCGCTCGATCCGAACGTGAAGATGTACCCGCCCTTACGCGCCGAGGAGGACCGGCAGGCGCTGATCGCGGGGCTCCGCGACGGCACGATCGGCGCCGTCGCGACCGACCACGCCCCGCACGCGCGCCACGAGAAGGAGGTGCCGTTCGAGGCGGCGCCGTTCGGCGTCACCGGACTCGAGACCGCCTTCTCCGCGCTCTTCACGCACCTCGTCGAGCCGGGCCTGCTGAAGCTGGAGACCTTGCTCGAGCGGATGTCCGCCGGGCCCGCGCGGGCCTACGGGCTCGAGGCGCCGCGGATTGCGGTCGGCGCGCCGGCGAATCT
>WNGJ01008438.1_pt1 | contig 19661 bp, 18 predicted proteins | sample 5400611 | NCBI WGS metagenome assembly WNGJ01 (sample SAMN13153375, study PRJNA577476) | soil metagenome | isolation source: 40 cm soil or saprolite under Garry oak tree replicate 1 | place: USA:California | collected 2016-06-15
TGGATTTCGGCAAATGACGCTGGGATTTGTCTCGCATTGATTAACTGGCACCGCGTCGAACGTGAGCCGAAGAATGACATCATCAGCCGTGGAGAAGTCGTCAGGCAACTAGCCGGAAAATCTACTGCTGGCAAGATCGCTACAGGGCTAATGAGGTTGCCACTTCGAAGGCTGCGACCGTTCCGATTGCTCGCAATTGTGTCGTCAGAGAGACGCGTAACTGAATGGCGTTGGAATCTCGAGTCGTTATCCAAGCGTGACCACAAATGGCAACGCCAACATTGGTTTTCATCCGGCTTTGACGAACCCCGCGCAGAACTTGAGCGGCAGCGGGTTTGCGACGCCGCGCATGATCAGCAATCGGCCCGAAACCTCGCATGGCTGCGACAGTTACATCGTTCTCATGCGCCCAAACGCGGACCGTTTTCGATTTGTATGCATCGACCGGATGCAACGACGGTTAGCTATACCGAGGTTGCCGTTTCCAGACAACGGGCAACCATGCGCTACAAACCGGGACCGAGCTGTTCCAGCGCAGCCATTGCGGTGAAAACCATGCCGCTTGCGCATTGACTTGTAAGTTTTGGGATTGCGAAATTACCGATTCCGAGACATCGTTCAGCACTTCAAAGCGGAACGGTTTTACGAGGGTAAAACAACAACCCTAACGAGATATGCCTAACTCGTCGCCTGGTTCAACGGATCGGCGTCACTGGCTGAGGACGTTCATCTTGGGCTTCATTGCTGGCACACTGGCGGGGCTCGCGATGCTCTTAATGATGGCACTTCTTCGCCTGTTTCTCGGATGGCCCACGCCGACGGAACTGATCTTCGATCGCCTTTTTCCGCTGCTTACTGTCGAATTTTTCATCGGCTCGCTCGTACGCGCGGGCGGGTATACGCCGCTCAAGCTACAGGGAGTTTTCGCCGCTCTAGCCGGCCAAGTGATCGTCGCCGGTCTGGGGGGAGTAATCTATGCGTTCTATCTAAAACGACGTGACCGGCGCGATGTTGCGCAAACTACGGGCACTTCGCTGCTCGACGGGCGCGGCTGGTCTTTGATTATCCCCGGTGTCTTAGCTGCGACGATCCTCTTCGTCGTTTTGCTTTGGCCTACGCTCTTCACCAACTACCGCGGACTTCCGCCGGCAACCGCCCACTTGGTCGCCTCGCTGGAGATGCTTATTTCATTCTCAGTTTGCGGGTTCGGGATCATGTTGTTCTACGGTCTGCTAAGCGGCCCGTCGCACGCTGAGGTTGCTGACAAGACTGCACCTGCAGTGCCCGTATCGGCCGGTCGCCGTCGTTTCGTCGCGCTTGGAATTGGCGCGGCCGTCGCTCTCGCTCTTGGCAGCACTTTGCGCCGGCTTTTTCGGATGGGCACATTTAGTTATGACGGACGCCAATATGGGGGACCGAAGGTGCGAAAAATCACGCCGATTCGTCCAGACGACGAATTTTACCAAGTCTCAAAAAATCTCATTGATCCCGACATCACGCGGGATTCTTGGCGTTTGGACATTGTCGGGCAAGTTGAAAACCCGCGTGTTTATTCTTTCGCAGACATTGCCGCGATGCCAGCCGTCGAGCAGGAAACGACATTGCTTTGTATTTCCTACGGAGTAGGAAGCGGCCTTTGCTCAAACGCTATTTGGAAAGGCGTCCCGCTGCCGACATTGCTCGCGCAGGTAAAACCGAAGCCTAACGTCACTACGGTCCTCTTTCGCGCGGCCGACGGCTACTACGAGACATTTCGGTTCGCCAAGGCGATCGAGCCGACCACGCTTGTCGCCTACGAAATGAACGGCGAGCCGTTGCCGCGGAGGCACGGTTTTCCGTTACGCCTGATCGTGCCTGGCCTCTACGGCGAAAAGAATCCGAAGTGGCTTACCCGGATCGAGCTATTGGATGAAGCGGATGGCCGCCTGCACCGGCGTCACGGCTGCGGGTTTTACAAAGAGCAGGGCTGGGGACGCCAGGGCGACGCGATCCCAACCCACAGTCGCTTCGATGCGCCGCAAGTTAGGGGCGACCATTTCGAGGCGCTGTTCCAAGTTGGGAAAACTGTCGAGCTACGGGGGATGGCTTTCGGCGGAGACCGCGGGATTTCGAAAGTGGAGATCAGCAGCGATGACGGCGAAACTTGGGATGACGCTGAGATTACTAAACCTGGAACCAAGTTGAGCTGGAGTCTCTGGAGCTACCAATGGACGCCCGACGAAGAAGGTGAAGCCGAACTGGTAGTTCGCGCTACCGATGGCGAGGGCAAACTTCAAATCAGCGAATACCGCGACCAAGTCCCGGACGGTGCAACTGGGCTGCATCGCGTTCGAGCTAGAGTGGAGAACGCGTAGTGCCGATATTACGACGCGCGTTGCCTGGATTCACCTGCGGCGTGCTTTGCGGGACCTTGTTGGCGGGTGGGTCTGGCATTTCCCTCGGCCTCGCCATCGGAGCAGTGTTGGGAACGGCTTACGCATTGGCTTTGCCGCGGCTGACCGGCGACGCTGGCGCGGCCGCCGACCGCGCGATGACGACTGCCGCTTTCGGCCTGCCCATCTGGGGCGCGGTGAACGTTGTCCTCCTGCCGCTGCTCGCTGACCAGACGCCGCAGTGGACGGCCGAGGGTATGCGCGGGCTCTTTCCGGCGCTTGTCGGCTGGTTGCTTTTCGGATTCGCGCTGGGATTGCTGACGACCGGCGCTGTGCGGCTGGCCGAGCGTCTGTTCGGCGTTACGCCGGCACCGCCCGAGCGCGTATCGCCAGAGGTAAAAACGTGCGTCGTCATTCTCGGCGGCGGCTTCGCTGGGGTGAGCACGGCCATAAACCTGGAGAAAGAATTTCGCGACGATCCAAGTGTTGCATTCACGCTCGTCAGTGAAACCAACGCGCTCCTTTTTACACCGATGCTGGCCGAAGTGGCCGCCAGCAGCCTGGAGCCGACACATATTTCCACGCCTTTGCGCAGTAGCTTGCATCGCACCCGGGTCGTGCGCGCGCAGGTCGCCGGCATCGATCTCGAGAACCGTCGCATCAAGTTGTCCGACCGCGAGGAGACGCTGCCATACGATCATCTCGTTCTCGCATTGGGTGCGGTTTCCAGTTTGCCGCCGGGCGATGGCATTGCCGAGCACGCGCTCGAGTTCAAAACGCTGGCCGACGCGATCCGCATCCGCAATCACGTTATCGATGCGTTCGACCGTGCCGACGCGGAACCGAATCCCGCGCGTCGCCGGGCGCTCTTGACGTTTGTCGTCGCCGGCGGTGGCTTCTCCGGAGCCGAACTGGTGGGCGCGTTGAATGATTTCGCCCGTGGAATGCTCGCGGATTACCCGAACTTGTCCGTGGACGATCTGCGCATCGTGCTCGTTCACTCCCGTGAACGCATTTTGCCGGAGTTGAGCGCTTCCCTGGCCGACTACGCGCTGGAACGGATGCGGGCGCGCGGCGTGACATTCGAGCTCAACGCGCGCGTGTCTGCGGCGCGTCCCGGAGTCGTGGTGCTCCAGCGCATGGAGCTGGAAAAAACGGACGCGACTAAGAAGCCCGAGCCTGTCCAGTCGGAGATTCCCACCGAGACGCTCGTCTGGGCGGCCGGCGTCGCGCCGAACCCCCTGTTAAAAGAGTTGGCGGTCGAGCGCGACAAACGCGGCGCCGTGCTCGTCGAAAACACGCTCGCGGTGCCGGGTCACACGGGGCTTTGGGCGCTGGGTGACTGTGCCATCGTGCCCGATGCAAAGACGGGCAAGTCGTGTCCGCCGACTGCGCAATTTGCGATCCGCGAGGCGCGCACGCTCGCCCGTAACCTGTGCGCTAGCATCGCTGGCAAGCCCTTGCAGCCATTTCATTTTGATTCTCTCGGCACGCTCTGCGTCGTAGGCCACCACACCGCGTGCGCGGAAATAAAGGGTTATAAATTTAGCGGCTTCTTTGCGTGGTTCCTCTGGCGCAGCCTCTATCTGATCAAGCTCCCGGGACTCGAACGCAAGGTGCGCGTGGTGGGAGACTGGACGATCGAGTTGTTCTTCCCGCGCGACATCCTTCAAACGATCAACTTCGGCCCGCCCGGCGGGAAATCCCGGCCATGAGGAGATCGCCTGCTTTGTTCTTAGCAATCGGCAGCGTCATTGGCGCGCTGGGCGCTTTCGTACTCGCACGTGTCGGTTTGAGTCCGGCAGGTTGGAGTGTCGTGGCCATCTTACTTGGTGCGGTTCTGGGCGGATGTTTCGCGCTCATGACGCGCTCACGGGCCACGACGCCCGGCGCTGGTCTGCTTTGGGCTCTGGCCTTTTCGTTCTTGCTCTGGCTGGCCGGACCCGCATGCATGCTCCCGCGAGTTACATCGCACGGACGAATGGGAATGCTGGACGCCGCCCGCGCGCACTTTCCCGAATTGGTTGGTTACCTGCTCGTCTTTGGGGCGCCGCTCGGTCTGGTGCTCGGCGCTTTGTCCGTGGGAAAGCCGTCGCCAAAGTCGAGCGCGCAGGAGGGCGAAGGAACAAAGCAGGCGACACGCCTGCCGCTGCAGTTCAGTCTCGCACGCGCACTTGTCGCGGGAGGGCTCGCTGGTGTCGTCGGCGGCTGGGCCTTCGGACAATGGATGGCGAAAGCGCATTTCTTTCCGCTTATCGCCGGCTTGGTGGGATCCTCCTCGCCCGGACTTGGAAAGACGCTGCACTTTGTCATCGCTGTGATCATCGGAGCGACGTTCGGACTGCTTTTTCAACGCGACGTCCGCGGGTACGGATCGAGTCTGGGCTGGGGCCTCGCCTACGGCATCTTCTGGTGGTTTCTCGGCCCGCTGACCCTGAAGCCGCTCCTGCAGTGGCACGCGCCGAACTGGTCGCTCGCACGAGGACAAGAGCTGTTCGGCTCGCTCATGGGTCATATTGTTTACGGCCTGATCGTCGGCGTGATCTACGCCGCTTTAGACAGACTCTGGGTCGGCTTCTTCATCGATAGCGATCCGATCAATCGGCAGCCGGAAGGGCCCGGCTCGCGCGCGCTCCTCTCGTTAGGCCGGGGCTCGGTGGCGGGGCTCATCGGTGGACTCGTGTTCTGGCCGCAGATTGTCGCAGTGGATGGGTTGCCTTGGATAGCGCGCCTTGCTGGGGGCACATCATCCGCTCTCGGGTTGGTCGTCCATCTTTCCATCAGCGTCGCCATCGGCGCGGGCTACGGCGTGCTCTTTGAGCGCGAGTCGCCGGACTGGGGCGCGGCTGTCGGTTGGGGGATGCTATACGGAATCACTTGGTGGTTTGTCGGCACGTTGACTCTGTTCCCCATCTGGCTGGGAGCTTCCTTCACCTGGACCACCGCGGCGGCGGCCAACGCACTCCCTTCACTCCTCGGGCATCTCATCTATGGGGCGGTCACGGCCACCGTTTTCCTGCTACTCGAACGTCGTCATCAGGACTGGATGCGGCTCGACCCGCGCTTTGCCGCGCGCGAGGCGCGCCTCCAACGTCCTGCTGGGACACCGGCCCCCGCGCTCTGGTTTTTCGCGCTCGGCCTCGGCGTGCTCCTGCCGATTTTATTGAGTTAACGAGGCCGCGCTGCCTTTTGTGCAAAGCGCTCGCCGCGATATTGAAACCGGTTACAATTATGAACGCCATTCCCGACGAACTAGCGCACGAACGTGAACAAGAATCACTCATCAATCGCACCCCAGAAAAAGTCTGGCGCATGCTTCGACCAAATAAATGTTCATTGCCTTCCGATGCTCACGTTCCAGATGATACTGGCCGCCAGTCCGCAGACTCGAACTACCTAATGATTCGCTTTCGTCGCTGTCTGCTCGCCGGGCCGATCAGACAAGTGCAAGGCAATCTTGTATGGACAAGTGCAAGGAAATGTTGTAATGATTTGGCTCATTGAAAGTCCCATGGCGGGCTACATCTCTCACGACCACGAACACGACGGCATCGACCGGCGCGGTTTTCTGCAGTGTATGGCCTGGGCCGGCACGGGTCTACTGTGGACGGTCAGCGGCGGCGTGCTCGCCTCGCAAACACTTGCTCGAATCGCCAGCGGCAAGGAACCGGTAGCCGCTGCGACTGATTTAAGCTTTCTGCAAATCAGCGACAGCCATATCGGCTTTAGCAAGGCAGCAAACAAAGATGTCACGGCGACATTCAAAATCGCGCTGGACAGGATCAACGACATGCCGACGCCGCCCGCTTTTCTGATTCACACCGGCGACCTCACACAGCTCTCGAAAACGGAGGAGTTCGACACCTTCGATGAGGTGCTGAAGAGCTGCCGGGTGAAGGATGTCTTCTACGTCCCCGGCGAGCACGATGTCCTCGGCGATAACGGCAAGCAATATCTCGAACGCTACGGGAAGCGGGTTGAAGCGAAGGGTGCAGGCTGGTACAGCTTCAACAAAAACGGCGTCCACTTTATTGGACTGGTGAATGTGGTGAACTTGGAAGCCGGCGGTCTTGGTCACCTCGGCGACGAGCAGCTCGAATGGCTGGAGAGCGACGTGAAAGGTTTGGGGACGAGCACGCCTATTGTCGTCTTCGCCCACATTCCGCTCTGGGCGGTTTATCCCGAATGGGGCTGGGGAACGAGCGACAGCGAACGCGCTTTGGGATACTTGAAGCGCTTTGGCTCCGTGACTGTGCTCAACGGTCATATCCACCAAGTGCTCCAGAAAATCGAAGGCAACATGAGCTTTCACACGGCCCTCTCGACCGCGTTCCCGCAGCCTGCGCCCGGCACCGCGCCATCACCTGGACCGATGACGGTGCCGGCCGAGAAGCTGCGCAGCATGCTCGGCCTAACGAGCGTCAATTACGTGCAGGGAAAGAACGCCCTCGCCATGGTGGAGTCAACTCTTAACTAAACTTCCGCTCACAAGAAATTCTTATGCTTAAACTAACCACCATCAAACGAATCGCGTGGACGTTAAGCGTTTTAATTCTTCTCTGCTTCGTCCAGGTCACTTTGGCCGAAGAGAAAAACGAAGAGAAGAATCAGATCGAGATCAAAGGTTTCCACTTTACCCCGCAGACCTTGACCGTAAAGTCCGGCGCGAAAGTGACATGGATCAATCGCGACGACGACGCGCATGTCGTCACGAGCTCTGATAAGAAGTTCGACAAATCTCCGCCGCTGGACACCGATCAAAAATTTACGATCACCGCGGGCGCGCCTGGCACGTACAATTATTTCTGTTCCGTGCATCCGAAGATGACGGGCAAGATTATCGTCGAGAAACCCTGACGCGTGATTTTGCAGTAGCAGGGCATCGCGCCCAGGCCACATTCCACGAGTTTGGTTCACTTGTTAGGCGGCGCATGAATCCCTTCGATCTCAAGGCCGCGCTTTCGGCCGATCATGCGCAACATCCCGTCATCATTCATTTTCCGATTGCGTTGTTCATTGCCAGCGCGGTCTTCGATCTGCTGGCGGTCTGGCGCAAACAGTCGGTTCTTGCTTCGGTCGCCTATTACAATCTTGTGGGCGCAGCGATCAGCGTCCCGCTGGCGATTGCGACCGGTCTGGGAGCGTGGCGATGGCATCTCGAGGGCGCGGCGCTCAAGGGCAACTTGCGGCTGCATCTGATCGGTGCGCTCACGTCTGCGTCCCTGATTTTCTTGCTTTGTTGGATGCGCTCGCGCCTCCGAGCGAAGGGAAGCTCACCGGGACTTGCCTATTTCGCACTAACCTTGCTGGCGGTGGCGATCATTACGCTCACCGGGCATCTCGGCGGGTTTCTAAGCGGTGTAGAGACCCCGTGAGGTGGATCATTGCGATCCATGCTCGCGCGCGAGTTTGACGAACTTGCGCAGATCGTCCGGGATTGCCTTTGCTTGGAACAAGGCATGTTTAACGCCTGACGGTGTTGTAGCGGTTAATCTCACGAGCTCGCTAACCAACCCGCAGCCCGTGCCGGTAGGCCAACAGCAACATCGCAAAATTGCGAACGCCGCCTGGCGTCTGTATCGCGCTCATTAACTGGCACACGATCCAACGTCGACCCGTTTGCTCGATCATGAGCCGCGGCCAAGTCGTAAGAAAGTTGGCGGGAAAATCTTCGACGAGCGAAGTGGCAGTGACATTGAATTAGTTGCCGTTAAATCAGCTGCGTCCCTTTCGGTTGATTGCCATTGTCCCATCAGCGCGACGCGTAATCGAATGGCGCTGGAATCTCGAAGGGTTGACCATGCGTAATCACCGATGGCAACCGCAGCATTGGTTTTCGTCTGGTCTAGATGAGCGCCGTGCCGAGCGTGAGCGCCAGCGCGTTTGCGACGCCGCGCATGATCAGCAATCGGCCCGAAACCTCGCATGGCTGCGGCAGTTGCATCGTTCTCATGCGCCCAAACGCGGGCCGTTCTCGATCTGTATGCATCGCGCAGATGCAACCACAGTCAGCTACACGGAAGTCGCTGTTTCAAAGCGGCGCGCGACGATGCGCTATAAACCCGGGCCGTGCTGTTCTAATGGAGCGATCGTGACCAGAACGATTTCGCTCGCGCGTTTGTTGTAAGCTTGCCTACGCTATTGCGACAAATTGAAACATGGCTACGCAAGACGTCACTCGACCCGTTTTTCTCCCAGTCGTTATCGGCACGCCGCGGCAGGGCCGGTTAACGGAGCCGGCTGCGAATTTCGTTTTCGGCGAAGTATCAAAGCGCGGCGATATCCAGACCGAGCTGATCGATATTCGGAAGATTCCGCTCGCGGTCGATGATGCCGGTGAAGCGCTCAAAGACAGTCGATTCTCAGCCATGGTGGCGCGGGCTGACGGACTCATTCTCGTTGTTCCCGAATACAATCACAGTTTCCCCGGTTTGCTGAAACACGTGCTCGACACAAACCTGAAGGAATACATTCACAAAGCGGTCGGCGTTTGCGGCGTGTCAGCCGGTCCATTCGGCGGCGGTACTTCGGAACGGCGGGAAAGCTCTTCGACTCGGCTACCGGCAAAATCACTGATCCAGCCTATAGCGGACGCGTCGAAAAATTCCTGAACGAACTTGTCTGGATGGCTCGCGCGCTCCGGCATGCGCGCGAAAATATTCCCGCGCCGTAGCCGCTGATGTTGTAGCCGGGGTCGGTGATCCCGGCGGGGTGGCGCTGCGCAAATTTCCAGTTCTCTGAATAACTCGAACAAATAAGTGCTTGTATTTTTGCGCTTTAGTATCCGAAAATTCCCACGAGTATACTATTAAGGAATTCTGGAACTATGCTCGTCAAACAACCACGAGGATTTACGACTTCGCTGCAAAGCCACAGAATCGTGGGTATGAACCTGACGCGAAAGCAATTCTCCCCTAACGGCGGAGCGCCAAAAGGGCAAATTCCTGTCAGTACGGTGCAAATTCAACTCACGCGGCGGGGCAAATCCCGCGACCGCTGCGGAGTTGCCAAACAATACTCAAACATCGGAGGCAGGTCGGGCTCCTGCGGGTGAGCGGACCGGCAAAAAACACGAGAGGAAAAAACTATGCCGAAGAAAACGAAAAGCCAGCCAGGTCAGAAGACCAAGCAAGGCTACATCAGCACTACATTCGAAACGCCGGACTTGCCGGATTACGTCATCGTGAAGTTGAAATACGAAAGTCCCGTCGCCTTTGCGGCGACAGGCTTCGTCGCTCCCGCCGACGCCGAGCCACAAGCCTCCTCGCTCAACCGCGTCCTTTCCAAATACGACATCGCCGCGGTGCGCTCGCATTTCGGCAAGAAGCGCGAAGAGGTGAGCCACCGCATTGCGGTGGCCCGCGCGCTGCCGGCGGCGGGGATGGCCGCCGCCGTTGAGGGCAAAGGCCTCGACGCCGACTTCATTCAGAGCAGCTACGTGCAGATCGTGCCGAAGAAGAGAGGCGACGCTCCGAAGCTCGCGCGCGAGTTGCAACGGCAGGGCGCGGTCTCGCAGGCCTACGTCGCGCCGCGCCCAGTACCAGCCGCAATGGCCACCGGCACCAGCCCCGACAGCCGCAATTTCGAGCCGGCGCAGGGGTATCTGCACTCGGCACCGGAGGGCATCGGTGCCATGGAAGTTTGGCCCCTTGCCGGCGGCAAGGGCAAGGGCGTGACGATCTGCGACATTGAGGGCAATTGGAACTTGGCGCACGAGGATCTGCCGGCCAGCATCCTGCACATTGGGGGTACTGTGATCAACGATATCGGATGGCGCAATCACGGCACCGCCGTGCTGGGCGAGATGGTGAGTAAGCCGGGTGACGCCGGCACCGTGGGCATCGCCCATCAAGCGCTTGCGAAGGTGCACTCGGCGGTGATCGGTGGGGTATTCAACACGGCTGGCGCGATCGCCGGTGCGACCGCTGCGCTCAAGGCTGGCGACGCAATTCTGATCGAACTTCAGGCAACCGGGCCGAACGGCAAGTACGTGGCCATGCAGTACTGGAACGACATCTTCTCCGCCATCGTCGCCGCCACCGCTAAGGGCATCACGGTGGTGGAGGCTGCCGGTAACGGCAACGAGAATTTCGATCTGGCGATATTCAACGGGACCGGCCTGCAAAAGGATTCGGGCGCCATCGTCGTTGGCGCTGGCATTCCGCCGACCAATTTCTTCGACAACTTCGGCTTCGGGGCCGGCACGGCGTACACCAAGATCGGCGTGCCGCGCTCTCGCATCTGGTTCTCGAACTACGGTAAGATCGTCAATGTGCATGGCTGGGGCTGGCACGTGACCACCTGCGGGTACGGCGACGCGCAGGGCGGCGCCAGTGAGAACCGCTGGTACACCCACCGCTTCTCCGGAACCTCCAGCGCTTCACCCATCGTCACCGGCGCAGTCGCATGCCTCCAAGGCATCGCGAAGACAAAGGGAGCGCCGTTGTCACCGGCGAAGATCCGCAAAATCCTGATGAAGACCGGCACGCCGCAGGTCAGCGGCCCTGGTGTTCCGTTGACCCAGCACATCGGGCCGCTGCCGAATCTGAAAAAGGCGGCAAAATTGGTCTGACAGACTGCGGGGAGCCAACTGGTGTGGCCCGCCCGCTGCATGGTTGCGGTTGGTAGCGGGGATGTGGTATCTTGCAGTCGCAACGCAGGACGAAGGTGTACTATCTTATATGAAGGCAGGTTACACGCACGCTGAAGCGCCCGTCGAGTTGCTGCGCTTTCTGTCGCTCAAGCTCAAGACCGGTTGGCGATTTGATCGTAGTCGCAGGCAATTTGTCTCCACAGGCGGTCAACGGCTGTCTATCCTAGACCAGTTACCCGAAGGCAGCGATATCGTGGCAACCGTTCCCGCACTGGCGAAAGCAGATCCCACAAAGCTGTCGGACGCCGAACGCGACCTGGCCCGGTACTTTCAGTTAATCCTGCCGAAAGGCGCGACACCGGAAGATAATCTTCGCGTCGTGAAGCGCTGCGATGCGGTCGAAGAAGTGACCTTGCCACCGAAGGTGAGCCTTCCCTAACGACACTAATAATTAACAGGAGTGTCGGGGCCTACGCCGAGGCAAGCGTCGGGCGGGCTGCATGCTCTACCGTTTGCCGAAAAGGTCGTCAGCTTTTCGGCGGACCTCATCATTCATTCGGATCAACGGAGGCCACGATTTTTTGAATTCCTTCACCTGCGAGCTTGCGCGTGGCGTCAATTCCCAGCTTTGTTCCAATCGCCACTTCGGAAGTTGCATGGTCCAGAACATCGGCTGGCCTTTTTGTGAAAATTAAATCCCGTTGGGGATCTGTGTTCGCACACAGCCGGAACAGCACTTCACTGGTATTGTGAATATTCACGTCGTCGTCCACCACGAGGTATTTGGCGAACATCATCTGGCCCCATGCCCCAGAAGGCCGTGCATGATTTTGTAGGCTTGCATCGGGTAGGTCTTGCGGATGCTCACGAAGACGAGGTTGTGGAAGACGCCTTCGGCGGGCAACGCGATGTCCACGATTTGGGGAAGTTCATCTTGAAGATGGCAGGAAGAGTTTCATCCCGCCGTTGCGGGACGTCGCCGATGTAGAACTCTTCCATCGGCGGCATGCCGACGATGGTGGCGGGGTAAACGGCATCCTTTCGATGCGTGATGGCGGTGACGTGGGAGACGGGATACGACTCGGGACCGTCGCCACTACACCGGCACGTTGCGAATTATTTCTGAATCAACAACACGTTGTGGCCCTCGGGGTCGCTGACCAGCGCGCCTTTTGCGAATCCAGCTTTGTCCTTCGGCATCACAACCACGCCGGACGAAACGAAATGCACGTGCGCATCGCGTAATTTCTTGGCCATAAGATCGACATCGTCGGTCGCGATCGTTGTCTGCCAGTGAACAACGTCATTTGCATGAACATCGGCTGGCCGCGGCCGGCCATCACGTGGGGTTAGATATTCGAGAAACTCAATACCTGGGCCCGAGGGGGCACGCAATCCGGTGATGCGAAGATGCGCTCCGAACACCTGGTTTAAATGTTCTTGCTCGGTCCCGAAATTTTCGCTTTCGCCTGCTTTGCGCAGTCCGAGCAGGTCGCGATAGAATTTTAAACTCGCGTCCGTGTTCGAAATCCCAATCGCGGTGTGATCAATCCCGAGAAAAAGTTTGTCGGTTTTTTCCTGCCAGCGCGGATCGCCTTTGCCCGGCGGAAAATAAATGATCTCCAGATTGTGCTGATCGGGATCGCGAAAATAGAACGCTTTAATGCCGGCAGCGGCTTTGATCGACGGCGGCAAGGTTTGCGGACCGGTCGAGACGAACTGCACTTTCAGCGCCCGCAGTTTTTCAAACGCCTGATCCATATCGCGCACGACAATCGCGATATGTTGAAACCAAAGATCATTGCTCCGTGAGTCCGTTGGAATCGGCCGGCCGAGCGGCGCGAGATACTGTGTTAGATCGAGAAACTCCTTCCCGAGTTGCATCCGCACGATCCGCATCCGCGCCCCGAAAACGCCTTCGAGATGTTCATACTGCTCTCCCGAAACTTCGACATCCTTAACTTTCTGAAACGTGAGCGCGGAATAAAATTCCACCGAACGATCCATATCGCTCACGGTCATGCCGATGGATTCTACCGCGACCTTCGGAGATTGAGCGAAAATCGAAGCGCTGCATAGCGCCAGTAGTGCGACGACGACGATTCTCGTGTGTGTCCGAAATTTCATTCAGATCGTCGCGGGTTCGCGCGCTTGCTTCTGCGCTTGTTCGCGCTCAAGCAATTCCGGGAAACGGCAATTAAAGATGCAGCGGTGCCTGTTGTAATGATGATATTTCGCGCAATAAACGACGCCTTTGCTGTGAAGATAAAGCATCGCTGCTAATTGCATGGCGAGGACAGGCGCCGTGAAATAAATCCAGAGGCCGGTCCAGAGATGACCGACAAAGGCCGAGCCAAACGTGCGCGCGGGGTTCATGCTCATACCTGAAAACGGCGCTTCCAGCGTGATGTAGGTGGCGACCAACGCGCCGGCAAACAATCCGGTGTACCGCGCAATATGCGGCGTGTTGCTCACGCGGAGCACCACCGACATCAATACAAACGCGATGGCGAATTCGGCGATGAACGCAACGATCATACCGTGGGGGCCAGGCAAAGTAGCGGCGTAGTGCACCGTGGGATGGGACAGCGCTTCGCGAACAAACAGCGCGACAGCGAACACGCCAGCAATCCCGCCAGCGAATTGCGCGATAATATAGAACACCGCGTCCCAATTCTTCACCTTACCGAGTCGCCAAAAGGTCAGCGTGACAGCGGGGTTGAAGTGAGCGCCGGATCGTTTACCTAGCGGAGAGAAAACCAACGCGATGGCCGTGCTACCCATCGCGATGCCCGTCAGCATTCGGCGCACGGTTTCGCTCGGAATCATGTTTGGAATTGGCGAGTTCGGATGCCAGAGCAGGATTGTGAAGAGCCCGGCCGAGATCATAAAGAGGCCGAGCTCGGCTGCCTCGCAGAGATATTCAGGCCAATGTTCGCGGAGAGTTCGGATCATAACTCACGCTCTGCTCGCGATCTTTCTCGCCTCTCCATTTGTAAGGGAGAGGGCAGGGTGAGGGTTCTGCACACTTTCGAATAGCGCGTTCGAAATCCCCTCACCTCAATCCTCTCCCCTTCGCCAAGGGGAGAGGTGGAATCATTCGCGCGCGCAGAGGCAGCGTTGCTCATGGCCGAATGCCTTCGATGTTTAGTCGCATCCGGTAGAGTCCGCTACGCGCACAGATGTAGAGTGTTTTTCCATCGTTGTCGCCCCAGGCAAAATTATGTGGATGCTTCGGAGGAATGATCGTGCCGAAATGCTTGCCTTCCGGCGAGAGAATCCAGAGGCCACCCGGACCGGAGACGTAAAGGTTGCCCGCCTTGTCTATCTTCATTCCGTCGAGTGCGTCTTCTGTGCCGGCACTCGTCATGTCGAAGAAAACTTTGCCATTCTTCAGCGTGCCGTCCGCGTTCACTTCATAGCGCATTATGATTTTTTTGTGATCATCCCAGTTATCCACGTAAAAGAATTTCTCGTCGGGCGAGAACGCGAGGCCGTTGGGACCGGTCAGGTCTTTACTCACCAGCGTAATCTTCCCGTCCTTCGCTGCGAAGACACCGCTGAAAGGCAGTTCCTTGCGCGGATCATTGAAAAACTTCGGCAAACCGAATGGCGGATCAGTGAAATAAAGCGTGCCATCGCTACGATAAACGAGATCGTTGGGACTGTTCAGCCGTTTACCTTCAAATTTGTTCGCGATCACGGTGAGCTGGCCATCGGGCTCGAGCCGCACCACGCGCCGATTTCCGTGCTGGTTTATCGTCAGGCGACCTTCCCGATCGAACGTCAAACCATTCGAGCCGGGCTGACCGTACTCCGCAATATCCGCGCCTTCGTAACCGCTTTTCTCGCGGAATACAGCGAGCTGTCCATTTCTCTCCGGCGAATATTTGTAAATCGTGTTGTTGTTTGGATCGCTGAAGAGTAGGAAGCCGCCTTTGCGATCCCAAACCGGCCCTTCCGTGAACTTGAATCCTTCGGCCAATTTGAAAATTTTCGGGTTCGGCGGCACGATTGAGTCGAGCGCTGGATCTTTGCGAATGATTTCGACATTTACCTCGCTCGGTGTGATAGCAACTGGCACCACATCGCCCTTGTAAAACTCGAGCTTCGCCTCACGCATGTAGATGTAATTGGTTGGCGGGTTTGAGAGCGGGCCGTTGATGCCGAAAATCGCGAGCTGAATTTTCTGCCCGGGTTGAACGCTGCGGTTTATGATGAGCCGGTTGGGCGCGTTCCAACCTTTGACGACCGATCCGCCGCTTTGCCCAAGCGCGCGCGACATCTCGCCGTCTACCCAGATTTCGGCATAATCATCAATGGATGTCTCGAAAACGGCGGTCGCGCCCGCAAGTTCGACATCGTTCACTCGGGGTGGGATCGTGATATTGATCCGGTACCAGTTGAAACAAAGCCGGCCGGTCGAGCGCCGTGCATCGAGCGTTGTCGGCTCAATCTTTTCCCACTTTGAGTCGTCGAAGTCCGCGCCGCCAGCGTGTGGTGTGAAGTCGTATGTCATGATCGGTTTGCCGGTCGGTTGCTTGTCTGGTCCAGCAGCCTTGAAATTGACTTGGATGATCTTCGTGTCGCTGTAACGCCATTGTCCTTTGACCAGATCGACACCTTCTTTGGTGGCGAGATCAATCGTCGCGTCTGGCTTTCCACTGGGACCGTCCGCATTTGTCTCTGCGAATGCGCGGCCTGCCAGAAATAGCAGTGCGCCGATGCCAAAGATCGCGGCGAACCGCAAACGGCGAAATGAACCTTCGGTTATTGCGTCGCGATGTCTGCGATTAAACTCCGCCGCCCAGGCGCGCACGAGCGAAGCATCGATGGATAGCGGCGTCATTGAGACCCTTCCTTACGAAGCAGGCGGCTTCTGTTGCGACAACTTTGGCCAGTTGGCGTCGGCCTTCTTCAGATTGCCTTCGACATCCTGGTGCCAAAGTTTCCAGGCTTTCTCGTTGTGCTGCAGAATCAGCCGATCGTGCAGGACCTGGAAATATTGAACTTCGATCGGCGCCAGTTTGTTGATCGAGGCGGCGTAACCGCAGAATCCGCCAAACTGCGGCTCATATTTTGCCGGTGCCGCTTTGAACATGTCGCGGTGCTCCGCCGACGCGAATTGGTACGTGGCGCCGTTGTAGGTGGCGGTGAATTCGGGCGAACCTTTCACCGGTTTTACGTCCGTAAAGTACCCGACCGGATCGTAGCCCTGCAGTGCGAGACCGTTCTTGTCGATGTTAACGACTTCGGCGGCCGGCACCAGAACGGCGAAGACAACGAGCGCTGCGAGATATAGGAGGAATGTTTTCATATTACGGGTTGTTCTTGGGTTGAATTACTGCTGTGGAAGTTGAGCTGTGGCAGCGAGCGCGGTCGGTTTACAAACGAAATAATGCAATTCGCCGGTCACAGTCGTGAACTGGTGCGGGACTCCGTTTGGAATGATGATGATCTCGCCTTTCGTGATGTGATGTTCCTGGCCGCCTTCAATTTTGGTGCCGCGAAGTTCGTTAGGGCCGATTTCCTTTGCATCGATCGCTTTGCCACCTGTGACCAGCGTGGCCGATCCATCGACCACATAGATCACGTCTGTGTCGAGCGTGTGGATCTCAGCCTGGCCCGGTTCAACTCGGCGGCTGGCGTGCACTTTATAGCCAGCGGTTTCCAGTAGCGGCATACCCTTGGCAAAAGCGGCTGAAACATTCTTTGGATCAATGAACGTGGCAGTTGTAGCCGGAGGCGGTGACCCCGGCTGATTGCCTTCACGCCCGCCGGCCTCACCGCGGCCGGCTACAGCCTTCGCTCCCGCGAGCGCCAGTTCTTCATCTTGGTTTGCGCTCGCCGCGCCGCTGACGCCAACTCCGCCGACAACTTGTCCATCGATCACGATCGGGATTCCACCAATCAAGGGGGTGAATCCATCAACGGCCGTCATCGCAGTTCGTCCTTTATTGATTAGCTCCTCGAAAAAGCGTGTCGGTTTCTTGAAAAGAACGGCAGTGCGCGCTTTGCCGATAGAAATGGTCGCACCCATGGCGAATGTTCCATCGAGGCGCTCAAGCGCCATCAAGTTGCCGCCTTCATCGACCACAGCAATCACGCCGCCAGGGGCGTTGTTTTTCTTCGCGTAATCAACCGCTGCAACGATGGCTTTCTTTGCGCCGTCAAGATTGAGGGACTTTTTTTCCACGACTTGCGCATGGCTCGTGGCACCGAGAGCCAGCATCGCCGCGATCAATGTTCCAGTTTGGATTTTCATAAAAGTTTTGGAGTTGTTGCGGCTGGCCGATCACTCGTTAGGCGCGGCCAGCCGGTGCTGGACATTTATTTAACCGGGTGTTCGAAGGCCGCTTCGCCGAGGTTGGTCTCAGCAAAAGCGCACCACATCTGCACCTTGGCGATGTCAGGGACGGACTCGGGGACGACGATCGATTTCTTGACCTTTTGATCTTTCGTCATGAGGCGGTCCAAGAGGTAGGTTTTCCCATTCGAGTCCACGACTTGCCAATGTGGATCGGGCGTTTGTGGCGGGACGAAGTCATCGGAGAGCGTGAGCATGCTTTTGCCGTTTTGCGTCGTATGGGTGACGAAGCCCTTGTTTGCTTTTGCGCCTTGGAACGGCCCACTCTTGTGGCCGTCCTGGGCAAAGCTGCTCGTCGTAGCAATGACCAGAGCGGTTAAGGAGGCGAGTATCGTTTTATGATTCATGTAATTTTGGTGTTGTTTCACTTGTTCTTTTTACGACCGGATTATTGCCGGCTGCATTTCACCCGATTCGTCGCGATGCGGGCGAAATCCTTACAACGAGCCGCCTCGACGCGCGCTTGCGTTTTGGAGTACGGCAGTGCTCTGCCGCTTTCGATAAAAATAGCGATCCCGGGTATGAGTCGCTTTACCGGCTTTGGCCCGCGAGCTTTTGCTTGATCCGTTCCTTCGCGTCCGGCGGGAATGTAATATCGGATGCCTCGTCAGCGTGTTCCGGAAACTTGCGGGCAGTCTCGTGAATGTAACGAAGATGCTCTTCGTAACGCTGGCACCAGCAGCAGATCAAAAAGTGGAGGCGTTTCTTGATCCGCATTATCAACGGCATCGGTTCGTCCATGGATTGCGATACGATCCGGACCATCTCGCGACATTTCGGGGTGTGTTTTCCGATAAATTTCACGAGCATGGTTTGCCACCAGTTTCTTCGCGCGAGAACGGACGGGTTGCCGATCGGCGACGGGTTGTATGGTTCTTCCGGCATCAGGCTGTTCCTCCCGCTGGCTTATCGAACCAATTCATCTCGAGACATTCGCGCAGCGCCATACGCGCTCGATGCAGCATGACCCACAAATTGCTATCGGTGATCGACAGAATCGCGCTAATCTCCTTGCTCGGCACATCGTCCATTTCACGCATTGTGAAAACATCACGGACTTTTTGTGGCAGTTTCGCGAGACAATCACGCATCGTCTGCCAGAACTCGGCGCGATGCATCACCTCGTCCGGCTCTGGTTTCCACTCGTGCGGTCCCTTGTCGTGGTCCCAAAAACCCACAGACACGAATTTTTCAGAGAACTCATCGGAAAGAAATTCCATGTCCGTGAACGAAGTCTCCCGACCGAGCTTGCGGAAATGATCGACAATCTTGTTTTTCAAAATCCCAACAAGCCAGCTTCGCTCGGACGAACGGCCTCCGAATTTTTCGTAGCCGCGCACACCAGCGAGAAAGGTTTCCTGCACCAAGTCTTCGGCCACTTCGGGTCTGCGCACACGCACTAAAGCGTATCGGTAGAGGCACTCACCGTTGGCGTCCACCCAGCGCGCTGCTGCTGCCTGAACATCGGGGGTACTCATAGCGGAGTGGTAATCGCTCCAAAGGCCGACCCGCTGCGCGCCCGAAGGGCAGCCAGTTGTTTCAACTGGCTGGGTCGCCCAGCTACTTTTTGCCCCGATTTCGTTAGACTGGTTTCTCTCTTTCGGAAGTAGCTGTCCGCCGAAGGGGGGTTTGGCGACATCGGCCGACTGGCACGAGCCCATCTTGTGAATAGCGTCTTCGTCAGGCGCGCGATTTGGAGGGCGAGAAGCGGGAATAACAACCAGCGCGCAACATACCAATGTCCCTTTCCGGCAATGGATTGATGATAGATGAGCAACGTCGCCGCTACATAAGCGAGACGATGAAGCAACTTCCAATTTCTTCCGCCGAGCGTTCGCACCGACCAATTGTTACTTGTTAGGGTGAGCGCCGCTAAGATCGACAATCCGGCAAGACCAAGCCAAATAAACGGTTTCGATAAACTCCGCGCCAGGCCATCCAGGCTGCCTTCGTAAAGAATGTGAAAACCGAAATGCAATAAGCCGTAAACGCACGCAGCCACGCCAATCATGCGACGATGCCGGTTTAACGCCGCCACAATACGTGAGCGCGGAAAGAGAACGCGCGACGGGCTGAGCGCCAGCACAACGCCCAAAGTCCAGATCGCGATTTCGCCGCTTTGATGAAGCAGTTTTTCCAAAGGGTTTGCGCCAAGCCGGCCAGTAAACGCCGGTATGACGAGCAGCCAAATGCCAACCCCGACAAGCAAAGCGAGCGCGAAGAATTTGGAACGCAAGAATCCGGTGATTCCATCGAAGAGCTGAGCGCGAAATGCGGAACACGATTGGATATCAGCCAGCTTGGCTGACTCGGCAGGCTGGCAGCCTGC
>WNGJ01002190.1_pt1 | contig 19660 bp, 12 predicted proteins | sample 5400611 | NCBI WGS metagenome assembly WNGJ01 (sample SAMN13153375, study PRJNA577476) | soil metagenome | isolation source: 40 cm soil or saprolite under Garry oak tree replicate 1 | place: USA:California | collected 2016-06-15
ATCAAGTTAAGAAACCGGTACATACCCCAGAGCAAATGAGAAAGTCCCTCTTCATACACTCAAATATCCATATCTTTCTGATGCTTCATAATAGCCTATATCATTCTCGTAATTATCGTAGAGACGTGAATGAAGTGAATGATTTCATTATAGTCAGGTAAACATAAGAGTTCCCACTTACTTAAATGATCATCTACAATGAATTCGCTCGCTTTTACAATTATTTTACAATAATGTATTGACTTTTGATCTGATGAGATTGTATACTGACAATGGGAAAAAATATAAAGCTTTATGACTATCGAATTATAATAAAAAGATCATTGAATTGTGATAATGTTGTGACGAAAATGTATTGATAATTCATCTGATGATAATATATACTTTTATAAAAGTATATATTTTGCTTTTGAGTATTTAAGAAGGGGGAAATACTCTGAGTAATAGAAGCTTTATCATTGCATGACAGCATATCTTGAGGTCTATTAGCCAAGAAGATCCATATTCCTAGTAGTATTACCTTTCACTTAACCACTTCCCTCGCGAAAAGCACCTCGAAAATAGTCTAGTACTGCGTTGATTTAGCTGATGCATTTCCAGATAATCCTAGCGTCCACGACTTCAGAATCCAAAGGAATATCATCTCATTACCGGAAATCTTTTAGCAGCGCTTGTTGAGCGGATGAACAGCGCAGAGATCGTAATGTGAAATCGTAGTGTAGTTTCAGTATGCACAACATCTAACTGGCTGTGTTCGCAAAACCTTCCAAAATTTCTGCATACCAGAATTCACCAACCATAAATGAGGAATTTAAAGATGAACATCTTCAGAAGGCTAACCCGGCCCATGACCCGCCAATCGGGATGGGAATTAGCCATTATTTTCGGATTCTCCGCGCTGCTCGTGCTCGGTCTGCTCCTCGCAAGAGCAAACGTAGCGGGCGCGGCGAGTGGCGCGACGATCACCAGCGACAAGGAGGACTACGCGCCGGGTGCGACCGTGACCCTGACGGGTGCCGGTTGGGCCTCCGGAGAAGCCGTCCACATCTTCGTGAACGACAGCGTTGGCAACACCTGGAGTCTCAACAGCAATCCCGACCCCGCCGCGGACACCAACGGCAGCTTCACGTACAGCTTCTCGCTGCCGAACTCCTTCATCGCCAACTACACCGCGACGGCGACCGGCCCGACTTCCGGCACAGCCACGACGACGTTCACGGACAGCAATAGCAATTGTCCAAGTACCGACCCAACTAAATGGCTAACAGATAATCAGGTAGGCGCCTCACACACAACAAGCGGCAACACAGCGACCTACACATTTAGTTCGTTCGTGAACGAACACCCAGTGAGTGGGTCGCCGGGGCTGATCTACTACTGCGTCTACACGACTCCTCTACCTGCTAGCATCACACCGCAGGCCGTTGGCGTAGGCGGTGCTCTCTGGCAAACAGGCACCGCCACGACTCCCGATAGATTCTCCTTCGAGCGGCCCAACGGCAATAACAACATTCCGCTTGATGGCACAAACACCACGATGGGTACCGCAACTTGGTCCAGCAGTGTTCCAACAAGTCAGACGATCGTTCTCCACGTCGATGACTCCGCAGAATGCCAGGCACTATATGGCAGCGGGAGTTCGAGTACCTGTTTCGTCCTGCCAGGCACCCCACAGCAGCAGGCCAAGGACCTCACCGTCAGCAAGACCGCGACGCCCTCGTTCACCCGCACGTTCACCTGGGGCATCACGAAGAGTGTTGACAAGAGCGAGATAGACATTGTCCAAGGCGGCTCTGCCGCGTTCAACTACACCGTTTCCGTCACCCACGATAGCGGGACGGACAGCGGCTGGCAGGTGGCTGGCACAATCACCGTAAACAACCCGAACGGGTTCGACGTCTCTGGAGTCGATGTCACGGATAAGATTGACAATAACGGCAGTTGTTCTGTCACTAACGGTACCGGCTTGACGGTGCTAAAGAACAGCTCAATCCAGGTATCCTACACCTGCACCTTCAGCTCAGCCCCTAGCCGTGGAACCAACACCGCGAAGGCGGCCTGGCCAGACATTGGGTCTCCGAGTACGAGCGCCACAGGCACGGCTACCTACGATTTCTCCAAGGTTAGCCCCACCCTGCTTGATGGCAGCGTCACTGTCACCGATCCCAACAGCCCGACGAACCCGTTGGGGACGGTCAGCTACACTGATCCAAGCCCGACGACCTTCACCTACTCGCACACGTTCAGCGGCGACCCTGCTGGCACATGCACCTCTCATGACAACACGGCCACCTTCACGACGAACACGACGGGGACAACTGACTCCGCATCGCAGTCCGTCAAGTTGTGTGTAGGCGCTGACCTTACCGTGAGCAAGACCGCGGCATCGTCGTTCACGCGCACCTTTAAGTGGGGCATCGCGAAGAGTGTCGACCAAACTGTTATCAAGCAAAGCGGTCTGACGGCGACGTTCAACTACACCGTTTCCGTCACCCACAACGACGGGACGGATAGTGGCTGGAAAGTCAGTGGGACAATCACGGTGAAGAACCCCAACGATTGGGAAGCGATCACGACTGATGTCAGCGATGCAGTGGACAATGGTGGCAGCTGTATCGTCAGCGGCGGAACGGGTGTGATTGTTCCGGCGAACGGCTCGCAAACGCTCAACTACACCTGCACCTATGCCTCAGCGCCAAGCTCGTCCAGCGGCACCAACACCGCTACCGCGACGTGGAACAAGGCTACCTACTTCACACCGAGTTCTTCGGCGACAGGCACGGCGGGCGTGGACTTCAGCACGCCGACAACGGTAGTCGACGGCACCGTCAGCGTCAGTGACACCCTGGGAGGCACTCTGGGGACGGTCAAATCGACCGATCCAAGCCCGACGACCTTCACCTACTCCCACACGGTGACCGGCACTGCTGGCACCTGCGTGAGCCAGGACAACACAGCCACGTTCACGACGAACACCACCGGGACCAAGGGGTCGGACTCGAAAACCGTCAAGCTGTGTGTAGGCGCTGACCTTACCGTGAGCAAGACCGCGAGCACGGGTTTCATGCGCACCTACACCTGGGGCATTACGAAGAAAGTCGACTCAACCCAGCAGAATATCGCTGCCGGTGGAACAGCGACATTCAACTACACCGTTACAGTAACGCATGATGCCGGCACCGACAGTGGCTGGACAGCCAGCGGGACGATCACGGTGAGCAACCCCAACGATTGGGAATCCATCACGCTGACCTCTCTCCCAGACACTTTTTAGCAAGTGAGTGAAGAAAGAAAAATGTCCCCATTTGGACCAAGGAGGTGACGAAGAGAAAACGAGATCGTCTCACAAGCAGAAAAACTACACCTGTTTGGAGGACGACCTCAATGGATGCATCTAGTGTACTCTGGACGAACTGGCATGAGCAACTCAAAGAGCTGTTGACAGGAATTCACGGGCATCAGAAGAAAACGCTGGCCTTCTTCGTGCTGGGCATCGTCTTGTCGGGCAGCGCCGTCATGCAACGCGTGGCCGAAAGCTTGAGTGAGCGCGGTCTCAGTGAGGCCAAGATGAGCAGCATCGAGCGGCGCTTAGCTCGCTTCATTGCGAATGAGCGCATCGTGGTTCCGCTCATTTGGAAGCTCTTTTTGGAGCAGGTCCTGGCGCCGTTCCGTGGGCAGCAGCTGTACTTTGTGCTGGACAACACGCCTTTTCGGGACGATCTGACCATGGTCTATCTGGGATTGCTGGTGCATTCGCGGGTCTTGCCGGTGGCCTGGGCCGTGATGCCAGCGCAAACCAAATGGGACGAAGGTCAATGGCAAATCGTGGGACGACTGTTGGATCGGGTCTGCTTGCATCTGCCTGACACATCCTGCACGCTGATGGCTGACCGAGGGTTAGCGGGCATGCCCTTAGTCAAGCTCTGCACGTCTCGCGGCTGGCATTATCTGTTGCGCGTGTGTCAGGAACATACCTGTCGGCGTTCCTTCAACGGCAAACTGGAACAGTCCTGGAAGCGCTTTGGCCAGATCGTGCTCAAGCCAGGCTATCGCTGGTATGGCAAAGCACGTGTGTGGCAAGAGGAATCCCTCGATACCTATGTGAGCCTTGTGTGGGACATCGGCTGTGAGGAGCCATGGCTGCTGATTAGTGATCAAGGAGCTGGGCGTAGACAAGTTCAGGAATATGCGTGGCGCATGCGCGTGGAAGCGACCTTCCAAGATAGCAAAAGCCGAGGCTGGAAGATCGAAGCCAGTTGGATTGTGGACCGGGCCCACTTGGATCGCTTGCTGCTCGCGCTCTTTCTGGCCATGTGGTGGACCTCGCATCTAGCAGCAGCGTGTATTCATCACGGACAGCGCCAGCGCTTTGATCGCGTGGATCGGCGAGACAAGAGCATTTTTCGGCTCGGACGACTCTGGCTCTTAGACATTTTGCGGCGGGTTCACAATCGAGCTTCCCTGAGGCGCTGTTTACCATTCCAGAAGACGAACATGGGCTGGCGCTTTGCTTTACGCTTTTAACACACAGGGCTTTCAGGCATGGCCAAAGGAGCTTTACTCTCTCCTTGTAAAAAGTGTCTGGGAGAGAGATCACGCTGACGGGTGTCACTGATACCGTTGACAATGGAGGCACCTGTGTCGTCGACACCAGCGGGTTCAGTGGCACTCTGGGGCCAAGCGAAAGCAAGGACCTGCCGTATAGCTGCACGTACAGTTCCGCGCCCAAGCCTAGCAGCGGCACCAATACTGCGACGGCGAACTGGGACAAGACTGCAGCCTCCACGCCGGATGCCTCGGCGACTGGCACAGCGCCAGTGGACTTCAGCATGCCGACAAAGGTGGTCGATGGCAGCGTCACTGTCACCGATCCCAACAGCCCGACGAACCTGTTGGGGACGGTCAGCTACACTGATCCAAGCCCCACGACCTTCACCTACTCGCACACGTTCAGCGGCGACCCTGCTGGCACATGCACCTCTCATGGCAACACGGCAAGCTTCTCGACCAGTGATACCCACACAAGCGGTTCCGCCAACCAGGCCGTCAAGGTGTGTGTAGGTGCTGACCTGACCGTCAGCAAGACCGCGATCCCGTACTTCACGCGCACCTACAACTGGTCGATCGCGAAGGTCGTGGACAAGGCGCTCGTCGAGCAGATAGGCGGGACGGCGACGTTCAACTACACTGTGAACGTCAGTGAGACCGGCTTTACTGACAGCGCCTGGCAGGTGGCAGGCACAATTACTGTCACTAACCCGAACAATTGGGAAATCATCACAGCTAATGCCACCGATGTAGTGGACAATGGGGGCATCTGTAGCGTCACCGGCGGGACCAACGTGAGCGTGCCTCCAGGTGGTAGCGTCAACTTGCCGTACACTTGCACTTATACCGCAGTGCCAAGCCCGAGCAGCGGCACCAACACGGCGACGGCGACATGGGACAGCGGGACTTTCTTCACGCCGGATGGCTCGACATCGGGTAGCGCCAAATTCGCGTTCACCACGCCTACGACAACTGTGAACAAGACCGTCACTGTCACCGATACCTTCAATGGTGGTACGCCGACGACGCTTGGGACGTTGACGGCGACGGACACGAAACCGTATACCTCTGCCGCCTACAAATACTCGCATACGGTCAACGTACCGCAGTTCAACTGCGTGAAGTACACCAACACGGCGAAGATCGTGGAGACGGGGCAGTCTGACAGTAAGACTGTCGAGGTGTGCGGGCCCGCCAAGACCGGCGCGCTGACAATGGGCTACTGGCAGAACAAGAACGGCCAGGGGATCATTAGTACCTCGGGACCGTCAACCGGACCCTGTACTTTGACAACGTGGCTGCGGCTGTACGCGCCGTTCCAGGATCTGAGCTCGACCGCACCGTGCGGCTCGGTCGGCTCGACCTCTAACACCAACGTCGTGGGCTATGTCTACACCGTCATCAAGGCCGCAACGTGCTCAGGGACGACCCAGCCCTGTAACGCGATGCTCAAGGCACAGATGCTGGCGACCTCTTTGGACGTGTACTTCAGCGATCCGGCGCTGGGTGGCAACAAGATCGGCGCGACCGGGCCGATCGGTGGTGTGAGCATTGACCTGACTATGATCTGCAAGATGATCGACAGCTCGTCCGGCGGCAGTTGCAACGGCTCCTTCGAGAACGTGAGCGGCGCCTTTGGCGGTGCGACCAGCCTGACCGTCTCGCAGATGCTCGCCTACGCGGCCAGCCAGTCGAACGCTGGTGGTTCTGTCTGGTACGCCCAGGTCAAGGCAACTCAGCAGTTGGCAAAGGATGCCTTCGACGCCATCAACAACCAGGTGGCTTTCTCGCCGTAAGCTCAACCTGGCGCAGAGTTGCCATTTCGTAGTGCGTTCCAATAAGACCGGAGGAGGCTCGCTCAACAGAGCCTCCTCTTTTCAATTTGGGGGACTGGCGATAAGCTGGTTATCCGTTCTTATGAAATACTACCTCAATCGTCCCAATTGTGTTACAATTGCCAGGACTTTCAAGGCAAAGACAATCTACTAAGGTCGAGGAATATATATGCAATACGCGATACTCGGTGGGGGCGCGTTGGGTTTGGGAGCAGCCTATCGGCTGGCACAAGCTGGCCATTCAGTGATGGTCTTCGAACAGGAAACCACTGCCGGTGGCCTGGCAGCTGGCTTTCAAATAGGTGATGCCTGGCTCGAGAAATATTATCATCACCTGTTTCGTACAGATACCACTGCTATCAAACTCATACAGGAGCTGGGTTTAGGAGACAAACTCGAATGGTCCCACCCTCGTACCGTCTGTCTCATCGACGGAAAATTCCAGCAACTCGATTCTCCTCTGACGTTACTGAAATTCTCACCCCTGCGTATTGATGAACGCCTGCGTGTAGCCGCTGTAGGCGCTCTCCTCAAACTCACCGGCTCAGCCCCTTATGAGGGCCAAACTGCTGAACCATGGCTGCGACGATGGATGGGCAAGCGACCCTACAGCATGGTTTTCGAACCACTGTTTGTTGCCAAGTTTGGGACCATGCGTGACCAGGTCGCCCTTCCATGGTTCTGGGCGCGTTTTCACGATCGTACTACCTACCTGGGCTATCTGCGTGGTGGCTTTCAGCAGCTCTATGATCGTTTAGTAGAGCGTACTAGCCAGGCAGGTGGAAAAGTCCTCCTTGGTACCCGTGTTGAGAAAGCTGAACCTATCGATGATGATCGCTGGGAGATTCAAACCAACCAGGGGACCTGGACGGTTGATCGTGTTATCTCAACCATGGCTACCCGTCTGACTTGCCGCCTCATACCAGCGCTGCCCGACGATTATCGTGCCCGTTATGATTGGGGGCAGGCATATGGTGCGCAATGTCTCATACTCTCCCTGGATCGCCAGCTCACTGATAGCTATTGGGTCAATCCCTGCGATTCGGGCTATCCTTTTACCAGTCTTGTTGAGCATACCAATTACCAACCCTCCTCCGCGTATGGTGGTCGACACCTCATCTATCTTGGCAACTATCGACCGATGCATGATCCACTATTCAAGATGCACAAAGAAGAAATCTTACAAGAGTTTTTGCCGCATCTCAAACGCGTTAATCCCGCTTTTGATCGTGAGTGGATTCAGGAAAGCTGGCTCTTCCAGGCTCCTTTTGCTCAACCCATTGTCACCACAGACTATCGCGAGCATATTCCTCCCCTACATACCCCTCTCAAAGGCTTGTGGGTAGCCAACATGTTTCAGGTTTACCCCCATGATCGCGGCCAAAACTACTCCTTCGAACTGGCAGACCGCCTCGTCAGAGAACTTGGCATCTGAATAGAGCAGGTTCTTGAACCTCAATTGAAACTCAATTGCTATCCGATTCGTGCCTGAATATGGTGGAAATTGCTTTTGGACTGTCACGCATTCTTCTCATGAAGAGAAAGAGAGAAGCACACATGTCTACGAATGTCTCAGGGCAGGTAACTGCGGGTCAGATGAGGCCAGTTATCCTTGCCAGTATGTTTGGTACAGCCATTGAGTGGTACGACTTTTTCCTCTACGGCACAATGGCGACCCTGGTTTTCCCGAAACTCTTTTTCCCGGAGACCAATGTATTTGTCGGCACTCTATTGTCATTTGTAACCTTCCTCGTAGGATTTATTGCCCGTCCTTTCGGTGGTGCATTATTCGGCCATCTAGGTGACCGCATCGGCAGGAAAGCAACGCTGATCGCGACACTCCTGCTCATGGGGATCTCAACATTGCTCATCGGCTTCCTGCCCACTTATGCTTCCATTGGTGTGGCAGCCGCGATTATTCTCACCCTCCTCCGCTTATGCCAGGGCCTGGGCGTCGGTGGCGAATGGGGTGGTTCTGTCCTGCTTGCGCTTGAGTACGGCCACAGGAGAAATCGCGGTTTTTGGGCAAGCTGGCCCCAGATGGGAGTGCCAGTCGGACTGATCGCTTCGACCATCATAGTCAATATTGTCCAGGCTGCTACAGGCTCTAACTTCGCCAGCGGAGCATGGAATGCAGGATGGCGTATCCCATTTTTCCTCAGTGCACTGCTGATTATCATAGGTCTGTATATTCGCTTGCGTATCCTGGAGACCCCGCTCTTTACCCAGTTGAAGGAACAGAAACAGGATACACGAACACCCATCACCGATGCGTTCCGGCACAGCACGAAAGAGATTCTGCTCAGTGCTGGCGCACGTTTTGTTGAGCAAGCTCCATTCTACCTTTTCACGGTGTTTGTCATCACCTATGGCACATCCGCGATTATCCATCTCGAGAGGGGAGTGGTCTTGAATGCGATCACCATCGGTGCAGCCATTGAGCTCTTCACCATTCCATTCTTCAGCTACATGTCTGATCTTGTAGGCCGCCGCCTCTGGTATCTGATCGGCTGCGTTCTCATGGCAGCATTTGCTTTCCCGTACTTCATGCTCATGAATAGCGCTAATGCCGTCATCTTTAGTATTGGAGTGATCCTCTCCATTTGTGTTTTCCATGCATGGGTGTATGGTCCGCAAGCGGCCCTCATTGCAGAACGCTTTGGCACAAAGGAGCGCTATAGCGCTGCTTCGATGGGATATCAGCTCGCTGCTCCTTTTGCTGGTGGCTTGGCTCCGATTATTGCCCTGTTGTTGTTGAAAGGGGAGACCAACCTTTCTGCTCTCGGTCTGTCACACACCACGGTCTCCATTGGGACAGGTTCCTGGCAGAACGTGTCGATCTATATGATTGTCCTCGCGCTCATCTCATTCCTGTGTGTGTTAGGGCTGAAGGAACTCACACATGCCGACATCTCCAGCCCTGAAGCATACAATATTACTGAAGAAGTTGTCCTTGTAGCTGAAGACTAATGTAGCAACTGCCTATGATGCTGAGCTCTCTGTTAGTTTTGGTGAGTGAGAAAAGAAGGTTGAAAGGTTTTGTCTGCCTGGCAATATCTCTTCGTGAAAAGACAGCCTCTGGTAACTCATCGGTTCACTAACGGAGAGCCGATTTTCCGCGAGTCTCTTCGCTCTATTGTCAAAACTCGCTGATGTATGCTATACTACTCTTGAAGCAGGGGAGGTGCGAGGTTCGCATAGCGCCGCTTAACAGCAATGCTCAAACGAACCAGGCACTTTGATGTAGAACATGGTTCACTGGATAGGGCCAGCGAATCACTTGCGCGGATCGTCAACACCGGGGTGTAGCGCAGTCGGCTAGCGCGCAGCGTTCGGGACGCTGAGGTCGGAGGTTCAAGTCCTCTCACCCCGACCAGGATGGCACAATCGCTTACGAAAAGTGGTGTCACACAATCAGGTATCAACAGGAGTCATAGATGCGGGCATATCAGCTACACACATCATCCAGATCAACTGGATGGTGCAGTCTGATCGCAGCCTGCCAGCGTTCGCGGATCGAACAATGGGCGGGCGGGAGATGTCACGCAGTGCCAAATCTACCTGGACGCGCAAAAGACTTCACTCCCTATCTATCCGGTCGTCGTCGCAGGCGGCGGTAGAAGCTGGAAGGAACGGGGCGCTCCCTTCCCCTTTTCCGCATTTCAAGCTTCTTCCTCGCTGTCTGCCCTAGGTATCGGTTCCGGCAGAGAGGAAGGAAAGTCATTCATGCCCGTTCTTGTATTGAATTCCTCACTCCAACCTCTATCAGTCATCCCTGAACGCCGTCTCATTGTGCTACTTTCTAAGCAAAAGGTGACCTTTGTAGATGATAGTGTGCGTCAGTTGATTGAGGAGAGTATTCAGGCCCGTCGTCTGGAGTTAGAGCGGCCTGTCATCGTGCAGTTGCTCGCCAACGTGCGCATACCACGTTTGGCGCTTCAGCCCACTCGCACCAATATCCTGTTGCGCGATGAAGAAACGTGCCAGTATTGTGGCAAGCATACCCGCGAACTGACACTCGATCACGTAGTACCACGCTCCCGTGGTGGAAAGAGCACCTGGGAGAATCTCGTGGCTTCCTGTAAGGCATGTAATGGGAAAAAAGGCAATCGGCTGCCCAAAGAGGTCAACATGCGCTTGCTTCGCCAACCGCGCCCGCTCACACAGGAATACGCCGGGTTCTTCCTGCTGCGCTATCCCAAGTTGCGTGAAGCCTACGAAGAGTTCTTGCACAGTGCCCAGATCGGTGTAAAACACGAACTGAGCGCATGACTCGATGCTCCTTGACAATCAAATACAGACGTTCACTTGACGCCCATTGGCATCCCCTTGCGGTGTGGCGACACTCTGCTCAAGAAAGAAATGTCAAAAAGAGAGAGACAGACACTAGTACCGTCCCTGTTAATTGTTCTTAACTATACCGTCGTAATGAACAGAACTTCCATAGACGGATGTTCCCATTGAAGCGTGTTTACTTATAGATGCTACTTATAGAAAGGAATAACATTCTACCAAATCGGATAGGAACAACACTGCTCCTATCGCTTGCACAGCAAGCAAAAGGTGTAATATGCTCGATCAACAAATACGAAACGAATCGATTGACAAACCAGTTACCAACGCGAAATTAGGTCCTGCATACCTGTGTCTGCATGGCCATTTTTATCAACCGCCAAGGGAAGACCCATTTACAGGCCAGATTCCACTTGAATCCACTGCCACCCCTTTTGCCAATTACAACGAAAAGATTACCACCGAATGCTATCATCCCAACGCAGAAGCGGGCAATTTTGACGCCATCAACTTTGACCTTGGCCCTACACTGGCTACGTGGCTCGAAGCTACGTACCCAGATGTCTATCAACGCATCATCGATGCCGACAAAAAACATAGAGCTACCTACGGAGTTGGCAACGCCATGGCGCAGGCCTACAATCACACCATTCTGCCCCTGGCAACGAAACGAGATAAGCGCACACAGATTCTGTGGGGATTAAGCGACTTTCGCCATCGCTATGGGCGAGACGCCACTGGCATGTGGCTGGCTGAGACAGCCGTAGACATGGAATGCCTGGACTTAATGGCACAAAACGGCATTACCTATACAGTGCTTGCTCCCTGGCAGGCCGCCACACCCGTAGATCCCTCTGAACCGTACCTGGTATCTTTGCCTGGCGGTCGCTGCATTACCATCTTTTTCTTCAACGCTCCACTTTCGGGTGGTGTCTCCTTCGATTGCGGTATGACCGACAACGCAGATCTTTTTGCGGCCAGTTACTTACCTGGGCATCTTGTGCAGAGCAAACGCGACTCAGGAGAAACTCAGCTTATACTTATAGCCACCGATGGAGAACTCTACGGACACCATAAACCCTGGCGTGATAAATTCCTGATGCATCTCATTCAGACCGGAGCGCCCGGCTATGGTTTCGAAGTCTGTACATTGGAGCGCTATATGCGGATGTACCCGCCAACCAAAGAGGTGAGCCTGCGTGTGCCTAGTGCGTGGAGTTGCGGGCACGGGCTGGCGCGCTGGGATACAGGTTGCGAATGCACGGAGGGCGATAGCAGTTGGAAAGGTGAGCTTAATCTTGTGTTGCGGCACCTGGCTAAAAAGGGTGATCAACTTTTTGAACGCTATGCTTCTGAAACACTTGATGATCCTTGGGCTGCTCGTGATGCTTATCTACCCGTTCGCAACGGCTGGGAAACGTTAGAGAGTTTCTGGGCGCAGCATGGCAAATATCAACGGCCTCCCACCGATCCATTATTGACGCGGCAAACGCTGCTATTGCTCGAAGCGCAATATTACCAGCAGTGCAGCTTTACCAGTTGTGGCTTCTTCTTTGAAGACCTGGATCGTATCGAGCCACGCAACAACATTGCTTTCGCACGCCGCGCCATTAGTCTCGTCTGGCAAGCACTGGGTGTTGATCTCCAACCAGACTTTGTGAGTGAATTACAGGCGGTAAAAAGCTGGCGTGTGCCGTTGACTGGCGCAGACCTGTACCGGCAACTGCTCGTTGTACATCCGGATCAGTTGCCGCCGTTGTCAACTTAATACACCGCAATCTGCGTATTCCAGTCTGTATTGGCGTACACCCAGGCCGCGTCGTTCTCCTGCAAATTGATACAGCCGTGGCTGCCGTTGCCTGCGAATGACTCATCACCGCCAACATCATAGTGAGGGAACTGCGTGCCGGGTCCAAAGTTCACGCGCCACCAGGCATCATGGACGAAGAAGCCGCCCCAGTGGTATAGAATCGCATAATGAATAGGTGTATCTGGATACCAGTATGGTGAACCCGGAGGGTCTGTCGACTTAAACATATCCGGTGATTTGCGATCCTGCACAGTCCAGACTCCTGGTAGCGCGGGACGCTCTATGCGTCCGGTTGTTACGTAGAACGCACGAATCAGCTTTCCGTCCTGGTAAATGCGCATAGCTTGTTCAACCATCGAGACCATCAGTACCGTCCCGTGTTGCAGGCTGGGATAGTGCTGCATCATTTGCACATCGGTGGCATGCACCTGGTTGTAAGGCGTCCGATCGCTATAGTCCTGCTCCAGCATGTGCAGGTTGAAGAATTCGTTATTCTCCTCATCCACTACTGCCTGGAAGTCGGATGGTTGCCACGCCCAGCCCAGTTCCCTGTTCAGCCAGAAGCCAATGCCAGGCAACGTATAACCTGCGGTAAGGATATAGTTGTTGCCGTCGAATTTATCATGGTAGGCATGCGCATTTCCCCATGCATTTGCTTCCTGGTCAAGTGCGTTGATGAGGTAGTGGGAAGCGCCCTGCACCAGGTCATCATGCATCGATGCAATGTCTGCATCGATCCTTTGAGAGACGGCCAGGTAATTTTGAATGGTGGAGGCCTTTTTCATCGCGGCCTGGTCAGCGTCATAGAGCTGCTGGTAGGGACTGGGGTCCATACCATAGGTTTTCATTAGTGTTAGCTGTGATTTGAATTCATCCAGCTTAGCCGTGCTAACAAACGGAAGCGCCTGTATAGAGTTCACCAATGCTTCCTGGTATTGCGCATTTAGCAGCGAGCCGAGATGCTGGAATTCAATCGATGTTGTGGCGATATTAAAAGTATCCAGGTCGCCCTGGTATTGAATCTGCATCGCAGTCACATCCAGCCGGGCTGCTTTCATCTGGTTGATCGTGTTTTTGAAGGTATTGAGTCGATCAAAGGTTGTACCTAACAACTTCAATGTCTCGATTGCTTCACGCGCATCGTTGCTGACAGCAGCGTAATCTTTCGGATATTGTGCGGCAGCCAGCCGAGACGCATCCTTATTGTATTGGGCTGTGAAGGCCTGCGTATTACCCGCATTTCTTAATTGGTGTGCTGAAAGGGTTGATTGAAAATTATGTATGTCCTGCTGAGCTTGTATACTGTATTGATCTGTAATGCTGCGAATCACCCTTCCAGCCTGGACTTCTAGCTGCTCATAACGACTGGCAAGATTAGTATAGTAGTCTGTGGCAGGTTGGTCATTCAAGAACGTAAAAGGTGCGCCGGTACTGCTCAATTGCTGTTCCTGCTTGAGGATAGATTGCAACGCCGGCGCAGGTATACCAACAGACCTGGCATGCTGAAGTGTCTGATCGAGCTTAGCCCTGTTCTGGCTTGCCTGCTGCTGTGACTGTGGACTTCCTCCACAAGCAGTGATCAAGAGCATCATGCCAATTAACACACCGGCAAGTATTGTTTGAGTAGAGCGCATGGGGCGCATCCTACGCATGCTGAGCTACCTCCGACCACTGCGTGCTTTATTCTTACGTTTCTCTTTGCGAGCGGCCTTGCCTGTTTTCTTCCCGCTGCTATGTCTACCTGGATTTGAAAAACCAGCAGTAGCTGGCATACCAGGCATACCTGCTCCACCACCGTACTGTTGCGCCAATTTTGCCCATGGCCCTCTACCACTACTGATCTGGCGCATCATATTGCGCATTTCGTGAAACTGATCGAGCAACTGGTTCACGCTCTGCGGGGTAGAACCACTGCCACGAGCGATACGTCTCCGCCTGCTGCCATTGATGATATCGGGATTGTGTCTTTCTTCCAGCGTCATTGAGAGTATAATTGCTTCGATATGTTTGAGCTGATCCCCTTCAAGGGCCTCTTCCATATCCGGCATAGCCGCCATTTTGTTGAACCCTGGAATCATCTCCATCACATTTCGCAATGGTCCCATACGTTTCAACTGGCGCATCGCGCTCAGAAAATCTTCCAGGTCAAACTTGCCCTGCTGCATTTTGGCCTGGGCTTTCAGTGCCTCTTCCTCATCGATTGCTTCCTGCGCGCGTTCGATCAGGGAAAGCACATCTCCCATTCCCAGTATGCGTGAGGCCAATCGGTCTGGATAAAAAGCCTCCAGCGCGTCCGTTTTCTCGCCTACGCCCATGAATTTGATCGGCACGCCCGTTACCGAACGGATCGAAAGCGCGGCGCCGCCCCTGGCGTCGCCATCCATCTTGGTTAAAATCATTCCGGTCAACGAGACCGCCTTGTTGAAGTCATCGGCCACGCGTACCGCTTCCTGGCCGGTCATTGCATCCGCTACCAGCAGTACCTCGCTTGGGTGGAGGCGATTGCGAATATTGGTGACTTCCTGCATCATGCGCTCGTCGATGTTGAGACGGCCTGCCGTATCCAGGATGACGACGCTGGCTGCCTGTTCGCGAGCATATTCCAGCGAATGCACACAGATGTCCACGGGATTAGACCCCGCAGGCTCCGCGTAGACCGGGATGGTAAGTTGGTTCCCCAGCGTTTGCAATTGGTGGACAGCAGCAGGACGATAGATATCTGCTGCTACCAATAGGGGACGTTGACCCTGCTTGCGCAGATAGTTGCCAAGTTTGGCGGCAGTCGTCGTTTTACCCGAACCTTGTAGGCCCACCAGCATAATTACTTGAGGAGGCGCTCCACCCAGGTCGAGCTTATTATTGCTATCGGAGCCGCCAAGCATCTCTATCAATTCATCATTGACAATTTGGAGCACCTGTTGTGCCGGAGAAAAACTACCCAACACATCTGCCCCAACCGCCTTTGCTTTGACATGCTCAACAAACTGGCGCACTAACTTTAGGCTGACATCGGCCTCCAGTAGTGCGAGCCGGACTTCACGCATCGCCTCGTCGACGTCTGCTTCAGTCAGTTTGCCCTTCCCACTAAGATTCGTAAAAACCCCTTCAAGACGCTTTGATAAACTTTCAAACATTGCCATGAGTATTCTTTATCCTCTCTCCGCCATTCGACTAGTATTACTCCAATTATAACACGTTTTACTACCCTTGCTATTCTCAGCAGTGGGTACTTGGGTACTTTTTCCCTCTCGCCTTACAACTATTAGAGCGTGCGAAATATTCACACACGCTGCCTATTCTTGCGGGCAAAAGTTGCCAATTGTTCAGGAGTACCAACGATCATGACAGCATCACCGCTTTCTATACGCGTTTCCAGGCGAGAACCCATCACCAGGCCGCCAGGTTTTTTAATCGCTAAGATCATCGTTCCATCTGTCAACATATTCTGCGCATCTACAATCGTTTTGCCGATGAGTGGTGAATGTGCAGGCAGAATTACTTCCTGAACCGCTAAATCTGGATTCTCCGCGTTAATCAGGGTATCAAAAAAATCCACAACAGTTGGCTGAAGCGCGAGGTTTGCCATTCTGTGTCCACCAATAGTATAAGGCGATAGCACGCGATCAGCCCCGGCCCGTTTGAGCTTTACAAGGGTTTCATCATGATTAGCGCGCGCAACAATATGCAAGTTGGGGTTGAGGGTTCGTGCGGAGAGTGTAATATAAATGTTGTTTGCATCTTGATCAGTTGCCACAAGTAACGTCTGGGCATAGAGAATGCCAGCTTCGCGAAGTATATCATCACTGGCTGCATTTCCCTGCAAGACCAGGTATCCCTTTTGAATACAGCGTTGAACAGTTGCCTCATTTTCATCGATCACTACAAATGGCCTGCGTGCTGCGACGAACTCATCGGCTATGCGCGAACCTACACGGCCGAAGCCACAGATGACGCAATGATTACGCAGTGCTGCAATCTTCCTATCCATAATGCGCCTCCCAATCGCAAGGCTCAAATGACCTTCAATCATAAATTCCATGATCACCCCAAAAGTATAGAAGAGTGATCCCACGCCCAGGATGATTATTACAATCGTAAACAGCCGACCTTGATCAGAAAGAGGATGTGCTGTAATACCCACCGTTGACATCATATCAACCGTGGTAAATAGAGCATCGATGAACGAAAAATGCTCAATAAGCATATATCCCACAATTCCCAGCGCAAGTACACCAAGAACCAGCGAAATTGCGATCCTGAGTTGGCGAATAGATGCTTGTTGGTTCATAGCACGTTCCTCTTATTTACTCACTTGTTTGGAGTTCCTTACTGATTCTAGACCATCTTTCCACTCTTCTGGGTCTCAATCTAGTCTGAGCATGTCACGAGAATATCTCAGTTTCTCTTTGAAATGTTGACATGCATCTCATGCTGTTATAATTGTAGTTGTCAATGCATATGCCAGAACAAGGAGACTCATGTGCTGAAACGTAAACGCCCACAAGAAGAAATATTTTCCTCATTTGGCTGGTGGGATAAAGGTTGCTTTCTGTGTCAGATGACAGGTGACCGCTGTGATTACATCGAATCCTGCCTTACCAGGATATTTGGCAAGGGATCGCTTGCTCAGCAGCAGATATTAGAGGTAGGCTGTGGCGGTGGCTTGATCTGCGAGCAACTCGCGCAGCGTGGTGCAGAAATGGTGGGAGTAGACCCTTCATTGGGCGCTTTAGCCACTGCGCGTGCTCATGCCCAGGAGCAAGGATTGGGTCAAAACATTCACTACCAGCAAGGTTACGCAGAATCTCTACCATTTGCGGACGGTAGTTTTTCCGCTATCGTTTGCTTCGATGTCTTAGAGCATGTGCGCGACCTGAAAGCTACAATTAAGGAGATTGCACGAGTACTCGCTCCCGGAGGTGTCTTCGTCTTCGATACCATCAATCGTACGCTCATTGCGCGTGCGGTGCTGATCTGGTACGGCGAGAACTTTCCAAGCGGTGGCTTAGAGCCTGGGATTCATAATTATCACAAGTTCATCAAGCCGGCTGAATTACAGAGCTTACTCATAGGAAACGGCTTGCGGGTGCGTGAGCTAACAGGTTTTATGCCTCGTGGTTTCGTCAATGGTCGTTTTAAAATGGGCCCGGGCTGGTTTAAGAGCGTGGCCTATGTGGGGTATGCTACGAAAGCGCGATGATCAATTTAGGCTAGCCACTCCTTTTTCTCTTCCTTTGACATCGTACTTTTCTCAATCGCCTCGCTAAAACTCTGTTTCTTTCGTCTATCGGGAGTGCTTCGCGCCGCCCGGGCCGTTTGACGACGGTCCTGTATATAGATTGGTTGACTGTTATTCAGCATGCTGCCGAACTGCTCAGCGCTGACCTGAAAGAAATGTGCAAGACGCGCCAGTTGACGTTCGCTCAGACTGACCAGCTCAATTACACCATCCTCAAATTTTTTCCACACATCTACGCCTAGATGCAGCCCGCGAGCCGTCTCTACCAGGCTCAGCCCCTTTTGTTCTCGCAATAGTCGCAGATCGGCAGACGCCATCGAAGCACCAAAGACCCGCTCCAGCGCGGTCGCGTATGCACGTTGCGTCAATGGTAGTAGATCGACCTGCTGCGTTTTTGCCTCACCTGGTTCAGTAATACGATATGCGGCGATAAAATCAATTAATGCCTCTTGCGCGTCGGGATGGTCGCGCAACAGGGCTAGTTGTGTTTGCTTATCTCCCGCTTCCTCGGCTGCTAACCATGCCATCTTTACGTGTTGTAATTCATTGTTGCTCATATCTCTCTATACCTTACCTTTCCTTCCTCGCCATCAATGTTGTTGCTTCGCATGTACATATGTTGCCTGCTCCCTTAAGATACACTCACGCAGGTAACTGCGCGCTCGTTCATAACGCAGGCGAATGGTGCGTTCAGTACGCTTACAAACGACCGCGATATCATCCCATTTCATATGCTCGATAGCTCGCAGCACCATTATCTTGCGATCCAATGGATCAGATAAAAAGGTCAGGATGCGTTGGCTTTCCTCGTAAGCGTGTAAATGCTCATATTGATCTTGAGGATCAGCCACATCTGACGCAGGCAGTTGCGCATCGCTATCTGTCGGCATGGGCTGCAAAGGCTCTATCAGCGAGCGCGGTACATGATGCGGTCGTCCCGTAGGTCGTCCCTCGTCATCCCGCTGATAGCGCAAGCCCTCCTGCCGTAAAATGCGATTGAACTCATCGACGCACAGGCAGCGGACATAATGGATAAAATTTTGCGTCATGAATACTTCTTTGGGATTCATTGCCTCGCGCAACAGGTGCTCGCTCATATTCGCTATAGCCTCTTCGCGCAGATCAGGTCGGTGGCGCAGACCCCAGGTATGGCGTTGAAACTCTGGAGAACTACGTTCCAATAGCACTTCGCAGAGCATACGAGCCGATTCATTCTCGCCTTTTGCGCGTAGATCACGAATACTTAATATCAGGTTGATCTCGCTTATCTCATAGCGACCTTCGGGTGTACGCCGCCGCAGGCGCTCCTTTAGTGTGGGGTCATGTGGATCGATCATGCTAGCTCACCCCCAAATAAGTATGAGAGCAGGTCTGTTATTAGCTCTTACTTACAGCTTCTTTTTGTAGTTCGTAAAACGGAAACAGTGACATTACAGATAGCATAGCAGAATTGTAACGAGGTGAAAAGGTATCTTTCAATGCCAGTGATACTTATGGTACCCTCTGCATGATACCTTAGTCGCTTGTCCTACTAGCTTCACTTCTCTAAACTAGAAGTGCGGGATACTCCGCAGGTTAGATACTGTATTGGATAGCATTACTTCTGGGGGGATACAGCAGCAAATTGCTCTCAACCTTAGACCTGTTTCGTCGAATGTAAATAGATAGAAAGCCTTTGTTTTCACTATACTTTCCGGCTGAAGAGAAGGAAATTAATCGTGCTTGAAGTAATACCAAAGATTGCGAAGCTGCAGGCGTCCTACGCCCTGGGCAAACCCCTGGCGCTTCCCATGAACCTGACCATCAGTGTCAGTTATCGCTGTAACTCGCGCTGCAAAACCTGCAATGTGTGGCAGCGCCCCAATGATGACTTTACCCTGGAAGAATATGACCAGACGTTTGCCTCCATCGGCAGAGATGCCTACTGGTTCACCT
>WNGJ01002196.1_pt1 | contig 19649 bp, 17 predicted proteins | sample 5400611 | NCBI WGS metagenome assembly WNGJ01 (sample SAMN13153375, study PRJNA577476) | soil metagenome | isolation source: 40 cm soil or saprolite under Garry oak tree replicate 1 | place: USA:California | collected 2016-06-15
AAGCAGTATGCGCGAGCGAGAGCGAATTGCTTCAGGCTCTCGGACACATCCGCCTGGACGAAAAAATCTGGAAGGTGTAGATCGGGAGCTCATACGTGAGCTTTGACATGCACGCCTCTCGAACGATGAGATACCCCGCACCAGCCGTCTTCACGGCGACGAATCCCCATGCCGACGTCGCCAGAATTGCGAACAGGCCGAACGCCGCAAGGAACGTATGGATGAGGAGCCCGGTACCGATGCCGAGCGCCGACATCACCCCTGCGCGGCGGCCCCGGGCGATGCTCCGAGCGAGGATGTACATCGTGTCGGGACCAGGGGTGAGCCAGAGCAGAAAGCTGGCCGCCAGGAACGCCCAGAGATCATGGGTTCCGGCCATGGGGTGCCTCCTCTCGAACCAGTGACACTTATTTCTACATAGCCCCGTCCGGAGCTGCTGACTCGGGGCTCTGGCCGAGACGCCATTCTATCCGAACCTTCGCTGGCCCTATTCCCAATCCTATGGGCGGAGCTTGAATCGGAATGACACCCTTGACTCTATACCGCGGAACAGGGTCTAGAGTTCGAATCGAGGTGCAGAACACATGCGGATCGGACAAGTGGCTGCCGAAGCTGGCGTGTCCGTGCAGGCAGTCCGCCACTACGAGCGCCGCGGACTCCTAGCGCAGCCGGCGCGGCGCCCCTCAGGGTACCGTGAGTACCCTTCGAGCACGGTGCGGCGGTTGCGCACCATTAAATGAGCGCAGAGCCTCGGCTTCATACTCGGTCAGATGTCCGATCTTCTGAGCATCGGGCAAAGCCACCTGCGAGGACGGCGAACACGAGTCAGAGCCCTCGTCAGGACGAAGCTGACCGAACTAGACGACGCGCTTCACGAGCTCAAGTCGATGCGGAGTGCTCTGCTCGCTGTCGCCGCCTGTCAGTGTGACGGCGATTGTCCGATCCTGGAAAAGGCGCTCGCTACCCCTGCAGCAACCAGTGTCCGAAGACCATTGAGGAGACCGCGATGACATCACTAGTCTGCAACCTCGGCACGTTTGATACCAGCGAGCTACAGCGATACGGTCAGTATCGGCAGGCGATTCGTTCTGCGACGCGAGAGACAAGAGAACTCGCCGACGGCTACGGATTGCATCTTGGGACAGTGTCTGAGAGTTTTCTGACTGCTGCGCAGTGGATCGTCCTGGAGCATCGTTGTTGCCGGTTCTTGAACTTCAAGCTGGAGTTGACCGACAACAGCGACGTCTGGCTTTCGGTCACGGGTCCGGACGGCGTCAAAGCGTTCCTCGGCGAGGCAATGCAACGAACAAGCTGACGAACGGCCGCCTGCGCACCGCTTGCCGGTGCGTCGCGCGGCGCGACAACAGCCGCACGTTGGACTCCCGCTCCGGTTCGCGGTCAACCTCGGGGTCGCTGCGCGCGCATCATCGCCAGCGACACGAGTCGCAACGCGAACTTGATGGCGGCCACAACAGGAATCACAGCTCGACGATGAGTGCATCAGTGATCACGACTCCCTGGGTGATTCCTGGGTAAACGAAAGGGGCTAGCGGCGACGAAGTACCCAATGGTTGCGGGGGCCGATTTGAATTGTGGACGCGACCCCTGGCTTTCGAGTTCGTACTGAAGTTACTGACAGATACTACAGTTTAATCCCCGACTTCTAATCAGCCGGAGATCCCCGGAATCGGCCAGACCCGATCACATATGCACGCCGGGGACTCGGCATCGGCCACTGATCAGGTGGGCCTCTTCCGGGTGACCGCAGACGCAACCGTAGCTCCACCCTGGTAGCACTCGGCCGCGCCCACGCCCCGGACGCGCGGTGGCTTTCCCGCGTGAACCCGGGCTCAGGAGTAGCTCGACGAAGCGCACGAACATCGCCGGTCCCTCTGAGAGCTTCGGTATCTGGCACGACGCCGCGCTGAGGTAGAGACAGTTGCCGACCGCTACTGAACTGCCGGCGATGATCGGCCGTGCGTCGGTGGAGGTGTTCGCCGCGCGGTTCCACGGCCACGATCAGATACCCGCGCGGCGAAGACCTTCGAGGACGGTCTCGTCGCTGGGCCCTAGCTTCATCGCCCGTTGAAATGCCGCTCGCGCGTCGTCCTTCTGGCCGAGCTTGAGATAGCACCACCCCATCCCGACCTGGTACTGATACGAGTCGGGAGCGGCCAGGCTGGCCCGGATGAACATCGCCAGCGCCTCTCGGTGTCGCTCAAGGTAGTAGAGGCTCCACGCCGCCTTCCCCCTCAGGGTCGTCACCTCCGGCGGCTCCGCGCCGATGAGACGCCGAGATCCGCTGAGCGCTTTCTCGAGCGGCGGAAGCGCAGCCGCGTAGTCGCCCCGCTCGAATAGTGCCGTGCCGAGGCCGTTCGAGGCGTCGACGTAGTCGGGATTTCGAGCCAGCGCGGACCGGAACGCTGCGGCCGCAAGCTGATAGCGGCCGGCGCGAAGCCGGCTCCATCCCAGACCATTGTAGAGTCCCTCCCACGTCGGTTGACGCCGGAGCGCGGTCTTGAACGTGACGACGGCCCCGCGATAGTCCCCGAGGAAGTATTCGGACCATCCAAGCAGGGCTCTCGCCTGGTCGTGCTCTGGGTAGAGGGCCGTCGCCTCCGCGAAGCTCTCACGCGCCTCCTTGTACTTGCGCGCCTCGAGAAGCTCGTTGCCGCGAGCGAAATTGGCCTCCGACTGCACGCTCCGGCGGAAGCCCTGGAATATTCCGGGAGACGAAGTGAGAACCACGGACGGCCCCGACGCGGGAGCCGGCCGATCCCCTGCCTCGTCAACGGCCTCCCAGGCGCGCTCCGCGGCGGCGCGTGCGCGATTCGTCTCCCGCTGTACGATGATGGCGGCGTCCGGCGTTGAGGATTTCGCCGCGCGGGCCGCCGTCTCCGCGGCGCGGGATGCGTCGCGCGAGGCGTCGGCCGCCGAACGCGCGGAGTCCCTCGCGGCCTCCGCGACCGCGGCGAGCTCGCCCGTCGGCTGCCCCTCGCCGCCACGCCGCGCAGCTTCCCCGGCGAGCGCCGCGACCCGTGCAGCCTCCGCAGCGCCCTTTGCCGCGATCTGAGCGGCGCGCTCCGCGTCCGCAAAGTCGATGGGCTTGTTGGCCGGTCGGGCCATTCCCCCACCGGCACCGCCCCCGGCGCTCGGGCCGCCTCCGGGGCTGACCCCGTCCGCGCTCGGGCTCCCGCTCGGGCCCGGTGTGCTGCCGCCGGCGCCCGCTCCTGCGGCGCCGTTGCCGACCCCGCCGCTCGCGCCGACACCGCCGGCGGCGTTGCCACTGACGCCCGCGGTGCCACTGGCTCCAACTCCGGCCGCGCCACTGACGCCGGCGCCGCCCGCTCCGGCGCCTGCGCCACCGCCACTGGGACCGGCCGAACCGCTGGCTGCGGCACCGCCACTGCCGGAACCAGCCGCGGCGCCGCCGCTTCCACCTCCGTTACCACCGCCGCCACCGCCTCCCTTCGCGAAGGCGGTCCCGATGTCCGAAGCAAGTTGCACGGCCGCGACGACGGAAACGAAGGGCAGAGCGAGCGCGAGAGCGATCAAGAACGATCGCGATGAGCGCAGCAGACGGATCATTGGCGCGTCCCCCCCAGTCACCTCAACTGTGCTCGGCGTTCAGCGCGGGAACAATCGGGTGAACACTCTAACGCGGCCGAAGGGAGACCTGTCAGATCACGCGGCACCTGCAGGACGCCTTTTCCACTACCAGTTGGTCACTACGTATTGGTCCGGCGCACTGGCTGGGCCTGAAGGTCGACGAGGCGGGACTCTCGTCAGGTCTGCTGGGCGGCGGCCTGACGCCCTGAGAGCTGAGGCGTCAGGGCCGCCGCCTATGCGACGCGATCTGTCAGCGCGCTTTCCGTTCCTCGGACTTGAAGGGCTCTTTCACCACGACCTTGACGCCCGCGATGACACCAGTCACGGCACGGCGGACTTCCTCACCCGCCGTCGCGCTGACTTCGCCAGCGCCCTTGATCGCGCCGCTGGCCGCCGCCGATGCTGCGTCCTCCGCCCGGAGCCCCAACTCCTTGGCCCCCGCGATTGAACCTTCCACCGCGCTCCGCGCGGCGGACCCGAGATCGCCACCGACCTCCGCCGCGCTCTTCACGACCGCTCTCGCGCCGGCGCCGATGCTCTCCGTGGCTTCGACGCCAACCTCCCGCGTGCTGCGGATCACCCCGATGACGCCTCCCTTGGCGGCCCCGCGAATGTCGGCCCCTACGTGGGCCGTCCCCAAGATCGCTCCGCGCAGAACGTCAGACACGGTGCCGGTCAGCGCCGCACCAACGGCGCCGGTGCCCTTGAGAGTATTCACTAGGGTCCCGCTCACGGTATCAATAGCGGCGTCAACGACCTCGCCCGTCCCTCGAATACCCTCGATGATCCCTGTCTTCACGGTTTCCACGATGTGTTTCTGCTCGTGCATGGGGAGTCCTCCTTTTGATTCGGGATTGATTCGGGAGTCCGGATTCGGCGCGCGTGGTTAGCCGTTCAACCGGCGCCTCTTCTCAGGCTATCGAACCCCACCGATGCGTCAAGCGGTTGTCGGAGGGGCAGTGTAAATATTTCAACGGGTCATGCTCAGGCCGTTGAGGGGTCTTGCCACTCGTTCGCGAGCCCTTCGTCGTCATGGCGTTTCGGTCTTCTGAGGCGCGGCGGGCTGGAAGGGGGGATCGCGAGCAGGCCTTCCTGCGGCGGTCCTGCTCTCATGCCGCGTCTCATCAACCAAGATCAGAGCTGAGAGGTTTGGGAACAAGCTGGGAAATAGGCCGAGCCCGAGTTCCCCGCAGACCGGATATCGGCTCAATCTCGGCCGGCCCTGACCCATCCCTGTGCGATGTAGTCGCCGATGCAGGCTTCGTGTTGCGACCACGGGTTTAGCCCGAGCAGCTTCTCCGTGCAGGTCGCTGTTTCGCCGGTCCGTGGGTTCACCATGACTACGTCTGCCGCGCAACCGCTCAGCAAGAAGGCCACGGTGATCATTGCCAGGTATCGCAAGCACGACCTCCTCATCGCTCGGCCGCTTGGCCAGTCGTTCGCGCCGCCGACGGACGGTTCCACCAGCCACCGCCGAGCGCCTGGAACAGCGCCGCCGTGTCGGTCAGCCGATTCGCCTGTGCCTGGACACGAGTGATGAGCGCCTGCTGATAGGCCTGCCGCGCGCTGAGCAGGGCCAGGTAGCTGGCGGCTCCAAACTCCTGCTGCCTGAGCGTGATATCGAGGGTCCTCTTCGCGGCCCGTTCGGCGGCGACCGCCGCTCTCAGGCTTTCGGCGTCAGCCTGGAGGGCATACAGCACATCCGCCACGTTCTGGAAGCTCGTGATGACCGTGCTTCGGTATTGCGCCGCCGCCTGCTCGAACGCCGCCTCGGTCGCGCGCTGCCGATGCAGCAAAGTTCCGCCATCGAAAATCGTCTGTGCGACGGTGCCGGCGATGCTCCAGAACGGATGGCTGTTGGCGAACATCGTGGCGATATTGGTCGAGGTGCCGCCGAGGGCGCCGGTTATCGAGAACTGCGGCAGCCGGCTCGCGACGGCGACGCCAATCTGAGCGCTGGCGGCGTGCAGCTGAGCCTCCGCCGCGCGTACGTCCGGACGCTGCTCGACGAGCTTGGCCGGCACGCTCACGGGCAGGTCCGTCGGCAGCTGGAACGACGCGAGGTCGAACTGCTCCTCTGGATCGTCGCTGGCCAGACGACCCGCCAGGGCCGTCAGGAGGTTGCGGTTCTGCTCCAGCTGCTTTTGCAGCGCCGGCAACGTCTGCTCCACCTGGGCGAGCGCGGTTTCCTGCGCCGCCACCTCGAGCCCGGCCACGGCTCCGAACTGGAACTGGCGCCGCACCAGTTCCAGTGACCCGGTGCTGATCGAGATGATTTCTCGGGTCGCCGCCAGCTGCGCCCGCAGCGAGGCCTCCTGCACGGCCGCGGCCACCACGTTCGACGTCAACGTCACGTACGCCGCGGCCAGCTGGAAGCGCTGAGCCTCGGCCTGGCCGAGCAGGGACTCGACCTGCCGCCGGTTGCCGCCGAACACGTCCGGCGTGAAACCAACGCTCACTTGGGCGGTATAGAGGCTGTAGGTCATCTGATTCGTGCTCAACGGCGGCGCCAACGTGGACGAGGTCCGTTGGTAACTCGGTGAGAAGCTCCCCTGGACGGTCGGATAGAAAAGACCGCGCTGCGCGGCGACGAGCTCCCTCGCCTGGTGCAGCGCCCGCTCCGCCGCGACAAGGGTGGGATTGGCCCTGAGGGCTCGCTCGACCAGCGTGTTCAACCCGGGTGACTGCAGCAGGGTCCACCAGTCGTCGGGAATGTCCTGCCCGGGAACGAGACGTTGCGCCGCGCCGCCGGCGACGTCGGCCGACGCTGTCGTCCCGCTCAAAGACGGCCGCGTGTAGCTGTCGACCACCGGCGCAGCGGGGCGGCGGAAATTCGGGCCCACCGCACAGCCGACCAACGTCACGGCGGTCAGCGCGGCCACGGCGGTCGTCAAGAGTCTTGGTGAGGAAACGAGCACCGTCATCATCCTCGATCGTCGCGAAGACGGTGCGCCGCGGGGCGAAATGCCTCCGCCAACCAATACACCGCCGGAAGCGCGAAGAGCGTAAGGAACAGCGTTGAAAAGAGACCTCCGATGACGACGGTCGCCAGCGGCCGCTGAATGTCGGACCCGATCCCACGGGCGAGCGCGGCCGGTAGCATCCCGAGCGCCGCGACGACGATGAGGATGAGCTGCGGCCGAAATTGCACCCTGGCACCCTGGACGACGGCGTCGAGCAGCGACACGTCCGGCCGGCGGCGCCGCGCGTTGATCTCCGCGACGTAGAGCAGGCCGCTCATCACCGCGATGCCGAACAGCGAGATGAAGCCGACGGCGGCCGACACGCTCAGGTTGATGCTTCTGAGGTAGAGCAGGATCAGGCCTCCCGCCAGCGAGAACGGCACGTTCACGAGGACGAGCAGGGCATCGACGCCCGAGCCGAACGTGATGAACAGGAAAACGAAGATGATCCCGACCGTGACTGGGATGATCAGCTCGAGCCGCTGGCGGGCGCGCTCGAAGTTCTCGAACTGTCCTCCCCACGCAACACGGTACCCGGGAGGCAACGCGACTTCCCGGGCGAGTCGCTCCTGGGCTTCGGCGACGAACCCGCCCTGGCCTCGCCCCCGGATGTTCGTCCGCACGGTGATCTGTCGCTCGTTCTCTCGTCGCGCGACGATCGTCGCCCCGTCCACCGCGCGGATGTCCGCGAGCTGCGACAACGGCACGCGGGCCCCGTCGCGAACGGGGATCAGGAGATTGCCGATGGCCGTCGGATCGGCGCGGGCCTCGGGGACGAAGCGGGCCACGACGTCGAAGCGCCGATCGCCCTCGAAGACGCTCGTGATCGGGCTGCCGCCGATCGCCAGGTCGATCACGTCCTGGACGTCGCTGACGTTGATGCCATAGCGGGCGACCTGCAAGCGGTTGATGGCGAGGCGCAGCTGCGCCTGATCCCGCTCCTGCTCGATCGACGTGTCGACCGCCCCGCGCACGCCGCGCAGCATCCGCAGGGTTTGTGCTGCGAGGCTGCGGAGCTCATTGAGATCAGGACCACTGATGATGACGGCAAGATCCGCCGACGACCCGGTGGCGATCTCTGTCGCCGTGTCGATGATCGGTTGCGTGAAGTTGAGGACCACATCCGGGATCGTGTCCTGGAGCCGTCGCCGCAGCTCGTCCACGAGCTCGGCCTTCGTCTTCCGCGACTTCCACGTCTTGTACGGATATAGGTCGACCAGCAGTTCGTTGCGATTCGGTCCGAAAGGATCAGTTCCCGAATCGTTGCGCCCGGTCTGCGACATCACGAGCTTAACCTCGGGCGACTGGAGGATGGCCACCCGGATGGTCCGAGCCACCTCGGCCGACTTTTCGAGCGAAATACCCGAGGGCAGATTGGCTCGGATCCAGATGAGGCCTTCGTCGAGCGTCGGCAGGAACTCCGTTCCCAGGCGCGTACCGAGGTAGATCGAGCCGCAAACGACACACCCCGCAACGAAGACGGTGAGCCATGCGTAGCGGACGGTGATGCGGATGGTCGCTTCATAACGCCCGATAATCAGGTCGAGCAGCCGATTTTCCTTGATCTGGCGCCTGCTGCGAAACACGACCGTGGCCAGCACGGGGACGAGGGTGAGGCAGAGCAGGAGCGAGCCGAGCAAGGCGAAGCACACCGTCAGGGCCATCGGCGTGAACAAGCGTCGCTCGACGCGCTCGAGGGTCAGCAGTGGGATATATGCCGCGATGATGATCAGGAGAGAGAACAGAATGGGACGCTGGACCGCCAGCGCTGCCTCACGGACCCGAGCCGTTAGGCGCCTACCGTCGAGCGGAGTGGACTCGTGCTGAAGTGCACGGATGATCCGCTCGACCATGACGATGGTGCCGTCCACGAGGATGCCGAAGTCGAGCGCGCCGATGCTGAGCAGGCTCATGGACACGCCCGACAGGTGCATACACAGGAGCGCGAACAGCAGCGAGAGCGGGATCGTGAGCGCCGTCAGGAGGGCCGCGCGCAGGCTCACGAGGAGCACCAGAAGCACGGTCACGACGATGACGAAGCCTTCGGACAGGACCCGGACGACGGTGTGCAGCGTATTCTGCACGAGTTCGGTCTTGTCATGGACCGGCACGATCTGGACCCCGCGCGGCAAGCGGGCGGTATTGATCTCTTCAACCGCCTCATGGATGTGGTGCAAGACCTCGCTTGGATTCTCCCCCCGCCGCATGAGGACGATCGCCTCTACGCCGCCCGGGCCCAGCGGATCGCGGTTGGCGGCGAAGATGCCGGTCTGAGGCAGGTTGCCCACCGTAAGCTTGCCGACGTTGCGCACGAAGACCGGCACGTTCTTCTTCGAATCCAGCACGATGTTGCCGATGTCCTCGCTGTTCTGGATGAGTCCCGACCCGCGGATGGCGAGCGATTGTTGCCCCATCCGCAGCAGGGCGCCCCCCGCGTTTCGGTTGTTGTTCTTCACCGCGTCGGCGACCTGCCGAACGCTGAGGTTGTGGTTGTCGAGCGCGCGCGGATTCACCTGGACCTCGTACTGACGGACGAGTCCGCCGAAGGGTGTGACATCGGCCACTCCCGCCACCTGGAGTAGCCGCGGCGCCACGACCCAGTCCTGCAGCTCGCGCAACTGCATCGCGTCGTAGCCGGGACCTGTGAGGACGTAGCGATAGAACTCGCTGATCCCGCCGATCAGGGGGCCGAGCGTGGGCGTGACACCTTCGGGAAGATCGGCGTCGCGCAGATTCTCGAGCACGACCTGCCGCGCGAAGTAGTCGTTGGTGATGTCGGTGAACGTGAGCTCGACGACCGAGAGGCCGAAGATCGTTCGCGACCGCCGGGCAATGACGTTGGGCGTGTTGTTCAGCGCGCGCTCGATGGGCACCGTGACCTGCTTCTCGACCTCTTCGGCGGCGAACCCTGGGTAGAGCGTGATGACCACGACGCCCGGGTCCGAGATGTCCGGATAGGCCTCGAGCTTGAGCTGTGTGAAGGACCAGGCCCCAGCGGCCGCCATCGCGAGGACGGCGACGATGATGACCGCGCGATGATGGAGCGCGAACTCCAGCGCCCGGGCCAGCATGGGTCTACTGGCCCCTTAGCAGGATCGCGCCATCGACGATGACACGGCTCTTCACGTCCAGTCCGCTCGTGATCGCCACGAGGTCGCCTGTTCGGACGCCGGTCGCGACCACTCGACGCTCGAACTGGCCGGGCCCGTGCTCGACGAACACCTCAGAGCGCCCGTACTCCTGGACGATCGCCGCGGCCGGGACCACCGGGAACAGCCGCGGCGGCCCAGCATGGCGCATGGTGCCGAACATTTCGGGCACGAACCGCCGCTGCGGATTCGGGAGATCGACATGGACCTTGAGCGTGCGGGTCTGGGGATCGAGGGCGGTTCCCACACGGGCGACGTGGCCGGTGAATTTCTCGCCTGGGTAGGCGACGAAGGTGATCTCGACGCTTTCCCCGATGTGAATTAACCGCATGAACGGCTCCGGCACGTCCGACGAGACCCACACCGTGCTCAGGTCGGCGATTGACATCAGCGGGGTCGTCACGTCCGCCATGGACGAGACGGCAGCGCGGTAGTCGCCCGGCGTCACGCTGATGTCCGTCACGACGCCGGTAAGCGGTGCGCGGACGACGACCGCCTGCTGGAGATCCGTGGGCTTGAGACCAAGCAAGGTCAGCTTGCGCAGCGCTTGCGTGCGCGCCGCCTCGGCATTCTCGAGCGCGGCCCGGGCGGTCGCAACGTCGTTCTGCGCGCCCAGAGCGTCCTTCTCAGAGATCGCCTGGTACTGAAGGAGATTGCGCGCTCGCTGGAGATCGGTCTCGGTCTTCGCGAGGCTCACCTTCGCCTGGCGCAGGGTCGCATCGGCCTGGAGGTAAGCGGAGATGGCCGCGTCGGCGTCGGGACTGTCCAGGGTCACGAGCGGCTGCCCCTCCTCGACGGTGTCTCCGAGCTTCACCGATACTGCCAGGATGCGACCCTGAACAGGCGGCAGCACCCGCGAAATCCGGTTCGGATTGATCACGACGCGGGCAGGCGCCACCACTTCGTCGGTCGGAAATGCTTGCTCGCGGACCAGTTCGATGCGGAGCTGCTTGAACCGCGGCGAATCGGGCGGCACCACGACCAGCGGCATCCCCTGCGATTGGGTCGCCGACGCGGCAACCGACAAGCGCCGCTCCTCCGCGCCCGGTCGCGCGTCGTCGGACTGACTGCAGGCGCTCGACACAGTGAGCCCGCAGACGAACATCATCACAACCCTCAGAAGTTGAATGACGAACCTCCTGACCGACATGGGCCCAACCTGACCTTACCGAACGATTCCTGAAGAAATCCTAAAGAAGATGGTTCTCGTCGCCTATCCGGACGAGGCCGAGTGCGAGGAATTGCCGGCACGCCGCGGTCAGGAGTACTGTACGGCGACCGTGCGAATTCTCCTGATCGAGGACGACAAACAGGCAGCGCGATGGCTGTCGAAAGGCCTGCGGGAAGAGCGCCTCGTCGTAGACGTCGCCTATACGGGCCCCGGCGGCAGCAAGCTTGGTCGTGGCGAACATTCTGGACAACGCCGTGAGACTCTCACCACCCGGCGGGCAAGTATGCGTCAGTGTCTCGCGCGCTAGCGAAACATCCGCCACCTGCGCGCCTTGCGCAGCTTCGAGGGTGCGAGGTGGCCGCTGATGTGGCGGATATAGTCCATCTCCGCGTACGCGGACGCGAGGGCGATCCGCGACTCGAAGATGAGCAGGACGCTCGCGCTGAACAGGAGAGCCACGCCGATGGCCCCGAAGAGCAGGGGTACCCAGCCGGCATTGAGCCGGGCGAAGGTCACGACGCCGAGGGCGATGCTCGTCGCCAGAAACGCGCCGAGGCCGAGGTAGAGCTGCGACAACGCATGTTGGCCGATACGAGCCCGAGTCGTGGCGCGACCGAGATCTTCGAAGAGCATCGTCAGCTTTCTGTCATCCGGCTGCTCGGCGCGCGTGAGCTTCTCGAACTCGGGGAGCATTTCCCGGACGCGGTCGACGATGCGGACGAGGCGATTCGTGGTGGTCAGAATCAACGAGCTGGTTGCAAGGATCATCACCGCCGGCGTGATCATCGACGAGAGGACGCCGACCGTCGACTCAAGATTTGGCAAAGAGAACATCAGCCGCATGGCACCTCGGTGGAGGATGGCTGGCGGGGAGTTTAGCAAACCTGAACTATTGGCGGGCCGCGTGCGTCGCGTAGACGTGGCCGCAGACACCGGTACATCTCGAAGGGCCAGGGCTTTGCCCGGCGTGCCTACGTGAAGCAGTTCATCGAAGATCCGGTAATATCCGAGGGGCTGCCGTAACCCAAGTCAGTTCAGCCCCGCCACTCGCAGAAAGGCAGTCAAGGAGTCGTCGGAGCGCCCCTGAGTCTTTCGTTCCTGCCAACAGCGAGTGGTATGTGAGCATCCCGCGGCATTGTCGCTCTCATCGGGCAGGACTGGACCCTGCACGACCCGTGAAGCGCGGCGGCCGCTTCTCGCGGAAGGCGGCCACGCCTTCCGCGCGATCCGGGGTGCGGGCGGCGATCGCCTGGTTGCGCGCCTCCATGTTCAGGACGTCCTCGAGCGACATGCCGAGCCCCTGGTAGAGTCCCGTCTTGGCCAGCCCGTATGCCACGGTCGGCCCCTGGGCCAGCCGCTCGGCGAGCTTCAGCGTCTCATGCTCGAGTTGCTCCGCGGGGACTACGCGGTTCACGAGGCCGATCCGCAACGCCTCCTGCGCGTCGATGATGTCGGCAAGCAGGATCATCTCCATGGCCTTGGCCGTACCGACGAGGCGCGGAAGGAAGTACGTCCCCCCGCCGTCCGGCACGAGACCCACGCGCGCGAAGACCTCACCGAAACGCGCCGTGTCGGCCGCGACGCGCAGATCGGTGGCCAGAGCGATGTTCAAGCCGGCGCCCGCGGCCACGCCATTGATGCTGCCGACAATGGGTTTCTGGAGCCGCTGCATGCGAAGGATGCACCGGTTCAGGCGCTCGATGAGCGCTCCCCCGAGATCGCCCTCGAAGAACGACGGTGGGCTCTCGCCACTACGCTTCTGATCGCCGCCGGACGAGAACGCCCGTCCGGTGCCAGTGAGGACCACCGCTCTCGCTGCGGTGTCGGCCTCGAGCTCGATGAGGATGCGCTCCATCTCGCCCATCATCGCCTCGTTCATGGCGTTGAGCGTCTCGGGCCGGTTGAGGGTGAGGGTCACGATACCGTCGTGCCGGTGGTACAAAACGGATCCGTTCGTCATTCGCGAACTCCTTGGCGACCGCGCCCTCAGTTCGGGTACACGATCGTGCGCAGCATGATCCGGCGCTCGTCCGGCCGGTAGTCGCCGGCGCCGCGGTGCATCGTCGCGCGCTCGTCCCAGATCAGGACATCGCCGACGCGCCAGCGGTGATAGTAGACGAAGCGCTCCTGGGTCGCGTGAGCGGCGAGCTCATCGATCAGGGGCCACGCCTCCTCCCGCTTCATGGCGACGAAGCCATGCGTGTGCATGGGATTGACGAACAGGATCGACCGTCCGGTCACCGGGTGCCGCGTGACCGCGGGCCACTGTACTTCCTGATACTTCTTGTCGGTCGCGCCCTTGTCGTCGCCATACAGGCGCTCGCCGGCGGGCCCAGTGGTCCGGCCGTGCAGGCCGGTGAGACCGCACAGCAGCTGTTTGCGTGCCTCGGACAAGGCGTCGTAGGCCGCGCGCATGTCGGCGAACATGGTGCCGCCTTTCTCCGAGGGCACCTCCTTCGCGTGCAACATCGCCAGCAGCGGCAGAGCGTCCTCGAACGTCGAGTCGGTGTGCCACGCGGTGGCGCGCTTGACGCCGTACCAGTCGATCTCACCCGTCTCCTCCACGTTGGTGAGCCACGAAACTTCCGGACAATCGGCGTGGCGATACTTGGTCAGCGCGTGAGGACGCGGCGCGCCGAAGCGGCGGCCGAAGGCGGCGAGCTCAGGCGCACCCAGATCCTGATCCCGGAAGACCAGCACCGGATGCTCGGCAAAGGCCGCCTTGATCCCGGCGAAGGTGTCTGCCTCGAGCGGCTTCGACAGATCGATCCCGAGGATCTCGGTTCCCAGCGCTGCGCCGAGGGCGCGAAGTTGCGGTTTCTGTGTCATCACCGATCCTCCATGTCGTCGACTAGCTCCAGCCCCACCAGGCGCATACGGCCTGGCCCATGATGAGATGCTTGTCACGCTCTGGCAACCAGGGTAGCTCCTCGGTGAACATCGTCACGCACTGCCGCCAGGAGCACGGCATCTTCGTGATGTCGGTCCCCCAGAACATGCGCGCCGGCCCGAAGGCGTCGTAGATCTGGCGCAAGTACGTGTGCATGCTGGTGAACGGATACGGTCCGCTGCAATAGCCGGGTGCGCCGGTTGCCTTGACGGCAATGTTGGGATGCCGCGCCAGCTTGATGAGCGCCGGCATGTGCTCCATCGCCGCGTCGTCCTTCAGAGGGGTGGTGCCCCCTCGACCGCCCAGGTGGTCGATGGTCAGCCGCAGGCCAGGATGGCGCTCGGCGATCCGGCCGATGTGCGCCAGCGAATCCGTCGCCAGCATCGCGATCGGCACGCCGGCCCGCTCGGCGGCAGCCCACAACCAATCGAGCGTCCCGTCAGCCAGCCAGCCCCGCATCGGCTCCTGGAGGAATCCATAGCGCAGACCCAGCATGCCCGGCTGGCTCCGCCACTTCTCGACCAGGGCGCGCTTGTCCGGCTGATTCAGCGGGAAGGAACCGAGGATCGCGAAGCGGCCGGGAAAGTCTCGCACGGCTTCGAAGGCCATCAGATGGGCCATGTTGCTGGGCAAACCGCTGCCCCAGAGATGGATCTGGGCATCCACGATGCGCATCGCGCGTCCCTCCCCTCGATCGGCAACGAGAGTATCCTGTCTGGGCCGATGCCACCAGAGAAGGAGAGCCCATGGTCAGCCGCAGAACGTTCCTGTCACTGGTCGCGGGTAGCATGAGCGCACCGCGAGTCGCGTTCGCCCAGCCGGAGACGCGCAAGATCGCGCTTTACGCCAACGTCGGGGCCGATCTCACGCATTACGACGTCGACGTCTCGGGTGCCGCGCTGACCAAGCGCGCCACCGTCACCCTGCCCGCGGGTGTGCAATACGCCTGGCCGCACGTCTCGCGGCGATACCTGTACGTCGCGACCAGCAGCAGCGCATCCGGCTACGGACCGGCGGGGACCGAGCATCACGTCACCGCGTATCGCATCGACCCAGCCAGTGGCGCGCTCACCAAGCACGGTGAGGCGATCCGGCTGCACACTCGCCCGATCCACATGACCACGGACATCCCGTCGGAGAACATCCTGGTCGCGTTCAACAATCCGAGCGCGCTGCGCGTGTATCGGATCAACCCCGACTTCACGCCCGGCGAGGAAGTGAAGCAACCGGGCCCGATCGACGCCGGCATCTTCGCGCATCAGGTGCGCGTCACGCCTGACAACCGGCTGGCGATCCTGGTGACGCGCGGCAACGAAGGCACGCCGACCAAGGCCGAAGACCCCGGCGCGCTCAAAGTTTTCGACTACAAGAACGGCGTACTGACGAACGAGGTGTCGATCGCCCCCGACGGAGGAAGAAACTTCGGGCCGCGGCATCTCGATTTTCATCCGACGAAGCCCTGGATGTACGTCTCGATCGAGACCCAGAACAAGATGTACACGTACAAGATGGAAGCCGGCCGGATCAACCCGGAGATCGCCTTCCGCGCGGAAACGCTGGCCGAGCCGACGAACCACCGATCGCGCCAGGCGGCGGGGACGGTCCACGTGCATCCGAACGGCCGGTTTCTGTATGGGGCGAATCGCGCGCAGGACACGGTCGATTTCCAGGGCAAAAAGGTGTTCAAGGGCGGCGAGAACAGCATTGTGGTGTACTCCATCGACCAGCCCACCGGCGAGCCGACGCCGATCCAGCACATCGAGACCCGCGCCATCCATCCGCGCACGTTCCACATCGATCCAAGTGGACGCATGCTCGTGGCCCAGCACAATCTTCCAGTGGACGTGAGAGACGGCGACGCGGTCCGGACCATCGCGGCCGGTCTGTCGGTCTTCCGCATCGGGGACGACGGCAAGCTCACATTCGTACGCAAGTACGACATCGACGTCGGTGGCAAAAGCATGTTCTGGATGGGCATGGTGCAGCTGTAGCGTGGTCACACGGTGCAGTAACAACACTTCGATCCCCTGCGAGAGGAGACCATGCTGAGAGCCACGATCCTGTTCGCGGTCGGCTTGTGCGCCAACGTTCTCATCGGCCTGCCGGCGATGGCCCAAGCGCCGGCCGAGGTCACGCTGACACGCATCGAGTGCGGCACCGGCGCCACGCCGACGGACGTCGGCCAGCGCTTCACCGACACGTTCGCGTACAAGGACCTCAAGCTGACGTTCACGTTCAGCTGCTACCTGATCAAGCACGGCGACGAATACATGGTGTGGGACACCGGCTTCGCCCCCGGCACGAATCCCAACGCGCCGAAAGTCGGCATCGCGGATCGCCTGAAGGAGCTCAAGGTCACGCCCGAGCAGGTCAAGTACGTCGGCATCAGCCACTTTCACGGCGACCATACCGGCCAGCTCGCTCCGTTCACGAACGCGACCTTGCTCATCGGAAAGGGCGACTGGGACCAGATCACCTCGCCGACACCGATGCAGGGCGCCAATGTCGCGGGCTTCAAGAGCTGGATCGACGAAAAGAGGAAGGTCGAGCCGCTGACCGCGGACAAGGACGTGTTCGGCGACGGCAGCGTGATCGTTCTCAGGACACCGGGTCACACGCCGGGCCATAGCTCCCTGCTGGTCAGGCTGAAGGAAATGGGCCCGGTTCTGCTCAGCGGCGACGCGGCCCACTTCCGCGAGAACTACGAAAGCGGCGGAGTGCCGAGCTTCAACTTCGACCGCGCCGCGACGGTCGCCTCGATCGAGCGCATGAAGCAGATCGTCGCAAATCTCAAAGCGACCGTCGTCATCCAGCACGACATGCGCGACATCGGCAAGCTGCCGACGTTCCCGGCGGCTGCGAAGTAACACCAAAGCCGTGCGAGGGGTGACGCTCGCGCCCCTGGCGCGGCTACGGTAGTATTGCAGCGATTCGATCGCCTTCGGAGGGATTGCCGATGACACGCGCGTACAACGCAGTCGACGCAGACGGCCACATCCTCGAGCCCCTCGACCTGTGGGACAAGTACATCGATCCCGAATTCCGCGAGCGCCGGCCGCGGTTCGTCATCGACGACAATGGCAAGGAACGCCTCAGCGTCGAAGGCAAGCTGCTGGGCAATCCGCGGGGAATCGGCAGCCTGGGATCCGTCGGCGCCCGGCAGGGAATCGTCAAGCCCGGCTCCCTGAAATACGCCGAAGGACGCAAAGGCGGCTTCGACCCGCATGCACGCATCGTGGATATGGATGCCGACGGCATCGACGCCGCCTTCCTCTATCCCAGTCTGGGCCTGTTCGCCGGCGCCGTCGAGGACCCGGGCCTGGCCGCCGCGATGTGCCACGCCTACAACCGCTGGCTGGCCGATTACTGCAAGCCGTACCCCGAGCGCCTGTTCGGGGTCGCGATGCTGCCGATGCAGTCGGTCGAGCTGGCGATCGACGAGATGCGCTTCGCCCGCGAAAAGCTCGGGATGCGCGGCGGGTTCCTGCGGCCCAATCCGTATCACGGCAAGAAGATGATCAACGACCCGATGTACGAGCCGTTCTGGAAGATGGCCGAGGAACTCGACTTCTCCATCGGCTTTCACGAGGGCTCGACCAACGCGATGCCGACCGTCGGCGTCGACCGCTTCGAGGACGACCGCGCGGCGCGCCACATGGTCTCGCACACGATGGAGATGATGCTGGTTGCGCTGAGCGTGATCTGGGGCGGTGTCGTCGACCGTCATCCGCGCTTGCGCATCGCGTTTCTCGAGTCCGGCGGCGGCTGGATCGCGCCATGGCTCGACCGCATGGACCGGCACTTCGACGACCAGGGCTTCAACGAGTCCGCGCCGAAGACGAGGCCGAGCGAGCTGTTCCAGCGTAATTGCTGGATCTCGTTCGAGCCGGTCGAAAGCAGCATCGCGGTGCTGGCCAACTACATCGGGCCACACAAGATCATGTGGGCCACCGATTATCCGCACTCGGACGGCTTCTTCCCGGGCGCGCCGCAGATGCTCCGCGACCGGCTCGGGCCGCTGTCGCCCGAGGCGAAGCACCAGGTGCTCGCCGGCGGCGCCCTCGGCTTCTACGGCGTGAGCTGATCCAGCGACGCCCGGCCGGGACCACCAAGAGCGGCGCCAACGTCCTGAGGAAGCACGATGACTGAGGCGATCCGCATCGCCGTGCTGAACTTCGTCCATGAGACAGTGACGTTCCTGCCCAACGACACCGCACTCGACGACTTCGTCCATGACGGTTCGCCGGCCAGAGGCGAGGCGCTGCTCGCCTGGGAGCCGAGGTCTTACATGGGCGGCTTCGTGAAGGTGGCGCGCGAGCATGCCGGCGTCGAGCTGGTCGGCATCGAATCGCCGCTCTGGCCCAGGACCGGTACCGGCTCAGGCTGGATCACGACAGAGGCCTACGAGCACTTCCTCGGCCGCATGATCGCCGAGCTGAAAAACGGTGGGAGATGGCAGGGCGTCTATCTCGCCCTCCATGGCGCGATGGGCGTGCGCGGCGTGGCGCGGCCCGAGGCCGACATCGCCCGCCGCGTCCGCGAGGTCGTGGGCCGCGACGCCTTCATCGCCGGCACCTTCGATCCGCATGGCAACGAGGACGTCGAGTTCCTGCGTCAGGCTGACTTCGCGTTCTGCGCGAAATATTTCCCGCACTACGACAGCCGCCTGCAGAGCGAGCGCGCGGCTCGCATGCTGATCCGCGCCATCCGCGGCGACTACACCCCCGCCACCGCCACGGTGAAGGTGCCGATCCTGACCGCGACGGTGCTGCAATGGACTGGCGCCTCACCGTGGATGGACCTGGTTCAGCGCGCCCTGGTCTGGGAAGCGGGCGAGCCCGACCTCTATATGAACGTCTTCTTCGGCTTCCCGTTCGCCGACGTGCCGGACGTCGGCATGACGGTCCAGGCGATGACCAACGGGAAGCCTGAGCTTGCGCGCAAGGCCGCCGAGGACGTCGCGACCTGGGCATGGCGCCGGCGCGAAGCGCTGCTGAAGACTGCGACGGTGCATCCCGTCCCCCACGGCGTGAAGCTCGCCAGGGAGGCAGTGGCGCGCGGCGCCTGGCCGGTAGTGCTAGCCGATCATTCCGACCGATCTGGCTCGGCGACATGGGTCCTGCAGCAGGTGATCGCGCAGGACCTGGCCGACGTGCTGATTGCCACCATCGCCGACCGCACGGCCGTCGAGGCGGTCGTGGCCAAGGGTCTGAAGGGCGGCGATCCATTCGATATGGACGTTGGCGGCCTTGCCGACGAGTCGGCCGGCCAGCCGGTGCGGATCAAGGGCACGATCGCCGGCGTGGCGGAGATCGCCGGCAGGCGCTGGGTGAGCGTCGCCTTCGGGCGAGGCAATGTCGTGCTGATCAGCGAGTATCTGACGCAGGTCATGGACCCGCTCGACCTGAAGGGGCCGGGATTCACGATCGATCAGTTCAAGGTCTTTGCGATCAAGTCGCGCGTGCACTTCCGCCGCGGCTTCGACGATTCGGGCTTCGCGAAGACCATCCTGCTGGTCGAACCGGAGCAGCCATTTCTCGGCACGGTACGGCTCGAGGCGCTGCCCTACAGGAACGTCGACATCTCCAAGTTCTATCCGTACGGCGACGTCAGCTTTCCTGAGTGAACGACGATGTTGTCATCCGCGGATCACACGCGCCCCTTCAAGCAAAGGAGCCGACCATGCTGATCGTCGACGCGCAGGTTCATCTCTGGAATGCGGGCAACCCTACCAGCCCGTGGCACCGCCAGATCCCCGCCTATCTCAAAGAACATGCCCTGAAGGAGATGGACGCCGGCGGTGTCGATGCCGCCATCCTCACGCCGCACACGCCGTGGGATCCGAACGCGAACGAGCTCTGCATGGA
>WNGJ01002197.1_pt1 | contig 19645 bp, 14 predicted proteins | sample 5400611 | NCBI WGS metagenome assembly WNGJ01 (sample SAMN13153375, study PRJNA577476) | soil metagenome | isolation source: 40 cm soil or saprolite under Garry oak tree replicate 1 | place: USA:California | collected 2016-06-15
ATCTGAGGCAATAAAGCTTCGGCTTGTTCGCGGGTAAAGTAGTGGGCCATGCGTTTCCTCCCTTTCAGCGCACTGGCTTGACTTTCGTTCGCTGGCTGTATGATAGCACGTTTTGGCTATTTTGCCTAGCCCTCCGCCCCTCGCGGGTGCCAGGGGCGGGGTGGCAGGGGCAGTATCTTTTCGGGATACCTCGCTCTCTCCGTTCAAGGCGAAGGAACAGGTGTTGGGGACGCCCCAATGCCAGGCGAGGGTGTTAGGGTCGGCGCCGGACCGAGATTAATAGTCAGGTCATTGAAAGTTTTGAGGTTCACTGTCTGACCTCCCTGATTTGTAAGGTAGGTGCCGGTGACGGTATCACCAGGTTGCACGAGCGGTAGTTTGGCTGAAAGGCTCAAATTCGCGGTAAAGATTACATGTTGCCCTTCGATCTGGATGTAGTAAATGGTATTCCCACCTTGCTGTACCGCCGATATACGCGAGACCTTGCCTGTCACGGTTTGCTGCGTTCCTGTGCCGGGTGTAGCTCCGCAGTCGTTGGAGATATTATTTTGCGCGAGCCACTGTTTATAATCAGCCAGCGCGCTGCTAAGCGTTGTCTCGAACTGCACGTTGCCCCCATTCAGGTTTCTGGCGGCGAGCATACCCACGTCCTGGTAAATGCTGCCGCTGCTATAAATTGCGACCCAGGTAGGCTGGCCGCAGATCTCGTACAACTGGAAGCTGTCCACGTTGTAGCGCAGGATATTGGCACGTGTCGATTGGAAAGTGTTCTGTACATTGCTACCGATACCCAGACCTGCCGCATCTGGGTAAAAGCGCGCCTCGTTCTTGTGCGTATCGAAGAGGAAGACACCAGTGCTGGATTGATCGTTTGAAGACGATGATGTCATTGGAACGAGCCAGACAGGTTGATCGACGTTGTTATAAAGCAACTGAGGGTCGCTCGGAGGGCTCTGCTGGCCAGCTCCGGAGGGATTGAACCACGGCGCTGCATGATATTGTCCCCACCAGGACAGGTATTGATTCACTGTATCTGAGGGCATGACGCGATCTACCCAGGTCGGCACATTCTGCGGCTTATAATCCTTAATGTCCCCTGTGTGCGCATCTACAATCAGCACTTCACTCAGTACATTACCGGTATAGCCACGCGTTGGTTGCATCAGAGAGATCGTCCAGTAAGGATGAAAGCTGTCGTCAAGCTCCAGAGTGGGGTCAACGAGCCTGCCATAGGTGTAGCCGCTCAAGTAGACATGCCGTATCAGGTCCTGGTTGAGGAGCGCGCCGGGCAGGTATGCGATTGTGTCATTACCGCCGGTGTGTAAAGCTGGTACCGCCTGCGGATTTTCAGCATCTACGACAACGAACCCAGGTGTGAAAGAATTAGACAAGTTGATGAAGATGTTGTTGTAGGATAACGGGGCGACATAATAGAGATGGTGGTTGATAGACTGCAGCGTATAGCTGTTGGGATCAAGGTTATAGGATGAACCCAGGTTCTGCCCGTTGGAGCCGAGCACCTGTTGACCTTTGAAAGAGGCGATGCTCGGGCTGACCAGGACGATATGGTTGGGATCGGTCGGTATCAACGGAGTGGTGGGTTTCTCTACAATCACATGAGGAATAGCAGCGAGCGCCTTTGCATTGCTATCAAACCAGGTAGTGAAGACGACGATCAGGCCGGCGACAACGATACCAATGAACACGGCTACGGCCAGGCCGAAGATTCCTGCCGCGATAGCGCCGCGCGAGGCATTGACTGGAAGTGAGACGCGGTTGCCGCTTGAGCGTCCTCCCTGGCTGGCGGCTGAGAGATCTCCCAATGTGCCTAGCGCCGGGCGCAAGAAAGAGAATAGATTGCCAATGCTGCTGAGTACAAGCGGCCAGAGCAGCCATTGCCATCCTCCAAAGGGGCCGGTTAATGCGGGTTCAGTACCGTAGACAATTAAAAAGCAGACGATGAAGTTAAAGATGAAGTAGCCAATGAACCACCTGATAAATTTGCGAGCTACGAATGCTTCGCGGCGTCCAAATGCGAATCGCCCAATGCTCAGTATGGCCATTACGATGAGCGCGCCGATGAATGCCAGTAGGACACTAATCATGGCTGTCTCTCCTGTTGTGCAATGATGACAAAATAAGCACTTCTTCTGCTTTTAATGGTAACGTGTTCGTCAAGAGCTTAGCAGATGTAGGGGATGAGCCACTTAGTAGGAGCGCAATTCGTTGCGCTCCTACTTTTCTAAAGATTTACTTTTCCAACGTGCTCTTCGAGTTTCTCTCACCGTCATACGAAAGCAGAATACGTTTGCCTTCGTAGACTGTCTCAAGATGGACGGGGCGGCCCCACAGCAGGTAGACGTGCTGGAGCGTCTTCTCGGCGTAGACCAGGTCGAGTTCCTGGCCCTCGAAGAGATGCTTCAAGTAGAGCTCGCGGTTGCCGCGATAGTCACCGTTGTCGACAACCAGGTAGGGGTTGCCGAAGTTGTTCAGGTTGGCAACTATATTATCGCGCACCTTCTCCCAGTTTTTCTCGACGATGACCCACTCGTCTCCCTCTTTCCTGTAGATGTAGAGATCAAGGTCTTTCACCAGGTCTTCGGTGAGGTAGTTACGCAGGAAGGAGACGTCGTTGTCAAGTTCGCGTACTTCGAAGATCTTCTGACGACCCATGCCGGGTTTGCGTCCAAATCGCTCTCGCTCCTCCCCGGTGGGATTATCCCAGCGCTTCTCGATGTCTTCAAGCATCTTGAAGCCCAGGTAGTACGGGTTGAGCGAGGTGCGCGACGGTGAGAGTACGCCGGAGTGCAATTGTGCGAATTCGATTACTTCTGAGTCTGAGATTACGCCGCGTTCGGCGAGTCTGCGCATGATGCGCGAGTGCCATAAGCTGGCCCAGCCTTCGTTCATTATCTTGGTTTGCATCTGGGGCACGAAGTAGAGCATCTCGGTACGTACGATCTCGACGATGTCGCGTTGCCAGGGTGTAAGGTGTGGGGAGTAGTTTGCCAGAAATTGTAAAAGGTCCTTTGCGGGCTTCTCTGGAAACTTTGGTGGTCTGCCCGGGAACCGGTCGCGTTCCTCTTCTACCTTTCTGGCACTCTTTTCCAACCCCCACAGGTCATCATAGTTGCTCGTTAACTGTTTTACAGTTTTCTCTTTCTGTTTATCTTTATCTGGCTCGTTCTCGCGAATGAGCAGATTGTAGTCGACGTGCTCTTGAATTGAAAGCACGGCGTCGAGGAAGCGCTCCACCTCTGCTTTGCCATGATCGAACTCGTACTTGGCGATGCGCTCGGCATGGATGCTTACTTTGTCGATCATGCGACGCGAGGTGTGCTGGAAGTAGGCGTTGTTCTTGAAGAAATCGGTATGACCAAAGACATGCGCTGCTACGAATGTGTTCTGTAACAGGTTGTTCATATCCATCAGGAAGGCATAGCTCGGGTTGGTGTTGACCACCATCTCGTAGATTTTGCTCAACCCGAAGTCGTATTGCATCTTTTGCCTGTAATAAGCCTTCCCGTGCGTCCAGTGACTGAAGCGGCCGGGTAAGCTATACGAGGCAAATTCGTACATGATTGATGCGGGCACTAGCTCGAAATGCGTGGGAAATGGATCAAGCCCGAAGTTACGTGCTTCTTCCCAGGCCTCGTCTATTGAATCACGCAATCGTTCAATATCGCTATCTGCCATGAGGAGACCCCCTCTATTTAAACGGTTACCTTGTGGGAACGGGTTCGCGCTGCGCAAAGAATTTCCGCAGCGCAGGATAGACCTCTTTCTTATCAGAGATGGTCACCGCAGTGAATTTCTTGTCGCTGATTTTGTTATAGGCCGACATCAGCGTGCTGGGTGAGCGGTAGTGGCCCTCGCGGATCTCGCCGTAGCCAAAGATGTTACAGAGTTCCATCAATTTGGTGACCAGTTGTACGCAGCGGTCATTGTCCCAGGGTAGATTGTCGCCGTCCGAGAAGTGGAAAGGATAGATGTTCCAGTCGTCCGGGTTGTAGCGTTCTTTGATGATATCTAAGGCGAGCTCGTAGGCAGATGAGACCTGGGTACCGCCGCTCTCACCCTTGTGGAAGAACTCTTCTTCGGTGACCTCTTTAGCCTCGGTGTGGTGGCTGATGAAGACGATCTGCACGTTATTGTACTTCGTGCGTAGGAAGCGCACCATCCAGAAGTAGAAGCTGCGCGCGATGTACTTCTCGAATTCACCCATGGATCCTGAAACATCCATCATGGCTATCACCACAGCATTGGACTGGTAGCGAATCGTCGGCTCCCAGACCTTATAGCGCAGGTCCTCAGATTTAATATCCTTGAACTTTGCCTCACCTTTGGCGGCGTTGCGCTTCATGTTCTCCATGATGGTGCGTTTCTTATCCAGGTTTGTCAGGGGGCCTTTCTTGCGCACATCGGTAAAACGCACGGCCTCGGTCTGGAGTTCCTGCTGGCGTTTCTGTTCGAGGTTGGGCAGGCCCAGGTCCTCAAAGATCATAGCCGCCAGTTCTTCCATGGTAATTTCGGCTTCGTAGTAGTCGTAGCCAGCCTCTTTACCTGCATCACCCTTTTTGCCTTTACCGGGCCTGGGCTCCTGGGCAACTACGTCGCCGACTCTGCTTTTTCCGTCGCCCTGGCCGGCGTGTTGCTGGCGGCCGGGGTCATAGCGAAAACGATATTCATCTAGAGAGCGAATGGGTACACGCACCATCTTCTTGCCATCGGAGAGAATGATGCTTTCCTCGCTGACGATATCGCCCAAGTTTTTCTTGATTGCTTCGCGAATCTTCTCTTTGTGACGTTCCTGGTCGGCCTGCCCCTTACGGTGCAAAGACCAGTCATGCTGGGAGACAGACATGGAGCACACTCCTTTCAGCCGCGAAACGGTTGGGGCGCGATAACTCGCGCCCCTCATGCCGATTTAGTTACGTTTTAGAGCGCAAATGCTGCGATTTGCAGCGCTCCAAATGCTATCGATTCAACAAACTACCTGTATAGCGCAAGATCTCGTTAGCGCATATATGGCAGTATCCATGCTCCGCCATCAGGCGGTTAACGACTTCGTTAATCTTGCGAAGTTGATCTTTGTCTGGAGTGCGCGTGGATGTAGTGATCTTGACCACATCGCGCAGGTCAGCGAAGAGTTTCTTCTCAATGGCCTCCTTCAAGCGTTCGTGGCTGGTGTAGTCGAAGGTCATGCCCTTGCGAGCCAGCGACGAGATGCGGATGAGGATTTCCTCGCGGAAGGATTTCTTGGCATTTTCGGTGATGCCGATCTGCTCTTCAATCGAGCGCATCAACTGCTCATCAGGCTCCATCTCTTCATCGGTGATAGGGTCGCGCAGCTTGGTTTTATTACAATAGGCTTCTACGTTATCCAGGTAGTTATTCAGCAGGGTCTTTGCCGATTCCTCGTAGGAGTAGACGAAGGCTCGCTGGACCTCTTTTCTGGCAATCTCATCGTATTCTTTACGCGCTTCGTTAATGAAGTTCAGATAACGTTCGCGTTCTTCACGTGTGATGCTGGTATGCTGATCCAGGCCATCACGCAGAGCCCGCAGCGCGTCGATGGGATTGATGCAGGTGGTGTTCTGTTTGACCAGCGCACTTGAGAGGCGATTGATGACATAGCGCGGCGAAATGCCATCCATCCCCTCGCGTACCGCTTCCTCCTGCAATTCTCGGACATCTTTCTGCTTGAAATCCTCGATGTCCTCACCGTCATAGAGCTTCAATTTCTTCATTATGCTCATGCCTGCCTTCTTTGAAGGTTCAAGACGCGTAAGGACAGCGAACATACTGGCAACATGCAGTGTATATGGTGCGATATGGACGTTTTGTAAGGAACTCTGCTTGAGCAGCTTTTCATAGATTTTGATCTCGTCGGAGACACGCAGGTTGTAAGGTACCTTGACAAGAATGATGCGGTCTTGCAAAGCTTCCGACTTTTTGTTGCCCACGAATGCCTGGTATTCATGCTCATTGGTATGGCTGACGACCACTTCGTCGGCGTAGATCATGCTGAAACGCCCGGTTTTGATGTTCTGTTCCTGGCTGAGTGTGAGCAAGACATAGAGGAACTTCTCGTCGGTTTTGAGCATTTCGACAAATTCCATGATGCCACGGTTGGCGATGTTCAGCTCACCATCGAAGCGATAGGCTCGCGGATCGCTTTCCACACCCACTTCTCCAATGGTGGAGAGGTCGATACCGCCAACAAGCTCGCTAATATCCTGGCTTTTTGGATCGGACGGCGTGAACGTGCCGATACCCAAACGATATTTCTCACTGAAAGCCAGGCGTTTGACCGGTACCTCTTCAATATGCCCCTTGTAGTGTGTATCTACCATAAAGCGACAGTGAGGGCAGAGGTCACCCTCGATGTACAGCCCAAACTCTTTCTCCACATCTGGCCGTAGGTCGTACGGGATCAAGTGGAGAGGTTCCTCGTGCATGGGGCAATCTTTAATAGCATAGAGCGCACCGGCTTCCGTGCGTGTGTATGCTTCCAATCCGCGCTTGATCAGGTAAACGATAGTAGACTTACCACCGCCGACAGGTCCCATGAGCAGCATGATGCGTTTACGTACTTCCAGACGCTTTGCAGCAGAGTCGAAATACTCAACGATCTGCTGCAGGGGCTTTTCGATACCGAAGATTTCCTGGCTGAAGAAATTATAGCGAGGTTCGCCAGTTCTAGAAGTCTCGACGCCCGTATCCATAATCATATGATAAATGTGCTCATGAGCAAGGCGGATTACTTCCGGCTTTTTGGTGGCAATCTCAAAGTACTGAGCAAAAGTTCCTTCCCACTGTAAGTCACGTTCCCGATCTCTATATTCCTCTAACCGCTTAACCAGATCCATTGGTCACCCTCTCTGTTCTATGCTGTTAGACTGTTTGGGCTAACTGCTGAGATAACGCACTAGTGAATGGATTAAGAATAATTACAATAATGTAGGCCTCCCCTGCTGGGGGATAGATATTGATTTAAAAGGGCTGGTTTCTTGCTCGTCAGATCGAGGCGGAGAACCAGCCCTTTCCTTATCAATTCCAAGATGGAGACGAACTGCTGGGCAAGTCGAGGCGGGGAACCAACCTTTTCCTTATCAATTCCAAGGCGGAGATGAACTCCTTGACTTTCTATTTTCAGTTTCAATTTCGGTCCCATGTTCCATTCCAGACGGGAAACGAAACCTACAAGGGTACGCTAAAAACAATCCGGTAATGGTAGCATACAGTACAGATAGACCCATGTCAAGAGTTTCAACTGCTTATACATCCGTTCAAATATGAATACGAATGAGAGCTAAGTCTGGTTGTAACGTAAATCGCTGCTTCTAAAAGATAGAACGGGTGTGCTGAAGAACCGGCCACTTTTCCTGTGAGTGTAGTTATCAGGATGATCTATTGTCAAATATAACGAAAGCAATGTTATCAAACCGCTGGATTCGCTTGAGGAAAGATTTATTTGCCTGTCATTTCGAGCGTAATTGTGGCGCCAAACCCCACACCGAGCGTTTTAGCGGCATTGCCATTACGTATCGCGATAGCTACATATCCCGAACTATCGCCATAGATGAATGGCTGGCCGTCATTGGGACCATCGGCGAAGAAGCGCCTGCGTTCCTCTATCACTAAACTCTCTTTCGGAAAGACAACCCGTACCTGCGGGGCAGTGAACAGGTCAGGTGCTATGTTAAGGAGGATACTCGTAATCAGGTTTCCGAAGTTATCGACGTGAACGATATGCGCATCAATGCCTGTTCCCCGGCGGCTGGTATACCCGACCTCCAGGCGCTGCAGTGTAGTTGGATCCACCGGTGTCCCAAGTTCATGGAAGGTGCGAGCCAGCCCACGCGCCAGGTAAGCGCCAACCGGCGCAAAGATATCACGACCATGAAAGGTTGAACTGACATGTGGCAGATGATACGTTGGGTTTGTAAGAAGAACGGCTGCATGGACCGCCTGTTCTGAGTAGATATAGCTGAAAAGCCCATTGTCGGGGCCGACAAAGAACCATTCTCCTGCATGAACGGCGATAGCCCAACGGGCGCTGCCGACGCCCGGGTCAACGACACATACAAAGGCCGTGTTTTTGGGGAAGTAGTGGTAAGCTGAGGCCAGTATCCATGCGCCGGATGCGACGTTTTGAGGTGCGACGTGATGAGTGATATCGATGATGTGGGCATCCGGGGCAATACCGGCAATAACGCCTTTCATCACACCTACATCGCCATCGCCCTGGCCAAAGTCAGTCATCAGAGCGATAACGGGATGATGATGGGAGGGAATCGGTTGAGACATGGTTTATTTGTGCTGCCTTTCTTTCCAGGTAATTTTACATTGCAAAACTCAAAAGTCTTAAGAGCTATTCTCTGGTACATTTGTGTGCTATACTAGCGCCAATGTCAATTGTAGATGCCCTCATGGGCGCCCTATGTTTTGGAGTGTCGATGTATGACGGAGTATAGCGAAGCGAGGTATCAACGAGTCGGGCCAGGGTCAAATGGACAAATCTCGCAGGACAGGCTCGCGGACTCAGCCAGCATGCGAGCAGTAATTGGAGGTAGTGCTGGTATGAACGTTAATAGTGGCGGACCTCATATTTTACTTTTTGAGCGTGACCAGCAACTTACGGCTTTGCTGATAAGCCAGTTTCAGCTTGCCGGCTATGAATGTCATCCTGCACGCACAGCTGTGGAAGTTTTCGATGCCATTGCGCGTAATCCTATACGATTGGTACTAGTAAACCTGGCACAAGCGGCGACGAGCAGACGTGAGTTCTGGGTGGCGTTGGATACACAGCGGCGGGGGCGTCGAGTACAGGTATTTACCTACCGCTGTATGAATGTTGCGGGATATGGCGAGGATGATTCTGATGAAGCCGTTAGCACTGTGCTCACCGACCTGGAAGTAGATGGGATGCTAGGCGTGATGAAACTGGTCGATGCAGTACGCTCGCGCATCCCAGGGCCTGCTGCAGGTTCGTCCTCACAAATCTCGGCCATACCTACTACGACCAATGCTCAGGAGCCTGTTAGTCCAGATACTCCCAAATGGCGGGCGGAAAGGACGGAGCCAGCGGTAACACCACAGGGTGTATCTCAGACGGCTCCACCCTTTTCGACGCTGTCACCCGATCCTGCTCCGAGCCCTACGCAGACAGGCCCCGTCGAAGCTGCGAGAATGAACAGGCCGGGGAATCCTCTACCTGGATTTGCGGAGAAGATTCGGGCTGTGATTTATCCGAGCAGTCGCAGTTTCTCGCCGCTGCCAGAGACGAGTTGGGTTCCACATAATCCACAGAACCCGGCTTCAACTCAACGTCAGAATCTTCAAGCGCCGCCAGGTATTGCGCCGCAAGGCGCGCCTGGACAAGAAGAATCTGGATTGGCGCAGTTGTCAAGGATGATTCGCGAAAATCATGCCACTGACCAAAGTGAGGTGGGTGGATCGAGTAACAGAACGAGAGGTTACTCCAGTACTCCACCTGTTCAACGACAGGGCACACTACAGAGTCGATCTCAAATGTCAGAGCCCCAGGGCTATGGAGAAGAATTGAGGACGATAGCGCAGCAGGCCCGTCCGGTTGATGCTACTATAATCAGTGGCCTCCCTTTGCGTGCATCGCCCATCCAGGATATACCAATTGAACTCGAGCACGAGCATCGAAGTGGACAAACCGGAGCCCAGACACCGGTTAGGCCGTCGGTGAACTCAAGTGCTGCTTCGACACCGCCTGCTGTTTCTCCATCGTCGAAAACGATGTCGACACCTGTAAATGCAATGTCATTTTCACCAGTAGAGGCAGATTTGAAGACTGATAAGCAAGAAGATGTTACCACTGAGGAAGAGAATGCGAGCGATTTTACTCGTACTCTTGCTGAACAGCCACATCAAAATATAAAGCATGCACTGACCCGCCTTTCATCAACAAGCGTTACGTCGGATGATACGCTTCTGAATATCGTCCAGAGTCTTCCGCCAATGTCCTCGCTTCCGACTCCACCACCGCAGGCCCCACCACCTGTACTCAGTGGACGAGCAACACGTGCTTTAGGCAGTGTACTACTTGAAGGCCATCTCGTCCCGCAGGAACGCCTGGAGGTCGCCCAGCGCATACAGCGTATGCTGCGTGGTGTAGATATGAACTATCAGCTTGGTGAGATCTTGCTTATGTTCAAACTCCTGACACCCGATCAGCTATTGGCTGCGAGTCTCGTCAGTTACGGTTTGATTTCAACAGCGCAGATTAGCGCTCTGGGTCGAATCCGGCAGGAGGTGCACTCCATTGGCCTGGAATATGATTTAGAGAGCCTGCTAGTGCTCTTTCGCATTCTTACGCCTGAGCAGTTGCGCGAGGTGAGGGCGAGCTGGTCCGGGTAAATAAACTCAATTGATTGAAGAAACATAGGCTGGACAACTGCGAAGGGGCCAGCCTTATTGGGAATTTCCAGGGGCCTCCCACAACCAACGCAATGCCTTGAGACGTGATGGTGGAGGGATAACATTGCGAGGGCGGCGGGCACGAGCAGGGGCTGCATCGAGCAGATCAAGAAACTGATTGACGCTCTGGGCCACGCCCTCAACCATGAGATAGCCAGAGGGTTTTACAGCGTCACCAACTAAGTACAGGCCTTGTGTAGAAGTATCAGGGGTGACATCTGCCCCCTGCGCAACGCGATTCACAGGCCATTCGCCGCGATAGACGCTCATAGTAAGAATGCGACAATGCTTCTCAAATGCTTCACCGAACAGCATACGTAAATCGGCGAGCGCCAATTGTTTCTCTTCTTCGATATTGTCGCTTTGGATGACCTGGTGGCTGATGAGCAGGTGTTTACCCGGCGGGGCCAGGCGCGGATCACAATTGGTCGGCTGCACTATACCGGCGATGCGCTGTGTGTCGAGACAGTACATGATTCCTTTGTGGGGAATCAGTGAAACGTCGCTCAAGAGGTGTACCTTGAGGCCAACGGCTTCTTGCGGTGAATCGAGCGTGCTAAATCGGGCCTCTACAGGTTGTTCTTGCATTTTCAGCACTTCGTGCTGCGTAATCTGTTGGTTGTGGAGCAGTGCGTTGGTGGCACGCGGCCCTATATCGCTGACTACCAGGGGCGCAAGCAATACCAGTTCTTCGCCATTCGTCTTATTACGTGCACGCACGCCGGTTACCTGCCCGCCTGCTTGTAGGATTTGCAATACATCGTGACGCAGGTACACGCCGGCCCCTTGATCAAGGACCCACCCTTCTAACGCTGCAGTTAGTGCGCCGCAGCCCCCTTCTACAATGCCGGGGGCGCCGAAGCGCAACATATTCTTTGTGGTCTTGATAACTTCTGCTGTGCTCACTTGATGGAGTTCGAGGCTGAGAGCGAAACGGGAGATACGCTCGAAGAAAGCAGTAAGCTCACGATTTCGCTTCACATCGATGTGACGTGCCAGCCACTGATCGAAAGGAAGGTCGCGTTCACTGGCGCGGAGAGGACGAAGGAACATTAAATAGCCCATGCGGGCGAACCAGAAGAACTGGCGTGGCCCTAGCACCTTGAAGAGGCCCAACAAGCCGCGAGCGCGAATTTGCTTGCCGTGTACATGTAATGAGGCGAAAACATCGGCATCGAAGAAGCGGTGTGGTATGCGCAGGCGACGTAACATACGTGCCAGCACGCCACTGCTGCCGAAAGGAATCATGTGCACAGCGCCTGTACTGACCTGCACTCCTTGAAATGTTTTTGCCGTGAATCGTCCACCACAATGGGGTAAACGCTCTAAAATAATTACCTGCTTGCCACGTTGAAGTAGCTGCGCGGCGCTGAGCAAGCCGCCTAGTCCTGCGCCAATGATGATTGCGTCATATTGTTGTTCGTGCATGGAATTGTCCGGTGTAGTGCGCGTGGGATAGAAATTGGGAGCCACTTACAAGGTAAGTGGCTCTCCTGGCTATTTATCTTCTCCGATCATGCTGCGCAGAAGACTTGTGCATTCTGCTAGCGTGTTCAGAACATTCTGGTGAATCTGGAAGATCTTGTTCAACTCACGTGCTTTGCGCGTGAGCTTGGTAGCATACTCAATGTCACGCGGGTTGTTCATCACGTCTTCCAGCAATTGCGTTAGCTCGGCCCAGGCTAATTGCTCGCGGCTGCGGGCCACACCGGCAATGGTGTTATCCATACGTTCTGCTACGCGCCGTACCCCTGTGCGAAGCTGGCCGGTGGTCTGAGCAATTTCCGCTTCGTGATTGCGCATAGCATCCTGGGTTGAATTCAGTTGCTCCTGCAGTGATGCGACCTGCCCGTCCAGGGTTGCCAGGGCCGCCATCAAGGGGGCTACATCTGGAAGTGAGGGCTGCGGCACGTTGGTGAGGCGGTCAAATGTAACGCCTGTGTCGGTTGGTGTAGGAACCGCCGGACTGCCCGATGCCTCAGGTGCGGGCCTGGTTGAAACGGTCTGAGCTGGCGCGACCTCCTCTGGAGAAGGTGCAGCTTCCTGAGCAGGTGTGGGTGTGGCAGCTGCCTCTGGCGCTGAGGGCTCGGCTCCGCCGTTCATTGAGCGGGTGCTAAAATCATCACTGGTTGCTGTCGTTAGCAACTCATCTTCGCGGGTGCGGTAGGTCACATCTGCGGCAGAGGAGTTGACAGTGATCGTCGGCATACTTTCTATATCTACGCCAGACGTGGGGGAATTGTAAGGCTGGAAAATCAGTTCATGTTCCCCAATGCCGATATGGTCGCCTTCCTGAAGGATACGCGGTGTCATTTCTTCGATCTGCTGGCCATTGACAAACGTACCGTTGGCGCTGCGCTCGTCACGTAACACGTAGTTACCGTTCTCGTAGCGGATAGTCGCATGACGGCGCGAGGTGAGCTTGTCTTTTGAGAGCAAAACATCACTGTTGGGCGCACGGCCAATGCTGATTTCAGGCTTCTCCAAGGTGTAATCCTGCAGAACTTCACCAGTATCTGCGCGAAGAATCAGGTGAGCCGGGTTTTCAATTTTGTCAAGTGTGGCCTGTGCAACAGGAGCGGCAGAGCTGTTGGCGTCCGGCCCATCGGCGCGGAGCGTAGCTGGCTCAGGGCTTGTATTTGCGACGGTCAAGAGGTTTGCGTCTGCCCAATTACTGCCCTGCGCAGGAGGTGAAGAGTCCGCGTTGGGTTGAACCCATTCTTCTGAAGCTGGGAGCGTGGCATCACCCATTACCGGTTGGGCCTGCTGTGATGAGGGAGTTGATGGTTGCAGGCGGTTGCCACAGTTCAAGCAAAAATTGTCTCCGGGCCGGGTTTCGGCTCCACAATAAGGGCATTTATCCATAATCGATGTTCCTCCCTTTGCTGGCATACTTGCGCACTCTGCGCAAAACTTATGTCATTATATCAGAACTAAGCGTTAAGCGTCGAGAGGCGATTGAATGAACCACCACAGACGACCCGCATATCTACGAATATTGACGTAAATGATCCAAGGGATCAAGATGATCATGAGCAGAAACGCATAACGAAGAGCTGGGATGAGAGCCGCTAGAAAACCAAAAAGCATAAGAAGTACTAAAGTACCGGGGATGGTTGCGATGAGTGCTGCTAGCACTATTTGCATTTACAGCAGCATTCCAGCATGGACAAGTTTTGTTCATTTGTGCCTCCTTTGCCGGCTTCATCCCGTTCGCTTTTATGAAGCTGGTATCCAGGTGATATCAGGTTGCAAGGTATTAAAGATATGTTGCAGGTCACTCACACTGCCTCGTGCCGACATGACTATATTTGTCGTGTTTTTTGCCCCAGAACAGAGAAGGGCTGCTATCTGTGTAGAGTTGGAAGTTGGGGTGGGTGTTCCAGCCTTTGGATTACTGTTAGTTTGAGTTGTAGCGCTATTGGAGGAGCTGCACTGAAATGCAGTGTTTTGTGAGATCAATCGCGCTTCCGAGAGCGTCAGAGCGCTATGGTCAGGAAGCAAATAGCCTAGAGTAAAACTACCGCCGATAATGGGATCATGTATCGTGGCTTGAGCACTGACCAGGCATGCATTCCTTGGCAACGTTGGCGGTAAATAGATGGCAAAGCCAAGGTTTGCCCGGACTTCTGACCAATCGGTGACGGCCCTGGGTTTTCCCGGCGCAGCCGTGGCTGTTGGAGTGCTATTCACTGCAGCGGGAACCGCTGCACTCGGGGTGGTAGCAGCAGTCGCTGTTGTGCCTGGGGTGGCAGTAGTGCCCGCGGCAGGTGAAGATGCCGCTCCCTCGTCACGAAATACCATTGCTGGTTTCCCACACCAATGAATCTTTGCAAGTGTCAATGCTGCTGGTGTCGCGGTTGGTGTTGATGTTGAATTTCCTGAAAACAAGCCTGTGCACGAAGTCAGAAGTACATTTGACAGCAATAGGCCTGTGGCCAGGCAAAGCCATGCAAGTTTTTTCGATGCGCGAATGCCGAGACGTTGCTTCACCAGGCGACAGTCGGATATACGCGCTACCTTCGATATAAATCGAGCTACAATCATAAAATCTCCTATATTCCGATCGGTACCCTGAAGGGCTATACAAAAATACGTATAAGTTGAGACTCCATAGCAAGCGGGTGATCGATCTCCTCTTTTGGCCTAGTATATAGTAAAAGAAACGGATTTCCTATGAGATAGTTCTCACTTTTCATCAAAAAAGGGACTTTACAGCGTTTTAATTTAGTGCTACCATTACCCTCTGCATCATTGAACTTTAGACGTATGGGTTTTCTGTTCTGTTTAATTTGTATAAAATATTTGGCCTATGCTACCCATTTTGACTGTATTACTCATCTAAAGGGATGCGATGCGTTGTAGCTCCCCTATTTAGAAACGCATGAACTCGCTAACAGATACATAGTGTCGCCTGAGAGGTACTAACTTTTGAATGCAAAACAGATCTGGCAGATAACAATAGAACGATTGCAGACAAAGGTTCCACCAGCCGTCTTCACAACCTGGTTTCAGGGTACGGCAGCCCTCTCTTATCAAGATGGCGTCTTCGTTGTGCGTGTGCCTACCACTTTCGCAAAGGCACACCTTGAGGGACGTTTCATCGATTTGATACGTTCGATTCTAGCAGAAGTCATTGCCAGCCCGGTGGAAGTGCGCTTCGTCGTAGCCCGGGAAAATCCCGACCAGGAGAGCGACCCGGCGGGAGAAGTGCCCTTAGTTTCGTACAAGCGAAGCTACCGTCTGCCAAAGAATCGCCTGACTTCACTACAACGCGAGAAATTCGGGCTGGATGCCGCACCTCTATCATCAAACTCAGCCTCGCCAACTCCGACTCATTCTGTTGCCCATCGTGATACCAGTACTGATGAAACGGAGGTGAACGAATATGATAACTACCCTGATAAACGAACGTCGCATGATTACAGTAGAAATACACAGCCTGGGCTATTGCCCCTTGGGGGAGAGGGGTTGTTAAATGCTCGTTATACCCTTAACACGTTTATCGTGGGTAAATCTAATCAGTTGGCCCATGCCGCATCGCTTGCTGTGGCCGAAAATCCGGGAAGTGTCTATAATCCTCTCTTCTTCTATGGAGGCGTTGGCCTGGGCAAGACGCATCTACTACACGCTATCGGGCATGTGGGTGAAGCTGCCGGGCTAAACGTCTTATATGTAACATCAGAAAAGTTTACCAATGAGATAATCAATGCCATCCGCTTCCAGCAAACTGAGGAATTTCGCGCCAAATATCGCCGGATCGACATCTTGCTGGTTGACGATATCCAGTTTATTGCGGGTAAGGAGTCTACCGAGGAAGAATTTTTTCACACCTTCAATACGCTGCACGATGCCAGCAAACAAATTGTGATCTCGAGCGATCGGCCTCCCAAGGCTATACATAGTCTCCAGGATCGCTTGCGTTCGCGTTTTGAGTGGGGGCTGCTTGCCGATATCCAGCCGCCGGAATATGAGCATCGCCTGGCTATTCTGCGTTCCAAAGCCGATTCGCTGCGCTTTGCCATACCCGCTTCAGTGATCGAGTATATCGCTCGTCCTGAATGTAGCAGTGTACGCGAGCTTGAGGGTGCCCTTAACCGCGTAGTTGCCTATGCTACATTGCATGATGTCGCGCTTTCGGTGAGCGTAGCGGCTCAAGCGCTCGAACATATTTATAGTGAGAGCAAACCGTCCTCGAGCTTGACGCCTGCCGAGGTTCTGGAGAGTGTTTGTCGCTATTACAATGTTGATATCGAGCGCATGCGTGGTAATCAGCGTGATCGTGAGATTGTCTGGCCTCGCCAGGTCGCCATGTATCTGATGCGCCAGGAAACCAGTGCCTCGCTGAAGCAAATTGGGGCCGAACTGGGCGGGCGTGACCATACCACGATCATGCATGGATGGGAAAAAGTGCGGACCGAGATCGCTAATAACGACCGCGTTCGCCGTGATATTGCTGCTGTCCTGGAATCATTACAACGGAGGGAATGAGGCACAAACTGATGCTCTCAACGTTGCACAACTGGCCGTTGTGCCGCCTGTATATGATGTGCCATCTCCTGGTGATGATCTCCGCTTGCGCTGCTCGGGTCGGTATGTATAACTACCTCTGAGATACCCTTGATTTTGTGGAAAAGGCGGTGGCGCACCTCTTCAGCTATGGCATGCGCCTTTGAAAGTGTGAGTTCTGCGTTCACCTCGATGTTCATGACAACGTGCAGCGTGTGCCCGACCCAGCGAGCTCGTACATCCGTCGCCGCTTCTACACCAGGAACGGCAAGCGCCGTTGTGATGATAGAAGGTACAACGTGTGGATCAACCGCGTCGAGGAGGCGTTGCAAAACGCTGCGAGAGGTGGTAAAGACTACGATGATAATTACCAGTGTGATTAAGATACCTGCGATAGGATCAGCAATTGGGAAGCCGAGCATTACGCCGATCAAGCCGGCGAATGCTGCCAGCGAAGTAAGTCCATCGATGCGTGAATGTTGGCCGTCAGCAACCAGCGCGACGCTATTGATACGCTTGCCTACTGATATTTTGTATTGTGCCAGCAGTTCGTTTCCCACAACACCGACGAGCGCCGCCGCCATACTCAAATAGATATGTGTCGGGACATTGCCACTCGTTAGTTTCTGAATTGATTCCACTGCACCAGCTACAGCGCTGGCGATAATCACCAGCACGATAAAGATGCCCGCCAGGTCCTCGGCTCGGTAATAGCCATAGGTATAGCGTTGATTTGCAGCCCGGCTGGAAATGACAAAGGCAATCCAGAGCGCAACTGTAGTGAAAACATCGCCAAAGTTGTGCAGCGCGTCGGCAAAGAGTCCGGCGCTGCCACCGATCAACGCAATGGCGAATTGAATGGCTGAGACGAGCAACATGCCTGCCGTCGATATTTGCACGGCTCGCAATCCTGCCTGGTTGCCATAGAGGTCTGCATCTACCTTGCCATGCTCGTGTCCGTGTCCATGCTCGTGCTCGTCGTGGTCGTGCTCATGATTGTGCGTATCGTGCTCGTGATCGCTTTCAGGTTGGTGATCATGCAACGCCTTGCTCCTCAGATACGCATATGCTTCTATCTAACTGTTCAAGAAGGTAAAATAGGCCATTATTTTTTATAAATGCAACATTTGATTTGCTTGTACGTCTAATTACTACGATACCTGTTTTTGTGAAAAATTACTAGTAGGCGTCAGATTTATCCCGCCCTTTCATTTACAAATGGATTCATTTACAGATTATTATACTGTGCTTGGCGTCGATGCACATGCATCTACCGACACAATCAAAGCAGCTTTTAAGAAACTCGCTCTGAAATATCACCCGGACGTTTATAAAGGGGAAGATGCAGAGGAGCGGATGCGTATCTTGCTGCTCGCCTACCAGACATTGAGCGACCCGGCCTCACGTAGAAATTACGATATGCAGCGTGCCGAACATTTGATGAATGCATATGGCACCACGCAGAATGGCGGGCACCGAGTACGATTTGGAGGAGAGCATCTCTCAGCTTCACCGGATGTGCATTCAGCTTCACAAGCGGGCCAGCGCGATGATCAGCATACCTATGCTTTTCCAGATTTGAATGCTAATCTCTCCGGCCCGACCTGGTTGAAACTTGGTGATGTCACCTATGCGCTTTCAGCACAAGAAGCCCGGAGTTTGAAACTCGATGGTATGCTGCGCGGGGTGGAAAGCCAGTCAACGGGTATGGTGCTACAAGTACCGGGTCGGCCTCATGAATACTATTGTCATCGCTGTCATCATCATTGGGTACCCGCTGCCACAGCAGGTTCGCCCAGCGTGTGTCCTGCCTGTAAGGCAAGCGATTGGGCAGAATATCTCCTGCTGCGTTGCGTACACTGTCACGCGGTTTTCGAGAGCACGGAGATTCGCGATAAGATCTTTGGTGGTGGCCGGCTCTACTTCCCCTATGAACTTTTCCCGCTCTGCCCAAACTGCCGGAGATCGCAGTGGTGCCCTGCTGAGAATGCTCGTCTAGAAACTTTGCGTGCTGTTGCCGCTCGTCGAAAGGCTCTTTTGTTGATGAGCATGGTTGTGGTTGCTATGGTGATAATCGGGGTTGTAGCTGTTTTGGCATTGAAATGAAGTTGGGGGCAATGCATAATGCATGCCCCCAGCTTTTTTAGCTGCTTAGCTTACTGGTTGGAATTGCCGAGGTCGATGACCGAACCGCCGGTACCACTGAACTGGACAGTCACCTTCACATGTGCGCCGCTCTGGATAGACTGAGCGTTGCCGTTAAAATCGGTCAGGTCTGTATTGGAGGCAATAGGGAAGCTGAAGCTCTTATTGCCAACTGTGAAGTGGATTACGCGATCAGAGCCAACCGCCTGGGTCGTGACGCCCTGAAACTTCACCATGGTCGGGTCATCACTGCTATCGACGTTGCCGATCTTCGTTGCTGTGAAGCTGCCATCAGTGTTCGCGTTCGCCTCAACCTTGACGCGAGTGTTGACACCCGGCAGGGTGTTGTTGAAGTCTCCCAGGTCGGTCTGGGCGTTGGTGTTGACGGACAGGCTTGAGCCATTAGGCATATTCACAACGATGCTGCCGTTGCTATTGCTCGTGATATTACCGATAAACTGGATGTTGCCTGGCTCGTTGACGCTGGGGGTCTCGTTATTCGTCTCTGGAGTGATGCCCTCGTTGGCCTCAGGGGTGACGTTAGTCCCGGATACAATGTTGTAAGAACCATCGCTGTTCTGCGTTACCTGGAAGGAGTAAATCTTCCCTACCTGGCCCTGCAACGCAGTTAGGACGTTGCTAGGAACGTTGTTGATCGTTTTCGTCTGTCCATTGACGCTTACTGTGACGGAATCGTGCTGGGTGTCGACCGAAACCACCGACCCTGACAGGTTTAAGGTAGACGCCCCAGCGTTGGTGCCCACGCCGGCGCAAGCTGTAAACAGAACCATCACTACAAGGGCTGCTATACCTACGATACCTTGTCTGATTACTTTAAGATTCATTTCTTCTCTCCTTTTTTCTTTAGGTTTTTTGTATACCGGCGTAATTATTTGCGCCCGTGTATCTTTCTTTATCTATGTACGACTATACCCTAATTTTTTAGGCCTTACTATGCTTTATGGCACAGTAAAAATGTGAGGTTGTACGTAATCTATGTGTTATAATCTCCACTCTACACTCCTCACATTACCTC
>WNGJ01004894.1_pt1 | contig 19638 bp, 21 predicted proteins | sample 5400611 | NCBI WGS metagenome assembly WNGJ01 (sample SAMN13153375, study PRJNA577476) | soil metagenome | isolation source: 40 cm soil or saprolite under Garry oak tree replicate 1 | place: USA:California | collected 2016-06-15
CCGCCCTGGCCAACGACATCTTCTCCTACCAGAAGGAAATACAGTTCGAGGGCGAGCTCAACAACGGCGTCCTGGTCGTGCAGAGCTTCCTCGGCTGCGGGCTACCGCAGGCCATCGGTATCATCAACGACCTCATGACCTCCCGGATGCGCCAGTTCGAGCGAATCGCCGCCACCGACCTCCCGGCCATGCTCGACGAATCCGGCCTGGACGGGAAAACCCGCGGGATACTTAACGACTACGTGGAAGAGCTGCAGCACTGGATGGCGGCCGTCCTGGAGTGGCACCGGACGACCCGCCGATACGACGAATCGCAATTGCGTTATCAACCGGCGGCGGCTGCGCCGCTTGGCGGCCCCACGGGCCTGGGCACCGCGGCCGCCCGCATCGGAACGCTCCGCGGCGGGCCGCTGTAGAGTCGCGATCCAGGCGGGCGGGCGCCAGCGCGAGCTGCCGCCGGGCAGTGGGCGAGCTGGCGCCGGGGCGGCAGGAGGCGGCATGAGCCAGGCCGAGCAGATCTTGACAGCGGCAGGCGCCCCACATCGCCGACGCCGCCCGGCGCCTCTCCACCGGCACCGGCCCCGGCGCCGGCACCCGCACGCAGCGAAACCGGCCGGCCACCGCAGGCCCACTGATTCGCCGGCACCAGACGCCGCGAAGATCCTCTCCTGGGGCAGGTTCGCGTTCCTTCCGGTCAGTGGGCGGCGACGACCACGCGGCGGGTGGGAGCGTCCGGTTCTGCGAACCGCAGCAGTGCCTCCGCCTCGGGCTCGAGCGCCGCGATGGCCCGCGCGGCCAGCGGCTCGAACGGCGTCATGGTCAGCGTGGCGGCCTTCGCGGTCCTCGCGATCGCCCAGGTGCCGCGGATTGCCCCGTCATGCAGGAAGGCGGCAAGCACCCGCAGATTGCGCGTCGCGATCCGGCTCTTGAACGCGTCAGCCACGAACCGGGTGCGGTCGGCGTACCCGAGCACCAGGTTGTCGAAATCGGGCAGGAAGCGCGGCGGCGCGGGCGTGGCCTCCTCCGGGCGCGGCGCGTCGGGCAGGTCGTACAGCGTGCGCCTGCGTTCGTCCAGGAAGGTGACGAGCCGCGGTGCCAGGCGGTCAAACACCGGCTTGAGCCTGGGCAGCCCGGTGAACGCCTGCGCGTCCGCGGCGGTGGCGGGGCCGAACGCGGCGAGGTAGCGCAAGATGAGCTCGTCCGGGCACTCGGTCGCTGGCAGCGGCTCGGCCAGGGCGAACCTGGACACGCGGGGGTAGCCCCACCGGTCCCCGGTGGGCACCATGACCAGCGGCAGATTCGTCCGTACCGCGTAGCCAAGGACCCGCTCGTCCAGCCCTGGAAAGGCCGCCGCGAGCCGGGCGCGCAGTTCCTCGAAGGTCATCGGCCCGGCGGCGTAGGCCGTGCGCGCGGCCGGAAGCACCCGGTCGAGCTCGATGCCCGCGGCCCGGTCGCCCAGCGCCGTGAACGACTCCGCGAGCACCGGCTGCAATGGCGCGCGCAGCACCGGATAATCGGCGGCATGTACCAGGTGCAGGGTGCCGCGCACCAGGGTGACGCGCAGCACCGTTCGCTCGTGCAGCGCGGTGAGCAGGTCACCGGCGGTGAAATCGGCAAGCCGGCTCCACAGCGCCAGATGGGGCGGCTTGGGTTCTTGCGCCTGCAGCGCGCACAGCCGGCGCACGGCCTCGGGTACCGGCAGCCGCTCACGTTTCAGCAGCATCTGGCGTGCCAGGGTGGCACGGCTCAGGCGGGCCGGGCTCAGCGTTTGCGTCGGCATCGGAAGCAGTCTGACATGCCGGGGCGGCCCGGCGTCAGCAGACGATCATCAGTGCCGGGTTCCTCCGCCGGTTCGCCCGGCCGGCGGCGGTGCCTGGATCCGGCGATCCATTCACGGCAGCCGGCCAGGCCCAGTGCCCGCCGGCGAGCGAGAGCGTGCCCAGGTCTCCCGCGGTGCGCGCCTGACCTGCGGCCCGCCGCGCAAACACCCTGGACCGGGACGGGGTGGCCCCGGCCAGGCGCAGCGCTTCCATGGCCGCATCCCGGTCCCCGGCACAAGCGATGAGAACCCCGCCGCGGCGCGCCCGCGGCGGCGCGCGGCGGCGCCAAGAATTTTCCTGCATCGGTGTATCAGGCAGCGCCCAGCCTCCTCCGAGCTGATGACGGGCGCGGTGTCTCGCGGCACCGGGTCTCGCGCCGCCGGTGTCTCGCGCCGCCGGGCCCGGATGCCGGGGCGCCCGCCCCCCAGGCTCAGGGCACCTCAGCCGGAGGCTTCCGGCACCGAAGGAGCAGATGGGATGACGCTGTCGCTCGCCGGCGCATACCGGGGATGGACTCCTGCATCCGGCAAGAACCGCATGCGACGCCAGGGTCGAGTTCGATGGCACCGCCGAATGGAGCGTCACGTCCTTCGCGGCCGCCGCCATCAGCGGGAAGCTTGCCCCCGCCACGATCCCTGGCGTACGTTCAGCCCGGAAGACGCCGAACGATCTGCTCGAACCCGGCCCGGCCCGGCTGGCGGCCGGCATCCGCTTCCGCGTGCCGCGAAGAAAAGACGGCACACGCCCCAGCGCTGGCCGTGAAATCCTCGCCCCGCCGGCGATCCCGGCGGCGAAGGAGGTCCTGTGCGTGATGATCCTTCAGTCATAGCGCTCGTCACCCGCGCCGCCGACGGCGACCAGGCAGCGTGGAACGAACTGGTCGACCGGTACGCACCCCTCGTCTGGTCGATCTGCAACCGGTACCGGCTGAACCGGTCCGACATCGATGACGTCTTCCAGAACACCTGGCTGCTGCTGGTCGAGCACATCAGGAGGCTGCGCGAACCCGCGGCCCTGCCCGGCTGGCTGGCCACCACGACCCAGCGCGAATGCCTGCACCACCTGCATGCGGCGCACAAGAAACATGAGCAACCCGGGACATTAGCCGACCAGCAGACGGCCGAACCAGACCACGACGGCACGCTGGTCGAGGAAGAGATCCTCGCCGCCGAACGCTACGCGGCGCTGCGGGCCGCGTTCGCGCAGCTACCGGCGCAGTGCCAGCAGCTTCTCGGGATGCTCGTCAGCGACCCGCCGTTTTCCTACGCCGAGATCGGCGCGGCGCTGGAAATGAAGGTCGGCAGCATCGGCCCGAGCCGCGCCCGCTGCCTGGAACGGCTGCGGAACTGCCCGCAACTTGCCGCCCTGCACGAGACCGTTGCCCGCCGTAACGACGTCACAAGATCGGCAGGTGAGCGTGGTGCCTGACGGCATCGAAGACGACCGGCTGCTTGCTGCGCTCCGCGAAGCGCTCGAAGCCCGCCGCGCCGTCCCCCCAGAGCTCGTCCATGCCAGCGAGAGCGCCTACACGTGGCTCACCATCGACACCGAGCTTGCCCAGCTCACCTACGACTCGAGCACCGACAGGAGCGAGGCCCCGGTGCTGCGGGCGGAGACCGCCTCCATCCGGTCCCTCACGTTTACCTCCCCGCACCTGACGATGGAGCTCGAAGTCACCGACGGCTCGCTGCTCGGCCAGGTCATCCCGATCCAGCCAGGAACGATCGAGATCCAACACCGGTCCGGCGAGCACCAGACCGTCGCCGTCGACGATCTCGGCTGCTTCAGCATCAGCCCAATCCCGCCCGGCCGGTTCCGCATGCGCAGCCGCGCCGCCGACGGCCTCGAGGTGGCGACCGGCTGGATCACCCTGTAGGGCCACCTCCGGCCCTGCGCCGCCCGCGCAGCCGTAAAGGATCATGATCCCGAACGGCTGCGCGGGCTGACACCACCCCGCCCGGACCGCTGCGGGGCGAGTCCCGGGCCGCAGCGGGCAGGCCGGGCGCGGGGACGCTCACCCGCGGGCAGGCGGCACCCGGCTTGATCCCGAACGGCCGCAGCGGCGTGGCACGCGATCGGGTTTGGTCCCCGTCGCGCGGGTAGCACATACGGGGTGTCCGGTGGATCTTGGTTGTCGCGCGGCTGCGGGCCCGCGCCGTGAGCGGCAACACAACCGCCCGCCGGGTGCTGGCCCTTTTCTGCTGGGCGTTCCTCGTGTGGGTGCTGCTGACCTGGACGCTCACGCTGGAGCAGATCCTCGCCGGCGCCGCCGCCGCGGCGGCTGTCGCGCTCGCGCTCGCGCCGCTCGGCGGCGTGGCCGGCCCGTGGCGGCTGCTCGCGCCGCGCAGGCTCGCCGCCGTGTGTGCCCTCGTCGCGATGGCCGCGGTCCGCATCGTGACCGCGAACCTGCGGCTGTCGCGGCTGATCTGGAGTCCCCGCATCCCGCTGCGCAGCGGCATGGTCATCACGCCGACAGCGCAGCGGTCGGCGGCCGGGCTGACCGCGGTCGGGCTCATCACCTCCCTTATCGTCGACAACCAGCTCGTCGATCTCGATCCAAGCCGTGCCCAGCTCCAGTACCACGCCGTCGAGGTGCCCGAGGGCGGGCCCGAACAGATCCGGGCGAAGATCAACGGCCCGGTCGAGGATCTGCTCGCCGCGACGGGAGAAGGCGGGCGGCGATGAGCTCGTTCTATCTGGCCGTCGCGATCGCGGAGGTCGCGGTGGCGGCTCTGCTGCTGGCCCGGCTGGCCGCCGGGCCGACGATTTCGGACCGGATCGTGGCGCTTAACACCATGTCCACGCAGGCCACCCTCGCGGTCATGTATTTCGCCGCGTTCGCTGACCGGACCATATACCTGGACGTCGCCCTGTGGCTGGCCTCGTTCAGCTACCTGGGCGCCATCGTGTGGTCGCGTTACCTGGAACGGGAGCTGCTGTGACCAGCATCACCGGCATCACCGCCATCGCGCTGGCTGGCATCGGATGGCTGTTCTCGCTGTCGGGGGCCGTCGGAATCCTGCGGATGCCCGACTTGTACAGCCGGATCCAATGCTCGAGCAAGACGATCACCATGGGCGCGCTGCCCACGCTGATCGCGCTGGTCGTCGGCGAGGGACCGGTCAGCACCTACGGCAGCCGCGCCCTGCTGGTGGCGGCGGCGCTGCTGGTCGTCAACCCGGCCGCGTCCCATGCTCTCGCGCGGGCGGCGTACAAGGTGGGCGTGCCGATGTGGCCGGGCGCGGTCACCGACCAGGTCTCCGCGCGGGGCCGCGTGGCCCCCCACGAGCCAGACCGGGGTCGAGGACACCGGCCCGCGGCGGGCCCGGAGCAGTCGGGCCCCGCTGAGCAGGACGGGGGCGGCGGGGCATGACCGCGTTCTGGGTGTTCGACTATCTCCTGCTCGCCGTCATCCTGGCGGCGGCGGTGCTCGTGGTCCGGCTGCGCAACCTGAACGGCGCGGTGATGGCGCTGTCCGCGGTGGGCACCATGCTGTCGGTGCTGTTCGTCGTGCTCGGCGCGCCCGACGTCGCGCACTCCGAGGTGGTGGTCGGGGCGATCGCCCTGCCCGTCCTTTATCTGGTGGCCATCGGCAAGTCGCGGACCTCGGTCGCCGACGAACCAGAACTGGACGAGACCGCGGAGCGCGACCATGCGCCGCGCTGACTCGCCGGGCGGGCGCCCGGAGGCTGCCGACCACCAGCCCGGTCACCGCAGGTGGCTGGGGGCGCTGCTGACGGCCGGGATGGCCGGGGCGCTGGCCGCCGCGGCATTCGGCCTACCGCAGGAGCACGCGGCGCTTCCCGCGGTGGCCCGTTACGCGATGGAGGTCGCCCTGCCGCGGTGGGGGCTGACAGAACCGGTCAACGAGATCGTCTACGGCACCCGCGGGTTCGACCGGAGCACGCGAGCAGGCGCAGTCCGACCCCGTGCGGCCGGCCGACGCGAGCGAGCGCGCCGCCAGGGACGCAGAGCGCCGGGAACGCGGCGAGCACGCACCCGGGGACCGAGCCGAGCCGCAGACCCCCGACGCCACGCCGCTCGGCACGCCCGCCCCGGAGACCGCGGACGCGATGACCATCGTGGCCCGCACCGCGATCCGCGTCGTGCTCCCGCTCCTTGCCGTGGCCGGCCTTTACCTGGTCGCCTGGGGATACTCGCCGGGCGGCGGCTTTCCCGGCGGCGCGGTCCTGCTCGGGGTGCTGCTGCTCGCCTACGCCGGTTTCGGCCGCCGCCGGGTCGCCGCGGTCGTGCGGCCCGGCCCGCTCGAGGCCATCGAGATGGCGGGCGCGGCCGCGATCATCGCGACCGAACTGCTCGGCCTGCTCCTGCGGGGGTCGTTCAGCGCGAACTGGCTGCCGCTCGCCGCCCCGCAGACGATTTTGTCCGGCGGAATCGCGCAGGTCTTCTCCGCCAGCGAGCTGATCGAGGTCGGCACCGGCCTGGCGATCGCCGTGTTCGCGCTGATCGGCATGGGCCACGACTGGGCGCGCGACGAGGACGCCGAACCTGCCGGGGACAGCAAATGATCATCGTGAACTACCTCGCGGCGGTGGCGCTGCTGTGCACCGGCCTGTACGTGGTGCTGACCAAGCGAAACCTGATCAAGATCGTGATGGGGCTGTCCCTGATGGAGGCCTCCACCTACCTGTTTATGATCTCGCTGGCCTACCGGGCCGGGTCCACCGCACCGGTCCTGCTCAGCCCGCCTTCGGGCAAGAGCATGCAGGACTTGGCGCGCGGCAACGTGGCCGACCCGGTGCTGCAGAACTTCTGCCTCACCGCCGTGGTCATCGGCGTCGCGGTCACAGCGGTGTTTCTCTGCGTGGTGGTGCGGATCGCCCAGCATTACCGCACCCTGGACGCGGACAAGGTGCGGGAGATGCGGGGGTGACCACGGCGGCGCTGGCGTCCCTGCTGCCGCTGCCCGTCGCCATCCCGCTCGGCGGCGCCGTGGCCGCCCCGCTGCTGGCACGGCTGTCGAGCAGGCTGGCGGTCGCCGTGTCGGTCGTCGCCACGGCCGCCTCGGGCGCCGTGCTGATTGTGCTGGCAGCCGAGGTGTCCGGCGGCCGCGTGCTCGCCCACTACATGGGCCACTGGACCCCGGTCGGCGGCCACGTGCTCGGCATCGCCTTCGCCGCCGATCCGTTCGGCCTGCTCTTCGCGATCACGGTCGCGATCGTCGGCACGGTGCTGCTGCTCTACACCTTGTCCGAGCTCGGCGGCCTCGGGCGCCGTGAGCTCGGCGGCTACGCGTGCCTTTTCCAGTTGCTGCTCGCGGCGCTGATCGGGGCCGCGCTGACCGCGGACCTGTTCGATCTCTTCGTCTGGTTCGAGGTCGCCGCGCTGGCCAGCTACGGCCTCACCGGCTTCTTCCTGGAGCGGCCCATCGCCCTGGAGGCCACATTCAAGATCCTCGTGCTGAGCACGATGGCCAGCTTCGAGATCTTCATCGGGGCGGGACTGCTGTACGCCAGGCACGGCGCGCTGAACTACGCGCAGCTACACGGCGCACTCGCCGGTCACCTGACCATCCCGGACACCGTCGCGCTCGGGCTGCTGATCGCGGGCTTCGCCACCAAGGCGGGCCTGGTGCCCTTTCACGGCTGGCTGGCCGACGCGCACACGGCCGCGCCCGGCCCGGTGTCCGCGCTCTTTTCCGGCCTCATGGTCAACTTCGGCGTCCTCGCGATCGGCCGTCTGGTATTTCAGGTCTACGGGCCCGGCAGCACCCCCGTGCTCGGGCTGATCATGGTGCTCGGCCTGGTCTCCGCCCTGCTCGGCGCGGCCCTCGCCCTCGCGCAGGACGACCTCAAACGGCTGCTCGCCTACGACACGGTCTCGCAGATCGGGATCATGATGGTCGGCCTGGGCACCGGCGCCGCCGCTGGGGTCGCGGGCGCCGCGTACCACCTGGTCAACCAGGCGCTTTTCAAGTCGCTGCTGTTCTTGTGCGCCGGTGCGATCGTGCACAGAACCGGCGCCACGAAACTCTCCGAGATGGGCGGGCTGGCACGTGGGATGCCGGCGATCGCCGCCGCTTTCGTGCTCGGCACGGCGTCCATCGCGGGCATCCCGCCGTTCAACGGCTATGTGTCCCTCCGCCTGATCCACGACGGGCTGCTGCAGCACCACGAGATCGTTCCGTTCCTGCTGACGCTGGTCTCCCAAGTGATCACGATCGCCGCGCTCGGCCGGGCCGCGTGGCTGGCCTTCTTCCGGCCCGCCCGCCGTGACCGCCGGTGGCGGGAGCAGTTGCGGCCGGGAATGCTCGCCGCGCTCGTCATCCTGGCCGCATGCTGCGTCTCGTCCGGCGCCGCCGGGCCCGTGGCGCTGCGGCGGTTCATGGCCCCGGCGGCGGCCGGCCTGCTGCGTCCCGCCCGCTACGCCGCCGGAGTCCTGTCCGGCTCCGCGCGCCTGCCGGCCCTGCACATCCCCCTCGACTACGTCTCCCCGGCCGAACTCGGCTTCGTCGCGGGCAGCGTCGCCCTCGCAGCCCTCCTGGCCTGGGCTTACCTGCGGATGCGCGAGCCTGCCGTGATCCGGGGGCTGCGGGCGGCCCAGACTGGCTCGACCAACGACTACGCCGCGTACGCGATCGCCGGCACGATCGCCGCCGTCGCCGTCCTCAGCCTCGCCTGAGCGGGCCGACCCGCCCAGGCGCGCAGCGGCTCGCGCGAGGACCGTGAATGTGCCGTTGCGGGTTCTCCACGACCCGCAACGGCACATTCACGGTCGTGGGTCGCTGGGTCCCGTCGTGCCTGCGCTCGCGTCCTGGCTGGCCAGGGCGACCGCCCCGGTGACCGTCGCGAGCGCGGCCGCACCGGTGAGCGCCGCGGTCAGGCGCGTTCTCATGATCACGATATGCCTCCCGAGCAGGGGGGCACGGCCAGCATGGCGCTGATCGCCCTGGCTCGCCCCGTTGCTATGAGGAGTCCCGATCGCCGCCGCAGATACACGCGTGTGCGCCCTGTCAGGCGGCGGCGAAACGAAGCCGCAGGCCGAACCTGCGCAGGACGGCGAAGAACCACAGGGCCGACACAGCGGCGCCGGCCACGATCAGGCCGGCGGTGACGACGGTGGACGCGAGCATGAAGAACTCGAAGGGCTCGGTCACCATCATGACCGCGAGCCCGGCCGTGAGCAGCAGGAAGATGCCAGCCCACAGCCATGTCGCGCCGCAGAAGAAACGGTGCAGGCCGGGGTGGTGCGCGCCCGGGTGGCGCAGCGCGACGACCTCGGTGGCGAGCTGGGCCACCAGCGGGCGGTGCGTCCGCGCGGTCCGGGCGAACAGCACGCAAAGCGCGAGGTTCCCCAGCGGGAACTGCAGCAGGTAGACGAAGGTGTTGCCGGTCGCGAGCACAACGGCGGTCTGCAATGTCAGCACCAGCGCCGAGATCGTCAGCATCCCCGGCACCTCCGCGCGGGCGGCCTTGCGCCCGGCGACCGTCAGCCAGACGGCGCCGAGCCCGGCCACCAGCCCCGCGTTGCGGCTGACCAGCCAAGCGGTCACGACGTACGCCGCGAACGGCAGGCCAGCGGATTCGGCGAAACTCCAGCCCGCTGTGCGCAGCAACTTCCACGGACGCGGCAGCTCCAGGTGCTCGGCCATGGCGCCGAGCCTACGCGGGCCGCCAGGCCGCCGCGGTAAAACGGTCCCGCCCGGCGGCGTGGGTGCGCCTGGTGCGGATGGGACTGCTGCCAGCCAAGGTCTGTTACCCGGCCTTGACCGGTGGATCGAGGGTTAAGGATGCTTATGGCGCCGTGTGCCGGGCCGGCGGCGCGTCCCGCCGGCTCATATCGGGCGGCCGCTCCACCTGGGTGTTCCTGGAGGTGAGACGATGACGCCAGACCGGACGGCGGCGGCGCCATGACCGGTCCGTGGGCCGGCGCCGGCGCACCCACCGGTCACCAGCCCGCGCAGGAACCGGTTACGCTGATCGACGGCACGACCTTCTGCGTCAGCGACGGCGCGGGGGGCGTCGCGCCGCAGTACCCGCAGGGTCTCTTCGTGCGCGACACCCGGGTCATCTCGCGCTGGGAACTGCGCGTCGACGGGCTGCGCCCGCAGGCACTGACGACGCAAACCGAGGCGCCCCACGCGGCGGCGTTCATCGGCTGGCTGGCCCGCGAACAGGCACCGGACGCCGGCTGGCTCCTCGTGACCGAACGCCGCTGCGTCGGCGACGGGATGCGGGCCGACATCGAGATCCGCAACCTGGCCGCGGCGCCGGCGCAGTGCCGCGTCGAGCTGCGGGCCGGCGCCGACTTCGCCGACCTGTTCGAGGTCAAGGCCGGCCGGGCCGCCGGCGACCGTGACGTCGTCGTCGGGGCAACGGACGGGGTCTTGCGGTTCGCCCGCGGCCGCGGCGGGCCGGCGCGGCAGGTGCTGATCAAGGCCGACGGCGATCCGGTGGTGAACGGGAACATCCTGCGGTGGCGGGCGGTCATCCCGCCGCGCCAGACATGGACGGTCTGCGCCGAGGTGCAACTGGCGGAAGACGGGGTGCCGGCGCGTGCCGCCCTCCCCTCCGGGCCCTGCGGGCACGCGCCCGAAGAGCAGGCCCCGGCCCGCGCACTGCGCGAGTGGCGCGGCCGTGGGCTGGAGGTGCGTACCCCCGACTGCGACCTGGCGGCGGCGGTTCGCCGCGGCAGCACCGATCTCGGCGCGCTGCGGATCTTCGATCCGCGCCATCCCGGCCGCGCCGTCGTCGCCGCGGGCGCGCCCTGGTTCATGGCGCTGTTCGGCCGGGACTCGCTGATCGCCTCCTGGATGCTGCTCCCACTCGACGCGCGGCTCGCGCTCGGAACCCTGCAGACCCTGGCTGATCACCAGGGCGTGGCGGACGACCCGGTGACAGAATCGCAGCCCGGCCGCATCCTGCACGAGATGCGCTTCGGCACCGCGGCGGAACACGCACTGGGCGGCGGCCATGCCTACTACGGAACGGCCGACGCGACGGCGCTGTTCGTGATGCTGCTCGGTGAGCTGCGGCGGTGGGGGCTGGAGCAACGGGAGGCCGACGCGCTGCTTCCGCACGCGGACCGCGCACTTGAGTGGATAGAAAACTACGGCGACGCGGACGGCGACGGCTTCGTCGAATACCGCCGGGGGACCGGGCAAGGCCTGGTCAACCAGGGGTGGAAAGACTCGCCGGACGCGATCACCTTCGCCGGCGGGCAGATCGCGCGCCCGCCGATCGCCCTCGCCGAGGTGCAGGGCTACAGCTACGCCGCCTACATCGCCCGCGCGGAGCTCGCCCGCGAGCGCGACGACGGCGCGGGCGCACGGCGGTGGGCGCAGAAGGCGGCGGCCCTCAAGCGCGCGTTCAACGAAAGGTTCTGGCTTCCCGACCGCGGCTGGTACGCGCTCGGGCTGGACGGCGACAAGCGCCCGATCGACTCGCTGACCTCCAACATCGGCCACTGCCTGTGGACCGGGATCGCCGACGACGACAAGGCCTCTTCGGTAGCGGCTCACCTGCTCTCGCCGCAGATGTTCAGCGGCTGGGGGATCCGCACGCTCGCCACGTCCATGGCCGCCTACAACCCCATGAGCTACCACAACGGCTCGGTCTGGCCGCACGACAACGCGCTGTGCGCGGCGGGCCTGATGCGTTACGGGTTCGTCGAGCACGCCCAGCGCGTCGCGGCCGCAATCCTGGACGCCGCGGCCGGCTTCGGGCACCGGCTGCCCGAGGTGTTCTGCGGATTCCCACGTGAGATGTTCGCCGGGCCGGTCCCCTACCCCACCGCCTGCTCACCACAGGCCTGGGCGGCGGCCACTCCCCTGCACCTGCTGCGAACCCTGCTCAGGTTCGACCCGCAACTGCCGGCCGGGAGGCTGTGGTGCGACCCGGCCGTTCCCGGCCGCTACCTCCCCCTGCGCATCGGCAAGTTCGGCCTGGGCAAGGGCTCGCTCACGGTGGAGGTGACCCGCGACGGCACCCGGCTGCACGGGCTCGAAGACCTCGGCGTGCGGCTGCAGGCCGGCCCTCGGCCAGCGGCTGCCTGGTGACCGCGCCGCCGCAGCAACGTGGCGCGCCGCGGCAAAGAGCCCGCGGCCCGCCGGGCGTGCCGGTCCACACCAGCAACGTGCGGCCCATACAGATACCTAACGGCTGCCGCGGATGCGCCGTCCGCTGGTGCGGGGGGATCCCGGGGGGCCGGCCCCCCGGGGCGGCACAGCCGTAACGGCTGCCGCGGATGCGCCGTCCACGAAGGCAGCGGAGAGGTCAGCGCCCGCTGCCGTAGGGGCGGGTGATGATCTCGAGGATGTGGCCGCTGGGGTCCTCCCAGTACACGCCCCGGCCGCCGTCGTTGGTGTTGAGCTCGCCCGGCCGCCGCTGGCCCGGATCCGCCCAGTACGGCAGTTCGCGGGCACGGATCCGGCCGAAGATCTCGTCGAAGTCGGATTCGGCCACCAGGAAGGCGTAGTGCTGCGGGCTGACGGGACCGTGATCGTCGGCGAAGTCCAGGGAGACGTCGTTGCCGGTCCGCACGACCAGGAACGGCCCAAACGGCTGCGGGTCGCCGAGCCCGAGGATCTCGGCCAGGAAGCTCGCCGACTCATGCTTGTCCCGGACTCGCACGATGGTGTGGTTCAGCTGGACACCCATCGAGACTCCTCACAGTATCGATCTTCCAAGGTGGCCTGGCGGCCTCCGCCCCGCCGCGGGCGCCGTGCCGCTGGAAGCGGCGATCGGCGGAATGCTTGGTTGTATGCCCCGCGACCAGCACTTGCCAACCTGAACGGAGAGGCTGCGCAAGGCCCGCCGCGGGCTGTCCGCCCCGGGCTGTCCGGCCGGGGCGGCACCCACGTCGTGGGGCATCATGCCCCCCTCGCGCTCACGCCAGGAGTTCGCGGACGCGTGGGATGACCTGCGTACCGTAAAGCTCGATATTCGTCATGAGGGCTTGATGCGCGAGACCTCCCATGCCGTATTTCAGGTCGAAGCGGGTCGCGCCGAGGGTGGTGAGATTTGCCGCGATCTTCTGGGCGACCGTTTCCGGCGATCCGACGTAGAGCGCGCCGCGTGGCCCGATCTCAGCCAGGAAGGACTCCTTGGTCGGGATGGCGAATCCGCGGGTCTTGCTGACGGAGCGGATGACCTCCAGGTAGCGCGGCCAGAACTCGTCGCGGGCCTTTTCGTCGGTGACGGCGACATGACCCGGCGAGTGCACGCCCACCGGCAGGGGTGCCCGCCCGAAGCGCTCCAGCGCCTGCTGGAAGAGCTGGGAGAAGGGTGCGAAACGCGCCGTGGGCCCGCCGATGATCGCGAGCATCAGCGAGAATCCGTAGTGTGCGGCGCGGATGACCGACTGCGGGCTTCCGCCGACGCCGATCCATGCCGGGAACGGCCCTGATTCGGTGTGTGGCACGACATCCTGGTCGCGCAGCGATGCGCGGGTCTTGCCCTGCCAGGTGACCGGTCCGCCCTGCGCTATGCGGCTTCGGCGCGCACGGCCAGCTCGAACTCGGTTCGGCGCAGCGATACGCCGAAGACGGGCCGCCAGGTTCGAGGAGGCGGCCGGCGCTCAGGCTGCCGAGCCGGACGGGGTCGTAACCAATGCGCTCGACGAGTTCCGCGACGGCGGCTGCCGCGCGTGGGTCGTCGCTGGCGACGCCGAGCGCGCGGCGCTGCGGCGAGCCCGCGGGCCGGCGTTCGTCTTCAAGTTCGTGGTAGCCGATGTGGTTGAGGGTCTTGACGACCCTCGACCGGGCAAGCCGGCGCTGGACGATCTCGCTGCTGCCGTAGTGGCGATCTTCGAACATCTGCTGAACGCCGTCGATGGACGGCCAGTAGTTCATCGCGTCGACGACGATCTTGCCGGCCGGTGGATGTATCAAAGGCCCTCGATGGCTGCTCCGGATAGCGGGACAGCCAATCAGGGATGGCCTGTCCTCATCGCCCAACGCGAGGAACCGATATGAACGACGGCAATCTTCCGATCACCTGGCGGGACGCGCCCGCGCGGGCCGGCGCCCTCGCGCAGTACGGCGACGGCGCCTGCGCCTGGCGCACCGCCGGCCAGGGCCTGCTCCGGGCCTGCCTGAGCTTCGACTCGTCACTGCAGCGCGCGCCGGAGCGGCGCTCCGACCCCGACGATGCGCGTGTTCTGGTGTTCACGGCGCCGCCGCTGTCGGTGGAGCTGGAGGCGATGCCCGACCGCGTGGTCGGCCAGATCGTCCCACCCGGGCCCGGGGAGATCTGGGTGGAGGCTGCCAACGGGGTCACTTTCCATGCCGACGCCGACGACGCCGGCTTCTTCGATCTCCCCGGCCTGCCGCGCGGCCCGGTCCGCCTGCGGTGCGACACCCCGACGGGACGGCTGGTGACGGATTGGGTACGGCTGTGACCTCCGGCTGGGCACGCCCGGCCTCACGTCCCGAGCGCGATGAAGGAAAGCGCCGTCGCATGGGCCACGGAGTCGTCGCTGACCGCGTGCCGGGCGAGTGTGAGGGCCTGCGCCAGGCCGGACCCGGCGCGCAGGTGGTCGTGAAGGGCGATCATGAGAGGGACGGTGGCGGGGTCGTTGACGGGGACGACGCTGGCCACCACTCCCGCGGAGCCGAGGGAGATCAGCGCGCTGACCAGCCCGAGGAGCTCGTCGGCGCCGACCGCCACGCCAACGGCGGAACTGCAGCTGGACAGGACGACACGGTACGGGGCTCGCTTCAGCCGCTCCAGGTCGTACACCGTCAGCGGCCCGTCGTCGAGCTCGATCGCGGAGAACAGCGGGCTGTCGGCCCGGAACGTGCCGTGCGCCGCCATGTGCACCAGCCACGCGCCGTCCATGGCGGCCATCACCCGCTCCGCAACCGCCCCGCCATCGGCGAGGACGACGGCGTCCGGGTACTGCGCGGCCAGATGCCGGACCTCCGCATCGCCCGTGGCCAGCCTCGGGCCGCCGACCAGGACGACCCTGTGGCCGGCCGGCCGGGCGGCGTGCCGCGCCCGCAGCCACGCGGACGCCGACGGCGCGATGGCCGTCGCCCGCTCCCGCAGGGAGGGCATCATGGCCCAGGGGACCGCGTGCAGCTTTCCGGTCGGCACGACGACCACCGGCCCGCCGCGGAGCAGCCGCACCGACTCGCCGAGCAGGTTCACCTCGAGGCGCTGGCCGATTTTGGCCAGGTCGAGCCGGTAGGTCCCACGGCCGGATCCTTCGCGCCGCAGTGCGAACAGCGCATGAGCCAGCAGGTGAGTAGCTGCCTGTGTCGGGCCCACGTGCTCCAGGTGCAGCCGGCTCCCGGTGGCCACGACGGCGTACAGCTGTCCGTCGACGTCGGTGAGCTCCAGCAGGTCGGTCTCCCCCAGCTGCTCCAGCAGATCAGCGACGACGAAGTGCCCGGCGTCGCCGATGGCCACCGCCGGGGTGTGCAATACGCGCTGGCGTACGGCGGCCTCGAGCCGGCGGCGCTCCCGCTGCAGCGCAGGTGCCGCGGCGCGGCCGTCCGGGGCACTGTCGAGGCGGGCGGCCACGTGGCGCAGGGCGGCGAGGTCGGCCACCAGCTCGCTGTCGGGGGGCGGGCGCACCGGGGTTACGCGGAGCACCGTGCCCCGCCAGCGCTCGCTCCATTCCAGGAACAGCCGGGCGTTTCCCCGGCGCACCGCATGCCGCAACGCCATTCCCGCCAGCTCCGCGCCCTGGGCGGTGGCCAGCGTGCGCAGCTCGGTGGCTCCGAGCGTCCGCAGGTGCAGGTCGAGCAGGGCCAGGCCGCGGTCGCACGCGGCCAGCATTCCCCGCCACCGCCCTTCCGCCTCGCACCAGGTCGCCTGGGCAAGCCAGCCGGTGCTGCGCGTGCGCAGCGGGCCGCGGTGCCGCGCGCCCGCGGCGGATCGCAAGTGGCGGCCGGCCTCGTCGCGCCGTCCCCGGGCCAGCGCCAGCCGGCCAGTGAGCAGGTGGGCATCGACGGCACGGGCGGCATCCAGCCCGTCCAGCCGCACGGTCACCCGCCGGGCCGCGTGCAGCAGGGGGGCCGAGGGATCCTCGCCCCCAGCGAACCGGCACAGCAGCAGGACCAGCTCCGCCCGCGCTGCCCACCACGGCCGCTGCTGGCGGCGGAACAGCCGCAGGGCTTCGGCGCTGCGGCGTTGCGCGAGGCTGAAATCGCCCGTCGCGGCGGCGGCGAGGGCGGAAGAGTACAGCAGCTCGGCGTGCCTGGTCGCCGAGCCGTGGTCCCTCTCGATCGTGGACACCGCCGCGTCGACCTCGCGCAGGGCATCGCGCGCCAGGCCTGCCGCGAGCAGCACCGTGCACTTGTTGACGAACAGGTCGGCCGCGAAGATTCCCAGCTGGTCGAGCAGGCTCTGGGCATGGTCGAGGTGGGCGAGCGCTGCGGGGAGATCGCCGCGGGCATGTGCCGCTACCGCGCGTTCCTGGCGCGCGAACGCATACTCCGCTTGCTGGCCGCATTCGGCCCACAGTGCCTCGACCCGGGCGTAGTCCCGGTCGGCCCGCTCGATATCGCCCACGGCGAAGTACGCTGCTGCTCGCCAGTGCACGGCACGCGCTTCCCAGACCAGGTCGCCCGCGCCCGACAGCAGGTCGACGGCGGCCTGGGCGTCCCGCAGAGCCTCGGCATGGCGGCCCAGCACCCACAGGGCGTTGACTTTGCGGATCAGGATCCGGCCCGCGGGGACGCCGCGGCTGCGCCGCAGCAGCGTGTCCAGGACCGACAGGCCGCGCCGCGTCTGCCCGGCCAGAACCAGGGCGATACCCAGGCTCGCGAGGACATCGGACTCTCGATCCAGGTCTCCGGCCTTGCGCGCGAACCGGCGCGCATTCTTGAACTCCTCGATGGCTTCACCGATATCGCCGAAGTCTCTGAGGACCACGCCGGCCGTCTGGTGCGCGACCGCGGCCTGCAGCGCCGACGGGTGCTGGGCCAGCAGCTCATGAGCGGCCGCGAGGGCATCCGATGGCCGCGACAGCGCCAGGGCCTGCAGCTCGTCGGGTTCCCAGGCCACCTGAACGCTATGCGGGCCGACCGACACCCTGTAAATGGTATTGAATGCCCCAGCATTTCGTCGATGCAGTTTCCAGCCAGAGGAGGCACAGATGCCTGTTGATGCACGTATGCGGGAGCAAACCAACCTGATCCTGAACAACCTCGAGGGCGCCGCCGCGTACCCCGCCCCGGACCAGTGGGGGGAGGTCGACGACGTGGACTACCTCTACCGCGAGTACACGGTTCTCACCCGCCAGCGGGACGAGGCCCGCGTCGCCGAGGCGCTCGCGCAGATCCTCGACCGGGCCGGTTATGGAGACGTCCCCGAGGGCGAGCAGCGGCAGATCCGGCGCGAGCCGGTCAGTACGGAGATTGTTCTGCTCACGGTGCCGCCGACCCCGACGCTGGTACCAGCGATTCTCGACCGTCTCGACGACGATCTCGGGCCCGGCGTGGCGAGGCCGGACCACATCGTGTACGTGTGCCCGCTTTCCTGCCCCGCAACTGAGCCGGTCGAGGTGCCGCAAGGCACCGTAGATCCCGTCCCGCCCCCCGGTTCGGACGCACTGCGGGGCCGTCCGTGCTGTCGCATCCCGTGGCCCGGATGCGACGGTGACGGCGTGTTTGTCAGCATTGTGGACACCGGGCTGATCCCGAACGCCACCGTGCATCACCCCTGGCTCGCCGGCGTGCAGGGCACGGTCGAGAATCCGTACACCGTCGACAGCAATGGCAACACGATTATCGTTCCGTACGCCGGTCACGGAACGTTCGTCGCCGGAGTGGCACGCTGCATGGCGCCGAAGGCATCGGCCTACGTTGAAAGAGCATTCGACATCGCGGGCGCCGACTACGAGACCAACCTCGCGGCCAGCCTGGAGGACGCGCTCAACCGGAACCCGGACATCCTCGTGTTCACCTTCTGCTCACCGTCACGTAACGATCTGTCCCTGTTCACCTTCGACGATTTCTTCGAAAGGCGCATCCGCTACATGAAGGGCCTCGTCGTGCTCGCACCCGCCGGCAACGACGGGCACGACCGCCGGATGTGGCCGGCCGCGTACCGCGAGGTGATCTCCGTGGGTGCCCTGGCCGCAAACTGGCGGGACCGGGCGCACTTCAGCAACTACGGCAGGTGGGTCGATGTTTACGCACCGGGCGAAGACCTCGTCAATGCCTTCCCCGAGGGGACCTATGTGTGCACCGAGCCTCCCGTGGGGGAGCACCGGGAGTTCTATGGGATGGCCAGGTGGAGCGGGACGTCGTTCTCCACCCCCGTCGTCGCCGGGCTGATCGCAGCCCGGATGTCCATGACCGGGGAGAACGCGCAGCAGGCGGCGGACTCGCTGCTGCGATTCGCCTGTGGCCAGGCGCTCCCTGGAGTCGGCGCCGTGCTCTACCCCGGCCAGGCCTGCTGTGAGGCCGCCCACTGCAACCACTAGGGCGGCACCTGCGTGCGGCTGCGGCGGGGGCGCCCGCCGGTGCTCACCGATCCTGCGGCGACGTACCCGGCGCGCACCGCGTGATGACCGTCCAAGCGCAACATCCCGGATCTGGTCGAGACCCTGCTGGGAGCCCGGGGGGAAATCTTCCGCCGGGCAGCCGAGCGCATCCCCCGGCCTCGAAGGTGAGGGTCAAGTGGTGACTTTGGTCCTGCCCTGCCGATGACCGTGGGCCTCTGTACGGGTGCGGTCGCGGGGGTGGATGGTATGAGGGAAATGCGACGCCTATGGGCGGATGCGCCCCTATAGTTTCTGAAGCGCCCCTTTTATGAAGCAGAGGTACAAATGGCCGGGCTGGACGTGGTGGGCCGGGTGTTGTCCGGGCCCCCGGTGAATCTGAACCATCCCGGGCACTACGTGCACTGGGGAGTAATCCAATTGTCGGTGGCGAACCTGGTGGTGATCGCCGCGATGGTGGTGGTGTTCGTGGCGGCCCTGCTGCTGCCCTTCCCGAAGGGGCGCCGGCCGTGACCAGCCACACGGGCGAAAGCGCGCCGCTGGGCTGGACCGGGCGGCTGCGGAACCGCTGGCTGAACACCCTGCCGCCGGACAAGATGCTGCCCGACCGGCAGCCGGCGTACGTGGCGTCGTGGATTTACGTGTTCGGGGTGGCGACCTTGTCGGCCTTGCTCGTGGTGCTGATCTCCGGCGGCCTGCTGGCCCTCAAGGGCCCGTCGTGGTGGCATTTCTCGGCCACCGGGCTGTTCGTCAACAGCCTGCACCTGTGGAGCGTGGAGCTGTTCATGTTCTTCATGGTGGTCCATTTGTGGGGCAAGTTCTTCATGGCCGCCTGGCGCGGCCGCCGCGCGCTGACCTGGGTCACCGGCGCGGTCGCGTTCGTCGCCTCGATCGGCACCGCGTTCACCGGCTACCTCGTGCAGCAGAACTTCGACTCCCAGTGGATCTCCACCCAGGCCAAAGACGGCCTGAACGCCGCCGGGATCGGCGCGTTCTTCAACGTCCTTGACTTCGGCCAGATGCTCATGTGGCACATCGTGCTGCTGCCCTTCGCCCTCGGCCTGCTCACCATCTGGCACGTCCTGCTGGTCCGCCGCCGCGGCGTGGTCCCGCCCATCCCGCTGCGGGCCGGGCAACCGGTGCCCGCCCGTGCCGATGCCATGCCGGCCGCCGGCCCCGCGGGCCCGTCCGCTGACACCCCGGCCGGCCCGGCTGGGCCCGCGGAGGTGCCGTCATGACCACCACGGCCCAGGCCCCCGCACCCGCCGCACCCGGCCAGGCCACCCGCTCCTACGACATCGTCAAAGAGTTCGTCATCGCGTTCCTCGCCGTCGCGGTCCTGACGGTGGGCCTGTCCGCGCTGTTCTCCTCCCCGGACGAAAAACCCATCACGATCGCGTCC
>WNGJ01004467.1_pt1 | contig 19636 bp, 21 predicted proteins | sample 5400611 | NCBI WGS metagenome assembly WNGJ01 (sample SAMN13153375, study PRJNA577476) | soil metagenome | isolation source: 40 cm soil or saprolite under Garry oak tree replicate 1 | place: USA:California | collected 2016-06-15
CGCACTAGGGCATGCACACATCTGGTGCGACAGATTGACTCGGGGTCCCGGTAGGGGATTCCAGAATCGGCAATCCATGTGATTTTTGTTGCGGCACTTCGGCTTTTGCGGAGGTGTCGACATGCTGGCACAAATTAACTGGTCATTGGGTCGGTTCGGGGATCGTCGTCTCGATAAAGGGGGGCGGCGCTCGTCGAATGCATGGTCGCGGGCAAGGATGTCTGCTTGCGGCGGCTGGCCGGGGGCGTCCGCGCCCGGGAAGTGCGGTTCAACCGCTTTCTCGGCAATGCCAAGGTGACGACCGCACGCGTGATCGAGAGCTGGAGCGAAGGCACGGTGGCCGCGGCGGAAGGCCGCCATGTGCTGGCGATCCAGGACACCAGCGAAATCAATTTTGCCACCACTGCAGAACGCCGGCGCGGGCTTGGGGAAATCGGCAAGGGCAACGGCCGCGGGGTGCTGCTGCACCCGATGCTGGCGGTGGATGCCGAAAGCGGCAGCTGTCTCGGTCTGTTGAGCGGCCAGGTGTGGACCCGCAAGGGCCGCCGCACCGTCCCGCACGACCAGCGCGATTTGTCGGACAAGGAATCGCAGCGCTGGATCGCCACGGCGCTGGCAGCCAAGCCGCTGCTCGCCAAGGCCGCCATGGTAACCGCGCTCGGCGACCGCGAGAGCGACATCTTCGCCTTTTATGTCAGCGCGACTGAGCAGCGCTTCCATGTAATTGCCCGCAGCATGCATGAGCCTGGCCCGGCCGCAAAGCAAGTTCCTGCACCATCTGCCTGAAAGCCTGTCACTTCACCTGGTCGATGTGCGGGAGGTCGATCCCCAAGCCGGCACAGAGCCGCTGCACTGGCGGCTTCTCACCACTCATCCGGTGGCGAATGCAGAACAGGCCTGGCGCATCGTCGAATGGTACAAGCGGCGCTGGCTGATCGAGCAGTTCTTCCGCGTCCTCAAGACGCAAGGCTTCAGGCTTGAAGACAGCCAGGTCGGCACCGCCGAGCGGCTGCTCAAGTTGGTCGCGATCGCCGCCAAGGCGGCGGTCATCACCATCCAGCTCTTGCAGGCGCGTGATGGCCGTGACCATCAGCCCGTCCGGCTTGCCTTCGATGTCAACGAGGTCGCAACGCTCGCCGCCCTCAACCAAAATCTCGAAGCCCAAAGCAAACGGCTGAAAAACCCGCACCCGCCCGACAGCCTCGCCTGGGCGGCCTGGATCATCGGCCGCCTCGGCGGCTGGGACGGCTATCCATCATCCAAACCGCCAGGCCCCATCACCATGAGGCATGGCCTCGAATACTTCCACGCCGCTGCCGCAGGATGGAGCCTCAGAGATGTGTGCATGCCCTAGTGCGAAAGCAGGGACCCATACGCCGTGCCCTCTCGTTTTGGTCGCGGTGGCCACAACCTTCTCTCTCATTGAACGCCGGTGGCTATGGGTCCCTGCTTTCGCAGGGACGACGAAAGAGGATTCGTCAAACGGCCAAACCGTCATTGCGAGCGGAGCGAAGCAATCCATCTCGCGGCATTGCGAGCCAACGGGTCGCGCGAATGCGTTTGCGTCACTCGCCGGTCGTCCCTGCGAAAGCAGGGACCCATACGCCGTGCCCTCTCGTTTTGGTCGCAGTGGCCACAACCTTCTTTCTCATTGAACGCCGGTGGCTATGGGCCCTGCTTTCGCAGGGACGACGAAAGAGGGTTCGTCAAACGGCCAAACCGTCATTGCGAGCGAAGCGAAGCAATCCATCTCGCGGCAAAGAAAGTATGGATTGCTTCGTCGCTTCGCTCCTCGCAATGACGTCGCTCCAATTCCAGATACGACTTCGCCCTCGCGACGCGAAGCGCCCGAGTCGTTGCATTTATCTCTCGCCCAAGAGAGGGCGTGGGGAACGCCGGGTGCCCGCTGCACCCGCAGCCTCGTGTGCGCTTTGCATTGGTAAAAATGCACACGAGTAAACGAGTACACCGCAACACCCGGCATTCCCGCACGCAATGGTTTTAACGGTTTCCTTCGTGCTCTCCCCGGTGACCGGGCTCTTTTGCCACCGTCGTTTGCGAACTTGCGTTGCATCCGCACCCGGTAGGGCCGACACAACATCCGCAACCTTGACACCAGCGTCGGGGCGTCAGGACCACACGACTTCGCCGTACGCAGCAACATCGTTCGTCAGCCCGCCGTTTGATCGCTCACGGATCCCAAAGAACCCGCCCTGCATCACGTTGCGCGCCTGACGCTGTCGCGTCCACCGCATCCCACCCCGCGTCCGTGACGATCGCGATACGCCCCTCAAGTGGGACGGGATGGCGGGAGTGATAGAGGGTGATTTGGGTCGGCGCGGAACAGGAAAATTTTTTGCTATGGGACTCGACAGCCGCGATCACACCAAATCTGGCCCGTCGGGCAGTGGATTTTTTTCACGACGTCATCCGTCGGCGCGAGGGAAAACGAAAATTGGACCTGTCGGGCAAATCAGTGAGATCCGGCCAGGCAAAGGGCAGCGAATTGGACACAGACGCCGTCGCCCGGCCTGACCGGGCCGATCCGATATTCCAGAGCTTTTAGCGATTGAATCGAGAAGCCGCGGAAATCGAGGAAGGGGATCGAGACGCCGAAGCATGAGATCGACGTCATCAAGGCGCGACGGTCGGCAGATCATTCGTCGATGAATTTGCGCGGATCGGGTTCGACCGGCGGGTCATCGGGGATGCCATCGGGCAGGAAATCGCGCGCGCCGAGTTCATCAAGACGCGCGAACCACGCCGCCGCATCGAACGGCTGCGTTTGCAGCGGCTCGAGGATGACCTTGTTGCCGACTCTGCTGATGCGTACTTCTTTGCCCTCGAAGCGGAACTCCTTGGGCAGGCGGACGGCCTGCGAACGGCCGTACATGAAGAGCTTGGCGGTGGTTGTCATGATCCGCCTCCTTCAGGATGTCGATCGATGCTTTTGGCTTATATCACGCAACCTGCCGCGATTGCGAGGAGCCAAGCGAAGAAGCAATCCATGCTTTCGTCCTTGCCGAGCAATGGATTGCTTCGCTGCGCTCGCAATGACGTGGAGGGTTGCGGAGCTTGCCTCTGGCCGACGATTCGTGGAGGTCTTTCCTCGTCGTCGCGAACCGACGCGCCACGCAAATGTGCGCCCCGTTGGCTCTTCTCAATGACGCTGCTGCTTTTATCTCGCAAAATCAACCACGGCCTCCGCCAGGAGCTGACGGAGGCCGCGCTTCAACACTTCATCTTGCCCAGGTTCGCAATGACGTCTGGGAGCTGATTAAAGTAAAACTAGAACGGCAGCAGCGCGTTCATCACCGCCTGCGCATCACCTGATGAGCGCTGCTTGTCTTCGTACGCGAACCACCCGGAGCGGGGGTGGTCCCATGTCGCGCTCCCAGATCGTTCCGTTATCGAACTGGATGGTCATGCCGTCGGGCGAATAGACGGCGCTCACGTTCCAGTCATCGGCCCAGATCTTGGTCAACGGCGCCGTCGCATCGGGCCAGGCACGGGAAGGCTGACCGGCTTCGTTGACGAGATTTAGATTCGGTCCGTTCTGCGTGACAAAGGCGGGGCTGCCGATCGGAGCCGCCCGACACCGTTCGATGCATCGATACGTGCCGGTCAGATTGACCGTCTGTGCCGATGCTGCGGTTGCAGCGAACACGGCCGCGGCCGCAATGGCGCATGATGTCATTCTCATGAAGATCACTCCATAGTTACGCTTTGGGATTACGCTGACCCGGGATTTCGGGTTCCAGAGCGATCCTAAAATTATTCGGATCATGAGCGTTGGTTCCATCGGTTCCGACGGTGAATCGCCCCTGGTTTGGTGCCGCCTCGTAGGAACTTTCCCGGCGATCGCGTTGGATTTAGAGCATGATGGCTTTGAGTTGAATCGGCGCGAGTGTTCGGATCACCTCGCCCCGCTTGCGGGGAGAGGTCGGATTTTACGCGTAGCGAAAAATCCGGGTGAGGGGGTACCGGCCTATCGTGAGGTCTCAATTCTCGGAGAGAGCCCCTCACCCCGACCCTAACCCCGACCCTCTCCCCGCAAGCGGGGCGAGGGAGAAGTGATCCGCCCCGCTTCAACATCACGCTTTAAGTTTTCAACTGCGCGGGAATGTCAACCGATCCTCGAGATGAACGCCACAAACGACCGCGGCCTCCGCCAGGGGAGCTGACGGAGGCCGCGTTGGAACACTTCATCGCGCCTAGGTTCGCAATGGAGTGTGGGAGCTGGTTAAAGACTCTTCATTTGGGCATGACCTTTTCCGAAAACCGGTTTCCATCCCGGATCAAGTCCGGGACAAGCTTTTCGCTATTGTTGACTAGAACGGCAGCAGGATATCCGTCACCTGTTGGCCGTAACGCGGCTGCTGGAAGTCGGAAATCTGGCCGCGTCCGCCATAGGCGATGCGGGCCTGCGCGATCTTGCTTGAATCGATGGTGTTGTCGCTCTGGATGTCCTCTGGCCGCACGATACCCGCGACGATCAACTCGCGAATTTCGTAGTTGACGCGGATTTCCTGCTTGCCCTCGACCACCAGATTGCCGTTCGGCAGGATTTGGGTCACGACGGCGGCGACGTTGGTCTGCAGGTTTTCCTGGCGTTGCACCGAGCCCTTGCCGTCATAGGATGAGGCGGAATCGGTCTGCAATAGCCGGCCCGGCAACACCTTTTGCGCTTGCGCGCCCAGCGTCTTGGCGCCGACGAAATCGGTGATCCCCGAATCCTCCTTGGAGGCCCGGCTGCGCTGGCTTTCGTTGGCGATATTGGCCTTGTCGGTGAAATTCACGGTGACGGTGAGAAGGTCTCCGATCTGGCGCGCGCGCTGATCCTTGAAGAAGGCGCGACTGCCGTTTCGCCACAGCGAGTTGGCGTTGTAGGACGCCACTTCCGGCTTCGGCATCGGCATCTGCACCGGCTTGTAGCCGGGCTGTGTCGTCGGATTTTCGATCGCGTTCAATTTCGGGGTTTCGCCGACCTGCGAAAGGCGATCGATCGACGAGCAACCGCTGGCGATGATCCCGGTCGCCAGCAACGCGCCGGTCAGAACAATACGGTTAAACTTACCAGACGTGAACATTACCATTACTCGGTTTTGGCAGCGGCTTGCTGAAGGGATGGCGGGATGCTTGGCGATGATGTGTTGGCGGCAAGCGAAACCGGCTTGGCGGTCTCGCTGGTTCCGAGCGAGGAGGTGGTCTCCTCCGGCGCGGGCAGGCGGGGTGTCGGGCCGGAAATCGTCACCTGGCCGCGGCCGGTCACGACGCCCGAGATCGTGCGCTTGGATTGCAGGTTCATCACGCTGACGACGTCGCCTTCGGTGCCGTTCTCCAGCGCCTTGCCGCGAATGGTGAGATAGAGGCCGACGGATTCGTAGATCAGCGTGACGCTCTGGTCGCGCTGCACCAGGTCCGGCTTGCCGATATCGGCTGTTTTCAGCGGCTGGCCGGCGCGCAGCTGCTTGCGCGCCTGCATGCCCACCGCGCGGTCGCGGCCGGCGACATCGCTGCCGACCTCGGCCTTGGGGCGCCGCTCGACCGCGACGTCGGAGGCCTTCAGCACCTCGTTGCGTTCGACGCCGCGCGTCAGCACCGCGGTCTCGACGGTCTCGACCGCGCTGCCGGTGAAGCGCAGTTTTGTCGGCGTCGAGATCGTCTCGCTGGCGATCTCGAAGATGACGTCGAAGCGGCCGTTGCGCGGGTCGAACCGCACCGTCGCCGGCTGCATCGCGCCGGTGCTGGAGACTTCGAGTTTCAGATCTTGTACGTCCCGGTCGAAAGTCAGGCTGAGATTGGCGGCGTCGCCAAGGCCTTGTTTGTGCTCCAGCGCGCGGGCGACCTGCTGCTCGATGTCCTTGGCTCCGAGCGTGCGGGCGAGCCGGGTCACGGCAATCTCGCGGAGGTCGCCGGTGACGACCCCGATCACCTGATGCGACCGCAGGGTTGTTATCACCTGCGTCACCGTCAGCGAGCCGGTGGTGCCGAGATCGGGCGCGCGATAGATCGCGACTTGCGCCGCCGGGCCGGCATTGTCGATGACGTCGCCGATCCGCACCACATCGGCGGAAACCGTGACGTTGGCGCGTAGCGTCGGTGCCGCGATGATGAAATCCTCGCGGCTCTGCGCCAAGGCCGCGGAGCAGGTGAGCGCGAGCAGGGCGGTGGCGAGAAGGAGCGAACGGACGATCATGATCTGCTCCCTCAGCGGAACATGTTGGAGGTGGATTGCAGCATCTGGTCGGCGGCGCTGATCACCTTGGCGTTCATCTCGTAGGCGCGCTGCGCCGCGATCAGGTCGGAAATCTCGGTGACGACCTCGACATTGGCTTGTTCGAGATTGGCCTGCTGCATGTCGCCATAGCCGTCGGTGTTGGCGATGCCGTCCTGCGGCGCGCCCGAGGCCGGCGTATCCGTGAACAGATTGTCGCCGATCGGGTTGAGGCCGGCCTTGTTGACGAAGCGGGTCAGCCCGATCTGCCCGACCGTGCTCGGCGTCGTCGATCCCGGCAAGGTCACCGACACCTGGCCCTGCGCGTTGATGGCGATGCCGGAGGAGTTCTGCGGGATCGTGATGGTCGGCTGCACCGGATTGCCTTGCAAGGTCACGATGCGGCCTTGCGCGTCCATCTGGAACGAGCCGTCACGGGTATAGGTGAAGCTGCCGTCGGGCATCTGGATCTTGAAAAAACCTTCACCGCGCACCGCGATATCGAGATCGTTGCCGGTCGGCGACAGCGTGCCCTGGCTCATCAGCCGCGGGGTGCCGACGGTTTTGACGCCGCCGCCGATATCGACGCCGACGGGCAGGATGGTGCCCTGGTCGGAAGCCTGCGCGCCGACCCGGCGCACATGGTCGTAGATCAGGTCCTGGAACGCGGCGCGCTGCTTCTTGTAGCCGGTGGTGCGCATGTTGGCGATGTTGTTGGAGATCACCTGAACGTTGAGTTCCTGTGCCGCCATTCCGGTCGAAGCGGTATAGAGCGCGCGCATGGGTCGGTTTCCTTATGCCGGAACGTCGGCGAGCTTCTCGATCGCGGTGCGGTGCAGATCGCTCTGCTGCTGCAGCAAGGCCGAGATCTGGGTGTAGGTGCGGCTCACCTCGATCATGCGGCTCATTTCGCTGACGGAATTGACGTTGGATTTCTCGATATAGCCCTGGCGCACCCTTGAGGTGGTGTCGGCCTGTGGCGCGCCGCCTTCGCCGGCCGAATAAAGGTTGGAGCCTTCCTTCAGGAGCTGCTGCGCCTGGGCAAACGACACCAGCCGCAGCTTGCCGCGCACCGAATCGACCCGGCCGGTGCCTTCGACCACGGTGACGTTGCCGTCGGCGGCGATGGAGATGTCATGGTCGGTCGGCTGGAACACGATCGGGCCCGAGGTGCCGAGCACCTGATTGCCCGCCGCGTTGACCAGCTGGCCTTGATTATTGATCTGCAGGCCGCCGTCGCGGGTGTAGCGTTCGCCGGCCGGCGTCTGCACCACCAGGAAGCCGCCGCCGTCGATCGCGACATCGAGCGGATTCTTGGTCTGCTCGCTGGGGCCGCCGGAGAAATCATGGAAGGTGGCGCGGTCCTGGACGTAGCTCAGGCGGCGGTCGCGTCCGACGAAGTTGTCTTCGCGCGCGACCGGCATCAGATATTCCTCAAACACCGAACGATCGGCCTTGAAGCCTGTGGTGTTGACGTTCGCGATGTTGTTGGCGACGACATCCATCTGCCGTTCCAGCGTCACTTGCCGCGAAAGTCCGATGAGAAGCGTATTCTCCATCGGTGGTGCTCCCCTTTTTAGAAGACCCGCGAACCTCAAGCCCTCCCAGGCCGGCTCTCGGATCGTGCGAGCCGCTGGGCTCTCCCAAGCCGCGGCTCACCGACATCTCAGCGAAAGCCGTGCCAGTTGAGAAAATATAGAAATTATAATGGGTTATACGTTTTACCTGAAGGCGGCCGGGCGGCAATAAGGTCTTGTTGACCATGTTTGCCCGGCAACTTTTTCCTACTCGCCGCGCAAAAGAAAGATTCCATTAACCATTGTTCCCTTAGCGTCCGCATCTAGAGAGCGCGTGTGCGCCGGCGGCATTTGTATCGCGTCATTGGCTAGCCCCAGGGCATCGAGTTCATTCCCAAACCGATCGGGCGGGCAATGGCGGACGACGAACAGGCAGAAGGCGCCGAGATAGCGGCGGCTCCCAAGAGCAAGCTCAAGGTCATGATCGCGGCGGTGGGCGGCTTCGTGATCGTCTGTGCCGCCGCGACCTGGTTTCTGTTCTTCAAGGGCCATGGCGAAGAGGTGCACGCGGAAGCGCCGGCGCCGAAACCGCCTGTCTACATCGACGTGCCGGAAATGCTGGTCAATCTGGCCGGCCAGCCCGGCGAGCGCGTGCTATATCTCAAGGCCAAGATCGTGCTCGAGGTAAAGGAAGACAAGCAGGTCGAGGCGATCAAGCCGACGATGCCGCGCGTCACCGATATCTTCCAGACCTACATGCGCGAGTTGCGGCCGGCCGATCTCAACGGCTCCGCCGGCCTGTTTCGTCTGCGCGAAGAACTGACCCGGCGCGTCAACGTCACGATCGCGCCGCAACAGGTCAACGCGGTGCTGTTCAAGGAAATCGTCGTTCAGTGACGAGACGGATCTAGATCATGGCCGGCAACAATCTCGACGACCAGGACGCCATCGCAGCCCAATGGGAAGCGTCGCTGGATTCCGAGGATCCGGCGGAAGCCGCGGCCGCGGCCGCGGCCAATGAGCTCTCCGGCACTATGGCGCTGCAATGGGCCGCCATGGTCGAGGACGGCAGCCGCGATTTCGGCGGCGGCAAGAACGGCGGCGAGCGGGTGCTGTCGCAGGAGGAAATCGATAACCTGCTCGGCTTCAATGTCGGCGAAGTCAATCTCGACGACAATTCCGGCATTCGCGCCATCATCGATTCGGCGATGGTGTCCTACGAGCGTCTGCCGATGCTCGAAATCGTGTTCGACCGGCTGGTGCGGCTGATGACCACGTCCTTGCGCAACTTCACCTCCGACAACGTCGAAGTCTCGCTCGATCGCATCACCTCGGTGCGGTTCGGCGACTACATGAATTCGATCCCGCTGCCGGCGGTGCTCTGCGTGTTCAAGGCCGAGGAGTGGGAGAACTTTGGTCTCGCTACGGTCGATTCCAGCCTGATCTATTCGATGATCGACGTGCTCCTGGGCGGCCGCCGCGGCGCGAGCGCGCTGCGGATCGAGGGCCGGCCCTACACCACAATCGAAACCAACCTCGTCAAGCGGCTGGTCGAAGTCGTGATGGCCGATGCCGAGCAGGCGTTCCGGCCGCTGTCCCCGGTGACCTTCTCGATCGACCGGCTGGAAACCAATCCGCGCTTCGCCGCCATCAGCCGGCCCGCCAACGCCGCCATCCTGGTGCGGCTGCGCATCGACATGGAAGATCGCGGCGGCAATATCGAATTGCTGCTGCCCTATGCCACCATCGAGCCGATCCGCCCGGTGTTGTTGCAGATGTTCATGGGCGAGAAATTCGGCCGCGATCCGATCTGGGAAGGCCATTTCGCCACCGAAGTTTCCCAAGCGCAGATTTCGGTCGATGCGGTATTGTACGAGGCCGATATTCCGCTCAAGCAGCTGATGAAACTGAAAGTCGGCGACACCCTGCCGCTCGAGATGCGCTCCGATGCTCTGGTCGCGGTGCGCTGCGGCAACGTGGTCTTGACCGAAGGGCGCATGGGCCGGGTCGGCGATCGCGTCGCCATTCGCGTCACCAAGCAATTGCGCAAGCCCAATACCACCTTCGCGATGTTCGAGAAGGCTGACGAGCAGACCAAGTTGATGGAGGCCCAATGAGTCATGCATTCGGAATTGTGATCGAGAGCCTGGTGGCGGCATTGCTGATGCTGACGATCGGCTATTGCATGCTGCTCAACAGCCGGCTGAAGCGCCTCAAGGCGGACGAGCATTCGCTGAAGGCCACGATCGCCGAATTGATCACGGCGACCGAAATCGCCGAGCGCGCCATCGGCGGCCTCAAGCACACCGTCCGCGACGTCAACGAGAATCTCGGCAACCAGCTCACGGCGGCGGCGCAGATGTCGCAGCAGCTGAAGAAACAGCTCGCCGAAGGCGACGGTATCGTCCGTCGGCTGTCGCGGATCGCGATCGCGGCCAGGCCCGGCGGCGAGGCCGAACCCGAGTCCGAGCCGGTGCCGGCCAGGGCGCCGGCGGCCAGGGCCATCGCCGCGGCGGCGCAGGCATTTTCCGAACGCAAAAGGGCCAACGGTCTCGCCGCATGAAATCCTTCCGCGATATCAGGGTGCTTCCGGTGGTGCTGGTGGCGATCTTCGGCCTTGCCGTGCTGAAGATCGCCGGACTCGTGATCGATGGCGGCTACGTTTTCGACTATCAGCCGCAGTCGAACAAGAAGTCCTGGGCACAGGAAGCCCTGAATTTTCCGACCGGAGGCAAATTCGACCCCGCCGATATCACGGGCTCTACCGCCCACGAGAAGCCCAAGGAGGAAGCCGCCAAGCCCGCCGCGGCTGCGCCGGAGGTGGCGAAGCCGGACGGCGTCGTGGTTTTTCCCGAACAGACCCAGCCGGTGTCGGCGTCCGAGCGCGCGATCCTGGAGCGGTTGCAGGCGCGGCGGCAGGAGCTCGACGCCCGCGCGCGTGAAGTCGACATTCGCGAGAGCCTGCTCAAGGCCGCCGAAAAGCGCATTGAATCGCGGGTCGAGGAACTGAAGGCGGTGGAGTCCAGGATCACGACCGCGACGGGGCAGAAGGCCGAAACCGATGCCGCGCGCTTCAAGGGCATCATCACCATGTATGAGGGCATGAAGCCAAAGGACGCCGCCAAGGTGTTCGACCGGCTCGAGATGTCCGTGCTGCTGGAAATCGCCACCCAGATCGCGCCGCGGAAGATGTCCGATATCCTCGGCCTGATGCAGGCCGAAGCCGCCGAGCGGCTGACGGTCGAAATGGCCCGCCGCGCCGGTTCCGACAGGTCGGCCTCGGCGACCGAACTCCCCAAAATCGAAGGCAAGGCGATGCCGCCGAAGCCCAATTAGCTGCGTGCGGCGTGAAAAAGTTCCGGACACCGCAGCCAGCTGGAAATTCCCCGGTTCACTACACAAAAAAGCGATGGCGTTCCCACTGACCAATTGTGTAAGTGATTTTTCCTCGTTTTCGGGTCCCCGCTGAAAGCGCTTCGCAAGGCACCATGGCGATGCCTGATCAGTTTCCGGTTTTTGAAGAGGTCTTGAAGAAGCGCCGCCGGACATGGCGGTGGCACGTGTGCACGACCGAAGGGAATGTCGTCATGGAGGGTTCGGAAAGCAGCCGACCCGCTGCCAAATACAAAGCCGACAGGGCACTTTTCCTGCTGCTGCTGTCCGCACCGTATCGATCGACCCGGCTCAGGCACGCCTCCGGAGCCCTGAATAAGCTATTTGAAACTTAAAACATTTGGATGTAGACCGGTTCCCGTGTTGAAACCGGGACCGAGGGTCAAATTGCACTGCCCGGGTTTTCCCGTGGTTACCGGAAGAACAGACGCGAGCGTTGCAGTGCAGCATTTTGCCTTCGCTCGCTCGCATTTGCGACAGTCTAATCGTCACTTGCTAATCGTCACTTGCGATTTGATTGTCGAGCATCACTTGAGAGACCGCCTCAATCGCGACTTTCCTGTCTCTCCCAATATCCAAGTAGAGTTTGAATTGGCGGGTCGTTTGCCTCCGTATCTATTTGTAAAAGCGAGTACTTGAATGTCATCTTCCTCCAACAAGATTGCGTTGTTCATCGATGGCGCCAATCTCTACGCGACAGCCAAGGCGCTCGGTTTCGACATTGATTACAAGCGCCTGCTCCAGGAATTCCAAAGTCGCGGAACTCTGTTGCGCGCGTTCTACTACACAGCAATCATCGAAGATCAGGAATTCTCGTCGATCCGTCCCTTGATCGACTGGCTGGACTACAACGGCTACACCGTCGTCACCAAGGCGATCAAGGAATTCATCGACGTCAGCGGCCGGCGCAAGGTGAAGGGTAACATGGACATCGAGCTTGCGGTCGACGCCATGGAACTCGCCGAACACATCGACCAGATGGTGCTGTTCTCCGGCGACGGCAACTTTCGCTCGCTGGTGCAAGCGATGCAGGGCCGCGGCGTCCATGTAACCGTGGTCTCGACCATTTCCTGCCAGCCACCGATGGTTGCCGACGAGCTGCGGCGCCAGGCCGATGTCTTCACCGATCTCGTGGAATTAAAGTCTAAGCTCGGCCGCGATCCGTCCGAGCGCCCGGCTCCACGCGAGCCGCGTCATCACGCGCCGCAATTCCTGCAGCGTGCGACGACGACGGCGCCGAGGGGCGATGACGACGACTTCGACGATTGATAGAGCTGGTCTATCACCCGTTGTGAGGCGGGGCAGTATCCAATGAGTGATGGAGCGGCCTCCCAGACGGGCTCCTCGTGGACTTCGTAGGCTGTTGAAAGCCGCTGCCCAATGTCCGTTTCTGGTCGCTCTACGGACTTATGTCGGACATCTCGTCATGTCCGAAAAGTGCCCAAAAGCTGACGTCGCGACCTTCATGTGTGGAGGTACGTTGCAATGCGCGCGCTCCTCGTATTGATTCCCCGCTGCGAAGGGCTTCGCGGTTCAACCCGTCCGCCGGTCGCATCAGATTTTGAGGAGAGGTCGCATGAATCGCATTCTCATCACCGGCGCGGCCGGGAAAATCGGAAACACCTTGCGCGAAGGCTTGCGCGGACGCTACGCGGTGCTGCGCCTTTCCGATATCGCGCCGCTCGATCCGGCATGCGCCGGGGGGCTGACGGCAAATGTTCGCGCGACTGTCCGGACTGCGCTCGAAACGCATCTGAGGCACGAGCCCAAGAAAACGAGCCGCAGCCGCGTCAAGCGATTGCGAGGATTGCTACGTCCACAGTATCGGCTGCGGGTGGACGAAGTCCGGGTTTTCTACGATGTGTCCGGCATGACCGTCGAGGTTCTGGCAATAGTGCCCAAATCGGAGGCCGAGTCATGGCTCGCACAATTCGGAAATCGGGAATGAAGGAAGTTCCTTTATCCGAGATCAAGGATGATCTGTCTCGCTTTCTTCGAGAAGCTGAGACGCAAGAGATCATTATCACGCGCCATGGTAAGCCCGCAGGCGTGTTAATCGGCTTCGAGTCGGAAGAGGACTGGTTCGAGTACCGCCTCGAACATGACCCGCGCTTCCTGCGTCGGATCGAACAGGCGCGAAACAGCCTGCGTGCGGGACGTGGGACCAGGCTCGAAGACATCGAAAGCGAATAGTGCCACCTGCACGCGCCGTCCGAGTGTGCATGCAATGATGAGCAAGTTATCGGATAGGATAGCGTGGACTCGCGCACGATATCATAGCGCCACTGCGAAGCAGTAGCGCCCATCTTCATCGACCGCGGCGCGCCACTTTACGATTTTGCACGACACTGTTCGATTTCGCCGCCCTAATCCTTCTACAGCCGCCGAATGCCGCATCCATCCGCTACACCGCGGTTAACTCCTCGAATTCGACCGCTCCCAACCCTGTGGCCATAACAAAGCTCCTCGATGAAGCTGTGGAGGTCATGCTTCGCCCGCCATCGGACGATCAGGATGACAGCTCGCGCCATCATACGGCTTGCAGGCTCCACAGCTAGAGCGCGTCCGTTGCTAGCTTTTCTTCGGCCGAGACGCCGTCCGCATTGAACGCCAACAGATCGCCGGGCTGGCAGCCGAGTTGCCGGCAGATCGCGTCGAGGGTGGAAAACCGGATCGCCTTCGCCTTGCCGGTCTTGAGGATCGACAGATTGGCGAGGGTGATGCCGACGCGATCGGCGAGTTCCGTCAATGTCATGCGGCGTGCGTAGAGCAACTCATCGAGGTTCACAACGATCGCCATGCTAGATCGTCCCTGCAAGTTCGGCGCGCATATCACTGCCGCGCCTGAAAATCTGCGCAAGCACGAAGATCAGGAGCACGGCAAACAGCCCGGTCACCGAGATATGGACTATATCGTGGACCTTCGCGCGCACGGCGTCGGGTGCGAGCAGGTAGACCGTCGGCTTGATCAGCGCGTCGATCACCTCGACGCCGAGCAGGAGCCAGGCGACGCGGACGAGCTCCACGGCATTGGCCTCGATGAATGGATCGCCGATACTGGCGCTGGCGACCACGCGCCGCAAAGCGCGCAGGATGAACTGGACGAGCGCGAGGGCCGCGATGGCGCCCACGAACGCCGCCAGCGCCATGCGACCGATCTCATTCGCTGTCATCGTGACGCCGGTCCAGTGCGCGATCCTGTCGAGCGGCACGCGTGAGGTAGCGAGCACAAAGATCATGACCGCCACACCCAGAACATACATGCCGATCAGCAGCGTGGTCACGATGATGCCGGCGCGCAGCACCCACTGCGTGACCGCAAAGAGCTTTCTGTCATTGGGCATTTCCGCCTCCTTTGCGACATGAATATATTGATAATCGATATTCTAATTATCGAAGATCGTCAATCTATTTATCGATCTTCGATAAATACAAAAGCCCGACGGCCATTGAGGAATGCCGCCCTAGGCGCGGGACGGGCGCGACTACCGGCTGACCTGATGTGTGGCTTTTTTGACTGCTAACTGCCGCAGCCATACGGGGCTGGGTTTCAGTGCGACAAATCGGCGGGAAACCTTGGGAAGATACGGGACGAAAATTTGACGCATGCGCCGCCAAGCCACTATGCGGCTGATTTGTGCTGCGCCTCTCCTCGGTACGACCATTCCGTCGCAGGGATATTTGGGACCGCACATAGTGCCCGCTGCTGTGAACATCGCGTCGATCGCGGAAGTATTCGGAACGGCCGCCATCGAAGGGGCACGGGACCCTCGAGCGATATTGGGAGACCCACGAGGCGCGTAGTGCAAGATCGCGGTGCGTCTTAGGGTTGCGGATTGGAGCGCGAGGCGGGCGGCCGCATCGTGGCGCCACGGCGAAACAGTAGTGCCCATCTTCATCGGCCACGGCGCGCCACTTACGCCAGAGCCACGCTGCCATATCCACAGGCCGCCAAGAGCCGCGATGCCGTACTACGCCGGACGCGACGCCATGCGGAAGGCGCTGCCCGACGTGCGTTTGGCCGACGGCGACACAGGCAAGCCCAACGAGCGTCAGAACGGCACCCTGCGCAGCTCTGCGGAGGACAATTGCGTGGGAGGGGTGGCCGGAGGCGGCCACATCGTGCCTTGGCGTAGTTGGCGCGCCACGGCCGATGAAGATGGGCAGTATTGCTTCGCCTCGGCGCTAGACGCAGCGGCCGATTGGGCGCGACAATCTGCTATTCTGCGACGGCCCGCAATCCTGGGCTACGCCTCATGGTCGGCTGTCTTCCCATTTCACAGGGGCTGACAACTCCGGATCAGTTGCTGGCGCTCGCGGACGAATGAGCTGCGCGAGACTGACCTCATCACCCTGCCGCAGCGGCTTACGCCCTGTTGACACTGGTGACCCTCATGGGATTCTCTTTCTCTCAAGACGATCCTAATCGGACCATTAAATTGCATGTCGACCTTGGAAGCCGCATTGCGAGGAGGTGCAGTCGTTATTCTCCTTCTCCGCGTGGTGGTCGTCGCGCGCGACGCGCGACACGATCCGGTGAGCCGCTATTCCGCACTGCTGGCGGCGAGCATCGCGGCCTATATCGTCGACTCGGCCCCGGGCTTCGGTGCGCTGCATCTGCTCCTGCGCATTCCGGTCCATGTCGTCAGCGCCGGCATCCCGGCCGCATTCTGGATCGCGATGGGCGCGATCTTCGTCGATGAGTTTCGTCCGCGCTGGTACCACGCGCTCGGCTGGCTGGCGCTGGTCACGCTCGCTCTGATGGACATGTCCAGACATCCTATATCCGTCGACGTGGCGCGCACCTGTCTGTCCGTATCCTTCCTGCTGCTCGGCATCTGGCATGTGCTGTCGGGTCGCGCGACCGACCTGGTGGAAGGGCGGCGCCGGCTTCGCGTCTGGTATGCCGTCGTGACCGTACTCTATGCGCTGCTCATCATCGCGTCGGAGTGGCTTTGGCCCGGTGGCCTCTCGGTGACGCCGCTCAGCCTCGCAAACGCGGCCGGCCTGACGGCGCTGATCTTCCTGTTCGCGGTGCTCGGCACACTTGCTTCGACCGGAGCGCTGCTGGCGCCCGCCCCGGTGCAAGCAAGGCTGTCGCCAGCGCTTCCACACGATCCGTGGCCAGCAACGCCCGCAACCGGGCCCGATGCGGCGCAACTCATGCTGCTTCGGCGCCTGCTCGACCACGACAAGGTCTTTCGCGAATCGGACCTGAGCATCGCGTCGCTGTCACAAAAACTCGACATTCCGGAACACCGGCTGCGCCATTTGATCAACCGGCAGCTCGGCCATCGCAATTTCAGCGCCTTCGTTAACGGCTATCGCCTGGCCGAAGCCGAAGCCGCCTTGAGCGATCCCGCGCAAGCCGCCGTACCGATCCTGACGATCGCGCTCGACGCCGGCTTCGGCTCGATCGGCCCCTTCAATCGCGCCTTTAAGGCGCACACCGGCCTGACGCCGACCGAGTACCGGCGGGCCCGTCTTGGTGGCGTAGCAGGGGCCGAAACCTAGCCGATTCCGAATCTGACGGGCCGTTTGCACGAATCGGCCAGCCCTCCTTCAGGAATCGGCGCGCCACTGCGTTTTCCTCGTGCAACCTTTGCCCCGACAGGCTCGGTGCCTGCGATGCGGAGGTTGCCATGAAGCTGCTGATCCAAATGTTGCAATTCGCCCTTCCCGCCGTGATCGTGATCGCGACGCTGGAGGGCCTCGTCTTGGCCTTGGTGATGCGGCGTGACTACAACTGGCGCGCCTATCTGGCCTCGCTCGCCGACGCGCTCGGCCGGCAATATTTCGTTTACACGTTCCTGCCGCTCAGCCTTGCGCAGCCTCTGGTCGATCTGGCCTGGAACCATCGGCTGTTCACCGTGCCGCTGAACGGCGTCCTGGCTGTGATCGTGCTCGCGCTCGCACAGGATTTCAGCTATTATTGGTTCCATCGCTGCAGCCACCGCGTTCGCTGGTTCTGGGCGACGCATGCGATCCACCATTCCTCGAACGAGTTCAACCTCGCCGCTTCCTACCGCTTCGGCTGGACCGGGCGGCTGACCGGCGCGGCCGTCTTCTACGTGCCGATGATCTGGCTCGGCTTCGCGCCGGGCCCGGTGTTCATCGCCGCAGGCCTCAACCTGCTCTACCAGTTCTGGCTGCACGCGGAGTGGATTCCAAAACTCGGCTGGCTGGAATACGTGCTCAACACGCCCTCGCATCATCGTGTGCACCACGCCTCCAATGCGGAATACCTCGACCGCAACTACGGTGGCATCTTCATCGTGTTCGACCGGATGTTCGGCACGTTTGCCGCAGAACGCGACGACCTCCCGTGTCGCTACGGCCTTGTGACGCCGCTGCGCTCCAATAATCCGATCGTTATCGCGTTTCACGAATGGGCGGCACTGACCCGTGATCTGTGGCGATCGCGCTCCTGGCGTCAACGGTTCGCCTGCCTGGTCGGCCCGCCTGACGGTGGTCCCGCGGCGCCGTCCGGCGCGACACCAACGGCGCACGCTCCAAGTCAAGACGTCGGTACCGCGGTTGCATGAAGGGCTGGTATCGGAATGTAGCGCGCTGGCCCAGCGCGTTGGCGTGGACGCGAGGTTCGCACCGTGCGGGCGAGAAGCGTTCTCGGGCGTACGCGTGTCGGCGCATGGAACGGAAGAACGGCAGGTTATAGTGCGATCAATTTACCGAAGTGGCGCGCCTGTTCGCCGACAAGCACGGCCTGTCGGTCGCCTGCCTCCGCATCGGCGCCTTTCGCGACAAGCCGGCGGATCGGCGTCTGCTTCATGTCTGGCTCAGCCCGCGCGACGCCGTGCAACTGGTCGGATGTTGCATCGATGCGCCCGACTATCATTTCATCGTCGTCTACGGCGTCTCCAGCAACGCGCGCAACCGCTACCGCAATGCCGGCATCGAGTTCCTCGGCTATCGGCCGCAGGACAAATCGGAGGATTATGCGGCCGACGTCCTGCGCACCCCGGACACCGAGGATGCGATCTCTCGGGAATTCCACGGCGGCCCCTATACGCAAATGGGGTGCGACGGCGACCTTGCGCGGATCGAGTAGCGGGTCACCCGGTCGCCGTGGCGGGGAAGACTGTGGCATTCCACCGGCATTTCCAGCAGTCGCCGCAATGGGAAGATCGTTATCAGCAATCCAGGACGATTAAAGCAAATTTGGACAAGTACTTTGCCCTAAATAGTCGGATCGCCGTTCAGGCCCTTTGAAATGGTTCAGGTTGAACCCCATCTGATCGATGCGTTTGGTTAAAGAAGCGCGCTACTCTGACAATGCTTCGGAGCAATTATTATGAAAAAGCTTTCGCTTTGCGCAGCGGCAACAAGCTGTTTTGTTGCCTTAGCGTGTAGCGCACAGGCGCGATCGGCCTACGATGGTTCTTGGAACCTCGTTTTCGTGACGCAACGAGGCGCATGCGATCCTACCTACAACTTCACTGTCAATGTTTCTAACGGAGTTGTGACGCATCCTAACCTTTTGAAGTTCAGAGGATACGTCGCGAAATCCGGCGCGGTTCGCGCTTCGGTGACCATTCAGGATAAGCACGCCTCCGGCTCAGGCAGACTCTCCAGCGCCTCTGGCCGCGGGACATGGAGCGGCTACGCAGGAAATGCGCGATGCGCGGGCTACTGGACCGCGCAACGAAATTGACATTTCCACAACGCGAAAAACGGGAGTACCCGGCAATGCTGGCCGATGTCCGAGGCGGGTCAAATTGAGAAACACTTAGCAAGAGCAGATATCTTCCGCTCTTCCCCCAAGAACGGACGTTGGTTTAGCAAACCCCAAAACATTTGCGCGGATCCATTGTCATGGAATGTCGGTCATTCCAATGTCTGCTTTTGCCAGCTTAGCCGACGTTCAATCGAAATCTCGAGACAGCCGAAAGGTGGCAGGAACATACATCCTTACCAGCTGTTTGGACTCGATTTAACTGGGTTTGAGCGCAGCCATAGTCGGGCGGTCAGAAATCGCTCCCTGATTTGTGTAGCGGGCAACGCTCCCGGCACGACCAGGAGCAGTGGTTTGTGAGATCGGTAGCCATTTCAACTTTGTAGCCTTGCGGCGTCGTAGGAATGCGCGCTTGAACCGGGTTAGATCGTTCTCACCTTCGACGATTTTGCGGTTCTTGGGCGTTTCGCCACGCTGTGATCGCGCCGCACAGCTAGCCGGTTGCGCTTCTTCATATCCAATCCCGCGTGTTGGGCTTTCGTCCCGCGGTGGTGAGCGGCATATTCCTTGCCGTCGATCGGTGCCACATGCGGCGGATCTCTATCGAGATACGGCCGCCCAATTCCAAACTCCTTGCCGTGTTCATCGATCCATTTCCAGAGCGTTTCAGTGGAGACCCATCGCTGCGCCCGGGTCCCGCCTTTGACGCTCACCACATCGGCCGCAAGCCCGCGGCCATAGCCGCCGCGGAAGCTCCCGCCATGGTAGGATCTATCAGTCGCTGCCTTCAGGCCGCTTGCGATCGATTGACGGTAG
>WNGJ01002616.1_pt1 | contig 19634 bp, 20 predicted proteins | sample 5400611 | NCBI WGS metagenome assembly WNGJ01 (sample SAMN13153375, study PRJNA577476) | soil metagenome | isolation source: 40 cm soil or saprolite under Garry oak tree replicate 1 | place: USA:California | collected 2016-06-15
CGCCGTTCCATCTTTCCTTCTGCGGATTTTTGGGCGGGAGGAAGAGAATCTCGCTCAGTCCTTCCTGGCTGCCCTTTGCGGTGTCCTCTCTGCCTTTAGGGAGGATCAGCAGGGCGGCGCCCTCCTCGTTGTGCCCGGTTAGGTAGTAGAAATTCTCTTCCTGTTCAAACATGTAGGTTTGCGCGGACTCTTCGCGGCCGGTGAAGCCAAAGAGAACTATCGGTGCATCCACCTGGGCTGCAAGCTTAGCGCGGCGCTCGGCATAGACGCTGTTCGGCTCGCGGTCGCGGCGTTCCTGGGCACACGCAGGGGGAATGACGCAGGCAATGCTAAGACCTATCGCGGCCGCAATCGCGGCCTTGGAGGGATTGAGAGACAAGCCAGACCACCAGCGCGCATCGCGCATCATTTCACCTCGTTAACCTACTGTTGGCGACGGCCGTTCGTGAATCCGAGATTCTATAGGAATCTGCTGCGATCCAGCCAACGGATTCAGGGCCACTCTTCCTGGAAAACTTCGTTCGGGTCGTAGCGGTGCAGGCCGCGAATGACTTTTGATTCAGGCTTGGTGCGCAGCAGATAGAGGTAAGGGCGAGGCGGCTGGCCCAATTCCGCTGCCGCGATTTCATAGAGCCTTTCTTCATACATAACGGTCATCCACTTGTCCCAGTTGCCCTTGGGTCGGCAGGAAGAAATACGCAGTTCGTAACGCGCACCGTCGCCGCGCTCGATGGTGTCGGGGACCTTCGAGCCGAGGCGGCGGCGCTCCGCGCGGCGCTCGAGCCAGCCATGAATCCAGGTGGCCGGATAGAGCGCGAGCGAGCCGACGGCCTGTCCGGAAAGCGACGACAGCCAGCGGATTGTGCCGTCGAAGAAGAAGAACGCCAGGGGCCACGACTTCGGATAGAAGAGATACTCGACGAAAGCTAGCGGACCGATAACAGCCAGGTGCGTAAAGGCAGTGACAAGGCCAACGATGTACAGCATGCCGAAGGCCACCATTTCAAGGAAACCCGAGACGCCTGCGGCGCGGACAAGCGAACCGCTCGCGGAATGGCGCCAGGCGCTGCGATAACGCGGCGGGAGGAAAGACAGCATAAGGTCGATGAGAAAGGACACGTTCAGCCATGCCTCTGAGGTCAAGGAAATGGTGCAGTCTGGCCAAGGATCACGCGCGGATGCGCTGGAATGCGCCGTAAAGACTCAGTCCCAGGCCGGCGAGGAACAGCACCGGAAGGAGATAGACCGTAACCAGAGGGTTGACCAGAAACGGAAGGTTATAGCCGCTGTATCCGCTCGCAAAATAATACGCAACCGCGGCCAAGAGCATAAAGAGCAAGCCCCTGCGGATAGCGCGGCGGCCATCGGGGCTGGAACGGTAAGCGACAGGGACCGGTGGAACCGCTTCGCGGCACGAGGGGCACTGAGACAGATTCATGGCAATGAGCACGCCGCAGAAAGGACAGTGACGCTTGTTTGCCGGAAGAGTCTGATACCCCGGCTAGTAGCGTTCCGGCCGGCCCGACGGATGTGTCGTCGGCTTGCCGCGAACTTCAGCAGCAGCTCCCGCACGGTTGGACAGCCACGGGTAGCCGGGGAAAACTCGTTATTACAACACTAGGTTCGGGCGGGCACGGCTGTCAATGATTCCAGCGAAGCGTGGAGTGTATAAATAACTGCCCGGGGGAGCGCGGAGGGCGGTACGTGGACCTGGAACAATGAGGGCAAGATGGAAGGGAAGGCCACGCGCGGGCGGTTCACGTTGAGGCAGGTCTCGCCGGATTCTGCAACGTTCCAATTTGAAATGGGCGCGGCCGATGAGCCGTTGAAGCTGGTGATGGAAGGGAAGCAGACGCGACAGAAGTGATCCGCAGCCCGTAATTCAAAAGGAATCCCCGCCCTCTGAAGGGGACGGCTACAACATTTTGCTACGGCGGCGTAAGCATTAGACTTACTTTCTGCGGAAATCTGTAAGGCTCTAGGAGGGGCAGATTTTTCTGGGACAAATTCAAGCCCCATTCAGGCTTGCTTTTTAGGCCTTCGTAGTCGCGACTGACAAATAGATCAGTCGGCTGCGCCCAGACGGTGCTCGGAATCAAGAACAAAGCCGCGGGATTATCGTCCATGAGGAGCACAACCGAAGCGTACAAGTTATTCCTCGGGGCAAAGGTCTCTTTTCGGAAGAATATGTAATTCAGATTTCGGCTAGACTTCACTTGGACGTCATAGATGTTCCCGGCGTTGTTTCGCACCAGGAGGTCGATTCCTCTTTCATCGACCTCCGTCGAGTAGACTTCAAGGCCCCACCGAAGAAACTCGGCCATTACCAGAAATTCCGCGTACCTTGCCAACTGGAGGCTGCTTGGACGGCTCCAATCGTAAGTATCCAGCATCAGAAGCCGGGAGCGCCGGAGGCGGCGGGGCGCATTTCGGGAGTGCGGACGCCGAAGCGGAGATGCGCGAAGTAGGTCTGGCCGAGGGACATGAATCCCGTGTAGAGGTAGCCCCAGACAAAGAGCAAGAGGAAGGGGACCGTGGCGTAATTCTCGTAGCGCACGGCGTAGGCGACGGTGAACAGGAAATAGAAGCCAAGGGCGACTTCGGCGAACGGAATCCACCCCGCTTTGTTCCCATAGGATTTTTTGACGAAGGTATCGTTCCGGCCCTCAATCCTGTACTTCGGCGTGCGAGCGAATTCGCTGTGGACTCCGAAAATCGCTTCGAGAACGGCTTTGGCATTGCGCACGGAGATGCCGATGCCCGTGGCCATCACAAAAGGCAGATACAGAAAGGTGCGCCACCAATTTCGGGGGCGCAGGACGCGCTGGGCGACGAGATAGAAACTCGAAATCGAGCAAGTGGAGGCGAGGAAGAGCGGGAGATCGATGACCAGCATCTGAAGCCAACCCTGGTAGAAGCGCACGATCATGGCCGGTAGGAGCATGGTCGAAAGTAGAATCATCAGCGGATAGCTGATGTTGGCGGTGAGATGGAAGAACGCTTCGGCCTTGACGTGCCAGGGCGCGTCCGAGCGGAGCACGCGCGGAAGGATTTTCTTCGCCGTTTGCATGAGCCCCTTGGCCCAGCGAGCCTGCTGCGCCTTAAATCCATTGATGTCTATGGGAAGCTCGGAGGCGCATTCGATTTGCGGGAGATAGAGAAACTTCCAGCCGCGAAGCTGTGCGCGATAGGAAAGGTCGGTGTCTTCGGTGAGGGTGTCGTGCTGCCAGCCGCCGGCGTCGGTGATGGCCGCGCGGCGCCAGACACCGGCCGTGCCGTTGAAATTGAAGAAGGCGCCTCGGCGGGCGCGCGCGCCGTGCTCGATGATGAAGTGCCCGTCGAGGAGAATGGTTTCAACTTCGGTGAGCAGCGAGTAGTCGCTGTTGATATAGGTCCAACGCGTCTGGACCATCGCGGTCTTTGAATCGTGAAGATAGGGAATCGTGCGGCGGAGAAAATCAGGTTCGGGGAGAAAATCGGCGTCGAAAATGGCGATGAATTCGCCTTGCGCAGTCTTGAGACCGTTTTCGAGGGCGCCGGCCTTGAAGCCTTCGCGGTTTGCGCGATGGACGTAAACGATGGGGAGCCGCGCGGCGGCGTAACGCTCCACGCAGTTGCGGGCGACTTCCTGCGTTTCGTCGGCGGAATCGTCGAGCACCTGGATGTCGAGCAACTCGCGCGGATAATCGAAGCGCGAGACCGCTTCGACGAGACGCTCGATGACGTAGCGCTCGTTGAAGATGGGGAGCTGGATCGTGACGCGCGGCCAATCGGCGACGGGCGGAGGCGGGCCGGGAACATTCTTGGCGTACTTGAAGAAATTGTAGACGAGCCAGTAGCGGTGCAGGCCGTACATGGCAAGGATAATGAGGACCAAGAAGTAGGGGATCATGATCGCCAGATCGAAGGCATTGACGTGATAAAGGCCCGCGAAGGTGCGGTCGGTGATCCTGTGCCAGTAATTCGTAAGGGCATTCTGCGTCGCTGCAAGATACGCCAATTGGAGAACGAGGCTCACCAAATGAACTGCTCCCTATGCCGGCTCAACTTATTTTGCGAGCTGCACAGCGAGGCGCAGCCGCCGAGACGTGAGGCGCGGATGAAAATTTGCCGCAGGAGCACCGATGTTTGCCGGCACCGCCTGGACGATGATGATTATAAGGCAGCAACGCCCGATGTCAACGAGGCGCGGTGCCCCCCAAAAAGACCTTCGGTTCCGGCGTCTTCTCAGGGCAGGAGCACGATTTTTCCGAAGGCGCCGGGGGCCATAACGTCTTTGTGCGCCTGAGGCGCCGCCGCGAGCGGCAGCTCCTTGCCGACCACGGGCCGAAGCGCGCCATTCTCCAGGCCGGCGATCAGGCCGGCGTGCGTTTCTCCCTCTTCCGCTTCGGAGATGCCCCACAAAGTAAAGGCCAGGATGGATCCTCTGCGAGACATGAGGTCGCGCGGAGTGATGTTCACATCGCCGCGGCTGCCGATCACAATGACGCGGCCGTTCGTTGCCAGGAGCTTCAGATCGGCGCCGAGATTCACGTTGGCGAGCATTTCGAGAATGATATCCACACCGCGGCCGCCGGCGGCCTTCAGGATGCTTTCCTGATAGCTGGAAGCGCGATGGTCGAAAACCTGATGGGCGCCCTCACGCTTCGCGAGCTCAAGGCCTTTTTCCGTCCCGGCGGTGCCGAAGACGGTGAGACCCATGGCGCGCGCGATCTGCACGCCCGCGGTGCCAACGCCGCCACTGGCGCCGTGAATGAGAACGACCTCACCGGCGCGAGTGTGCGCGAAGTGATGCAGGGCGTGATAGGCGGTGCCATAAGGAACCCAGACTCCAGCGCCCTGGGCGAACGATACGCACTCGGGCAGCGGATGAACCTGCGATTCGAGGGCGATGGCGAATTCGGCGTAGGCGCCCGTGATGGAGCGTGCCGTATACACACGGTCGCCGGGCTTCACGCGTGAAACGCCAGCGCCGACGGTCTCCACCGTTCCAGCAGCGTCACTGCCGGGCGTGTAGGGCAGCGAAGGCTTGATCGCGTAGCCGCCGCTCCTCATGTAGGTGTCGTAGGGGTTGACTCCTACCGCTTTCACGCGGACGAGCACCTGGCCCGGGCCGGGCTTCGGCGTGGGAATTTCTTCGAGCTTCATCACATCCGGCGGACCGAACTCATGGACTTGGATGGCTTTCATGGAGCTCTCCCGTTGGGAATTGCCGAAAACTTGAGACAGAACGGCACATCTCAGGCGTGATCGTCGGCAACGGCCGCCGCTGCTTCTTCTTGCTCTGCGGCGCCTGCGGCTCTTGCCCAGGCCGTGGTCTGCCAGTTGTCCCTGCCCTTTTTTTCGGGAATCCAGGGCGGGAGTGAGAGATTCAGGTAGCTGCCGAGCGCATAAAGATATGGCTCATACATGCGGCGCAATTCCGCGAGACGCCGATCGGCATCTTCGCCATCACGCAATTTCATGCCGTGCTGCGCAAGGATGTCGCGCATGCGGGCGAGATCGGCCGAGGTGAGGCGTTCTCGAGGAAGCGGCTGCGGTGCGGTGCGGAACACTTGCGAGAGATCCGCGACGGCGTGGCGCGCGATCGCAAAGGTGAGCTGGGCCTGGCGTTCGCAGGCACCTTCGATTCCGACCATCAGGAGAGCGCAAGCGTCGAGGATTGCAGTCAGAGCGGCGATCCAGGACTGGTTGTCGTGCTGGGAGCGGAAGAACGCCAGCACGGGATAGGAAAGATGACTTTCCATGAGGTCGGCCGACCAGTGCTCCCATTCTTGAAGGAGCTCGCGCAATGCCTCATGTCCGTGGGGATAGCTGTGGCGGCGCAGCAGTTCACCGGCGGTGGGCGGCGAACCCGCGCGCGAATCGAGAAGCGAGATATTCACTTCGCGGCGGGAAAACGACTGATAGATGACAGGTAGATAGCCGATGATGATGGCGAGGAATCCAAAGCCCACTCCTGCCTCAGTAACCGTGAGAGCCCGCGCCAGCGACGAGCGCGGCAATACGTCGCCGAGCCCGAGCGTGAAAAAGGTTGTGCCGCTGAGATACAGGTCCGCAACGAAGCCTGGTTCCGTGCCCGCCACATTGACGGCTGAGCCTGCGCCGTAATGCATCAAGGCGAAGCTAAAGATAAGGCCGAGCGCCCATACACCCAGAAGAATCAGCAGGGAAATGGGTCCGAATAGGCCGAGCAGTGACTCCCGGGCTTTCTTCGAGGGGATAAGCCTCGCGGCCAACTTCCACAGACGCCAGGTGTTTTTGTAGAAGAGGCGCGTGAAACGGAAGCGCCGCGTGACACGCCGGGGCAGAATGATGGTCTCGAAGGCGTCCCAGACGACAAACAGGATCAACGCAAGCCCGGCAAAGAATGCGGTGGGAAAGGGGATCATGAGGGGAATCTAATCCGTTCTAGCGATCGCGGCAATGGCTCAGGCTTCCAGGCGCGCGTTGACAGATATTTCCGTCTTGAAGAGCTTGGAGACCGGGCAGCCGGTCTCGGCGGCTTTGACGGCGGCGTCGAATTTGGATTTGTCCGCACCCGGGACGCGGGCGACAAGATCGAGATGGCTTTTGGTAATGGCGAAGCCGTCGGGCAATTTTTCCAGTGTGATAGTGGCGGAGGTTTCGAGCTTCTGCGCAGTCATCCCCGCGTTGCCGAGTTGTGCCGAGAGGGCCATGGTGAAGCAGCCGGCATGGGCCGCGGCAAGAAGCTCTTCGGGGTTGGTCCCGACGCCGTTCTCGAAGCGCGTGCTGAAAGAATATTGCGACTGCTTCAAGACGCCGCTCTCAGTTGAAAGTGTGCCTTTGCCATCCTTCAAACCGCCCTGCCAGACCGCCGTTGCCTTGCGCTGCATGTGTTTCGCTCCCTTCCGCTTAATCAGAGAATTCAAAACTAGAGAATTCGATTCCTGGGATGCAAGTATGGGTATATTGCCCAGATGGGCGGCTTGCGTCGAGCAATTCCTCAATGAGTGCCATTCTCAGGGAAGTCAAGCACCGGCCGTGGGCAGTGCCCCTGGGCCCGTGGATTATGGCGCAGACTTGGCATGATTTGCTATTCGCGCACTGGACCGCGCCCGCAGCGATGCTTCGGCCACTCCTACCCGCGGATTTGGAGCTGGACATGTTTCAGGAACAGTGCTGGGTCAGCGTGGTGCCATTCTGGATGAGCGGCGTGCGGCTGCGCGGGGCGCCGGCCTTACCGTGGCTTTCAGCGTTTGCGGAACTGAATGTTCGAACCTACGTCGTCTCCAGCGGCAAGCCCGGGGTTTGGTTTTTCAGTCTTGATGCGGGGAATCCCATCGCGGTGGCGATTGTGCGCGCCTGGTTTCATTTGCCGTATTTTCGCGCACGGATGTCGCTTCGCGAGGAGGATGGCTGGATTGTCTATCGTAGTGAGCGAACGCATCGCGGCGCGCCTTTTGCCGAACTCTCTTGCCAATACCGTCCCATCGACGAAGTTTTTCAAGCGCGGCCTGGCACGCTTGAACATTTTTTGACCGAGCGCTATTGCCTCTATGCGGTGAATGCAGGTGGGCAGATCTTTCGGGCGGAAATCCACCATCCGCCGTGGATGCTGCAGATGGCGGAAGCGAATGTCGAGCGGAACACGATGGCAGCCGCCGCCGGAATTGCGTTGCCGACGGACCCGCCGCTGCTGCATTTCGCCCGGCGGCAGGACGTCGTTGTCTGGGGGCCACGGCGTCTCGGCGAATAATCCCCGCTCCGCGCGGTCTACTATTTCTTTTCGATCTTTGTCTTGGGAGCCTGAATTGTTCCGCGAGCCAAAGTACCTTTCGGTTTCGGCGACCAGAAATCGGTATCGCCCGCGGCACATCGCACGAAGAAGTAGCATCGGTGGAGATCGTTCATGCCGGCTCGGGCCACACTACACGTTAAGCGTTAAAGTGACGACGTCCGTGCGCCCTGCCGGCGGTGGCGGCATCTTCGAGCGGTCCACCGGGCGATAGAGCGTGTCGCGCTCGACCGGGATGCGACCCGCGGCGCGGATGAGCCGCTCGAGCTCGGCGCGCGGAGTGAACTGTTCCGTTTTGGCGCCGGCGTCGTGGTAAATTTTTTCTTCCGCCACTGTGCCGTCAAGATCATTCGCGCCGAACCGCAACGCGATCTGCGCGATGCTCGGCGTGAGCATGATCCAGTAGGCTTTGATGTGGTCGAAATTGTCGAGCAGCAGGCGCGCAACGGCGATGTTTTTCAGGTCGGCGTAGCCGGTGGGTTTCGGAATGTGCGAGAGAGCGGTGTTGTCCGGGTGAAATGCCAGGGGAATGAAGGCGACAAAACCGCACGTTTCCTCTTGCAATTCGCGGAGCTTGATGAGGTGATCGACGCGCTCCTCTTCGGTTTCAACGTGCCCGTAAAGCATGGTTGCGTTTGAACGCAGGCCGATTTCGTGGGCCGTGCGCGCGATGTCCAGCCACATTTGACCGCTGACCTTGTGGTCGCAGATAATTTTACGCACGCGGGGATGGAAAATTTCCGCGCCGCCACCAGGCAGCGAATCGACCCCAGCCTGTTTGAGCTTCAGAAGCGTTTCTCGGATCGTCAGCTTGGCGATGCGGGCGAAGTAGCCGACCTCAACCATCGTAAAGGCCTTCAAATGCACCGTGGGGCAGCGTTCTTTCAGCCCGCGGACGAGATCCAGGAAATAGTCGAAGGGTAGATCCGGATGGAGGCCGCCGACGATGTGAAACTCGGTGGCGCCTTCGCGGACGCCCTGCTCGGCGCGCGCGTAAATCTCTTCCAGGGCAAAGGTGTAAGCGCCGGCGGCATTGGGGTCACGGCCGAAGGCGCAAAGCTTGCAATGGGCGACGCAGACGTTGGTCGGATTGATGTGGCGATTGACGTTGTAGTAGGTGATGTTGCCGTGGCGGTTTTCGCGGACTCGATTCGCGAGCCAGCCGACGGCAAGGAGATCCGGTGAGCGATAAAGCGCGATGCCATCGTCGAAGCTGAGACGCTCGCCGGCGAGGACTTTATCGGCGATCGGCTTCAGATGCTGGTCGTTGAATTTGATTTCGCTCATTTCGAATCTATCGGAAATTTCAAACGCGCCAGACTGCCACGGCCGCGCCCCAGAACAACAGGAACAGCAAACTAATATAGCCGTTCACCGTGAAAAACGCAGCATCGAGCCGGCTGAGGTCGTTGGACTTGACAAGAGAGTGTTCGTAACCGAGAAGCAGGCCAACCGCGACGACGCCGGCCCATGCGGGCCAAGGGAGAGCGAAGATTGCGGCAAGCCAGCCGAGTAGTGCAACGACCAAGACGTGCATAATGCGTGCGATCCAGAGCGCTCGGGCGATGCCGAAACGCTTCGGAATCGAGTAGAGACCCGCGCGGCGGTCGAACTCCACGTCCTGGCAGGCGTACAGCACGTCGAAGCCACCGACCCAGAGTGTCACTCCGGCGCAGAGAATCAGCATTCGCGGGTCGAGGCTGCCGGTGACCGCGATCCACGCCGCTGCCGGCGAAATGCCCAGGCAAGAACCAAGGACGAGATGCGACCACGTCGTGAAACGTTTGGTGTACGAGTAGAGAAATAAGATGGCCAGTGCGATCGGCGCGAGTTCGAGCGCCAGCCGATTCAATTGCCAGGCCGCAATGAGGAAGAGCGCCGCTGCTATAAGCGTGAAACTCCATGCGAAGGAGAGAGACAGGGCGCCGGTGACGAGCGCCCGCTGTTGCGTGCGTGGGTTTTCGCGGTCATAGCGCAAATCGGCGATGCGATTCATCGTCATGGCGGCGGAGCGCGCCGCGACCATGGCCGCAAGGATCCACGCGATCTGGCGAAGCGTCGGCCAGCCATGCGTGGTGGCGCGCGCGGCGAGTAGAGCCCCGGTCAGCGCAAACGGGAGAGCGAAGACCGAGTGTTCGAACTTGATCATTTCGAGCACGGTGCGAATGCGATTCGCCATCGCTGGTTACGCCTGTTTTGCCTTGCTTGCGCTTTGCCCCGACCAGCGGTACATGCGCTCCTGCGGGAGGCCGACCTGCGCCAGCACGCGGCAGACGTACTGCGTTGCAAGGTCGTCAATCGTTTTGGGCTGGTGGTAAAAGGACGGAATCGCGGGCATGATCAGCGCGCCGGCTTGCTGCGCGCGCAGCATGTTTTCCAGGTGGATGCGGTTGAAGGGAGTGTCCCGTATGCACAGCACGAGTTTGCGACCCTCCTTGAGCATCACGTCGGCGGCGCGGGCAATCAGGTCTTCGCTCGTGCCGCTCGCGATCGAGGCGAGCGTGCCCATCGAGCAGGGAATCACGATCATCGCGTCCACGGGGTAGCTGCCGGAGGCAATCGATGCACCGACGTCGTGATTCGGCAGGGTTTCGATTTTTGTTGACGGCCTGCCCAGGACCCGTTGCGGAAGCTGTTTCAAGTCGCCGGAAGAGACCCCGAGTTCCGTGGCAAGGAGGCGCTGGCCAGCGTCGGAAACTACAAGATGGACGCGCGTGACGCGGGCGTCGTCCTCGAGAATGCACAACGCCGCTTGCGCAAGCAGGGCTCCGCTCGCGCCGGTCACACCCACGGTGATGATGCGTCCTTCGGAGTTGGGCATGGTTTTGCGCGGAGAGATTCAGTCTCTCAGCGGCTCCCGACCAAGTCAAGCGGCGGCTGGGCGGCGGGGCAATGATAGAATTCGCTGTAGTTGAACTGTATGGATCAGCGCGAATTGTTGAAACTTTTGGAGTCTGTCCGCGCGGGAAACCTTCCCCCCGCGAAGGCCATCGAGCGACTGAAGCATCTGCCGTTTGAAGATATCGGATTCGCAAAAGTGGACCATCACCGCTCGCTGCGTCAGGGGTATGCCGAGGTCATTCTCGCAAAGGGCAAAACACCGGCTCAGGTGGCGGAGATTGTCCGGGCGATGCTCGGGGCGAAGTCTTCGCGCCAGAATGTTCTGGTTACTCGCGCCGACGCGAAAATCTATGCAGCGGTGCGGCGCGCGAGCCGCGCAGCGAAATTCCATCCACTCTCGGGCGTCATAACGATCGAGCGCAATCGCGAAATTACGGGGAAAGGCTTGATCCTCGTGGTCTCCGCGGGGACGAGCGACATTCCCGTTGCGGAAGAGGCTGTCCTAACTGTGCGGATGATGGGCAACCAAGTCGAGCATCTTTATGACGTCGGCGTGGCGGGAATTCACCGGCTGCTTGAGCATCGCCGGGCGCTCGCGAAAGCGCGCGTGATTATCTGCATCGCAGGAATGGAAGGCGCGCTGCCCAGCGTGGTCGGCGGGCTGGTCGGGGTGCCGGTGATCGCCGTGCCGACCAGCACGGGCTACGGCGCGAGTTTTGGCGGGATCACGGCGCTGCTGGGGATGCTGAACAGTTGCGCGTCGAACGTGACCGTGGTGAACATCGACAATGGTTTCGGCGCGGCCTGCGTCGCCTCCTGCATCAACCGGCTCTAAGAAGCCGCATAGATACGGAGCGCTCGTGCGCTCGCCTATTTCCGCGGGTTCATCCTGCTCTCGACTCTCTGCCTCATGTTTTCAGGAGGACTTTCAGCACGCCGGAACGCTGGCCATGAACGACAGCGCGCGGCGCTTCGGCGAGGGAGAAGGTCCGCGAAATGAGAGGACGTGGATCAACTTTGCTCGCGCGGAGTAGCGCAAGCGCTCTGTCGAACGGACCGCAGCGCGAGCCGACCACGTTGATCTCTTTCACCACGATGGGCCAGGTCTCAGCGCGCACTGCGCCGTGAAAGGTGGATTTCAAGACGAGCGTGCCGCGTGGTTCGGTCATGTGCTGGGCCAACGCCAGGCCAGTCGGCGAGCCGCTGGCTTCAATGACGAGCGGGAAACTGCGCTTGATGCGGACAGAATCAGGGGTGTCGCCTCGCACCCGCTGCGTCGCAATTCCTTTGCGGCGTGCCAGCGCCAGCTTCTTTTCGTGCTTTCCAAACATAGTGACGCGCAATGCCGCAGAGCAAAGTGCTTGCGCGACTAAATGGGCGAGCTTGCCGTCGCCGAGGACGGCAACTTCGCGGAAGCGCCGTACCGGCAGTTGCTCGAGGATTTCGCACGCGGCCGCAAGAGGCTCAGTGAAAACAGCGATTTCATCGGGCATGCTGTCCGGCACGCGGTGAAGATTTTCGAGTGGCAAGGCGAGATACTCTGCAAAGGCGCCATCATGCGCGACGATGCCGAGAACTTTGCGCCGCGCGCAGTGAGTTTTGAGGCCGCTGCGGCAAAAACGGCACAGCGAGCGGAAACCGAGTGCCGCGCAGCCGATATTGATTTCGCCCACGACGCGGCGGCCGATCCAGCGCGCGCGTTCGTGCGCGGAGCCGCGCACGTCCTTTACTTCACCGATAAATTCGTGGCCGGGGGTTCCGCGAAAATTGTGATACCCGCGCAGAATTTCGATGTCGGTATTGCAGATGCCTGCCAGGCGCATCCGAATCAGGGCCCACGCGGGCCGGAGCCGTGGAAGCGGCTTGTCCGTGCGAACAAGGCGCCGGTTGCGGACGGTGAAGGCAAGCATATGCAACGTGAGGTGGATTAGAGCAGCACAGCGGAGAGAGTTGAGATGAGGAGCGGCTCCTGCTCGGGGAAAACGGTGCGCAGGTCAAGCACCAGGCGGTCGTCGGCGACGCGCGCGATGACGGAAATGCCCCTCGGCGCCCGGCGCAGACGCTCCTCGAGTTGGGCGACCGAATAGCGCACGCTGGCGATGCGGATGAGCGGCGTCGGAAGCGACTGGTCGGGCGTCGAGCCGCCGCCCACCAGCGAAGTGCCCTCCACAATTTCGAGCTCGACTTCGTCGAGCGGCAATCCGGCGCGCAGCTCACGCACAAGGTTCTCCGCGCGGCGGCGAAGCTCCTTGGCGTTCATGCGGATCATACGCAGAGCGGGGATTTCGTCGAGCGCGCCGCGGAGATAAGCGCCAAGCGTGACTTCGAGTGCGGTGATGGTTAGCTTGTCCACTCGGAGCGCGCGAAAGAGCGGATAGCGGCGAATTCTTGCGACCAGGTCTTTTCTTCCAGCGATGATTCCGGCTTGCGGCCCGCCAAGCAGTTTATCCCCGCTGAAGGCGACGAGCGTCGCGCCGCACTGAAGGCTTTGTCGCACAACCGGTTCGCTCATGCCGCTTTCGGAGAGATCCACGACACAGCCCGAGCCGAGGTCTTCCATCACGGGCAGGTCGGCGTCGTGGCCCAGTTGCACTAACTCTTCGAGCGAAGGACGCTCGGTGAACCCGGTGATGCGGAAATTCGACGGGTGGACGCGCAGGAGCAGCCGCGTGCGCTCGTTGATGGCCTTTTCATAATCCGTGATGCGCGTGCGGTTCGTGGTTCCAACTTCGCGGAGAATGGCCCCGCTTTCCGCCATGATCTCCGGTATGCGGAAGCCGTCGCCGATTTCGATCAGCTCGCCGCGCGAGGCGATGACTTCGCCGCCCTTGGCGAGCGCCGCGAGTGAGAGCAGCATGGCGGCGGCGCAGTTGTTCACGACAATGGCGGCTTCAGCGCCGGTCAGCCGCTCGATCAAACGCGAGGTGTGCACGTCGCGCTTGCCGCGCGCGCCGGCTTCCAGATCGTATTCGAGATTGCAGTATTGCGTTGCGGTCTGGCGCAGTTGATCAGTGAGCGCGGCGGGCAGAGGCGCGCGGCCCAGGTTGGTGTGCAGAATCACGCCCGTAGCGTTGATTAAAGGGACGAGTGAATGCGCCAGAATGCGTTCGACCATCTCGGCGATCCGTGCCTCGATGTCTCCGGTTTGCATCGTCGCCACGATCGTCGTAGCGATTTCCCCCGTGACTCGCGCGCGGAACTCGGCCAGGACCGCGCGCGCGACTTCGACCAGGATTCCCCGATCCACGCGGTTGCCGAGCGCGCTCAACCTCGGTTGCGCGAGAAGCTCGTCCACGGAAGGGAGCTGGCGCAGGAATTCGGACTGCTCCCGTGAGAGGGCGCGTTTGGGTGGGGTTTCCATGATGCCATTTCAGCACAGGCATTGCGCCAGAGCAATCTCGCCGAATCGCACCGAGCCCGCTGGCAGTGCGGGAGGCTCCTTATCGGATGCGCATCCCCGCTCGCGCGTCGGGTTGACGCGGCCGCCTCCGGCCCCTAGGATGGGCAAGACAGGCGCAACGCCCCTATGGCCCCTCCGACCATTGACGAAGACCTGAACCAGATCGAGAGGGACATCCGCCAGCTCAAGGTCGAATATGACCAGTATTTCGGCGGAGGACGCAAGCGTCCGCCCACGGAAATCGAGTGGCGCATCGAGTTGCTCGTCAAACGCTACACGGAGCGGATGGGAGAGTTGAAGTCCGCGCAGCGCTTTCGCTTCAGCAACCTGACGCAGAGTTACGCCAAGTATAAGGACGTCTTCCGGAAACGCTTCCAGCAGAAGGAAGAGGGCAAGATCCAGCGCCACTTCGGCGCCGCCGCAAGGGCCATCGAGGCCGAACGGTCGCATAAGGAAGTTGCGCAGGCGTCGGCTGCGGCCGCGTCATCGGCGTTCCGCGTGATTTGCGCCGAGCCGGACAAAGAGGCGGAAAAGGTCGAGCAGCTCTACAAGGCTTTCCTCGAGGCCAAGCAGAAGGCGGGCGAGCACACGGAAAAGCTCACGCGCGCGGGGTTTCGCGAGTTCGTGCGCAAGAAAACGAAAGACCTCCAGAAGCAGAAAGGCTGTCGGGAGGTCGAGTACGTCGTGGAAGTCGTGGACGGCCAGGCCAAATTGAAGGCTCTCGTGAAGACCTGAGCGGGCTCCTTCCGTTTAGGCTTTCCCAATCTTCTCTCCCCACGTAGAATTTCCAGTTTTCATCCCTCGGCGGAGGAACGATATGGCGGTTGAGCGCGCGCTGATCAGCGTTTTTGACAAGACCGGGATCGCGGATTTCGCGAAGCGACTGGCTCCCCTGCGCATTGAGATCCTTTCCACCGGCGGGACGGCAAAGCTGCTGCGTGACGCGGGCGTTCCGGTGCGCGACGTGTCCGAATTCACCGGCTGGCCGGAAATGCTTGGCGGGCGGGTGAAGACGCTTGATCCCAAGGTGCATGGAGGGCTGCTCTTTCGCCGCGGCCACCCCGAAGACCGCAAACAGACGGCCGAACACGGTATCTTGCCGATTGACCTTGTCGTCGTGAATCTTTATCCCTTCGAATCGACGGCAGCGAAGGCAGGGCTCACTGTGGAGGAATTGATCGAAAACATCGACATCGGCGGGCCGGCAATGTTGCGTTCAGCAGCGAAGAATTTCGAGAGCGTGACGGTTGTAACCGATCCCGCCGACTATGACCGCGTTGCGGCGGAATTGGAATCGGCGCGCGACACCTCGCTCACAACCCGGCTGGAGCTGGCGCGTAAGGTTTATGCGACGACCTCGCGTTACGACGGCCTGATTGCGATGGAACTAGAGCGGCTCTCGGCGGCCGCAGGACGCGTCGCACTCGGTGAAAAGCCCGTGCTTCCCCAGCGGCTACACATTGCGCTGCTGCGGCAGAAACAGTTGCGCTACGGCGAAAATCCGCATCAGGCGGCAGCGTTGTATGTTTCAGCCGGGCGCGCGCCGGACGGATTGGCCGCCGCGGAGCAACTCCAGGGCAAGGAACTCTCCTACAACAATCTTGCCGATTTGGAGGCGGCGCGCTCGCTCGCCGCGGAATTTCGGCGTCCAGCGGCGGTGATCATCAAACACAACAATCCCTGTGGTGCAGCCGAGCAAGAGACGCTCCTCGAAGCGTACTCAAAGGCTTACGCGTGCGACCCGGTCTCGGCGTTTGGTGGCGTCCTGGCGTTCAATCGCTTGGTGGACGGCGCAACGGCCCAGGAAGTCGCCAAACTGTTTGTGGAATGCATCGTTGCTCCAGGGTTTGACGAAGGGGCGCGGACCGCATTCAGCGCAAAGAAAAATCTTCGTTTGCTCGAATTGCCGCCAAATGGGCTCGATCCCAATCGCGCGCTACAGCTCAAGCAGATTTCCGGCGGCGTGCTCGTCCAAGAGCCGGATCTTGGCGAGCTGGCCGACAACGAGCTGCGCACGGTGAGCAAGCGTGCGCCCACGGCGGAAGAGATGCACACGATGAGCTTCGCCTGGAAGGTGGCGAAGCACGTCAAGTCCAACGCCATCGTTTTTGCGCGCGGTGGCGCGACGCTGGGCGTCGGCGCGGGACAGATGAGCCGCGTGGACTCCGTGAAGATCGCGGTGATGAAGGCGCGGACGTCTTTGCAGGGCAGCATCGTGGCCTCGGACGCGTTCTTTCCATTTCCGGATGGCGTCGAAGAGGCAGCGAAGGCCGGCGCGACGGCCGTGATTCAGCCCGGCGGCTCGGTGCGTGACAACGAAGTGATCGCAGCCGCCGACCGCCTCAACCTCGCCATGGTCTTCACGGGCATGCGGCACTTTTTGCATTGAAGAAACCGCGATCCAGCGCGTCCCTGCGCACGCAGGGGGTCTTCAATCGGCCTGGATTTGCGGAAAATTTAGGCGCGAGAGGAAGACGCGCGCGCGGCGGCGGCTTCGCGGACAGGGCGCACTTTATCCATCAGCGCGCGGACCCGGTTCACGTCTACGGGATTCTCCATCACTCCGTCCTTTTTCAAGCTGCTCCCAACGATTATGCCGTCGGCGTATTCCAAGAACGCCGTGACGTTTTCGGCCGTCGTACCGCTGCCAATCAGAAGGGGACGCTTCGCCCGCCCCTTCGCCTCCCGGACCTTTTCCATGTCAGGAGCACTGCCGGTCATTCTCCCGGAGACGATCAGCGCATCGGCGCCGTAGAACTCCGTCCACTCGATGTGCGTCGCCAGGTCGAGGCCGGGAAACGCCACGGAGTGCTTCTTGTCCACGTCGGCGAAGATGTGAATTCCTTCCGCGCGGAGTTCTTTCCGCTTGCGGACGAGCTCCGCGGCGCAACCGTGATCGAATTCGCCCGTGTCCCAGAGACGCGCCCCCGTCAAGATGCACACGCGGATGAACCGCGCGCCCGCCGCCAGCGCGATCGCAAGGCAGACCAGCCCGCCGTTGTGAATGACGTTGATCCCCACGGGCACAGGGAAATTCTTCACCACCTCAGCCGCCGCAACGGCCTGCGCGGTCATCGCCTCGGGCTTGACGTCATTGCCGACGTAGTAAGGCAGGTCCCACATGTTCTCGACCATCAGCGCGTCCACGCCGCCCTGGATCAGCGCTTCCGCATCGAGCAGCGCGTGAGCAATGATCGTCTGCATTCCGTAGCCGGTATATCCCGGCGCGCCCGGCAGAGGCCACAAGTGCACCATGCCGATCACAGGCTTGGGCACGCCGAACAGGTCCGCCAGCGATTTCATCCGCTGGCGATCCATCTCTTGTTTCCATTCCGACAATTGCGTCATCGCGACCTCCCGTTCAGCTCACAATCCGCAAACGTTCGAGGATGTTCCGTCTCACCGCGTCCCACTTTCCGCCGAAGCGCTCGTGACGCAGAAGCGCGGCAACCTCTCGCGCGCCCGGCAAGTTCGCGCCGGCGCCGACGACGGAAGCCGCCAGAGCGCCTGCCGCATTGGCGGCGAGCGCGGACTCGGCCGCAGGCCAGCCTCGCATGCGGCCCTGCAGGAACGCCGCCACGAAGGCGTCTCCTGCCCCGGTCGAATCCACCGCGCGCACCACGCACGACGGAACCTCGAGCAGCGTGGCGTCCTCGACCAGCAAGCAGCCGCGCTTTCCCAGTTTCATCACGACCTGCCGCGCGCCGGTTTTCTGCAGACGCGCAAAGGCTTTTCGCGGGTCTCGCATGCCAGTGAGCGCAGCGGCCTCGTCCTGGTTCACGAAGAGAATATCTACGTTCCTGCAGAGTTGCAAAATCTTCCGGGGAATCTGCTGGCTGGGCAAGGCGCCGACATCGAGAGCGATCCACCCTCCGCGGGCGCGAATGGTCCTCATGAGCTGCCGCGCCGCCTTTTCGGCCGCCGGGTTGAGAAAGTTGTATCCAACCACATGCGCACCGGCCGCCCCTCGATAAAACGCAGAGCCTTGCGCCACGCGGCGGACCAGACCATTGGCCGCGCGGCTGCCAAAAAAAGTTCGCTGGCCGTCCGGTGTGACATTCACATAGAGCAAACCCGTCATCGCCTTGGCGCTGCGCTGCACCCAGCGGACGTCCACTCGCGCTCTCCGGAGCATGTGCAGCAGATATTCGCCAAAATTGTCGCGGCCCACACAGCCGAGCAATCGCGGCCGCATTCCCCAGCGGGCGAGCGCGAAGGCGCAGTTGGCGGCCACCCCTCCGCAGTGCATTTCAAGTCGCGGCGCCAGACAATCGTCACCCGGCTGGGGCCACGCTTTCACGCGGCCGATAACGTCCACGATGATGTCACCCAGGACGAGAACGCTCTGCCCGGTTCGCCTTCCGGAAGGCATGGCGGCCACATCTTAACATCCGGCAGATGTAGGGCCGTCCGTCCCATGCCTTCGCATGGAACGCGAATATGTGATAAGACCGCAGCGCAGCGGTGGGCGCACCCTGAAGGCGAACATGGCATTGCTCATCGCCAACGCCCGGTTGGCCGCGCAAATCGCCGTCGCTGTCGCCACGCGCATGAGCGGCAAACTAGTGCCGTTCCAACTATTTCGAACCAACCTGAGCTCCGCATTCGGTCCGGGCTGAGAGGGAGTTTTGCGGCGGCGCCCGCCTGGGCGGGTTGGAACGGCACTAGAAGGGCAGTCGTGAGCCCTGGCCAGGCCGCCAGCGCCCGCGCGGGTATAGCGCAAACCTCAGGAATTGCCCGGAAACTTCTTCAATCCTTTTGGGCGCCTTTGTTTTCGGTGAGGAACTCGCGCATGCGCATTTGGACGGCGTCCCGAACCGACCGAAACGCCGCACGCTTTTCTTCCACGGTTCCTTCCACACTCGCGGGGTCCGGCAGGCTCCAGTGAAATCGCCGCGGCGCGCCGGGAAACCTAGGACACTGTTCGGCTGCGTTGTCGCAGACGGTAATTACCGCGTCGAAGCTCTGGCCGTCGAACTCTGCGACGGATTTCGAGCGTTGTCGTGAGATATCCACGGCAATTTCGCCCATTGCCTCGACGGCCAGCGGATTCACTCCCACGGGCCGAATGCCGGCGCTGTGAACCTCATACGGATCGCCGCCGATTTGTCGCAGAAGTCCCTCGGCCATCTGGCTGCGGGCCGAGTTTCCGGTGCACAGGATGAGGATGCGCTGTTTCATCCGCGAAAAAAATCGCTCAGGCACAGCAGGAAGGGCCGCAGCACGCCGTTTTAAAGGCCGGTTTCACCGCGCGCACAAACGCGCTCATGAATTTCCCGTCCACCTGCTGCGCAATGGCCTCAGCATCGATCCCTGCTTGTGCCAAAAACTCGCGTGCGTCGTCCACGCGATAGACGCGCGTTGGCTCGATTTCGACCGACTCGAAACCCGCGCGCGCAAGCTTTTCGCGGTATTCGCTCTCCTCGAGCGCGCCCGCGATGCAGCCGATCCAAAGCTCGACGCTCTTTCGAATTGCCGCCGGGACCTTGCCCCGGACAACCACATCGGAAACGGCAAATCGCCCGCCGGGTTTCAGCACCCGAAACGCCTCTTTCAGCACGCGATCCTTGTCCGCCGAAAGATTGATGACGCAGTTTGAGATGATGACGCCCACGCTGTTGTCCGGCAAGGGAA
>WNGJ01007306.1_pt1 | contig 19629 bp, 21 predicted proteins | sample 5400611 | NCBI WGS metagenome assembly WNGJ01 (sample SAMN13153375, study PRJNA577476) | soil metagenome | isolation source: 40 cm soil or saprolite under Garry oak tree replicate 1 | place: USA:California | collected 2016-06-15
GATGCAAAGCCCCCAGCACCGCCAGCGCATCACCGGCCGCGCCCGCGGTCCCCGCCGGCCACACCGGGTCATCCACCAGCCGCGGCAGCAGCCCGCACAGCCACGCATGCACCCGGTCTGCCCGCCGGGCGAACCGGCGCAGCCACTCCCGCACCGTCGTATACGGCACCCCCAGCACGGCCGCGACCTGATTCCACGGGCCGCCCCGCGCCGCCGCCAGCAACGCCGCCCAGATCACCTCCACCCCGTACTGCCTGCGCCGCAGCATCGAATCAGGCAGCAGCACCCGCGACACCCCGCACCCCGCGCACAGCGCCCGCCGCGGCCGGACCCGCCCGATCACCCCGCCCAGCCCGACCAGATCCCGCTCCTTCCCGGACCCCCACCGCACCAGCCGCCCCCCGCACCCCGGCCCCAGGCACCGCAGCAGCCCCGACCCGAGCTGAGCATCGACAACCGCCACGACCTGACCTACCGTTGGCACCGGCGCCTCCGAGCGCATCGGCGGCCCGTCCGGTCAGGCAGCTAACTTGAGCCGGGCGGGCCGTTCCCATTCCGTCGTGCCCACCCTGTCGCCGGGCACCAGCACCCCGCAAGCCCCACCCGTCATGCCCGCCCCGCCTGACGCCGAACGCCTCATTCGTGCCCGCCCAGCGTGGCGGGTGACAACTGCCAGTTCCTTCCGGATGGCCGCAAGGAACTTGGTAAGGGCCGCATCAGCCTTGTTGGCTCCAAACGAACCGGTCGCCCGCCGTTGCCTTGCTTGGCAGTTGACCCGATGCGGTGACACGCCGGCGCGCCTTCAACTGCACATGACGCCCTGGTGGTTGGATCACATAAATGTGATCCAGTCATGTCGCGGGTGAGCTGGAAACTGCATCTATAGTCGCCGCGACGGCCTGGGAGTTGTGGTAACACAGTGTTCGGCATGGAGCCGGGACGGATGAGAGGAGGGCGTGATGACAGAGAAGCCTGCGGTGGTGCTGCTGAGCGGTGGGCTGGATTCGACGACGGTGCTGGCGGTCGCGCAGTCGGAGGGTTACGTTCCGTACGCGCTGAGCTTCCGGTATGGGCAGCGCCACAGCGTCGAACTGGAGGCCGCGCGGCGGGTGGCGGAGGTGCAGGGTGTCGCGCGGCATGTGGTAGCCGACATCGACCTGCGCGTCTTCGGAGGCTCGGCGCTGACGGACGACATCGATGTCCCGCATCATGACAGCGCTGACGAACTAGGCACAGAAATCCCGGTCACCTATGTTCCGGCCCGCAACACGGTGTTCTTGTCCTTCGCGCTCGCGTGGGCGGAGACGCTCGGTGCAAGCGATGTGTTCATCGGGGTGAACGCGCTGGATTACAGCGGGTACCCCGACTGCAGACCCGAGTACATCAGCGCGTTCGAGCAGATGGCAAACCTTGCGACGAAGGCAGGGGTAGAGGGTCGGCAGCAGTTGCGGATCCACACCCCGCTGATCGAGTTGACCAAGGCGCAGATCATCCAGCGCGGCCTGGCGCTTGGCGTGGACTACTCGCTGACCCACAGTTGCTACGAGCCGGATGCCGCCGGGCGCGCATGCGGGACCTGTGACTCCTGCCTGTTGCGCCGCCGCGGGTTCGCCGAAGTCGGCATGGAGGACCCGGCTCTGGCCGGCACGCCGGAGCCGGCGGTATGACTTACCGGGTCAAGGAGATCTACTACACGCTGCAGGGCGAGGGCACCCACACCGGACGCGCCGCCGTGTTCTGCCGGTTCACCAGTTGCAACCTGTGGACCGGGCGGGAACGGGACCGTGGACGCGCGGTGTGCCGGTTCTGTGACACCGACTTCGTGGGCACGGACGGGCCGGGAGGGGGGCGTTTCGCGACAGCAGGAGACCTGGCGGCCGCTGTCAGCGCCGCCTGGGATCGTCAGGCCAGCCGAAGGGAAGGCGCGTTCGTGGTGTGCACGGGCGGTGAACCACTGCTGCAACTGGACCAGGACGCCGTGGAGGCCTTCCACGCCGCCGGATTCGAGGTGGCGGTGGAAACCAACGGAACCCAGACGGCGCCGCCTGGCCTGGACTGGGTGTGCGTGAGCCCCAAGGCCGGGGCGCCCCTGAGACTGACCGGTGGCGATGAGCTGAAGCTGGTTTACCCGCAGGAGGGAGCGGGCCCTGAGATGTTCGAGGACCTGGGGTTTCCCCGGCTGCTGCTGCAGCCGATGGACGGCCCTGAGCGGGACAAGAACACCCGGCTGGCTGTGGAGTACTGCCTGGCCCATCCCCGGTGGCGCCTGAGCCTGCAGACCCACAAGTACCTGGGTATCGCGTGATGGAGATCTTCCGCGAGTTCACCTTCGAGGCGGCCCACCGCCTCACGCACGTGCCGGACGGGCACAAATGCGCCCGCCTGCACGGCCATTCCTACCGCGTCGAGATCCACGTGGCCGGGCCGGTCGGCGAGCAGACCGGCTGGGTCATGGACTTCCAGGACATCAAGGACGCGTTCGCCTCCCTGCACGACCAACTCGATCACCGCTACCTCAACGAGGTCGACGGCCTGGGCAACCCGACCAGTGAGAACCTGGCCCGCTGGATCTGGGACCGGCTCACCGGCGCGCTGCCGCTCTCCACGGTGGTGGTTCGGGAGACGTGCACCTCGGGATGCATCTACCAGGGCGAGGCGGCCTGATGCTGGAAGACGTCCAGAACCGCCGCGATCACCGGCACCTGCCGGTCGATGAGGTCGGTATTGCCGGCATCCGCTACCCGGTCGCCGTACCGGACCGCGAGCACGGCAAGCAGGACACCATCGCTGACGTCACCATGTCCGTCGACCTGAGCCCCGAACTCAAGGGCACGCACCTGAGCAGGTTCGTAGAGATCCTCCACGACGCCGCGGCGGAGGTCACGCCAGTCACCCTGCCGGTCATGCTCGGGATCCTGCGGCACCGCCTGGCGGCCCGCCGGGCCCGCCTGGAGTTCCGGTTCCCCTATTTCCTGCGCCGGGCCGCGCCGGTCACGGGAGTGCCAGCGCTGATGGACTACCAGTGCTGGCTGTCCGGGGAACTGGACGACAACGGCACGCGGCTGACGCTCGGCGTCCGGGTTCCGGTAACCAGCGTGTGCCCGTGCAGCAAGGCCATCAGCGATTACGGTGCTCACAACCAGCGCGCCCATATCGCTATCCGTGCATGCCCGGAGTTCGGGGAGGACGGCCAGCCTGCCCCGGTGTGGGCTGATGACCTGATCGACATCGCGGAGGCCGCTGCCTCATGCCCGGTCTACCCGCTGCTGAAGCGGCCGGATGAGCGGCACGTCACGATGCGTGCCTATGATCGTCCGGCGTTTGTTGAGGACATGGCGCGGGCCGCCGCCGAGGCACTCGCGGCGCACGAGCAGATCCGATCGTTCAGCGTCGAGGCTGCCAGCGAGGAGAGCATCCATAATCACAGCGCGTTCGCCCGGATCGTGTCACGGCCGCACGGGGATGGGCACGCATGGACGGGGGGCGAGTGATGGCCGCAGACGGCCATGCCGGCAGTCCCGGAATCGTGCATGTGATCGTCACCTGCACCAACCGCAAGAGCCAGCCTGTCCCAGGCCGGTGCCACCTGGGCAGCGTGCCAGCCGGCGACGCTGATGAGCGGGCCTGCGATTGGATCGGCCGGCTCAGCAGGTGGCGGGCGAATACGGCTGTGGGCATGCTCGGCCGGCTACGGCCTGATCCCCGCCGATGCGCCAGTGCGCTCGTATGCGGCGACCTTTACCGGAGGCCATCCGGATTCCGTGCCCGGCGGCGCCGATGGCGCTAGAGCTTGGTGGCATGCGCTGAGTTTGTGGGCAGGACCCAGTTCAGGTCAGCCGCGCAGCATCAGGGAGTTGGCAGCGAAGGAGCCAACCGCGAGCTATCTGCTGGCGCTTTCCGCTACATACCTTTCTGCATGCCGGGAAGACATTGTGGCGGCCAGCAGCCTGGTGCGTGACCCGGACCGCTTCGTGGTCGTGTCGGCGGGCGCCCGGGACCCCGGTCAGCTGGCAGGTGTCATGGTGCCAGCCGACGCGCGGCTGCAAGCTCTTCTGGGCGGCACCCGGCAGGCGCTCAACGCCCGGATCGCCGCATATCTGCTGTCTGCCGGGATCGTCGGCCGCGCCGACGCGGCCCGGCATCTAGCTCGGTTGCTGGCACAGCAGCCGAGCGTTCCTCGGTACGAGCGCAAGAAACTCAGCGACGCGGAGGTTCTCGCCCTGATTGCGGACGGCCTGGCCCGCTCGCCTGGTGCGTCGGCCAGCCGGCTTCTCCGCCAGTTCCGGGACGCTGGATACGCCTGCGAACAGGGACGCTTCGGCCGTCTCCACCAGCTATTCACGGAGAACGCGACATGACCATCCGTACCGAGGCCCCGGCGCTGGCACGACGCGCGCTGCGCATCATCCAGGCCGATGACGCACCGTTGTTCTTGTTCAGCTTGACCGCCAGCGAGATCTTGCAGATCGCCGACGTCTCGCGGGTCAGCCGTGACGACCTGGGTGAGTTGATTGGCTACCAGCGTCCCGAGGTCCGCCAGCACATCCAGGAGATCACCGAGTACCTCGACGGGGACCAGGTGCTGTTCCCTAACCCGATCATCATCGCGCTGCCGTCCACGGTCCGGTTCACCTGCAGCCGGGGACCCAACGTCAGCGACGGCATCGCCACTAGCGGAACCCTGGAGATCCCCCTCGCTGATAAGGGCGCGCGGAAACCAGGCTGGATCGTTGACGGCCAGCAGCGCGCCTATGCGCTCGCGCGGGCCAGGCGGCAGGATTTTCCAGTCCCGGTGAACGCGTTTATCGCCGACTCCGTCGATCTGCAGCGGGATCAGTTCTTGCGGATCAACAACACTAAGCCACTGCCACGCGGACTCGTCACCGAACTCTTGCCGAAAATCAGCACGTCCCTGCCTCCGCGCCTGTCAATGCGGAAGGCCCCGTCGGCCCTGTGCGACCTGCTGAACACACACGAAGAATCGCCGTTCCGCGGCCTGATACGCCGTCCCTCCACCAGTGCAGAGGACCGGGCGACGGCAGTGGTCACCGACACGGGCATCGTCCAGGCACTTGAGGAAAGCCTGAAATCTCCGTCCGGTGCCCTGTTCCCCTACCGGAATCTGAGCAGTGGCGAAACCGATTTCGCCGGGATCTGGGCCGTCCTGCTGCTGTACTGGACAGCGGTGCGGGACACTTTCCCGCAGGCGTGGGGCAGGCCCCCGGAGAAGAGTCGCCTGATGCACGGCGCCGGGATCCGGGCCATGGGCCGGTTCATGGACCGGATCATGGGTTCCGTGCACCCCGCCCAGGCAGGTGCAGCCGATCAGGTGCGGTCCGATCTTGCGCTGCTGGCCCCGTACTGTCACTGGACCGAAGGCCGGTGGGACGGGCTCGGCATGCGGTGGAACGAGATCCAGAACGTCCCCCGCCATATCGGCGAACTGTCCAGCTACCTCATCCGCGCCTACCTCAACGCCCAGGCACAGCGATGAGGTTTTTCTTCCCCGACAGCCAGGACCAGATCGACCCCACCTTCGACTTCACCACCGAAGAACGCTCACCCCTGCGGGTCCGACAGCGAGACGACCTCTACATCCACGAGATCCTCCGTGCCCGGGTTATAGACGGCCTCCTAGTGTCCAAGGCGATCGTAGACGGGCGGGCAGGTGCCGCCGGGAAATACACCCTGGCCCAGCGGCAACGCCTCTACCGGGCCGGAGTCAGGCGGTTCTTCCGCCTCGACACCGCCCCGGGCGAACCCCTGGTGACAATGGGCGATTGCGGCGCCTTCAGTTACATCAACGACGACGTTCCCCCGTACAGGCCGGACGAGGTCATCGACTTCTACGACGAATGCGGCTTTGACTTCGGTATCTCCATCGATCACATCATCTTCGGCTACGACCCTGCAGCCATGAGTGGCGCAGATAGCCCGCAGTTCGAGATGTGGAAGGTCCGCCAGCAACTGACGCTTAACCTGGCGGAGGAGTTCCTGGGCAGATGCCGGGGCAGGAAGGTCGGCTTCACCCCCATGGCGGTTGCCCAGGGATGGAGTCCGGCCTCCTATGCGTCCGCTGTCAGAGCCCTGCAGGCGATCGGCTACACGCGCATTGCTCTCGGCGGCATGGTCCCCCTCAAAACGCACGAGATTCTTGCCTGCCTCCAAGAGATCAACACCGTCCGCGACCCCCAGACCCAGCTTCATCTCCTGGGAATCACGCGGTGCAGCAACATGGGAGATTTCGCCTCGCTCGGCGTAACTAGTTTCGATAGCACATCCGCGTTCCGGCAGGCATTCAAAGACGACCGGGACAACTATCACACTCCGGACAGGACCTATATGGCGATTCGCGTTCCTCAGGTCGACGGAAATCCTAAGCTTAAAGCACGCATCCAGGCCGGTCGCGTTTCGCAAGATAAGGCGATCCGGCTTGAGCAAGCTTGTCTGCAAGCCCTGCGCGGGTACGATTTCGGTAAAGTCGATATCGGGCATGTGATTGACTGCCTGGATGCCTACGAGCAGATCTTCGACGGCCGGAAAGATTATAGCCGGGCCTACCGCGAGATTCTGGAAGATGCACCGTGGAAAACATGCCCGTGCGGAATCTGCAACCAAGCTGGAATCAATGTGATAATATTCCGGGGATCCGAACGAAACAAGAGACGCGGATTCCATAACATATACGCCTTCCGGCAGCGTATCGACCGCGAACTAGGGACAAGGAGTGCCGCATGTCTTCAGGCCAGTTCAGCCCCGAACCCGTAGATGAGCGCGATGTCATCGGGGAAATGCTGAGCCTGCCCGCCCTTGAGGTACGTCAAGGCGAGGGCCGCGTACTCTATAGTTTTGCAGTCGACGGAAAGAAACTGCCGTTGTTCGCGGCGGTATCCCGGATTCACCGCGACGGCGACGCCGAGGTCGAGGGATATCAGCGGCCCGAGATCTTGTCTCATATCTCCTCGATCCGCCGCTACCTGGAGTCAGGCTCGCCCATGATTCCCAACGCACTCGTCATAGCCTTCGATAAGCGGGTCCGGTTCGAACCCCAACCGGGCACTTCCTCGGACAGTGACGTACGGCCTGGCAAGCTGCACATCCCGGTCGGTGAGGATCCTGCTGACGAAGACAAGCCCGGTTGGATCGTCGACGGTCAGCAGCGCAGCGCGGCCATCCGCGACGCGAGAATCGACAGGTTTCCTGTCTGCGTCACTTCCTTTATTACCGACTCCGACGAGGAACAGCGTTCCCAGTTTATCCTTGTGAACTCGGCTAAACCGCTGCCAAAGGGACTCATCTACGAGCTGCTGCCTGCTACCGTCGGAACGCTTCCCCTCACGCTGCAAGCACGGAAATTCCCCGCAATTCTCTTGCGGCGGCTCAACGGCGAGATCAGGTCACCGCTCTACAGGAAGATCCGAACGCCCACCACGGTGGAAGGGATCATCAAAGACAACTCTGTGCTGAAGATGCTAGAAAATAGCATTAGCGATGGCGCGCTATATAACTTCCGCGACCCGCAGACCGGCACAGGCGATGAAGACAAGATGATGTCCCTCCTCGTTGATTTCTGGTCAGCGGTCAGGAGCGTATTCGCGGCGGCATGGGACAAGCCGCCCCGCCAGTCCAGGCTCATGCATGGAGTGGGGATCGCCAGCCTCGGTTTCCTCATGGACGCCATCTACGATCGCTACAGCAGGAACCGGATCCCAGACGAGGCAGATTTCGCCAGAGATCTCGTTGAACTGACGGACGTATGCCGATGGACAAATGGCTACTGGGAGTTCGGCCCGAACAACCAGCGGCGGTGGAATGAACTGCAGAACACCTCCCGCGACATCCAGCTGCTAACCAATTACCTGCTAGCCGAATACAAGGCGCGCGTATGGAGCAGGGGTCTTCCCGGGAGGCAGGACATATGAACCTGGTACTCCAGTGGGCGGCAAAGCACGGGAGGAGTTGCCACCAGTCACCGCACCCGGAGGGCTCGGTGAACGAGGGCGATACCCATCAGAGGCAGTTGGCGACCGTCCACGTGGTCATCACATGCTCTAACCAGAAGAGTCGCCCCATCCCTGCGCGCCTTCAACTCGGCCAGGTGCCTGGGCGCAGCGCCGCCGAGCGTGCCCGCAAGTGGATCACACGGCTGTCCCAGACAGGCGACACGCCGCAGGTCGCAGCCCTCGAACTGTACGCAGGAGAGCACTGGTCGGTCGCACGCGGGTATCCGGCACTACACAAGCCAGAAGAGGACATACGCCTGTGGGCATGCTCAGCGGGCTACGGCCTGATTCCCACTGAAGCGCCGGTCATGCCGTATCACGCGACTTTGACCCCCGGCCAGGCTGACTCGGTTCCCGGCGCCGTAGCTTCCTGGTGGTCGCTCCTCAGCGAATGGCATGGCCCTGCACCCGAGCATCCGCGTAGCATCCGCGCACTCGTGGCCGCCGACCCAGCCGCGGTGTTCATGTTCGTGCTTTCCAAGTCATACCTGCGCGCCTGCGGGGCCGATATCGCGGCCGCCTGTCAATACATCGCTGACCTGGACCGGCTCCTCATCGTGTCAGCGGGCGCCCGGTTGCAAGGTGATCTGGCCGCCTTCGCGGTCCCGGCAGATGCCCGGTTGCAGACGCATTTTGGCGGGACCCGCCGGGCGCTCAACGCCCGTATCGGCGCCCACCTGCTGTCGACGGGAATCCGCAGTAAGGAGGAAGCAGCAGGACACCTGGCACGACTGCTTGCGGCGCAGCCACCCGTCCCGCGCTACGACCGGAAGAAGCAATCCGACCGCGAGATCCTAGACATCATTGCGGGGCGCCTGGCCCAGGCGCCGGCCACACCAGCCAATCGCATGCTGCGCGAGTTCCGGGATGCCGGACTTGCCTGCGAGCAGCACCGCTTCACCCGGCTATACCGCAGCGTTGTGGAATCCACGTCGTGACCGCCTTCACCCACCGCCCGCGTCGAAGCGGCGCGCACTGCGCGGGTGAAGCGCCAGACATACGAGATGCGGAAGGCTGAAACGATACCGATGTAGCGGCGGCCCTGAATCCATTCGTCGTTCCGCTCCATCAAGATGGCGCCGACGAGCGGGCAACTCTTCAAAGGCACCATGGGGGATGCAGCGCTCGCGCTTGGGTAGGGACCAACCACACGACGGTGAAGTGGATGAGAGCGGTACGCCGAAGCTCCTCACTCTCCTGTGGGGCTCAAGGCGGTGGATGGGTTGTATGCGTGGATGCCTCTGATGAAAACCCGCCAGGTCTCCTGTGAGACCATCAGCTTCGTCCCGTCGGGCTCCTTGGAGTCGCGTACCGCCACCAGTCCGGGCAGATTGCGGGCCACTTCCACGCAGTTGCCGCTTTAGCTGCTCTTGCGCCACTCGGCGCGGGACAGGTCGATCTCGGTCATCCCGCGCACCTCCTCCATGTGCCCGCACTACCTCAAGGTGCGGGCCAGCCGTTCGATCAACTGCACGGAGTCGTCTGGGTGCAGCGAAGCGGCCCGCAACCGGTCAAATGCAAGGGTATAGCGGTTCACATCCGAACGCTCCTCGAGGTAGATGTCCCCGGCGAGCGTCTCGACGTACACCACGGCCGGGTCGGTGGGCTCCGGGAAGTCCAGGATGACGAACGGACCCGTGGTCCCGGCATGTGCACCCGCGCGGTAGGGCACGACCTGGACGGTGGTCTTACCCTGCTGCGCGGACTCGACCAGGTGCCGGAGCTGCCCGCGCATCACGCCAACGCTGCCGACCACACGGTGGATGACGGCTTCATCGATCACGGCCCACAGCCGCGGCCGCTCATCACGGGCCAGGATTTCCTGCCGGGCCAGGCGGACTTCAAGCAGGCGTTCGACCTCATCAGGGTCCAGCTCTATCGGCCCGTTCCTGAAGATCTCCCGCGCGTAGTCCGCGGTCTGCAGCAGACCGGGCACGACCACCGGCTCGAAGTTGCGGATGGAGGCTGCCCCGCCTTCCAGGCCGATGTAGACCTCGTACGGGTTCGGCAGCACATCGCGGAAGGAGTGCCACCACCCGGGCTGGCGGGCGTCCCGGGTCAGCTGGATCAGCCCGTCTCGTTCGGGGCCCGGTCACCCCGTAGAGCTCGTGCAGCGTCCGTACGTTGCCGGGCTGCGGCCGGCTCCGGCCCGTCTCGATGGGGAAGATCGTGGAGGTCGACCACTGGCCGTAGGCGGGATCTGGGGTGGCGTTCGGCGCTGGTGGCTACACTGCGGGGCATGTCTGAGCGGGTTCATGTAGTCGGCATCGGCGGCATCGGCACCTCCGGTCTGGCGGCGGTCTTGGCGCAGGCAGGTGCCGTGGTGACCGGTTCGGAGGATTCGCGGACGATCCTGGCCGGTGAGCTGCTGGAGCGGTTCCCGCAGATCCGGGTCTACGACGGCTACTCGGCCTCTCATCTGGACGGCGTGGACCGGGTGATCCATACCGTGGCTGCGCGGCCGGACAATCCGGAGCTGGCCGAGGCACGGCGGCGGGGCATGCCGGTGTTGACCTATCCGCAGGCACTGGGCCTGTTCCTGGACGGGACGGACGTGTGCGGAGTGGCGGGCACGCACGGCAAGACGACGACCACGGCAATGATCGCCTCGGCGTTCGAGCAGGCAGGGCTGCCGGTGTCTTACCTGGTGGGCGCGCCGTTGCAGGGCAGCGGCAGCAACGCGCGGTACACCGCCGGGAGCCCGTTCGTGCTGGAGGCTGATGAGTACCGGGGCGCGTTCCTGGAATATGCGCACAGGTTCGCCCAGCTCGTGATCACCAACATCGACTTCGACCACCCGGACTACTACCCGTCGCAGGAGGCGGTGGAGAAGACGTTCGGGGAACTGCTGGCTCATACCCCGCCCGCCGCGAGGGTCTTCGCCTGCGGGGACTCGGCCGGGGTGCGGGCGGTGGCCCGGGTGCATGACCGGATCACCACTTATGGGTTCGGCACGTCCAACGCGGTGCGGGTCAGGCTGGCGGAGGCAGCAGAGGCCGGGAGCAGGTTCTCGGTGACCGGCGGGCCGGATGGGGAGGTCGCGCTGCGGGTCACGCTGCCAGGCCGGCACAATGTCCTGAACGCCACGGCCGCTTACCTGGCCGCCCGGCAGATGAACTGCCCCGTCCCGGCCATCGCCGCGGCGCTGGGCAGCTTTGCCGGGGCGCGGCGCAGGTTCGATGTGCGGCTGAGCACGCCGCGGGCCGCCGTGGTCGATGACTACGCTCACCATCCGGTGGCTGTCGCCAGCTTCATCGACGGGCTGCGGCAGCGCTACCCGGGGCGCCGCCTGGTCCTGGTGTTCCAGCCGCACACCCTGACACGCACCCGCGCCTTGTTCGACGACTTCGTGTCGGTGCTGCGCGCGCCTGAGCAGGTGGCCGTGCTGGATGTCTACGCCGGCCGGGAGTCCGACGACCCAGCCGAGCCGGAGCGCCTGGCGGCCCGGCTGCGCCGGGCACTGGGAGAGCAGGATGCCGATGTCTTTGAGGTGTTCGAGCCGGGCGCGGTCGTGGCGGCGGTCGCAGAGGCGGCGGCCGGGGATCCGGTGGTAATTGGCACGGTGGGTGCCGGGGACTTGTGGAAGACCGTCACCGAGCCGCTGGTGGCACGGCTGGGCTAGGAGGCCGCGCAGCCAGCGGAGGCGGCGAGCCGGTCGAGTACCAGGTACGGGCGGCCGGTGCCGAGGCTGACCACGACGTCCCCGGCCCGCACCATGCTCGCCAGCGTGCTGGCTGCGTCCTCGTAGCCGCCGCAGGTCACCACCCGGCTGTTGCCGTGCCGGGCAGCCGCCTCGTGCAGCATGCTGATGCTGGCTTGCTGCCCGTAGGTCTCATCGCCCAGGCCGGGCGAGATCGGCAGCAGCAGGCAGGCATCGAACGCGGCGAGCGCCTGACCGAACTCGGCGCAGTACAAGGCGGTGCGGCGATGCTGGCGCGGCTCGAAGACCGCGATGAGCCTGCGCTGCGGGTAGTAGCCGCGCAGCGCTTCGGCCAGCGCGCTGATCTGGGCGGGGTTGTGGGCGTAGTCATCGAGCATCAGCACGCCGTTGCCGCTGTGCCGCAACTCCAGGCGGCGTGATACGCCCCGGTAGGCGGTCATGCCGTCCCGGATTACCGAGGCCGCCGCGCCCAGCTCCAGGACCGCGATAGCCGCGCGGGACGCGTTCAGCCACAGCGCTGGCCCGCGATGCGGCGCGTGTAGCGCCAGCACGGTGCGCCCCTGGCGGTTGACAATGCGCCAGGCGCCCAGCGCGGGCTGGATGCTGGTGATGCGGTAGTCGGCGTCCGGGCTGCGGCCGACGGTGATGACCTTGCGGGCGGCGCGAGCGGCCTGGAGCGCAGCTGGGCAGTCGGCATCGGTGACGGCTAGCGCCAGGCCGGCGGCGAACGCGGTGAAGGCGTCGGTGACATCCTGCCCGCTCATGAAGTAATCCCGGTGGTCGTAGTTCATGACCGGTCCCAGGATGCCGATGTGACGTGGCAGGTCGAGGAAGGCGTCCATGTACTCATGGCCTCCGCGATCAGCAGGCGGCGCGACCCTGGCAGGTAGTTCCGGCCGCCGAGGTTGGGACAGCGCGCTCCCAGATACACGGTCGGCTGCCAGGACGTGGCCGAGAGGATGGTCGCGAGCAAGGCGCTGGTGCTGGTTTTCCCGGCCCCGCCGGCCACCGCCATTACCTGGCCGAACATTCCGGCGTACCGGCCGAGTGCCTGGTGACGGCGCAGGACCGGCAGCCCTGCGCGGCGGGCTGCGGCGAGTTCCGGGTGCCCGGCCGGCATGGCATTGGAGAACACGACGGCTGTCGTGCCCGGTGACACATGCGCCGGGTCGTGGCCGTCGCTGACCTGAATGCTTAGCTGGCCCAGGTGAGAGCGCAGCGTTCCTTGTTTTTCCGCACCGCGCCGCCCGCCGATGTCGCAGCCGGACACGGCCGCGCCGTCGTGGCGCAGCAGGGCGGCCAGGGCGCTCTGGCCGTCACCCAGGATGCCGGCCAGGTGCGGGGCGGCGAGGTCGGCGGGTAGCTCTAATGAGTCGGGTCTGCTGGTCACGGGAATGCTCCGTTACTGAGTGAGGTAGGCGTCGACGGCCATGACGAGGTAATCCAGGTCGGCGGACAAGGCGGCGGTCGCCAGGCAGCCGAACCCGGACGGCGCGATTACCATGCCGTGGCGGAGCAGGAAGGCCGACAGTCCCGCGATCATCCGGCGCGCCACATGGTGGCGTGCCTGGCCCGGCGAGGCGGGCAGCTCCCGGTGCGGCCAGAAGCAGAACAGCGAACCCGCGTGGCGGACGGACCAGTCCGCTGCCCGCCGGGTGAACAGACTGGTTAGCTCCTCACAGAGCATTGCGGTGGCGGCATCCAGGTCGGCGGCGCGGTCGCGGCCGAAGTCCCGCAGCGCGGCACAGCCGGCGGTCATGCTCAGCGGGTTGCCGTTGAAGGTCCCGCCATGCCCCAGACGCGGCCGGTGATCTGACGCGAAGCACTTCGCGAGGCCCCGGCGCAGGGCAACCGCGCCAATCGGCAATCCGCCGCCGATGTACTTGCCCAGGCACACGATGTCCGGCTGAAGGCCGTACGCTGCGGCCATGCCGCCCGGCGCGGCGCGCGGGGAGACCACCTCATCAGCGATCAGCAGCGCCCCGTACCGCGTGCAGCTCTCCCGGATCTCCCCAGCGAATGCGGCGGTAGCCGGGGAAAGGGCACCGCGGACCGGGCACAGGTCCACCAAGGCCCCGGCGATCTGCGGCCCGTTGCTGTCGAAGACCTGCCGTATCAGCGCCGGTGAGTTGACCGGGCACAGCAGGTAATCCGGTGGCGGGGCATCGGCCTGGCTCGACGGCACGAACGCGCCGTGGTAGCAGTGCTCGAACACCACGATCTTGCGCCGCCCGGTCGCCACGGCCGCCAGCCGGAGCGCCAGCAGGACCGCCTCGCTGCCCGAACTGGTGAACCGGAAATACGGCTCATCCACCGGGACCCGCCCGGCGAGCAGTCGCGCCAGGCCGGCTTCGTGCTCGTTCGGGAACGGCATCGCCTCAAGCCGCCGGGCTTGGACGGCGACAGCCTCCGCGACCGGCGCGTATGTGTGGCCGTGGAGCAGCGCGGTGTGATTGAACAGCAAGTCGATGCGCTCATCATCATCGGCGTCCACCAGCACCGATCCGTACGCTGCCGCCATCGTCGGCGCATACGGCACCCGGCGGATCGTCTCGCGGGTAATCCCGTCCGGCAACAACACCCTGGCTTCGGCTGCCAGCTTCCTGGAGCGGGAATCGGGCTCCAAGAACCGTGCTGTCTCACGCAACTGGGCTACAGCCGTCATCACTGTCTCCTCTGGTAACGCTGACGGGACGCTCAACGCACGACCTGGCCTTATAGTCGAACGTTGAACGTTCGATGTTTACTCTGCATCTCGCTTGAGTCACTGTCAAGGCCTAAACACCGAACGTTCGGCTACTCTCGGAGCGCAGAGATCATGACGCCATCTACTGGGAGACAGCAGACACCCATGGGCATCCAGACGCCCCGGCCGGAGTACCTGCAGGTCGCTGCGGCGCTCCGCAACGCGATCAAGGAGGGAGAGTGGGCGCCTGGCGCATTGATGCCCAGCGAGCCAGTGCTGGCCGCCAGGTACGGCGTCACTAGGGCCACCGTCAACCGGGCAGTCTCGGTCCTGCGCGCTGAGGGACTGGTCAGGCCCGAACGAGGAAGAGGTACCACCGTGAACGAGCTGCCGGTCATCCGCCGCGAGGCCGTCGCACGGCAACGCCGCGAAACCCGCGAGGCCGGGCAGGCACGGGGCGCCTTCGACGGCGAGCTACGCCGCCTCGGGCTGACCGCCCGGTCAGATGTAGAAGTGGCCCAGGTCCCCGCGCCCGCCGCGGTCGCCGAACTGCTCGGCGTCGATGAGGGCACCACCGTGCTGGCCAGGCGCCGGCGAATGTACGCGAACGACACCCCCGTGCAGATGGCCACGTCCTACCTGCCGCTGGATATCGCTGCGGGCACGGCACTGGCCAGCAGCGACCCCGGCCCGGGCGGGACCTACTCCCGGCTGGCCGACCTCGGGCACGCCCCAGCCACCTATGCCGAGACAGCACGCGTACGCCCGCCAGACGATGACGAGACCCAGTTCCTGCACATGGACCCCGACCAGCGCGTCGTCGCCATCCGGCGCACGGCCCGCACAACTTCCGGGCGCATCGTTGAAGTCAACGAGATCACGCTCCCTGCACACCAATGGGAACTGGTCTACGAATGGCCCGCCGAGTAAGGCCTGTGCGGGCCCCAACGGCGCTAGGACGGACCAGGCTCAGTTGCCCGGACGCACATACCTCAACTGGCACCGGGCCAGCATCTTCGCCGCCTGATCAGGTGCTGAAACCGGAGCCATCACGGGACGCCGCCTGGAACATCAGCGCCCCGTCCACGGTAGCCGCCAGTGGGATCCGCCTGTCCACTCCGGTCATCCACAGCAGCTTGCGGTCTGCCTCTGGGCGCAAACGGCATGCAGGCTACCGCCGTGCTCGGCGGCGCGGCGGGCCGCGCCGACCATCATGCCAGCTCCGGGCAAGAAGCTTGCCGGATTCCGGGCAACCCATCCCGCTCCTCACGCGACCCATGAGGGCACGGCCTGCGCCAGCCGGCCCGGGTCGGTCAGCATGCGGATCACCGTGATGGCGCCGCCGGTGACCGTGAAGGCCATGACCATGACCGGCCGCCCGCCCACCATGACGAGGACCCCCGGAGCCCCGTCGATGAGCACCGGATGGCCCAGCGCCTCCGGGCGCGCGCCGATCGTTGCCCGGGCCGCGACCTCCCGCGCGCCGCGGACGACCATGGTCCCCCGCGGGCCGCGTGCCCGGAGCTCGACTTCGGGGGCGAGCACGGCGAGCAGCCCGGCGAGGTCGCCGCGGCCAGCCGCCGCGAGGAACGCGTCCACGACCTCCCGCGCGGCCGCGTCCGCACCGGTCGCCGGCGTGCCCAGCCGGATCCGGCCGCGAGCTCGGCTGGCCAGCATCTTGGTGGCCGCGGTGCTCCGGCCGAGGATCGCGGCGATCGGGCCGAACGGGATCTCGAACACCTCATGGAGGACGAACGACACCCGCTCCGCCGGGGTGAGGGCGTCCATGACCACGTACAGCGCAACGCCGACCGAGTCCGCGAGCAGGGCCTCCTCCTCCGGATCGATCCGGGAGCCCTCCACCGCCTCACCCGGGAGCATCCCGATGGTGAGCTCGAGTGGCTGCTCGCCCCGCACCCCGCGCCTGCGCAAGGCATCGAGGCAGATCCGGCCGGTCACGGTGGTGAGCCAGCCGCGCAGGTCCTCGATGTCCCCGCCGCCGGTACGGGCCAGGCGCAGCCATGCCTCCTGCACGGCGTCGTCCGCGTCGGCGTGCGAGCCGAGCGTGCGGAACGCGATCGCGTGGAGATAGGGGCGATGGGTCTCGAACCCGTCGGCGAGCTGTTCTTCTCCGGTCACGATCCTTCGACGTATCACGCGCCGAAAAGGTAACGCGTTACCTCCCGCCGCGGCCGCACGTCGTAGGGACATGACAGCACGCATCCAGAACACGACATCCCAGCCCGACGTCACGACCGGCGTCCAGCACCTGATCAAGGCCGCGTACGCCGGCGGCGTGCCGCGTCAGACACTGGAGCTGGTGCACCTGCGGGCGAGCCAGATCAACGGCTGCAGCGCCTGCGTCGACGCCGGCACCGCCAGCGCGGCTAAAGCCGGCGTCAGCTCCGAGAAGCTGCTCACCCTCGCCGCCTGGTACGAGAACCCGCTCTTCGACGACGCCGAGCGGACCGCACTGGCGCTCACCGAGGCCGCGACCCGGCTCTCCGACCGGCCCGGCGCGGTCACCGACGAGATCTGGGCCGAAGCCGCCCGGCACTACGACGAGCGGCAGCTCGGCGCCCTGGTCCTGATGGTGGCGATCACCAACTTCTTCAACCGCATCAACACGACCCTCCGGATCCCAGCCGGCGCTCGGTGGGACTGACGTAAGCGATGACCTGCACGCCCAGATACTGCTTACTCCAGTCCACGCGTCGGCGGCTTGGAGCGGAGAAGAACAGGCTCAAGGATCTTCCAGGTATGGTTATCATACCGTGGAGGTATAATAGGTGGAGTTTGAGTTCGATCCGCGTCGCTCGCGGGATGAGGAGGTGGCGATCTATGAAGGCTGAGGAGTTCGACCAGGCGTTTGACCGCGGGGAAGATGTCTCGTCTGCCCTCGATGTTGCTGCGGCCCGCCGGCCGGGGGTGGAACAGCGCCGGGTAAACGTCGACTTCCCGGTGTGGATGATCGAATCACTCGACCGTGAGGCACGGCGCCTAGGGGTCACCCGCCAGTCAATCATCAAGGTATGGATCGCCGAGCGCCTCGAACACGGGGGTCCGGCCGCTGCGTAACCGTGAGATAACTGATAGTTCAGATCAGCGCGTGGCTTCTCGTGAATGACGGCATGACTTCAGTGATCCCCTAGCGACGCCAGAGGTTCCTACCGCAGGGTCCGTCCATTGGCCTAGTGCAAGCGATTCCGCGAGTCCTGCTCGGCGAGGACTTGGGCCAGGCGCTGCTGCAGGATCACGCGCACCGCCACCTGCTCCGGCAGCGCTTCCAGCGACTGCTCCAGCTCCCGCCGGTAGTTCCGAAGCTCGTATGTAGTCAGCGCCTGCATCGGATGCGGCGGTTGCTCGATAGTCATCAGGAACCCTCGCGATGAAACGACCTAACCAATCTCACCACCCAACCTCCCAGCCTGGGACTACCGTTAGGAAGCACGCCGGAACGCACCGTACATAAGTGCAGCCCACGGCGTGGACGGCGGAGATTCGTGGACCCAGGTGGAGATGCCGTGTCCGGGATGAAGACAACCTCGCTGGCCGCGTTCGCCTCCCAGCTCAGAGCGTGGCGGCAGCAGATGGGCTGGACTCAGGTGGAGGCGGCCGACAAGCTCGGCTACTCCGCCTCCCTGGTCAGCGGCATCGAGACCATGGACAAGACCCCCACCGCCGACTTCGCCCAGTACTGCGACACGATCTTCCAGACCCCCGGCACCTTCGCCACCATGCGCGACCTGGTCGCCCGCGAGGTCTGGCCCTCGTACTTCGCCCCGGTCATCGAGCTGGAAGCCACCGCCATCCGAATCCACGAGTGGGAGATGCGCGTCGTGCCCGGCCTGCTGCAGACCGAGGATTACGCCCGGGCGGTCATCAGCGCGGGCAGGCCGCAGGACACGAGCGCGGCCATCGACCGCGCGGTCAGCGCCCGCCTCGAGCGCCAGGCGATCCTCCAGCGCGAGAACCTGCCGTTCACGGCCAGCGACCACCCGGGGACGGACGGCCCGATCATGGTCTACGACTTCGACGGCGCCTCGTCGGTGGCGTACACCGAATGCAACGGCGGGGGCCGGATCGTCGAGTCGGCCGACGAGGTGGGCGACCTGACGATGATCGTTAACATGATCAGGGCGGCGGCGTTGCCGCGCCGCGAGTCCGCCCGCCTGATACAGCAGATCAGGAGTGAGCTAGCCGATGCCTGAACAGGCGTGGATCAAGTCGAGTTACTCAGGATCCCAAGCCAACTGCGTCGAGGTCGCCGTTCGTGACCGCGTAGTCGTCCGCGACACCAAGGACCGAACAGGTCCTGTTCTCCACTTCACTCCGGCGGCCTGGCGCGAGTTCGCCGGCCACATCAGGCAAACACGGCGTCAAGGAGCTGATTTACCAGCGCGTCCGGCGGCCGCAGCCGCCTTGGGCGAAGCACGTGCCCGGTCCGCGCGAGCGGGTCGGCGCACGGGGATCACCGCGAAATCCGGTTGCGCCGCGGGTCGTCGGCGGGTCATCGTGACCGCGTGCTGATCCGACGCGAGACCGCGCGCGACGCCGATGTCATCCGCGCCATCACGACCGCCGCATTCGCCTCTCGCCGGCCGCCGGGCCAGATCCCGCCCGAGGCCAGGCTGATCGACGAGCTCCGGGCCGGCCCGGCGTGGCTCCCGGCGTTGTCCCTGGTGGCGGTCACTCCCGCAGGCGAAACAATCGGCCACGTCCTAGGCACCCGGGGCCACGTCGGCCAGCACCCTGTAATCGCTCTCGGCCCGCTGTCCGTCCGCCCGGACCACCAGCGGCACGGTGTCGGCAGCGCGCTCATGCACGCCGTCCTGGGCGCGGCTGACGCTCTCGGCGAGCCGCTGGCCGCGCTGCTCGGCGACCCGGGGTACTACTGCCGGTTCGGATTCGAGCTCAGCACCGCCTACCAGATCACCCCGCCCAGGCCGGAATGGCAGCCGCACTTCCAGGTCCGCGTCCTGAGCGAATATCAGCCCCGGCTGCGCGGCATGTTCACCTACCCCGAACCCTTCGACCGGACCTGAGACGCGCAACGCGGTCCGCAGGTGTGATCGGAGGGGCCGTTGCCCTGCCCGGGGCATGATCTTACGATGCCCGAACGGCAACGGCGTGTCGTCCGGTATGGGGTGCTTATGACAACTAATATCCGGATCAGTGCTTCGTTTCTTGTTCGTCCCGAGGTATCCGAAGTTGAAGATCACCCCCCTCGTGCTTTGCCCGCAACTGCCGCTAGACGGCATCACATCGGGAATCTTCCC
>WNGJ01006664.1_pt1 | contig 19623 bp, 22 predicted proteins | sample 5400611 | NCBI WGS metagenome assembly WNGJ01 (sample SAMN13153375, study PRJNA577476) | soil metagenome | isolation source: 40 cm soil or saprolite under Garry oak tree replicate 1 | place: USA:California | collected 2016-06-15
GATGACCGGCCACTTGTTAGGCGGCGCCGGCGGAATAGAGATGGCCGCCTGCGCACTGGCTATCCGCGACTCTATAATACCGCCTACCATCAACTTCGAAAATCCGGGCGAAGAATGCGACCTCGATTACACGCCGAAGATCGCACGCGAAAAAAAGGTGCGCGTAGCGCTCAATAACTCGTTCGGTTTCGGCGGACACAATGCTACGCTGGTTGCCGCCGCATTCGAAGAGTAGCGGAGGCGCGGCGCTGAATGCGACGAACGTTTTTGACTATTGGATCGTCAATTGTCACTATTCACCATCGCAACGCGGGCATAGCTTAATGGTAAAGTTCCAGCCTTCCAAGCTGGCCATGCGGGTTCGATTCCCGTTGCCCGCTATTGATCTGGAGAAATCAACTCGCGATTTCGCCAGGCGTAACCGAGCCCCGAGTAAATCGTTAGGGCCACGGTGATCCACACCAGCACAGGCCCCGCTTCCCACCACGCCCGAGCCCACCACGTCGATGTTTCATTCGCGTAGTGCAGTTCTGCGATCGACAGCAGCGCAAGGAAAAAGATGATCGTGACGATTTGCCATGATGTTTTTTGCTTGCCGAGACTTTCTGCCGGGAGAATTCGCCCCTTTGCGCTGGCCATTAGCCGCAGACCCGTAATGAGAAAATCGCGCGCAACAACCGCCGTCGCTGCCCATGCCGGCACGGCTTTGAGAGGAACAAGTGAAATAAACGCTGCCGCCACCATGATTTTGTCTACGAGCGGATCCATTAATTTGCCGAAGTTGGTGATGACCCCGTAGCGACGGGCAACCTCGCCGTCGATAAAGTCCGTGAGACCGGCGATCAAAAAAATCACGAGTGCGGCCGTACGCGCATAATGCCAGCATGAACTGAGCAACGCTACAAAGAGCACCGTCAGCGCCAGTCGGCTCAGGGTAAGTCGGTTCGCCCAATTCATATTGTAATCGCGGCGTTGTACGCAGCGTGATCCTCCTTATCAGTTCTGAACCGGGGCCGTTTCCAAATCGGTACCTTCTTCTTCAATTCATCCACAATCCATTGAGCGGCTCGAAACCCTTCGCCGCGATGCGGACTAGCGACGGACACGATAAGTGATGGTTCCCCAACCGCGATAAATCCAATTCGGTGGTGAATGGCCACGAACTTAAGTCCAAATTCCTCTGCCGCTTGTTCTGCAATTCGTTTCAACTGGTGCTCCGCCATTTCACGATGCGCCTCGTAGTCAATTCCATCGATCTCGCGGCCGCCTTCAAACCTCCGCACCACTCCCCAAAACTCGATCATTGCTCCGGCATCGCCATGAAAGTTTTTCGCCGACGCCTCAAGCGGCGATTCAGTTACCAAAATTTCACAAACGATATTTGCCATGAGATTGAAACGCTCGCTACAGTGGGTTCTTTTCTATTGAGCAGCCACAAAAGGAGATACGAAAATGAACACGAATCAATGTGATATTGGCATGATCGGCCTCGGTGTCATGGGCGAAAATCTTGTCCTGAACATGGAATCCAAAGGTTTTTCTGTTGCGGTGTTCAATCGTACGACGGAAGTCACCGACAAATTTGCCGCAGGACGCGCCAAGGGGAAAAACATCCAGCCCACGCAGACGCTGGAGGAATTTGTGGGGGCGCTCAAAAAACCGCGAATCGCAATGTTGATGGTGAAGGCGGGCCCGCCCGTGGATTCCGTGATCAGCCAACTTGTTCCGTTGCTCGAAAAAGGTGACGTCATTATCGACGGTGGAAACTCGCTTTTTACCGACACGCAGCGACGCGAGAAAGAGCTAGCGGAGGAGGATATTCATTTCGTCGGGATGGGTGTTTCGGGCGGTGAAGAAGGTGCGCTCAAAGGTCCATCGCTCATGCCCGGTGGCTCGCGCGAGTCATGGGAAATCATCGCCCCGATCTTTCGCAAGATCGCTGCGCAAGTCGATGGCGAACCCTGCTGTCGATACATGGGACCTGATGGCGCCGGTCATTACGTGAAGATGGTGCACAACGGTATCGAGTACGGTGATATCCAACTGATTTGTGAAGCTTACGCTATTCTGAAGGACATCCTGGGCATGGAGGCGGCGCAACTTGCCGACATTTTCGAAGAGTGGAACAAGGGCGAACTCGAGAGCTACCTGATCGAAATCACGTCGCTGATTTTCCGTAAAATAGATCCCGAGACAGGCCAGCCTCTGGTGGACATAATTCTCGATAAGGCGGGCCAAAAAGGAACGGGCATCTGGACGCTTCAGGCTGCGATCAAGCAATCCGTCGTCATTTCCACAATCAATGCCGCAGTCGAAGCTCGCGTGATTTCTTCGCGAAAAGAAGAACGCGTGGCAGCTTCTAAAATTCTGCCACAACCGAGACGGCGAACCTTCAAAGGCAATCGTGATCGTTTCATCGAAGCCGTGCGTGATGCTCTTTATGCGTCAAAAATTATTTCATACGCGCAAGGAATGGAGCTTCTTCGCTCGGGAAGCGCTACTTACGAATGGAACCTGAACCTGAGCGACATCGCCACGATATGGCGGGGCGGTTGCATCATTCGGGCGAAATTTTTGAACCGGATCGTTGAGGCATATCAGCGCGACCCCGCATTGCACAATCTTCTGCTCGATAGGTATTTCACAAGAATCGTCAAACGAGCGCAGCCGAAATGGCGCCTGGTCGTTTCGACAGCTGTCAAATTCGGCGTAGCGGTCCCCGCGTTTTCCGCCTCGTTGGCGTATTTTGACAGTTATCGCTCCGCCCGACTGCCAGCGAATCTCCTGCAGGCGCAACGCGATTTTTTTGGCGCGCACACTTATGAGCGCATCGACAAGCCCGGAGTCTTCCATACCGAGTGGCTCGAGACTGAAGAAAAACCCGCCGAAAAACCGTCCGAACCGAAAACACCCGAGCCGCATCACGCCGGAGAGTGAGAATTCGTTTAGCGAGCAAGAACGTCGCCGTGTGGTCTCCAGGGTGCCGACTTGAGGCGTTTACGCTGGTGACCGAAGATCTTTCGTGCAAGGGGCTCGAGATTTCGACTCGATTACTTCTCATCTCGCGATCTGGCACACTTATGATGCCGCGGTCAAAGCGGAGCTTTACTCAACATGCCTGGCGACCGCTACAGGAATCTACTTGATCGATCCTATTCCTTTGCAGAAGAGAGCACTCGACAGCCTGATCAGTTCTTCTCAAGTTACGGGAATCGTTGTGACGAATTCGAATCATCGCCGCGCCGCGGCGCAATTTGCCCAACGATTCCAGGTTCGTATTTTCGCCCATCGCGAAACGTTTCCGGACGACGAGCCGAGCCGGCTCACGACCATTGCTGATGGCGAGGAAATCAGTGACGGATTGCGCGTGATTGGCATCGAGGGCGCGGCACCCGGCGAGATCGCGCTTCATTACGCAGGCAATGGCGGAACGCTGATTGTTGGCGATGCCTTGGTTAATTTTGAGCCGTATGGGTTCTCCTTTCTACCCCCAAAGTATTGCTCGAATGAAAAACAGATGCGCGGCTCCCTGCAAAAACTTTCGCATCACAAAGCCGAGCGAATTCTTTTTGCACATGGCACGCCGATTCTCTCTAGCGCCAGTGAGCGGTTTAGAGGTTTGCTCGACGGCAATTTGTGACTCACATGTGTATGTCTCCATGTCCCCCCGGCTGCTGCGTCCGCTTGCTCCAGCGGACCATCACCCGATGCGGGGAGAACAGCGGCCGCCACCGCGACGTTTGCCGATGATCATGATGCCGGTTCAAGGCGGACCAATTGCTTGTTTTCTTCGATTGATCCGCTTCTCACACACGATCTTCGCGTTGCCGTTCGCTCTTGGCGCGCTCATCGTCGCCGCTAATGGCTGGCCGTCGGTCCGAATTCTTTTGCTAGTCATCGTCTGCATGGTCCTTGCGCGCACGGCCGCCATGCTTTTTAACCGGCTCGTCGATTGGTCACTGGATCAACGCAACCCACGTACTGCATCGCGTCACTTGCTTATATCAAAATTATCGGCCCTGATCTTGCTGATTCTCAGCTCTGCCGCGTTTCTGCTGGCGGCATCCGCCATTAATCGGCTGACTTTCTTACTCGCACCGGTTGCACTCGCGTTGATTTTTTTCTATTCGCTCACCAAGCGGTTCACCAGCGCAACGCATTTTTTTCTCGGATTAGCCCTGGCCATCGCTCCGATCGGGGCCTGGATCGCTCAGACCGGAGGCATTAACGTTGCTCCGCTCGTGCTTGCGGCCGGTGTAATTTGCTGGGTCGCAGGGTTCGATCTGATTTATGCCACGCAAGATTACGATTTTGACCGGCGCGAAGGGATTCAATCGCTGGTTGTGACACTGGGTATCGCGAGCAGCCTGCGTCTGGCGCGATTGTTGCATCTGGTCACGTTTCTGACCCTTATTGGCTTTGGTGTTCTAGCGAAACTCGGCGTGGTCTATTACTGCTCACTGCCCCTGATCGCGGCAGCACTTGTTTACGAACACAAAACCGAAAAGCGCGATATCGCCGGAATCAACCGCGCGTTTTTCCAAAGCAACGCGTTCGTTAGCGCGGTCTTTCTTGTTGCTGTTTGCGCAGACCGATTGCTTTAGGTATGCACGCCGCGCAGCGGCGCTCGGTCGGCGCAGCGCGAGGACCGTACCAGCGACGCGATTTCTACATCGCGTTTAACATGGCGACGCGTCGCTCGTGGCGGCCGCCGTCGAAACCGGTCTCAAGCCAAATCCGGGCAATTTTTAGCGCCACGTCTTCGGGAATCAGACGTTCACCCATCGAGAGTACGTTCGCGTCATTGTGTTTCCGCGAGAGGCTAGCCGACTCTTCGTTCCAGCAAAGTGCGCAACGGACGCCGTGGACTTTGTTTGCCACCATCGCTTCGCCATTGCCCGATCCGCCGAAAACCATGCCGCGATCGCACACGCCGCGCGCCACTGCTTCTGCTGCCGGACGGATAAAAAGCGGGTAATCCACCGGTTCCTCGCTGAACGTGCCGAAGTCTTTCACTTCGTGGCCCAGCGTCCCGAGCAATTCTTTTACCTTTTCCTTGTAACGAAAACCTGCGTGATCTGAACCCAGTGAAATTTTCATCGGACACGAATTACACGAATTCGTAGGGATTCATAGCATTCGGGTCAATTTTCGCCGACATGAAGGTAGTGCATGCGTCCCGCTTGCATTGTCTGTATATGCGCAAGCGAGGACGCATGCGCTACTTCAATCCGCCGTGCAATTTCGTCAGTTCGCTCCAGAGTTCGCGTTCGCGTTCAGTCAGCTTTTTTGGGATATTGATTTGAACGAGGACGTACAGATCGCCCCGTTTGCCTGAGACTCCGGGCAGACCGCGCTCGCGCAGACGAAACCGCTGCCCGCCTTGGGTACCAGGCGGAATTTTCAGGCGGACTTTTCCTTCGAGAGTCGGCACAAGCAAGTCACTGCCCAGCGCTGCTTGCCAGGGCTGGATTCGCACCTCATGAATCAAATCGCTGCCTTCGACTGAAAAATCCGGATGCTTGGCCAATCGCACTCGAAGAAAAAGATCGCCGCTTTTTCCACCACGCGCGCCGGCTTCACCCTGCTCACGCAAACGGATCCGCTGCCCCTCGCGCACACCGCGAGGAATCTTGACCTGATAATGCTCTACCTTATCCGAGCCGGCTCGGCGCAGGGACACGGTCCGCATAGAACCGTGCAGCGCTTCTTCTAGGGTGACCATAATGTCCGCTTCCACATCGGCGCCGCGTTCGGCTGTCGCAGTGCGTCCGCCAAACCCGCCGAATGCGGATCGACCTCGTCCTCCACCGAAAAATGCCTCGAAGAAATCGCTGAACCCGGTCCCGCCGAACTCGAACTCGACACCGCCGCCGTCGCCACCCCATTGATAAAATCCGCCGCCGGGTTGCTGTCCTTCCCACTGTGGTGGTGGCTGGAAGCCGCCCTGCCGATTCCAATCGGCTCCAAGCTGATCATATTTCTTCCGCTTCTCCGGGTCGCTCAGAACCTCGTACGCTTCGTTGATTTCCTTGAATTTTTCTTCGGCGGCTTTCTTGTCCTTGGCCACATCAGGGTGGTACTTGCGCGCCAGCTTGCGAAAAGCGCTGCGAATTTCGTCCTCGCTCGCCGTTTTCGGCACACCGAGCGTTTGGTAATAATCTCGAAATTGAACGGGCATTTACTCAACGTTGTGCGTCTGCGCAGTTCGCGCAATAGTTTCTCAAGTACGGCAACGAAGGTCACCAAGACCGCAGATTTATTTTCGGCGATCCGTTGCCTCCTTTATCCTGGTTGTGCGAGTGTCACGCGTGCGCGAACTGGGCAAACTCATTGTGATCATTGGCGTGGTCGCCACACTGATTGGCTTGGTGATGTGGGGCGGCTTCGCGCCGAAATGGCTGGGCCGACTGCCCGGCGACATCCGGATCGAGCGCGAACATTCGTCTTTCTATTTTCCGATCGTGACCTGCATTATTCTCAGCATCGTTCTTAGTTTGCTTCTATCGCTCTGCTCGATGTTCCGACGCTGATTTCACAACGACGGGCACAACGGTTCACAAAGGCCGGTCTTAATTTAGTATGAGATTCTGCCATGAACGAGGCCAAACAAACTAAATTGACCCGTCATGTTGCGCGCCTGCTGCGTTGCCGCCGTTGCCCTCGCATGCGCTCGACCCCAGTCTCCGGCGGTCCGATCATGAGCGACGTGATGATCGTCGGGCAGGCGCCCGGACCGCGCGAACCGATGTTGAAACGGCCGTTTGCGCATACTGCTGGGAAAACGCTTTTCCGTTGGTTCGAACAATTTTCCGGAATGAACGAAGTCGCCGTTCGCTCGAGAATTTATTTCGCCGCTGTCTGCCGTTGTTTTCCCGGCAAAAATTCCACGGGCTCGGATCGCGTCCCCGCGCCGGATGAGATTCGCAATTGTGCGTTGTGGATGGATGATGAGATTCGAATTTTGCGGCCGCATCTCATCATTCCCATTGGTCGGCTCGCGATTCTGCAATTCATCGACTGTGCAAAGCTGGAGAACGTGATCGGTCGCACATTCCGTGTCACGCGTTCCGGCCACCGCTTCGACCTGATTCCGTTGCCGCATCCCTCCGGTGCGTCCCCGTGGCACAAAATTCCACCTGGCAAAGCACTAACCGAGCATGCGCTCAAACTTGTCGCGCGCCATCCTGCCATTGAACGTCTCTCACGGGCGGCACAGCGGTCAACTCGGGGAGCCTTGGAGTCTTTGCGTGCTGTGTGAGCTTTATGCGAGAATGTGCCATGGAGACTCCAACGCGTGCCGACATTGCAGAATCGGATAAATGGGACCTCACGCATTTGTTCGCCGATGTCAGCAAATGGCACGAGGATTTTGCTTCGTTACAACGTGAGTATCCTAAATTTGACCAGTGGAAAGGCAGAGTAGGGGAATCGGCGCAAACATTGGCCGCGGTGCTGGAGTTTGAAAAATCGCTCGAGCTGAAAATTGAACGCGTCTATCACTATGCCTCGCTGCAGGTAGCCGAAGACAGCACCAATAACGAATACCTCACGCGCATCGGCCAGGTTCAAAATCTACTTACAAAAATTGCCGAGGCCGCAGCGTTTGTTGTGCCGGAAATCCTGGCAATCGACGATGAACGGTTCGCCAATTTCGTCGCCGATCCGGCGCTGAAGGATTGGCGAATCAAGCTGCACAAAATCCGGCGGATGAAACCGTATGTGCTTTCCGTGCCCGAGGAACGTCTGCTGGCGCTCAGCAGCGTCGCCCTCGGTGGTTACGACGACACGTTTTCGCAGTTGACCGATGTGGATATGAAGTTTGGCATCCTTGTTGACGAAGCCGGACGCAAACGACCGCTCACCCAAAGTTCGTTCAGCTCATTTTTAGTAAAGCGCGACCCTGAGCTGCGCAAGCGCGCATTCCATCAATTCTACGCAGAATTTCGCGACCATCAGTACACGCTTGCCGCATCCCTGGCGTATTCAGTTAAGGCGAATGTGTTTCACGCGAGAGCGCGGCATTATTCATCTGCGCTCGAGGCCGCACTGTTCCCAGATAATGTGCCGGTGGCAGTTTATGAGGGTCTGATCAAATCTGTCCGGGCGAATCTGAAACCGTTGTTTCGATATTTCGATTTGCGGCGACGCGTCCTTGGTTTGGACGAGCTGCATCATTACGACACGTACGTTCCGCTAGTTCCCGAAATCGAGACGCGCTTTACCTTTGATCAGGCGATCGAAACGGTGTTGAACGCGCTCGGCTTCCTTGGAAAAGAATACGTCGATGTGCTGGCCGAAGGTTTGCGCTCGAGCCGGTGGTGCGATCGTTACGAAAGCAAAGGCAAACGCAGCGGCGCATTTTCCTCTGGCAGCTACGGCGCGCCGCCGTATATCCTGATGAATTACAAGCAGGACGTGTTCGCCGATGTGTACACCCTCGCACATGAGGCGGGTCACTCGATGCACAGTTGGTTCTCGCAAAATTCACAGCCGTTTCAGGATTACGAGTATCCGATTTTTCTTGCGGAAGTCGCATCGACCTTCAACGAGGAACTGCTCACGCATCACCTGTTAGAAGCGACCACCGATCCCAAGATGAGGGCTTATATCATCAACCGCGAAATCGATGACCTTCGCGGCACGCTGTTCCGGCAGACCATGTTTGCCGAGTTCGAAAAGGTTATCCACGCCATTGACGAAAGCGGCGATGCGTTAACGCTCGACGTTTTCAAAAAGGAATATCACCAGCTGCTCGAAACGTATTTTTCCGAGAATTTCGCAATTGATCCGGAACTTGATCTCGAATGCCTGCGCATCCCGCATTTCTATCACGCATTTTATGTTTACAAATACGCCACTGGCATCTCTGCTGCCGTGGCGCTGGCGCAGCGCGTCCTTTCCGGTGAACCGGGGAGTGTCAAGGCTTATTTGAAGTTCTTGCGTTCCGGCGGCTCCAAATTTCCGCTCGAAACATTAACAGCCGCAGGCGTGGACATGACAACGCCGGCGCCGATCGAAAGCACACTGCAGTTGTTCGAACGTCGCCTCGAAGAATTAGAAGAGCTGTTGGTGTGAACAAGCAGCGGCGGTCTCCAGTCGGCCGTCACTCGAGTGCAAATCGGCAACAGCTTTTTTGTGAGCAACTGAACGTTTTGCAGCTTCCTACATCATTCGAACCAATAATCCAGCCATCCGTCGGACCCTTTCCCAAAGTCGCCGTCAAAACCGCCCTCGCCGCGCAGGCCGGAAAGATCACTTGTCCCCGAGCCGGGAATGACAAACCATGTCGCCTTGATCTTGCCGTTCTCGACGGTTTCTGAACCTTGAAGCACAAAGGTGCCCTGGCGTCCGCCCAGTTTTCCGCTGAATCGTTGCGCGCTGACGAGGCAGGCAGATCTATCGTCGCGCAGGACCTGCAAAGCCCGAACTGGTGATTCGCCATCGATACCTCCAGTGAACGTTTCTGATAGACGGATCTCCACTAATGCCGGGCTCACGGTTTGGTCGTAGGGCTTGGCTTCAGAATTCTGCACGGTAATCTTCGCTTTAGCTCGTGTGCGCGGCTCCGTCTGAGATTGCGCCGTATTCATATTTGTCTCCTTCCCTGACTCAGCGCTCGCTGTCAGCCACGTACTGAGACAGAAGATCGTCAGTATTGCCATAGTTCGGACGCTCATAGTATTTCTCGCTCCTATTTTAATTATCGAATCTATCAGGCATTGCGTTTGCCTTGGTGTTTCAGAGAAACGCCTCTACAACTTCCAACATGCGGCTCGGTCTGGAAAAACTTCGCGGGCGATTGAAAGCATTGTTTCGGGAGAATTTCGAGAAGCTTGGCGAACTCGGCGCGGCGCTTTCGGTTTGGCAAAACGGCAAGCAGGTGGTCGATCTTTATGGCGGATTTTGCGACGCCGATCGCGAAAAACCGTGGACGACCGACACGATTGTGCTGGTCTGGTCTGCAACGAAAGGAATCGGCAGCGCGTCTTTGTTGCACGTGTTACAGCAACACAAGATCGAGCTCGATCGACGCGTGGCGGAGTTCTGGCCGGAATTCGCTCAGGCCGGTAAGGACAAAATTACGCTCGCGCAGTTGCTGTCACATCAGGCTGGCCTTAGCGCTTTGGACCAGCGAGTCGATATGCTCGATTACGATGCAGTGATTCGGGCGCTGGAGACGCAGACGCCGTTGTGGCGGCCGGGAACGGCACATGGTTATCATGCGCGCACGTTCGGATTTCTACTGGATGAACTAATCCGCCGGATCGCCGGCAAGACTTTGTCCGGTTATTGGCAGGAAAATTTTGCCCGTCCACTCCACCTTGACTTTTGGATCGGCTTGCCAGAAAAGGAGAATCCGCGAGTGGCAACGATTTACGCGGCGAAAAGAGGCAAGCCGCCCGAGCCAGCAAAATTCTATCGCGATCTTGTCACGCCCGGCACGCTGGCGAGAAGGGCGTTTACCTCGCCATATGGCTTGAATGTGATCAGCAAGATGAATGATCCGCAGATTCGCGCGTACCCCATTGTTTCTTTCGGCGGCATCGGCAGCGCCTCGGCGCTTGCAAAATTTTATTCCATGCTCGCCAATGGCGGAACTTTGAATGGCAGAACGTTCTTTTTACAAACGACGATCGACTGGATGATGAACACTTTATCGGACGACATCGATCGCGTTTTTCAGATTCCGACGGCACTCTCGGCCGGGTTTATGAAAGACTCACGAGATGCAGCGCGCATGATGTTCGGACCATCCCCAGCATCGTTTGGGCATCCCGGCGCAGGCGGCATCCACGCCTTTGCCGACCCGGAAAACAAAATCGCTTTCGCGTACGTAATGAACCAAATGGAGCAATCAGTTCTGCCCAACGAGAAATCATTGCGACTGGTGGACGCGGTTTACGACCTTCTGTAGCGGCGCTCTCAGGGCGCCGAAACGCGGGACAACGATCAGATGCCACCGCGACAATCATTCATCAATCGTCGTGACGAAAACCTTTCGCGAATGCGGATCGCGACGATGTTCGAACAGGAAAATGCCTTGCCACGTTCCGAGCTGAATTTTTCCGTCCATGATCGGAATGGTTTCGCTGGTGCGCGTCAGGACCATGCGAATGTGTGATGGCATGTCGTCGCGGCCTTCTGAATCGTGCGTGAAGTAATCGGCGTCTTCGGGCACGAGTCGCTCGAAAAATTTTTCCAAGTCAGATCGCGCAGTCGGATCGGCGTTTTCCATGATGACAACGCTGCAACTGGTGTGCTGAACAAAAACCGTAACGATTCCATTTTGCACACCGCGCTGGTCGAGCTTCGACTGCACTTCATCGGTGATCTCGTAAAGACCTTTGCCGCGGGTGCGGACTTCAAGTCGGTCGTGGTGGATGCGCATTTCAGGCAATGCTATTCACGGTGGCGGGAAGGGCAAAACCCCCCTTTTCCAAAGGTTGTAGCCGGCAAACAAGGAGCGATGGCTTTAAACAGCCGTCTACTTCGAACCAACGGTTGGGAAGCCGTCAGTCCTAGAGTCTTGGCGCATTAGAGACGACGTTCCTTGTTTGGCAAGCACCTGGATGAAATTGCCGCGGCACGGTAATCGTGCTGGTGCATCGCAGTTTTTTGTCGCCCAGCGGCCATACAGGCCATAAAGGCTTCCTTAAGATTTGGAAACCTCGTGGCCCATGTATTCTTTATGTGAATTGTTTGAGAATGAACGGGATTAAAGTGCGGGTGCAATTTTACGCGCAGTTGCGCGATCTGATTGGAATTCGCGAGTTGGAGTTCGAGCTTCCGCAGCGCGCGACCATTCGGGAATTGCTTGAGCAGATTTATGCGCAGCAACCAGCGCTTCGCGCGTATGACAAAAGCATCTTGATCGGCGCAGGCTTTGAATTTGTTGATCGCAATTACATCCTGCACACAAGCGAGGAAATCGCACTCATGCCGCCAGTGCAAGGCGGGTGACATTGAAAAGCGCGTCTGCTGTTCCCGGCGTCTTGCTGAAAAGCAACCCGCCTTAGGCCGAAGAATCGCCAGCAATGCCGGGTTTCAGGGGACAAATACCGCGTTTATTGGAACTGCTGATGAAGTCCAGGAATTCGCGCGCTGGGGCGTTGAAGGTCATCGTCGCTGCTTTTTCGAGCGCCTGCGATGTGTTGAGTCCGCTTAGATAAACAAGCTTGAATGCCTCCTTGATCTCGTTTCGATCGCCTGCGGTAAGTCCAGCGCGGCGGAGTCCGACTGTGTTCACTCTGCTGCGATGACGAATGGTGGCAGATCCTTGCCGAATGCGGAGCTGCCTTGCACCATCACGAGCCGGCCAATCCGCATGAACTGGTGAAAAGTTGATCCGCCCCCTAGGAATGCGCCGTCGTCGATGCGAACATGACCAGCAAGTAAGCAATTGTTCGCGATGATCACGTCATTTCCAATCGCGCAATTGTGACCAATGTGCACTCCAGCCATGAGGAAATTCTCGTCGGCGATTTTTGTGGCGCTCCCATTGGGACTGCCCCGGTGAATGGTGCAGTACTCGCGGACGATGTTGTCATTTCCAATTTCAACTTTGGTGTTTCGTTCTGGCGAGAACGAAAGATCCTGCGGCGGCGCCCCGATGATAGCGCCGTGTCCGATAAAATTTCCGTGTCCGATTATGACCTCGCCTTCGATCACCACGTGCGATTGCACGACGGTCTTATCGCCAATTGTTACCCGCGGCCCAATGATCGAAAACGGCCCGATCTGCACATCGTGGCCGATTCTTGCATTCGGATCGACGACAGCCGTGGGATGGATCTTCGCGTCCGTCATATTTCGGATTTGCCCATTCGAATTTCAGATTTCCCTGCCTACAACACGCCAGCTTCCTTAAAGCTGAAATATCCGGGACTTCCTTCCAATGGCGCGCCGACAATGATGTGATCGAGCAATTTGATTTGCAAAAGCTCAGCCGCTTCAGCTAGGCGACGCGTGAGACTGTGGTCAGTCTGGCTCGGCGAGGCATCGCCGGAGGGATGATTGTGCACCACGATCACAGCGTAGGCGGAATAAGTAATTGCCGGCCGAAAAATTTCGCGCGGATGCGCGATGCTCTCGTTCATACTCCCCAGCGAGACCGATTCCACTCGTAGCAATCGGTAGCGAGTGTCGAGCAAAACGACGCGCAATGATTCGGTGCGCAACATACGCATTTCGTCACCCAATAGCTTGTAGACCAATTCTGGTGAATCGAGTTTTCGCTGTGACAACCGCTCCTGCGCGAACCGTTTTCCCAAATTGAACGCCGCCACAAGTTCCAATGCTTTTGCGGGGCCAATCCCTTTGATTTCACTCAGTTCTTTGACTGAGCAACGGCTCAGCTCCGCGAACGATTGGTATTTGTCGAACAACTCGCGGGCGACATCCACCACGTTCATGCCCCGCCGGCCGGTGCGCAGGAGGATTGCGATCAATTCCGCGTTGCTGAGAGCATCAACACCTCGTGCAAGTAATTTTTCCCGCGGCCGCTCGTCTTGCGGCATTTCGCGGATTTTGAGCTGCGGCATAAATGTGGGGGACCCTATCGCCGCGGTCGAATGGGATTCAGACTGGCACCTCAAAGCCCGTCCCACATTTTATCACACACGGAGTTGACCGAACATATCGCACAATGCCTCGCCGAGCGAAAACAGGGCGTCGGTATAACGATTTGGCTTAATACCATCGAACGCGCATTGCGCTTTGCGAATCAATTCGCTGCCCACAGCGATTGATTCGTTTAATGCACCATTATTCGCGCCATTCTTGAGAAGCTCAATCATTTCTTCGATTTTTTCGTCCAGCACCAGCTGGCAACAACGTTCGCGTTCAAATTCCGAGGCGGACCGGAGAAAAATCAAAACCGGCAGCGTAAATTTTCCCTTGCGCAGATCGGTCCCGAGCGTCTTTCCGGTCACGCTCTCAGTGCCGGCAAGATCGACGCAATCATCATAAATCTGATACGCGGTGCCCACTTGAAATCCGTAATTCTTGAATGTTTCGATCACGTTCGGGTCGGCTTCGCTAATCACGGCGGCCAACTCGGCTGCGGCCGAGAAAAGCGATCCGGTTTTCATTTGCACGATGCGCAAATAATCCTCAACCTTGAGATTGAGATCGAACCGGCGCTGCGTCTGAATCATCTCGCCCGAGCAAACCGTAGCGGCGGTGCGCGCGATTGCTCGACTGATGTCGGAGTTTTTGAAATTTGTCGATAACGTCAGTGCGTGCGCGAAAAGACAGTCGCCCAGCAAAACGCTCAACGAATTTCCCCAGCGCGCGTTTGGCGTGGGCTGTGACCGGCGTTTTTCTGCTTCGTCCATCACGTCGTCGTGCACAAGTGTTGCGATGTGAATGAGTTCCACGATCACGGCGAGATCAATGTGGCGGGAATCGATCATGCCTGTCGCGCCGCCCACGAGCAGAGTCAGAAGCGGCCGAAGACGTTTGCCGCGGCTGCCGACCGTATAAACGACGTACCCTTCGATTGCGGGATCGAATGCCGCAGCCTGCTGCGCGATGCGCTTATCGACTTGTTCGAGATGCGGTTGAACTAATTTCGCCACTTCAGCGAGCGAAAACGCCGGTGAGCCGCCCGCGCTCGCAATCGCGCTGCGTTTCGCGCTGGATTGCGTGCGGGCGAAGAGTTCCACCAGGCGAGAATAACGGGGCGACAATAGTAGAGCAAGCTTGGAGCTCGCTTTCTGCGCAACTTTGTGACCGAATGCCGGCGCTACATTCTACGGAGCCAGGAATCAGCTCCGTACTTTTGCCGAGCTAATTCGCGCGCCCGCTGCAAAAGCATTTCAGTGATCTCGCGCCGTTGGCAATCAGCCGATAGAGTTCCGGCAAATCTTTGGGCTAGGTCTTTGTCGATCTTGATGCTTTGAATACTGCCCTGCTGTAACACTCCGTGGCGGGTCCGGCGTTGCGCTGCACCTGCAACCTTGCGGCCATTGACCATTACGTCGGCACGAACGGGGTTCGCGAAACAATGGTCGGCGCTTGCGCTGACGGTTGCCTGCTTCACAACCGTAATCCGACCGGGGTCAACACCCCCGGCTACGATAGCGCGTTCACCAATCCCGTTTAGCGCTGCGCATAAAGCGCGATGAATGGTTTCGTAGGTGACGATCGATGATTCAGCGAACGCCTGATCGCGTGCCGGAATTACAATTGCATAGGTGAGATCCTCTCCGTGCAGAACGATGCCACCGCCGGTCCAACGCCGGACGAGGTCGCGCTCGCTGGCGTAAATCGCTACGTCGGCAAATTTCCCGAAATAGCCAAATGACAGAGCAGGGGATCGCCAGCGATAGAAGCGGATGGATGGAACCGTTGCCGACTCCAGCAGCGCTTCATCGATGGCCATGTTCACGGCCGCCGAATGCGGGGTCGCGTCGTGGTAAGCGTCAAGTGCGTCGAATAGTCTTGTTGTCAGGCGAGCGCGGTGGAGAGATCTCTGTTTGTTTCGGGACCACATTGTTAGGCCTTTACCTTGCACACGCCTCCAGGGCAACGTCGATTGCCATTAGCGTTCTCGTCCATGCAAAGGAGGTCTCAATCGGCGTGCTATAAGCATCGCCAACATTCGCTTCGGGATTTGTCACGAGTATTTGATCAGATCATGAATCTGAATCTGTCGACGCAGCAGCGTGCGACGGTGCACCGGCCAAATTTTCGCGCCGGTCGCCAAGGGGCTACTTCCATTCCCAGTATTCGGAGTGTGTATTGCCCTCTGCGTCTACTGCGTATTCGAATAGCACCGCCACTCTGTTAAGACGTGACCATCGTGGGGGCATGGTTTGGAAATAAAGCGCGCCGCGGATAAGTCGCGGTCCTGTCTTTGTTCCTTACGCCGACACCATGGCCCGTCCATGTCGCCATTTCGCCGTCCCTGATTATCATCACACCCTGGTCTTCGCCGTATTGGGTCCCGTCTGTACGGAGAACGGTCCAATAGGTGCCCGTATCGCTTACATTTGTGTCCAGCACAGATCCAGTTGCCTGGAACGAGGTTTCTATCTTTGGATCTCCGCCAAGGTTCGGCAAGACGCGCTGCATAATGATTTTGCCTGATATTTCGCCAATCTTCTCGCCTAGCATAAAGGTCCCTCTTTTCCTTTGATTACTTTTGAATTACTGGGTTCGACCGGCAAATCCTAGCAAAATGACCTTGGAGCTTCAGAACTCGAAGCGGAAAAAATTCGCGGTTGCGAGGACAGGAACTGCCGACATACACTCTTTCTGACCGACCCATTGGAAAAGGCGACCGGCGGCTCGCTCCCATTCCCCCTGCGACCACCGCCGGTCAATCAACCGAAAGACGATTACAGCTGTTGGTCAATCCAGCTCGGCTGGAAGTATCCAGCTTAACTCACGTCGCCGTGGTTCTGTTCGTATGCCCGGATTGCGCTCCGGGTTTGTGGCCCCAAGACTCCGTCGATCGATCCGTGGTAATAACCAGCGCGTTGCAGCCGGCGCTGTAATTCGGCAACTCTGGATTGGCTGGCCTCGCCATACTGACCATAGCCATTTTGATCTTGACCATAGCCACCTTGACCATAGCCATTTTGACCATAGCCATTGCTGTACCCGTACGCGCCGTAGCCATAACCATAGCCGTAGCCGTAGGGGTAGCCGTCCCAGCCCCACCACGGACCCCAACCCCAGCCCCAACCCCACCACCATGGGAAGCCGAAGCCTCCGATGAAGACGACACGATTGTGAACATGATTAGGGTGGCCATTGTGAAAATGATTGTGACCGTTAAAGTTACCCGCGTGCCGGTTGCCCATCGCGCCGCGCCCAGCGAATTGACCGCCACTGAAGCCAGGGCGGCCCCCACTAAACCCACCGCGGCCGCCACTAAAGCCACCGCCACCGCGTGGAGCAGCTGTGAGAATTGGAGCAGTCAGTATGGCCGCAAAAAGGCAACTCAAGAAAAGGAAAAGTTTTGAATAATTCATAATAGGTCGATTTTTCTATATCATTAGACACCGCGCGAGGCGCAAAGTCTCACTTTATTTACGGTTGCAAAAGAATTAAAATGAAGCTGGCGGCTCGCGCCGCGACGCCGCCGGGCACCGATTTGGCCGGAGCTGACGGTTCGTTTCAATTAGCCTAGCCCCAATGTGCCGAGCAGCGGCCGGCTAATCCTCCCGTCCACGGTCAGGCCATGCCTGCTCTCAAAAGCTGCGATGGCCGATCGCGTTCGCGGTCCCATAGCTCCATCGACCCCGCCATGATAATAACCAAGTTGGCCAAGGCGCTTCTGGACGGCGGCAACCAGCGATACGTTATAGCCGTAAGTTGGTGTGTAGTACGAGTAGGAGTTGTTGTTGTAGTAGCTGTACGGATAACCGCCCGAATACGAGTATGGGTAATATCCCCAGGATGTTCCGTAACCCCAATTGGAGTACGGCCAGCCTGAGTAGTAGCTGTAATACGGGTAAGCCGATCCGCCGCCATAATAGTAGCCGGTACCACCGTAATAAGCCTTACCGCCGTAGTAAGGTGTCGCGCCATAGTAACGTGTGCCGCTGTATTGGCGGCTGGCGTAAGAGCGCGTGCCATTGTAGCGCGGCGCAGCGTAGTAACGGGTGTTGGCCGTGCGCGAGCTCATCCGATTTTGATGATAGCGATAGCTCGGCGTCACCTGGGTCGTGTGCGGAGCCATGCGTTTTGGCTTCGACGTGGACGCATCTCCCGATTTCTTTTCAGGTTTTCCCAGCGCAGGCGAGGCCATCAATGCGCCTGCAGCCAGGCAGCTTATGAAGATTGAACCTTTGGTTTTCATGATATTGTCCTGCCTTTCTATTCCGATTTCACAAAGCGCTGCCCCAAGTATTCGCAGGCCGCGACGGGAACGCCTGGCCGACTTCGATCTTAGGACTCGCCGTACCTCTGATTCGTAGCGGCAGGGCGTGGCGGACGCGTTGTGAACCAGCTGGTAAGAGTGGTGATCACCAGCATTCTCCGCATAGATTTGCTTCTGGTCAGCGCACGCCCATTCCCAGTATCATGCACGGAGCAACAATGATGAAGCGGGTCGCGATAGTTCTATTTGTCGGTATCGGCTTGCAAGGCGATTACGCGGCACAGTCGGAACGCAGCACAAGTCCCTCGCGCCAATTCGTGATTTACGGCGCTGACCCGAAGATCCGCGGAGCCGTCTCCAGCCTTGCAGAGCAGACGAAAGCCAATCTTCTTGCCCTGCTCCGGCAGCGCGATGACTGGAAGACGCCCGTGGTGGTGAACTTGCAGTCGCAACAGGCAAATCTTCCCGAGGTTCCGCCAGCTGACCTGCGGTTCAGTCAGACGGGCTTTGGTATCAAGCTTCAGCTGGACCTCACCATCTCCAAGAACCTCGACGTTTCGGTTGTCGAACGTGAACTGGTCCGCGCGGTTTTGCTCGAAATGATGTACCGAAAACAAACGAACATCAGTGCGGGCGCAGTGCTGGTTGAGCCACCCGATTGGTTGATTGACGGCGTCCTCGCGCTTGCGCCGGGGCGCGACCCCGGGCCGCTGGTCGAAGCACTTGCCAACACGGGCACACCTCTGGCACTGAAGAAATTTCTTCACCAGCGCCCGAGCATTTTCGACTCTTCGGGCCGCACGCTTTATCGCGCTTATTCGTTTGCGCTTGTGCAAATGTTACTCAGTGAAAAGGATGGCGCTGCCCGATTGACGCAATACATTGATCATCTATCCGCGTCTTCAAATGACCCGTTGGCGGACTTGGAGGCGCAGTTTGGGCTCCTGGCGGACGACGCAGAGCGGACCTGGCAACTCGCCTTGAAGCAATTTAAGAGCGCTCAGACATTTTCGTTACTCACCTTCGCTGAAAGTGAGCGGCACCTTGACGAATTGTTGCGCTTGAAAATCTCGGAACTGAACAAGCCGATGAAAACAGTAAGCCTCGACGAATTCACGCAACATAAACTTTCTGCCGGTGAGAAGATGGCCTTGGAACAGTTGAGGCGCGATTTACTGTTCTTTGTTCCCCAGGCCAATCCGGTTTTGCGTCCGATCGCGCGTGAATACGAGGCTATCGCAGGACTCCTTTCTCGCGGAAAACGACGGGGCATGGCCAAGCGTCTGCTGCGGCTCGAGGCCACTTGTCAACGACTGGTCTCACGGATGAGGGAAATTGACGATTACATGAATTGGTTCGAAGCGACCCAAATGAAAACTGTCAGCGGCAACTTCACTGGCTACCTCAAAGCGGTGGATCAGTCGCAGCTCCAACCGCCAAGGCGGCGCGATCCACTCTCCCTCTACGTGGATGTCGTGGCGGATCAGTTTGACAACTAGGTCGCTAGAGCAATCGAGGAATCGTGGTCTACGAAGCCGTCCTTAGTGGCAGAACCACTGCGACAACGCAAAATCGACGATTTCGGGTTTGAATCGCTCGCAGTTGCCGGTTTGGCATTGCCGATTATCTTTAAGCAGTCGTGTTGAAGGGCACGTTTTCTGTTGATGCAAAAGATTGGATTCGCCGAAGCGCTCGAGTCGGTTATCACCAATGACCCGCGTTATCACCGGGACGGCTACATCTTTTTGCGCGACGCGCTCGACTTCACAACCAAGCAACAAAAGAAG
>WNGJ01009899.1_pt1 | contig 19622 bp, 16 predicted proteins | sample 5400611 | NCBI WGS metagenome assembly WNGJ01 (sample SAMN13153375, study PRJNA577476) | soil metagenome | isolation source: 40 cm soil or saprolite under Garry oak tree replicate 1 | place: USA:California | collected 2016-06-15
TCGACCGGAGGCGTTCCGGATCAGCCTCCAACTGATTGAGTCCATCACATACCTTGTCAATGACCTCATCGAGAGAGGCAAGGGCCAGATTCGCCAGGTGTTTTTCGCGCACTTCTTCCCAGACATGTTCCACCGGATTGAGCTCTGGACTGTAGGCAGGCTGAGCAATGAGTCGAATATTCGCCGGGATCTTGAGAGCTTTTGACCGATGCCACCCAGCTCGATCGACTTGCATCACCACAAAGTACTTGGCAAACGTGGTAGACACGTGCTCGAGAAACAGATTCATCATCTCGGTATCGGCAGAGGGCAGAATGAGCGAGGTCATTTTCCCTTCCGCCGGCGCCACAGCCGCATAGACATGGGTATAGTCGCGTATGACTTGCTGTGGCGCTTGGGGCCGCACGCCAGGCGGAGCCCAAGCACGTCTGGGGATGCTCACACGGCCGAAGCGGCCTTCATCTTCTGCCATCTTTAACACTGGTCTTCGGTCAAGAGGATCGCGTGTGGCCAGTGCCGTTTGAACCGCCTGCGCAAAGTTTTTTTAAAAGCAGCCTGCTCTTCTGGATTGGCTTTGGGATGACGTGGACGCGGCACGAGCTTACGCCAGCCGTGACGATCCAGCAAGCGATAGATACTCGTGATATGCACCTTATGCTTCACTTCCGCTTCAAAGGCGCGCTGAATGTCTTCTGCCGTGGCAATTTTTCCGTGCGCAGCTCGTGCGAAAAAGGGCTGCAGAAAGCTGCGTTCTTGCTCCAAGCTCATGTATTCATGACGACGCCCTCCTTTGCCTGGCGTTTCTATCGCGGCCAGTCCCAAGCGGTTATAGCTGGAAATGACGCGGCGCACTGTCGTGACTGACACCCCCGTATCTCTGGCGATCTCTTCGGCTTTGCGCGGAGCCATCAAGGCGTGATAAATGATCCCCCAGCGCTCTCGAACCCAAGAGCGTGGATCCAGTTTCATGCGACGTTTGACGTCTTCCACTGGATAATGAGCTGCGGCTCGTGTGACTCTCGTTCCCACAACAGGTCTTCTTCCCTTCTTTCATCGATTTCTCCATTATATCACACGGAACGCAAGTTAGTATAAGGCCGTTTCTATCGGAGTCTATCATCTGGTATACTTGAGAAAAAAGAGAGAAGGAAAACAGAGATGGATCTTAGTGAAAACCTGAAACACCAAAAAGCATTATCTCAGTTCGTTAAGGGTATTGATCGCAGAGAACAAGCCACACATAATTATGCCAGCAAGCATGAGGAAGATGTGGATCGTGTGCTGGCACTCATTCACAGCGTCTACGGTTATGAACTTCCCTTCGACCAGGTGGACAAAGCCCTGATCCATCTTGCGCTTAGCCCTGACATCCTCTACGATCAACTCTCAACAGGCTATGAAACACAAGAGATCACCGCATTGACCGGGGAACTAGGCTTACCTCCTGGCTCATTGCATTGTAGGGAGCCCCTATTTGACGCTGTAGAAGTTGAGGCAGCCATGCAGGGGCATGTAGATGCTGCCGTGCAGAAACATAAGCGGCAACCACCGCTGCCAGCAACCAGACCAGCATCGAAAACGCCCTTCTACCAGAAAAACAGAGCTCAATGGTGGAAAGGGAAGAAAAATGTTTAGAGTCGGCATCTTGTCGTCCTCCCATTGAGCCGCACCTTTGTCGCAGCGCGGGGCAGCGTGAAAGCGCACACTAACGCCACCACCGGAATCAATGCCAGGCTCGCCAGCATGATGGCAATGCCATACACGTCTGCCACTCGCCCCAGCACCGGAGCGGCAATACCACCAACCGAGACGGCTAAACCCAGGGTGACCCCTGATGCCGTCCCAACGCGGTTGGGCAAATACTCCTGGCCCATTACCACCATCACACTCGTGGGAGCAAAAAGGGACAGGGCGAGCGGAACAAGCATCGCCCCAGCGAGCACAGGACTTCGTGGACTGAGCAGCACAAACAGCAGCAAACTCGGAGTCAGTATGCCCAGCGCCGTAAGCACCACGAGACGACGCCCGTAGCGATCAGCAAGTCGGCCTCCCAGCAAGGTTCCGGCAAGACCTACCAGTAGTAACACACTGAGGGCTATCCCGCCTTCCTCCTGCGAGCGATGCAATACCGCGATCCAGTAGAGCGGCAAGAACGTGTTGAGACCATAGAAAACCATCGAACGGCACATGAGCGCTGTAGTAAGACGAAGGAAAGGTCCCCAGGCATCTGAGCGACTCCCCTCGCTCTTGCTTTGAAGCATGGTTTCATCACGAACTACAGTCATTCTACTGCTGCGGAGAAAGAGCAAAAACGCCGTCACGGCCAGAGGCGCCATGATCGCTGGCGTTCCCCTCAGCCCGGCTATAACGAGCAGCGCCGTCATCACGAGAGGCCCGAGAGCAAAGCCGATATTGCCCCCCACAGAAAACATACTCATCCCAGTCGCTTTCCGGCTCCCGGCTATATAGTGCGTGACACGCGCCGCCTCAGGATGGAACGCCGCGATCCCAATGCCACTAATGCACATGCACAACGCCATGAACCAGTAGCCCGGCGCTACACTCGTAAGCGCCAGTCCGCTCCCCGCAATGAGTACCCCCACCGGCATCAGCCAGGGAATATTCAGGCGATCGGCGAAGTGTCCGAAGAGCGGTTGGATCACCGAGGAGGCAGCATTCGCCGCAAAAACAAGGCCTGCGGCTGCTGCGTAAGATAAGTGCTGCGCTACTATCAGCGCTGGAAGCAGTGCCGGAATAGCACCCTGGCACAGATCGACGCACGCGTGCCCCGCTGAAAGGAGAGCAATTGCTCTTCGGTCTATCAAGAATGTTCCTTTCTGCTCATCCTCACTTTCAAGGGCGCTTCATTCCTCAACGACGGCTGCCCGCGCGAAGACCCGGTATCCGGCAGCAGCAGCCAGGTGGAGGGAGGCAGTATTCTCAGCACGAGCGCTGTATAATGGAACCAGCCCTTCTTGCATGATCAGGCGTGTCCACACGATAGTAGCAGCAAGTGCATAACCTTTTCGGCGAGCTTCAGGCGTAGTTTCGATACCCAACTCGCAGGCCTCCTTTGTGCGGCGAGAGCTATGCGCGATGCTCAGTAACCGCTCCGCGATGACCACTCCTATGAGCGGACGCCTCTCTGGATGGAGGTAGTAGTTGGAAGAACCCGGTTGGAAAACCTTGATCAGCGAACGGTCTCGCGAGGTCAGAGAGCCTGCTATGCTGCGGGCAGTCTCTATATCAAGTCTTGGAGATGCTGTCAAAGAATGAGCCACCTCACAACTGATACCCAGTATGGGAGAGGCCGTCGGAGGCAAGGCCAACGCTTCGTTCGCCCGCGGGCGCAGCGCTTCACGTTCCATCGCCTTGACATCGGGTCTCCAGATATAAATGCGGCCGCCAGCTATATCTCCTGCCCAGAGCTTCCAGGATGGCCGGGCGCTTTCTGGGAGGAGTTCACCATCGTTTTCTACTACCGGAGGAAGTCGCACGCCCCAAACCGCCTCGACATGCAAACGAAGCAGTGTTCGATCTGTCGATACCATGACAATCCTTTCTGAATGTTGGAGTCTATCACAATGGAAAGGCAAAAAAAGTCCCTGAAGGTAATCATTCCCATCAAAGACCTCCAATCGTTCAGATGAACTGTCCATACATTAACTACCTGTATCTTACTTCATTTCTTCCGTTTATCACAACAGGTACGTCCGTCTCGCCCTGGAACTGTAGCTCAAGATAATGGAGTATAATGCGTGCGTAGCTGCGCGATTATGAACTTTCACACCCACCATCGGTACAGTGTTGTCACCCTGAGCGAAGCGAAGGGTCTCTCTCGACGGGCGGAGAGATGCTTCGCTCCGCTCAGCATGACATTACCGGTTTTGGTCGTTAAAACTCATTATCGCGCGGGGCTGGGAAGAGGTCGGCAATCATCTTCCACCCTTCCCCAAGGCGCCATAAATGGTGCGCCTACGCCCCTTAATTTGACGGCTAAGGGGCGTCATATTTTAAACCTGGAGACAGCACACATGTACATCGGCGTTGACATCGGCGGCACCAGCACCCGCGCGGGTCTATTTCGCTCGCTAGACTCACCACACTTTGTGCCCCTTGCAAGATTTCCCACGCACCCGGACTACGAACCACAACTGCAAGCCATCATAAGCGCAGTGCAGGGCAGCGGCACGGGGCCATTGGCAGGAATCGGTGTCTCTATCGGAGGGCGTATGGCAAAGGATGGGCGCTCTATCGCTGTCGCCCCGAACCTGCCTGGCTACGTCGGGAAGCCGTTCGCCCAGGATTTATCACGGGCGCTTGCCTGCCCTGTACGCCTCGCGCACGACCCCGTCTGCGGTTTACTGGCCGAAAAGAAATTCGGGTACGTGCGTGATTTCGACAGGTGCGCCTACCTGACCATCTCCACGGGTACAGGAGCTGCAATACAACTGAGTAAGGCATCGACAGGGTTAACGATCTCGATTGAGATAGGCCACCAGCTATTGGATGGAAACTCTCTCCCATGTCTATGCGGCCAGGTTGGATGCCTGGAGACGTTCACTGGCGGGAGACAGCTTGAGTTGCGCTACAGGCAGCCGGTGGCTCAAATCTCTTCCATAGACGCCACCTTTTGGGAGACCTTCTGTGACAAGCTTGCCCTTGGCCTTGTCAATCTGGCACAACTTACGCGCATAGAAGCAATAGCCATCAGTGGAAGCATCGCGCTCAACAACACATTTCTACTGCCTTTGTTACAGCAGCGAGTAAACGCAAAATTGCGCGGTGCATCCCTGGAGTTGAGCCTGGCCACCCTCGCTGAGAATGCCCCGCTCGTAGGTGCCGCGCTGTTACTTGACATAACCGAGGAAACAATTTTGCACTGATATAAGGCCTTCGGACTACAAAACAGGCAGTCCGCGCCTTTAAGTGTGGACTTTTTTCTTAACTTCCTCTGCCAGTAGTCCCGTTTCCCTTCCCGAATACTATGGCTTGCCCGATATCTAACCTTGCAGTATTGCTAGCCATGATTTGGTAAGGAAGGTAATAGTGGATAGACCCGGTCGGTATACCAGAGAGGCCCGCCAGGCCCTGGCTTATGCTCGTGAGGAAGTCAGGCAGCTCAGGCAAAGGCTGATTGGTCCTGAGCATATCTTGCTTGGCATCCTCAAGATGAATGACCCTGTCATCGAGGGCATATGCATGTCTATCCGCGTCAGCCCTCCTCGCCTGTGCTCCTCGTTGCAATTTGTCATGGAACGTAGAAATAAAGCGCTGCTTAGTGGACCCTCGATGAATCCTGCTGCGCGCAAGGCGTTAACGCGTGCCGGTCAGGTAGCTTTAGCCCTCTCCGCGCAACAAATAGGCCTGGAGCATCTCTTCCTGGGCATACTTGGCGAGCGAGAAGGCATAGCGACAGCCGTACTGGAGAGCTTTGGCGTCTCTGTGGAGCTTGCGTGCCAGGATGTGACTACTTTACTCAGCCGTGGACATGCTGAACGCAGGCATGTCACTTTTCCAGCAGAGCACCAGGTGCATTACGATGCCACCCCTACATTGAACCAGTTCAGCCGGGACCTGACAGCTGCCGCCCTGGCGGGTGCCCTTGATCCTTTGATTGGCCGCGAAACCGAGCTGGAACATACTATGCAGATCCTGGCCCGCCGCTCAAAGAACAATCCCATGCTGGTTGGCCCTGCTGGAGTAGGGAAGACGGCAATCTCGGAGGGCCTTGCCCAACGCATCGTGCAGGGGCGAGTGCCTGCTAGCTTGCGCCTCCGCGTGGTAGCGTTAGATATAGGTCTCCTCACAGTTGGCACCAGGTACCGGGGCGACTTTGAGGAACGTTTGCAGCGCATCATGCAAGAAATAATAGATGCGCGCAGCATCATCGTCGTTATTGATGAGCTGCATGTACTTGTCGATCTTAGTGTAGCACACGGTTCGTTGGATGCCTTCAATCTCCTCAAACCCATGTTGGCACGCGGCGAATTTCAGTGTATCGGGGCTACGACGCTCAGCGACTACCGCAGGGTGATCGAGGCTGATCATGCGCTGCAGCGCTGTTTTCAGCCTGTAATGGTGGATGAGACGACTACAGATGAGACACTTGAGATCCTGCAAGGACTGCGCATGCACTACGCCGATTTCCACAAAGTGACCATCACCGACGAGGCGCTTGTTGCGGCGGTACGCATGTCTTCATGCTACATTGCCAGTCGTTTTCAGCCTGACAAAGCTATTGACCTGCTCGACGAAGCGGCTTCACGTGCCTTTGTACAACAGAGTATCGCGCCAGACCCGGTGCGTAGACTGCGCACAGAGATGACAGCGGTACAGAAAGCCAAAGACGCCGCTATTGGATTGGGTGACTATGTTACAGCATCGAAACAACGTGCGAGTGAACTTCGCCTGTACCAGGAGTTGTGTAATGTTGAACAAAACTGGGTGGCATCGCGCCGGAAGCATCGCCCTTTGGTGAATAAGCAACAGGTTGCCGAAGTCGTTGCAATGTCGACCGGCATACCTGTCACGCAGATCGACAACGCAGAGGCGCAACGCTTGCTGAAGCTGGAGGATGAGCTGCGCAAACGAGTTCTTGGCCAGGATGAAGCTGTGCATACTCTAGCGCGGGCTGTTCGTCGCTCGCGCGCCAATATGCGCGATAGCCGTCGCCCCATTGGCTCTTTTATCTTTGTAGGCCCCACTGGAGTTGGTAAGACAACCTTAGCGCGTGCGCTGGCGGCAGCGCTCTTTGGTGATGAGAATGAGCTGCTCGAACTGGATATGTCAGAATTTATGGAAAGCCACCACATATCCCGGCTCATCGGTGCTCCTCCAGGGTACATCGGTTATGACCAGGCAGGGCGGTTGACTGAAGCAGTCCGCCGCCGCCCCTATAGCGTCATCTTATGCGATGAGGTTGAGAAGGCTCATCCGCAGGTTTTTAATCTCTTCCTGCAAGTATTAGAGGATGGCTGCCTCACCGACTCTCACGGCACTGTCGTCGACTTCCGGCACACCATCATTATCATGACATCAAACATCGGCACTACCCATCATATTCCTGGAAAAATCGCCTTCACACCCGATCGCTCCCGTAATGAGGAACGGCAAGCCAGGAGCAATGAACACCTGCAAGAGCGCATCATGCCCGCCTTAAAGCAATTGTTTGCCCCTGAACTACTCAGTCGTATCGATGAGATCGTCTGCTTTCACACCCTGGAGCGAGAACAATTATGCCAGGTTGCAGACCTGCTCATTGAGCAAACACAACAGCGGCTCGCCACGCAATCAATTACGCTGCAGGTAACAGGAACAGCGCGCAACCTGATCGTAGACCACGGATACGACCCGCAGTATGGCGTGCGCCCTCTACACCGTGCGCTGCAGCGCATGTTAGAGGACCTGCTGGCGGAATCGATTTTACAGGGCGCTTTTACAAAAGGCGACACGATTGTGGTTAATGTTGCAGATGGGAAACTCTGTGCTGAAATTCTCTCAGGCAGTCGCTGAGTTTCATCCTCCCAATTGTTGACGTTTCCAACTCCGCATGCTATCATAAACGCACTGCACACAAAACGCATAGACCGACAATGCAAGCATCAGGTAAGGTCGAACATATGCAGAACCCCCTAACGTGGCGCGCTTTGCTGGGGATGGTGATCGATGATCCACAAGAAAAACAGCGGCTGGCCAATGAGTTAAAGGTCAGCCAGCTCACTTTGTCGCGCTGGGTAACCAACGAGACGAAACCCCGCCTGCACAACCTGCGCCTGTTGCTCAAAGCGCTCCCTGAGTATCGCACCTTGTTGCTTACATTACTTGCAGAAGAATTTGAAGAGTTTTCTACAACAACCGAAGTTAAAGAAGAGACAGAAGAAGAGATTCCATCCGCATTTTATGCGCGTGTCTTTCAGGCCAATGCAGGGCTAACTCCTTCCCTGCGTTCCTGGCTGATCCGTGACATCATCTTGCAGCAGGCTCTCGAACAGTTGGATCCCAAGCGTCAGGGCATGGCCATCATCCTGGCGCAATGCATGCCGCCCACAAAGAAACACATCGTCCGCAGTTTGCGCGAAGTTATGGGGCGCGGCCTACCTCCTTGGAGCAGGGATCTAGAACAGCAAGCCATCCTTCTTGGAGCAGAATCTATGGTCGGCTATGTCGTTACCACAGGACGTTCCATCACAAACCAGAATCTCGATCGAGATCAAGGCATTTTCCCAGCCTACAGAGCGCAATGGGAAGAGAGTTCAACCGCTCATCCCATTCTACGCGGCAATCTTGTCGCCGGATGCTTGCTTGTTTCTAGCACCCAACCCGACTACTTCTCCCCAGAAAGACTCACGCTTATTCAGAGCTATGCGGACTTGCTCGTCCTGGCGTTCGCGCCGGAAGAATTCTATGAACTAGAGTGTATAAAGTTGAGCGTAATGCCTCAATATGACATCCAAAGGATACATTTAGCCACTTTCCAGGAGCGTGTCTACCGTATTTTACAAGAGGCTGCCAGGAAAAATGAACCGATCAACAATGTTCAAGCAGAACAACTGGCATGGCAACAACTTGAGAGCGAGCTAATATATCTGTCTTCTCAGACAAATCACCAGCAAAGATAAACGAGCCGAAAAGAGATTCATGATGTCAACACCAACAAAACAGCCCCAGAATGAAAGTTCCTACATAATAGATGCCGAGAGCGCCGCCGAAATGGCACGCCTGGTGAGTCAAGATCGGCTTACCACGAAGTCAATGGGCGGTTTGCTCCCTGAACAAACCGATCTTAGCTCTTGACTTCCCGGATGCTTCTTTCGACCTGGTCAATGCTCGCACTATCGCAGGGTTTATGCTTCCGGCATCATGGCCAGCATTCTTGCAAGAATGTATGCGTATCACACGCCCTGGCGGCATCATCCGCTTGACTGAAACCGATGACTTTGGAACGAGCAACAGCCCTGCCCTGGAGAAATTTACCAAATTGGCTGTGCATGTAGGCCACTCGGCTGGCCGTACGTTCAATCCCGAGGCACGCGGTGGCGCCGTCACACCTATGCTCGGGCATTTCTTGCGCAAGGTCGGCTGCAAAAACATTAAGAAACGGGCACATATGATCGATTACTCCTCGGGCGAGGAAGCCCATGATGGCGTCTACAAAGACTTGATGGTTGCCTTTCAGTTGCTACAGCCGTTTCTAACTAAATTGGGCTTCATTTCGCAACACGAACTCGAGCAGTTGTACCAGCAGGTATTGACCGAGATGGCCTCGCATGATTTTTGCGCCCTCTGGTATCTGCTCACCGTCTGGGGCCAGAAACCTGCGGCATAGTAATCACCATCCCTCCTCATCTCGCGAGGGAGAAGTACCTATGCAGCAGGGGGTGCAGGGGGACGCAGTCCCCCTGCCGGTCTTCCACCGGGCTATCTGCATTGAAGGCATCCGTATATAGCAGGGGTGCAGGGGGACGCAGTCCCCCTGCCGGGGCGCGGGGTGTCCCCGCATCCTCTCTCTCTTTCATTCATCTGCCGCCGGAGGCGGCACGAGGAGGGCACCTGAATAGTTATGGCAGGAAGCGATAAGGCAATCGTGAAAAAGACTCATTACTGGAGGCCGCTGGCTCTGCTTGGCCTGGCTCTGCTTGGCCTGGCCCTGCGCCTGTATGGCTTAAACTGGGATCAAGGCAATAGCTTTCATCCCGACGAGCGACAGATCATGTTTCACGTAACGGTCCTCTCCTGGCCGCATAGCCTCGCCCAATTTCTCGACCCGGTAAATTCGCCGCTCAATCCACACTTCTTTGCCTACGGCTCTTTTCCACTCTACCTGCTGGCGGGTCTGGGCAATATCCTCACGCGCTTCTTCCCTGCTCTGGGAAGCTTCACCAACCTCACACTGGTTGGACGCGTAGTAAATGCCATCCTCGATAGCGGTACAATCCTCTTGACGGGTTGGTTGGGGTTGCTGCTCGCCGATGATCACACAACTGAACGAAAACAGGCCTGGACACTAGCCTTACTTGCGGCAGCGCTGGTGGCGTTCACTCCTTTTCAACTGCAACTCTCGCACTTTTACGCCGTCGATACTATGCTCCTCTTCTTTGTCACACTCACCGTCCTTGCATGTGTTGCCCTGGTGGATACCGGCGCCCCTATACGTTGGTCCCTGGTGGCGGGCCTCGGCTGCGGCCTGGCTCTCGCCACAAAATTTAGCGCCGCGCCCCTCATCGTCCCGCTCTTCGTCGCGGCCGCGTTGCGTGGGCGCCAGCATGGCCTCTTCCAGGCGCTTGGCGTGTTCTTCTCTTCCTTGACCACTACAGGATTAATATTTCTTATAGCCATGCCATACGCACTGCTCGACTGGACAAACTTCCGCGAGCAGGTAGCCGCGCAGGGTGACCTGGCGCGTGGATTGGTGGACTTACCGTACGTACGGCAGTTTGCAGGCACGATCCCTTATCTTTATGAAGCGCAGAACATAGTGTTGTGGGGGCTGGGGCTCATGCTGGGCCTGGCCGCGTTCGTTGGCTTTTGCTGGCTCCTCTGGCGCCTGTGGAAGCGTCTTGACAGCCCGTGGCTGGTTGTCCTGGCCTGGGTCGTCCCCTATAGCATCATCGTCGGCAGTTTCTATGTCAAATTCATGCGTTATATGCTGCCAATCTACCCCTTCTTGACTCTGATGGCCGCTGCGTTCCTTGTTACGCTGCTGTATCGTGAGAGGGCACGAGACAGGCGTTTTTCTCTGGCCGCGCTTCCCATCGGTGCAACCGTGCTTGTCCTGGCTGGGACCGCATTTCAGGGCCTGGCCCTCTTGAACGTCTACAGCCAGCCCAATACACGTATCCAGGCCTCGCTCTGGATGTATAGCCACTTGAAACCGGGAAGCGTGCTTACCTACGAACAGTGGGATGACCCGCTGCCCGTGCCAGTTGGTAATAACAACCCTTCTGCTTTTGTCCAGGCCACTTACCCGGATGCCAGCGGGCAGGTGCAGACCGGGTTGGATTTATACGGTGACGATACGCTTCAGAAAGCGCAGCAGCTCGCGCACCTGCTGCCAAATATCGATTGCATTACCATGGCAACGGATCGACTGGACAAGTCTATTCCCCGCCTGCCGCAGCGCTACCCACTGACCATCCATTACTACCAGTTGCTCTTTAGCGGGCAACTGGGTTTCTACCTGGCCGCGCATTTCGAGAACCACCCGAACCTGTTTGGCGTGACGCTCGATGACAGCAATGCCGATGAAAGCTATTCCGTATTCGATCACCCCACAGTACGTATCTTCGTGCGCGAAAATCCGTATCCATATACGCCCGACCAGCTTTTGCAAAAACTGCTAGCAGGCGTAAAGTTACCTGCAACGAGCTCCACGGGAAATTCGCTTCCCGCTCGTCCCCCCATTCCCGTAGGGGCGAGGGTGGTGGGGAGTGGCGGGGATGGCCTTTATGGTCGCCCGCTCTCGGTTCCCGTAGAGGTGGGCCTTTATGGACGCAGTCTGGGGGACTGTGTGGCCCGCTCGCTCCCCCTGATGGAGGTAGACCCCAGCCGCTTTTCTATATCGCCCAGTTTCCAGCGGAGAGCCTCTACGAGGAACATTCCAGGCAACTGGTACGTGACACTCCACTTGGGCTAAAGCCCAGTGGCTTCTGAACGTTGCCATTCAGAAGACTTTCTCGCCCTTGCGAACGAGCTACGCGAGAAGGAGGCGCGTCCTTCTTCTCGTGGGCCGTGCCATATAGCACATTATCGCAAAATTGTTGTGTCCCGACCGTGTTTTATAGTATTGTATAGAGTATTCAAAAAGTGACTGATATTTTCTAGAGAACATGCATGTTTGAACTACTACAAATGTGGGCATTGGTCGAAGTATTGGGCTTCATCTGCCTGCCGCTCACAGTAACCGTGTTTCATAATCTCCCTGATCGTGGCTGGGCTTTCAGTAAAGCGATTGGCATAGCTTTACTGGCCTTTTGTATCTGGCTGCCCTTGATGTATTTCCACGTACTCCCCTTCAGCCAGGTGTTTATCGCAGGAGTACTCCTCGTCATACTGGCTTTCAGCCTGCCAGGCTTCGCACGCACACGCCAGGCTATCTTGAAGCTCGTGCGCGTCAACTTCATCTACATCGTGGCCAGCGAGATTGTGTTCCTGGGCATGATCTTCCTGCTGGGTTGGATACGCTCATATGTGCCGGACATACACTCCTTCGAGATGTTCATGGATGAAGGCTTTATCGCCGCCATTATGCGCAGCCCGCATTTCCCCCCCAATGATATGTGGCTTTCCGGCTACCCGATCAACTACTACTACTATGCGCACTTTACCATAGCAACGCTGGCAAAACTGCTCGGGCAATCGCCTTCCATCGCCTTCAATACAGGTATCTGCATCTTCTACGGCCTGACCGCCATAAATCTCTTCGGTGTCACCTGCAACATTGTCTCCTGGGCACGGCACCAGCGGGCGAAAGCAAGCTCTGCCGGCGCTAGCGCCGCGCCACCTGATACCGTCTACCCGTCGCTATTCAAGGCCATCCCCTATGGACTGCTGACCATGTTGATGGGCCAGGTGCTGGGCAACCTGGCTGCCACACAACAGTGGTGGCGTGATCATGGCGATTGGTCGACATTCGATTGGTTCTGGCAGCCGACGCGTGTGATCGATAAGACCATCAACGAATTTCCCGCCTTCAGCTTCTTACTCTCCTGCTTTCACGCGCACGTCCTGGCCCTGGCCTTCACCATTCTAGCCATAGGCCTGGCCCTGAACCTCTTTCTGGAACGCGACGGCAAGGGCATCTGGGTCTACGGGCGTGGCTGGCGCCTGCCGCTCACCCTGGGAACAACAGCATTGATTCTCGGTGGCCTCTTCACTATGAATGGTTGGGATTTTCCCACCTATCTCGGCCTTACCATCGTGTGTATCGCGCTGCAGCAGTGGCTGGCTCACCAATCGCGCCTCAGTGTAGAACTGGCCCTGAATATCTTCATCGCGGTAGCCAACGTCTCTGCCCTCTCGTTCCTCCTGTATGTACCATTCTACATCAGCTTCATTTCACCCGCGCAGGGCCTGGGCATCGTAAATCCGGCAGACCGCTCGCCACTGGGTAACGAAGTGCTCATCTATGGCATGTTTGCGTTTGTCTTCCTCTCGTTATTGTTAGCCAGTGCCTTAAAACGCCGCCTCGCGCTGGGCTCCACCAACGAAACACCTGACTCATCCGGCGCATCTCCTCCTATCAACAATTGGCGCAAACGCCTGGGTATCGTGTCTCTCTTGCTCGTTATAGTGGTTGAGCTAATTGCATTCGTCTCGTTACGAAACAGCGCCACCCTGGTAGTAGCGGGCATCATTACCATGCTGGGTATAGCGGCAGTGCTGTACCAGTTGCGTGATCGCCCGCGCGCCTTTACCCTGCTGCTGGGCACGGTAGCCTTTGCGCTCGTGGCAGGCTGCGAAGTCTTCTTTTTGCGAGATGTCTTTGCGGGAAACTTCCCGCGTATGAATACGGTGTTCAAGTTCTACTTCCAGGCGTGGGCACTGCTGTCTATCAGCTCTGGAGCAGGAGTGTACTTTATCCTGGAGAGCTTCCGTCCTGCTGCTATGCTATCCAGGATACAGCGTCGTATACAGCTCGACGATGGCAGCGAACTCGTTGAAGAAGAAATTGAGTCTGGACGTGCGCCCCGTAGGCAGTATCCATTGCCGCGCCTCTTAGGAGCCGTCTGGAGCGTGGCATTGTTGGCATTGCTGTTGGCAGGCGCGGTATATCCACTGGTAGGCACCTATGCGCGCACCGACCACTACGCGCACCGCACCAATAGCCTGGATGGGTTAGCCTACCTGCAAACGTGCCACCCCCTGTATTGCGATTACGATAGCCACGGTGATTATGCAGCCATCCGCTGGCTCAACAGTCATGTCAGCGGTGATCCCGTCATCGTAGAAGCTATTGGCCCAGACTATAGCAGTTATGGTCGTATCTCGACATTCACAGGTTTACCCACTCCTATGGGCTGGGTAGGCCACGAATACCAGTGGCGTGTCAACTGGCTCAATAAAGACTATAATAGTATTGATTTCAGCCGCCGGGCTGGGGATATCGATAACATCTACACCGATCAACATCCCGCTGTGGTTCTGGCCCTGATGGCTCGTTACCACGCGCAATACCTGTACGTTGGTCTTTTAGAGCGAGAAAAATATCCAACGGCAAATTTACAACGCTTCAGCGCGTTCATGCAGGTCGTTTATTCCGCCGATGGCGTTACCATATATATGGTTAAGTGAAGATCTTTAAGGAGAGTTCCTTGTGAAAAGCTATAAAACCAAGCCACTCTTTACAGGTGAGCAAGTAGAGGATCAGGGGGTTACGCCTGGCGAAAGCGATTCTGGTGATCTCACGCCCGCTGGCCAGGTAAGCCATGCGAACGAGAGCATAGCTACTTCTGACACAGAAAATGAAGTTTTGCCGGTCAGAGATGAGATCGAGGCACAAAATGCTGAACTCGATTCCTACGAAGAGGCAGGAGCTATTGAGCGCCACGAACGTCGCCGCTTCCTGACTCCTCCACCCACGCGCGAGCAACTGCTGTATGGAGCTTCTTTCTGGGGTATAATCCTGCTTGGCGCCATCTTGCGTTTCTGGGGGCTTGGAGATAAACCACTGCATCACGATGAGAGCTTGCACGCCTACTTCTCCTTGCAGCTCATGCACAATCTGGAGCACTGGGCCACCTGCTTTAACCCGCCGCCGGGATACGCCTGCTACCAGTACGATCCACTGCTGCATGGACCGTTTCAATTTCATATCATCGCTCTTGTATACAAAATTTCTCAGTGGTTGGGTGTTTATGACAATGGCGTAAATACCTTTACCTTGCGTATCCCCGCTGCCGTCCTGGGTACGGTGATCGTCGGTCTGCCCTACTTCCTGCGCGACTATCTGGGCAAATACGGCGCGTTGATCGCCTCGTTCCTCCTCGCCGTCTCGCCAAGCATGGTGTACTTCTCGCGCTTCGCACGTGAAGATATCTATTTTGCCTGTTTCACCCTGCTGATGGTCGTTGCTGTTGCGCGTTACGTGCGTGATCGTAAGATGCGTTGGCTCGTCCTCGCTGCGGCAGCCTTTGCGCTTGCCTATGCCACAAAGGAGGCGACGTTTTTAGCGATTGCAATCTTTGGCAGCTTCATGGGCGGCTTGATAGCCTGGGAACTTGGATCGCGCTGGCGGCTGCCCTGGAAATCAAATGCGGACCTGCCAGCCAGCACCTTGCTCCCCCGCACTGCCGCGCCACTTTTCCTGCTGGTCTACTTCGTAATCGCCGGACTGGCGGCTAAATTCCTGTTTGCCTGGATGAAGGCTACCTCGATCTACATCACTAATCACCAGAAGCTCAGTGACATATACGTGCAAGGGCTGAAGGATAAGACGGTGATGATCGTGCCGTACCTGGGTATCATCCTGGGTGTCTTTGTACTCAGTATTCTCATCCGTGAGATGCTTGGTAAACTCCCGCCCCAGGGAAGGCGCGGGCTGGCAGCATACATCGACCCCAAAAAACAGCCCCTGCTCGACACCATCCTGACCATGCCCTGGACGCACTGGTTCTTCGCCGTGCTATGCGCGTGGACCATTTTCCTGGTCTTGTTTACGGTGGTCTTCACCAACATTCGCGGCGGCATCGGTGATGGTATCTGGTCGGGCATCTATTACTGGCTGGAACAGCAGCAGGTAGCGCGCGGCGGTCAGCCGTGGTACTACTACCTCCTGCTCATTCCATTGTATGAGCAGATCGGCGTTGTATTCGGGCTGGTTGGCCTGGTGCGCTGTCTCGTGCGGCCGACTCGCTTCCGCCTCTTCATCGCCTACTGGTTCGTGGGCAATGTCGCTCTCTATTCCTGGGCCGCCGAGAAAATGCCCTGGCTGATGATCCACATGACAATGCCCCTGATGCTGCTGGCCGCCGTTGGTCTGGAGCCTATCTTGGTGACGCTGGTCAACCTGGTCAAGCATCGCATCGCCTCGCGTGCTCTGGTGAAAGAAGCGAGAGATGCGGCTAACGGTCATACCGATCAGCCTGTGCCGGCTCCCTTACCTCGCCCCCGCAAGGTCGGCGCCTTCGCGGGTAGCACGGCCCTCGTCGGAGCCCTGCTGGCGCTATTGTTGCTGCTGCCAACGCTGCACAATATGTATGAAGTATCCTACGTACATCCCGCCGATGGCCCGCATGAGATGATGGTCTATGTCCAGACGACGACCGATGTCAACATTGTCATGCAAAAGATCGATGCGCTCGACCAGGTATACTATGGTGGAAAGCACCTCCTGCCCATCGGTGTGATGAACGACGCCGTCTGGCCTTTCGTCTGGTACCTGCGCGATTACAGCAACGTTTGTCTCTACTACTCCGATTCCAATACATGCCCGTGGTTAGGGAAAACGATACCCGTCATCATTTCAGGTGGAGACAACCTGCTCAACGCTGAAAACGAATACGGCACCGGCAAAGCTAGCAAATACCTGTATCACCAGTACCACATGCGTACCTGGTGGGATGAAGGCTACAAGCCGCCCCCCTGTATTCCAAGCAAGCAGGATGATTGTTCTGGTGAACCGTCGTATGGTGGAGTTGGCCCCTTGCTGTGGCTCAGCTATGGCGATAACCCACCTCCAGGCGCGAAGTTCAACCCTGGCCTCGCCGCCCAGCACGTCTGGCAGTGGTGGTGGGGGCGCCGCCCCATCGGCAGCCCCGACGGCTCATACGACATGGCCCTGTTCGTCCGTACTGACCTGGGCATGCAGCCATGAGTACGCCCAACCTCGGTCGCTTTTCCGATCCATCAATCCTCATCTTAGCCAGTCTGGCCGGGGGCACAAAGCATGGCTATGCCATTATGGAGGACATCGAATCCTTCGCCGGCATGCGTCCCGGTCCTGGAACTCTCTATGGAGCTATTGCTCGTCTGGAAGAATACGGCCTGATCGAGTCACTCCCCTCAGAAGAACGCAGGCACCCATATCGTTTGACCGCTACCGGCATCACCTTCCTGCGCGAACAGCTCTCAAGCTTAGAAACCTTCGCCGCTATGGGTTTGCGGAGGCTGGCAGGCATATGAGCATAGAAAAATACTTGCTGCGTCTCTACCCGCGTATCTGGCGTGCCCGCTACGAAGAAGAGCTTCTCGCGGTGCTTGAATCATGCCCGCTTTCATTCCCTGATACTATCGACATGCTCTTTGGCGCTCTTGATGCACACCTTCACCCGTATCTTGGAGCAACGGGTCTATCACTGTATGAAAGGATGAAACGGATGCTCTCTCTGCTGCGGCGCTCGCTCCTGACGATGTTCTGCTCCTCTATCGGCTTTATGCTGGCTGGCGCAGGCTTTCAAAAAATGAATGAATACGACGACTTTACGAAGGCAGCTCAGACCGTAACCCTCGTAGGCCTCTCTTTTCACCTCGTCTTGATCGGCGCGGTCGTGCTGTTCCTGGCAGTGCTAGGCGCTGGTCTGCCCATTGCCAGCGCCATTATCGAGTCCGCGTTCAGGCAAAAGCGCTACGGCTCTGTATTTCTGCTGGCTGTCCCCCTTCTGGCTTTCGCTGCGTTCCTCTTGACAACCTTGCTCCTGGAGATGATCCTGGGTCCAGGCAACCATCTGTCGCCAGGATGGCGCCTGTTTCTCGAACGTGGCGTCTTTCTCGGCGTCCTTCTCGCAGCCGCGATTGCCAGCACAGGCGCGCTGTGTTTCGCGGTTGCACGCAGCCAGATCTCTGAAGAGCTTTTCCGTTTTGCTCTACTTCTCTCTATCCCGGCAACCCTCTCCATGGTGGTGATCCTGCTGGCATTGCTCGTCTGGGGACTGAGCCTGCGCAGCAGTGTACCTCAACTCTTCAGCAGTAACGGAGGGATATTCGCATCGAGTACTGCTGGGACATGGCTGGGTATAGTCTTCGCTATGGCCATTATGACAGTGATAGCTGCTGTCTCGCTTGTGCGCGGCCTCTCAGCCCGCTCCGCCCTGCGGAGCACCGCCGCATAAGCGTTGACGCTTTCGACCGCAGCCGCCGTCTTCTCCCTCATACGCGGCATCGCGGCCCGTTCCGTCCAAATAGCATCGAATGAGTAGGAGCGATTTTGGTGACGCTTCTTGGCTGCGTGGAATTCGCACGGCGCGCTATCTTGTAACATCGTTCCGCGCATGCCCACCATCCCGGGGTCTCCATCCATCCGGGTGAAAGGTAGGGCCCGATTTATCGCGGCCACAGCCGATTTATCGGCCCGCTCTCGTACATCACCCCAAAGGATGCAGAGCCCATCCCGCACTTGAAGCAAGAAATAAAGCACTCCCACACCTGGAATCTCAAGAGTGCAGCAGCACGATCTTCCCCAGGGTCCCGCCCGATGCCAGCAGGCGATGCGCCTCTGCTGCCTGCTCCACCGGCAATATGTGTGCAATCACAGGTGCAACCGCTTTCTGCGCGATCAGCTCCAGTATGTGTCGCTCATTTTGCGTTGAAGTGCGGAGTATGCCTCCCCCGATGACCGTCACTCGCCGCAGTCGCCATGCCTGTGTATCAACCGTGGCCTGCTGACCTCCCAGGTTGCCGATCAGCACGATATTGCTCGCGGTCGTGGCAGCCCAGCAGCCTGCATGTTTAGCAAACTGGATGCCTATCGACCCCACGCCGCTCGCGCCTGCCCAGATCAACACCCGCTCACCCGCCTGCAGGTGTCCGAGATCGAATAACGCTCCCCAGGCCGTCGACGAGGTCAGACCGGCTGCCACGGCCTCCTCGAACGTCACCCCGTCGGGGATGCGTACCAGGATGGCTGCTGGCGCCGCTATTTTGCTGGCGTAGCCGCCACCCCCTTTGGCTGCCAGTGCAAGCGTCGTCATCACGCGCTCGCCCGCGTGGAATCCCGCGCCATCCCGCTCCACCACACCTGCTGCCTCCAATCCTGGAGTAAAAGGCAGTATACCAACCGGCCTGCTGCCATCGCGTTGAAATAAATCCAGCCGGTTCACCGTCGTCGCCTTGACCTGGACCAGCACATCCGCAGGGCCAGGCGTAGGATCATCCACCTCATAAACCCGTAGAACCTCGGGACCGCCATATTGCGCAAACTGTACAGCTTTCATGTACGCTTCCTTCCGCTGAGATTAAATGCTAAAAGAGCCTTCTTCCCATGATAGCACATATGGGCGGCATTACGGGACCATATTGTAATCTGACAGAAAAATTGGTCGCATGGTTCACAGGCGGGTAGGAGAGCGATTCGTGTCCCTCTTCAGGGGAAGAGCAACTTGCAAGGTTGACCCTTTGCCCACTTCGGCGTCAACAGTGATCGTCCCCCCGTGATGCTTGACGATTTCGGAGGAAATGTACAGGCCCATCCCCAGCCCTGGAAATGCTTTCGTGCTCGGGTCGTGGGCACGATTGATGCTCGCGAGGGATACCGATGCCATAATCGCGCACACTAACCGTCACGGTCTTATCGGATAAAGTCACGTCAATATCCACCGCGTCTGCTCCAGGTGAATATTTGATCGCATTACTGACCAGGTTGGTGAAGACCTGTCTGAGCCGGTTTTTATCCCCGACCAGCAGTGCAT
>WNGJ01007019.1_pt1 | contig 19620 bp, 25 predicted proteins | sample 5400611 | NCBI WGS metagenome assembly WNGJ01 (sample SAMN13153375, study PRJNA577476) | soil metagenome | isolation source: 40 cm soil or saprolite under Garry oak tree replicate 1 | place: USA:California | collected 2016-06-15
TGCCGCCTGCTTCGCCGCTCTCACGCCGCTCCGTTCCGCAGGGAAAATTACTTCCGGCGAGCGTGTGGTCATTTTCAACACCGGCTCAGGAATCAAATATCTCGATTGCTACGAACGCTAAGAAATCAACCACGGACCTACGCGGAGGAACGGATCTCGATCGAGGTGGTCCGGATTGACCTGCTTTCATCGGCAAAACCGCGAAGTGGCCTTTATTTGACATCAAGAAGCTCGATGGCAACAGGCTCTGCAATTCGCGCCGGCTTTCCAACGGATAGGTCCTAACAGCCGATGCCCGGGCAAAAACGAATTTCGATGGGCGGCGTGGCGCCCAGCGTGGCAGATGTGAAAAGCGCCAGCATTGAAAGCGCAACGAGAACGAATTGTACGGTGTGTAATCTCATCCTTTTCCCAATTACTTTTGAGATGCGGCGAGGGGATGATTTGGATTCAACGTGATGCAAGTTTTAACTTGCGCATTTGATTGGCCCCCGCGTTGTCCGCGGTCAATTTATCGGTGTGGAATCCGAATCGGCTGGGTCCGCCTCGACGGCGCACATTTCGTCGCACCACATCTCGATGTGCGCGCGGATCTGGTCGCGGATTTTACGCGTGCCCGCGAGACGTTCTTCGCGTGTGCCGGTGAGCGCGGCGGGATCGGTAAAACTCCAGTGCAACCGCCTAGTCACACCGGGGAAGATGGGGCAGCGCTCGGCGCTACTTTCGTCGCAGACGGTGATCACGTAGGCGAATCCGGCAGCTGCCGGACCGGATTTGAAGACGTCGAATACAGATTGAGTCTCCTTCTGCGCAATATCAATCCCGATCTCGCGCATCGCTTCCACTGCCAGCGGATTGAGCTTTCCTGGTTCGAGCCCGGCGCTGTGCGCTTCAAAATGATCGCCGCAAATTTTATTAAGAAACGCTTCGGCCATCTGGCTGCGGGCGCTGTTATGAACGCAAATAAAAAGGACTTTTTGTTTCATCGCGTCGGGCGATTCATTCCAGCTTCGCTTGGTGAGCAAGGAGTGGCTCATGGTGCTTGGTCACTCGGTGGCCAAGCGAACGTTGCTGTAATGTTTTTCGCCGGTCACCTCTCGCCCGAACCACGGGGGTGGCTCGAATTCACGGCACGTTACGCGGTTGGGAAATTCCACTTCCGCCACTACTAACCCGCTGAGTTTGCCATAGCGCAGTTTGCGTAAACGTCTCCCTGCCGTTGCCGGCCAGAGAGCGGCGAACTGTTTTGCGGTGAGCTTGATCTCGCGCTCTTCTCGTGCGCCGCCGCGATCTATTTTGAATGTCAGCGAGGCGGTGTTGCCTTGTTTGCGGAGCCGAACCTGCCGTCCAGCGGGTTCGATCGCCAGATAACCCTGCGCGATGGGATAATGCCGCCAACGATGAAGTTTGTCCGGCAGTCGTTTAATCAAAAACTTGCGTTCGATTTCCCGATGGCTCGGCACTCTGCCGTTCTTTTGCGCGCCCACTGAGCTCATTGCGCTTTTGCAGTTTCCTTCAGCAGCTTCACCAATTCATTTTTCCACAGCGCTGCGATGGTATGACTGCCATGGCCGCGCGTTTTGTCGCTGAACGGAATTACGATTGCACGGCCTTTTGGCACGCGCTTGATTTCGCGCTCAAGAATCCCAAGCTCCGGCGGATTGATCAGATCGTCGGCGGAATTAATCGCGAGCAGCGGCGCGCTAATTTTTTCGAGGTTTGGCCCGGGATCGTAATCGTGTGAAGCTTCGAGCGCGTAGAGCACGTCATTGGCGTCGGCGGTTTTCACGTAGCCGCTGACGAACTTGTCGAGCGCCTCATCTGCTTTCGCGAGGGTGGGCGCCTCGTTCTGTCGCAACGCCGGATTGCTGCTCATGAACCAGAGAATTTCCGCAGCCGTGCGGAGACTTGGTGGCTGGGTTTTGTATTCGCCACCCTCCCACGCCGGGTCGTTACGAATCGCGTCGATGATCATTCGCCGCCAGACGCGATTGCGTCCAGAAATTTGAGTTGGCAAGCTTGCCAGCGGCATGAGCACGTCCATGAAATCGGGATGCAACTCGCCCCAGAGCCAGGTGTGCATTCCGCCCATCGACGTTCCCATCACCAGTCGCGCGTGGTTGACGCCGAGCCCTTCGGTGAGCAGGCGATACTGCGCTTCCACCATGTCGATATAACCGTAATGGGGAAACTTCGCGTGGAGCCCGTCGCTCGGCTTGCTAGATTTGCCGTGGCCAATTCCGTCGGGCAGGACGATGAAAAACTTCGTCGCATCCAGCGGCTGACCTTCCCCGAATAGCTCATCTGCAAACTCCGGGCGCGGCACAAACTGCGCGCCGCTGCCGGTGGTCCCATGCATGATGAGAACTGCATTCGTCGTTTTGCCCTGTGCATCTTTCTCCGGATTCCCGATGGTCCGATAATGGAGACGCAACTCCGGCAACGTCTCACCCGACGTAAATTTGAAATCGCGGATCGTGTAATCGCCTTGGATAGGCGCTGGATACTCGGCGGCGAACGCGAAGCTCGCGGCGAAGATCAACAAGAGAGATGGAAAAATGGGGCTGGTTGGAATCATGTTAGTGGTATTGCCGTTCAGCTTGGATTCGTTTAAGCAATTCGGTGTGCGTTCGTTCAAGCTCGTTAGCAAATTTCACAGTTGCTTGTAGAGCTTCGGGATATATCTCGAACCGTTTTCGCAATTTCTTGGTGACCGGATCGTAAAAGAAGGAAATGTTCTGGTCGAGGTTCGGCACTATCAGTTCGTCGCTTAATTTTTGATAACGCGCCATGCGGCTCAGTCCCCAGCGGATAACCGATTCGTCGTTGCGCAGCGCGGTGAGGGTCTCCAACTCGAGCAGCTGGATGCCGCCGGATTGAAGCAGCGTGGCGAAGTCGCCCGGGCTGTAGTCGGTCGTGAAAACGAACGGATGCAGCGGCGGCATGTCGCCGGCATCCAGCGCGCGCCGAAACTCCGCGGCTTCTCGTTCCTCTTTCGCGCGGTTAATTTTTCCGCTCTCGATTCCTTCGCGCAGCATTTGCTCGATCGACGCCAGGATTCGGTCGCGCCGTTCTGCATCCTGCCGGTGCTGCTGATAATTACTGAGCCAGAATGCCGCGTAAACGCCAACGAACACCAAAACTAATTCGGCAACCCAGCCGCCGAAGTGCGAGAAACGCGAGTGTTTTTGAGTTGTTTGACTCATGGTTAACGGGAACAATTCATTCAATGAGACAATCGTGGTCAGTCAACAATTTGGTCGATTTCGTCGTGGAATCTGTCCGGAGGTCCCATGCGGACGATTCGCCGTTCTACCACTTGAGATTTGACGGCGTGTTTCCCGACGATTTCTACGCCGAGATGCTGGAAGCGATGCCGGTGGTGGACGACTACCGGGCGCTGTCCGGCAAAGCTAAACTAAGAAACCGCAGACCCGACGGAAAGCCGACTCGTATCAAGATCGACCTGTTTCCCGAATACATCCGCCACTTGCCGCCGAAAAAACGCGCAGTCTGGAACCTCGCGGGTCGCGTGTTTCGTTCCAAGGCGCTGGCGGGTCGCGTGTTTCGTTCCAAGGCGCTGGAAAAAGTCTTCATAGAGCGACTGAAACCCGGCTTGAAACGGCGGTTCGGAGCGGATTTTGCGAAGGTGCCAATGTATTCGGTACCAATCCTGACTCGCGACGTTCCGGGATACTACATTACCGCACACTCAGACACCCTCTGGAAGGGCATCACGGTCCAGTTTTACCTGCCGGCGGACAATTCGACGCCGGTGTAAGCCGGACAAGCTCGTTCATCTCGCGTCGTTAAAAAATTGAAGCACAGCAGTGACGAATTGGTCGGGGCACTCCACCTGCGGCATGTGGCCACAATTGCACAATTGTCGATGATCTGCAGGCGGGAGTTCGTAATCTCTTGATGAAACCGCTCGCCGAAGGTAAGTGGGATGAGCTTGTCGTCACGGCCCCACAGGATTAGAGTCGGTCGATTGATCACGTTAAGTCTGTTATCAAGCGTATCATCTCCTCGTATCATCGAGTCAAGAAGCCGACCGACAGTGTAGCCGTCGCCGGCGGTCACTCGCTGTTTAAATGCAAGATCGACGTCTTGATAGAAGCGCTTGTCATGAAACGTTAGCGGGCCGAGATATCGAATATCTTCGCGGCTGGCTAAGCGGAGCGCACTCACGGCGCGCGGATCCATGAATTGCCAACTAGCGACGCGCGCTCGATTTTTAGTTCCGTCAAAAATCCATCGAGAAAATCGACAAAGGTGCTGACACGATAATTGAGCAACGGTTTATCGGAACGGCCGAAGCCGATCTGATCAAGCGCGATGACACGAAACCTTGCGGACAGGGCCGGAATTACCGAGTCCCAAACGGTGGCATCGTCTGCCAACCCGTGGATTAAAATCACCGGATTACCGTTGCCTGCTTCGGCATAATGAATTTTTGCGCCGTAAACCGTGACGAACGTGTCGGTGTTTGGTGTTGCTTCCTTTCCTTGTTGCGCCGTGCAATGCGGCGGGCATAACGCGGTCGCAACCAACAAGCCGATCGAGAAAGCAAAGCGCGACGTCAACATTCCGCTCAACGAGGCAGTGGTTGTTCCATGTTCGCGAGCGCATACGCAGCGACTGCGACGACTGCGGAATTTTCTACCAATTCTTTCGGCACGATTTTGTCCAGCGTATCAGCGGCAGTGTGGTGATAATTGAAGTAGAAGCGGCTGTCTTGAATCGGACTAAAAGCAGGCACGCCGGCTTTCTCCAGCAGCTCGATGTCAGCACCACAGTGTTCGACGAGATTAAGCATGCCCGCGCCTGATTCCTGCAAAATCGCGGCGACGGGCGCCAGCATCTTTTTCACTTCTGGGTTTCCCTTGATGTTGATGCCAAGCGGGTGGCCGGCGCCGCCATCTGTTTCCATGACTGCGAAATGGTTCGACATTTCCTTTTCATTATCCTTGGCATACTGTTTTGATCCGCGCAGGCCATTCTCTTCATTCATCCACGCGATAACGCGAATCGTGCGCTTCGGTTTAAGATGAAGTTTTTCGATCAGATTCGCCGCGTCCATTGAAACGGCGACGCCTGCGGCATCATCGATCGCGCCCGTGCCCAGGTCCCATGAGTCCAGGTGACCGGAAACGATGACTAATTGTTCGGGATGTTCGCTGCCTTTGATGTCACCGATGACGTTGAAGCTCTCGACATCGGGCATTTGCTGCGGCGTCAGAATCAATTTCATTTTAACCGGTCCTTGCCGGATGAGATCGGCCATTAAATCTGCATCCTCCGCGGTGACTGCACCGGCAGGAATTTTCAGTGCATGATCTGCGTAATTTGTTTGTCCAGTGTGTGGAAGCCGGTAATCCGCGCCGCCAACTGAACGAATCAAGCACGCCACAGCGCCCTGTCGCGCGGCTGCGCTCGGACCGTCGCCGCGATAAACAACTGCTTCACCATATGCTTCGCCGCCACGCCCTTCCGCGGCCATTTGTTTGTCGAAGGGATAATTAAAGAGCACGATCTTGCCCGCGACCTTGTCGCGAGGCAGCGCTTTGAGTTCGTCGAAGTTTTTCGCAACCACGACTTCGGCTGTTATTCCATCCGGAGGTGTCGCCACACTTGCCCCGAGTGCGCACAAAACAATTTTCTGTGTTGTGTTTTCAGCCTGTCCCGGAAACTGAACGAGCGCCGCCGTTTCTTCGCCGCGCACCCAATGCGACACCATCACTTTTTCTAATTGCATTTCGCAGCCCATGGCCCTCAATTCACTCGCGACGTACGCAAGCGCTTTTGCTGCTTGCGCCGATCCGCTTAACCGCGGCCCGATGTTATTGGCGAGATGCGCGACCTGCTTGTATGCATAATCGCTCTTCAGCGCTGCTTGCTGCAGCCGTTTCAAATCGGCCAGCGTTCGCGGCGAAAAAACAATCGGCGTGGACGTTGGCGTAGGTGACGATGTCGATTTAGGGGAGGCTTGTTCAGCATAGGCGCTCGTTACGTACAAGCAGAACAGAAAGAAAAATCGCATTCGTATAATCCGCGTAATCGGCGATCACCTTTTCCGGCCTTCGTCGAAATCGATTAGGTCAGGGATTGTGACGATGTCAGCGCGATCCGCGATGCCATGCTTGCGCTTTGCCCCCTCTAAGGTCGGCGTGGCGAAATCACGCCAGCCTAACTTCGACGCGAAGCCATTCCAGACCATGATGTCGCCTTCGTTAAGGCGGCGCCCTTTTTCGAAACACCACTCCAGAATTTCCTCGTCGGTGCCGCCTTGTTTCACGCGCTCGCACAAATCGCGATGGTGTACCCGCAGAAAGTTGCAGCACGCACTGTCTGCGGTGCGCGGTGCGCCGAAATTTTTGTGATAATCCTCATGCAGCTCGCCGCGCTGATGCAGCCGGATCTTGTCCAGCATCCGCGGGAAATACATCATGTCTTTGGTCATCTCTTTCGGGCTTTTCGGATAAGTCGCCATAACCAAATGAATCGCATCAGTGGTCGGGGCGCAATATTGCGCGTGTGATTTTCCGAGAAAGAACTACCTCTGACAGGATGCGTCCGGCTTAGTTCGTTCCACCAGCCGTCAATGCTAGAATCCGCTCCCTCTTGGCGCCGTAGTCGAGGGAATGAAACCGGCGGATTTCATCCAGGCGCCGCACGCCGTTGAGGGTGTCGAGGTAACGCGTGTAGCTTGCGGCGAGCTGGCTTGTTTCCAAATAGCGGCCGCGCAGGTTTGTGTCGCGAAATGCCTCAGGACATTGGCGGGCGAAGAGGTGAAACCGCAGCCACCGCCGATCGGTGCGCGAGACTCTCTGAGTCTTTCGAAAAAAGGCGACAAACAAAAGAAGAACGAGATACGTATCTACCTGCGCCTGCAGCTCAAGATTGCGAGCGAAATCTTCAGATGCGATCTCGCGCGCGCCGCTTTTGAATTGAAGCGCGGCGTGCAACGCATGATTGAGTTCCTCGACGAACACAATCAGCGATCGGATATTGCGATCACCCAAGCCCGCGCGCGGATCGTGCTGTTCGAGCTGTTCGATCAGCCAGCGCGAATAATAAATGCCGACGTAAAGCTGGTCGCCGGCCTGCCGCAGAAATGTGCGCGCCAGCTCGCTCAATTCGCGGGCGGACTTGCCGGCCAACATCGACAATTGCACGCAACGCGTCCGATCAATCAGGCAATCCTCCAGATCGATCCCAACCTGCGCGTACGTTCGCTCGAATAACTTCTGGATTTGGCTAAAGAGCGTCTCGTTCACAAGCAGAGCGATCCGCGTCCGGCAGCTGCCGGATCATCAAGATTGAGCAACTGATCGGAAAGCTGATTCAGCGCGAGCCGGACATCGCGAAATCGATCGGCTAATCCTTCGAAGACGTCATCTAATTCGCAGCGGCGCGCGGCGGCGTGCGAGGCTAAAAGTTGATAGTTCGTGCGGCCGACCTGCTCATAAAATTCGATGTCTGGGCCGCCGCGCAAACTGCGCTGCTGCGTGTTCTCATGAAAAATGCCGCTGATGAAAAGCGAGTAGTTCCCGATGTGTGCCCGAAGCAGAAACGCCTGCTCCGGAGTCGCCCGGGTCAGCGCGATGAGCATGTCCGAAATGTATTGTTCGCCACGGGACGAATCCGCCGTGGCGGACTCGGCGCGGCGCCCCGGGGTTTGCGGCACCTGTAACCGGCTCGCGCGCGAGAACGTTTCGAGCAACGATGCGACATAATCGCAAAGCTTGCGGTCACCGATCCCGCCCTGTTGCAAAACGTGCCGGGCCAAAACATAAAAATAAAATTGCGACGAAATCCGCAGGTGCGCGCAGTGATTCAAGATCGCATCGACCAATCGTGGATGATCCAGAATGGAATCACGGGTTTCGACATCGCTTAGAAGATCGACAAGCGAGACCTGATCAGTTTGCGAACGCGCGAGCGTGCGCACGATGAAGTCGAAATCAGCGGCGGTAAACCGCGCCCGACAATTCGCCCGGACCATCGGGAACTCATAATGCGTGATTGAGACGAGTATGGCAAGCCAGATTGCTGACTGCCGCCATGCGTTATGGAAACAGGTATCTTTGCCTAGGGGCAGCACGGGGCTCCCAGCCTGGGTGGCTAAGACTGCGATCTGGTGAAGGCGCCAAGCGTTTGTCTTTAGCCGGGCCTCCTCTTCAACGTGCGCAAGATTAGGGTCGACTCTGACAATAAGCGGTTAGCGCGATGCACCAACACGGCTTTAACTCAATCCAGAAAGGTAAAATAAATGAATACATTGAATAAAGTAATAACATGGAATCCGCTCAGAGAGATCGACGAAGCGCAAAATCGCTTGAATCGGTTCTTCTTGGGCGGATTTCCGAACAGAATGGGCAGTGGCGAGATCCCCAGCCTGGCGGTCGCAGATTGGTCACCGGAGGTTGATATCAGCGAGGATGATCACGGGTATCTCCTCAAAGCTGACCTGCCTGAAATGAAGAAGGATGACGTTAGGGTAACAGTCGAAGACGGCATCCTTAGCGTTTCCGGAGAACGCAAAGGCGAGAAGGAAGATCAGAAAAGAAAATTCCATCGCATCGAGCGATCCTATGGCACTTTCCGACGCAGCTTCACGCTGCCTGAAGATGCCGATAGCATGAAAGTCACAGCGGAGTTCCGCGACGGAGTGCTGAAAGTGCATCTCCCGACAACGATTCGAGCAAAATCAAAAGCTATCCCGGTTAAAGTGGCGTAATGCTCCAACACTGACGGTGGGCGTGCGGAGGTTCCGTGCGCTCGCTCCAGTGTATCACAAATCCAGAAGGTGAGCACTGAAGCACTTGAACCAACGAAAAAGGACCTCATGATGTTGAAAATCATTAGCCGCGCAGCATGTCTGGCGGAACTCACTTCCAATCCCAAATCCTTCTCCAACTGTCCAGACTTGCACGGTGGCGTCCCGGACTTGCCCGAAGATAGAATCTGTACGAAGCCCGCTTTGGGAAAAAACACGTCGGCCCGCCGGCAATTTGCAGCGCTTTTGCCCTAAAATTCGCCCACGCGCTTGAACCGCATCCATCGTAAGCGGCTTACGATAGATGCACGGGAAGCATTTCGGACTTCCGGCTTCGACCTGTCGCAGACTGCCGTGTGTTCCTGGGGACTTGTTCTTTAGACCTCAGCGCAACAAACCTAACTCTTACTCCTCCTATAAAGCCAGGGAGCGAGAATAATAGCAGCCAAAAGGAGGAACTGAATTATTAAGGTAGATATGTCGCCGGTCATTTACTTCGCGCGGCTACGAAACCCCGAGCCCCTAAGTAGGTTATCCCCAGACAGAATAAGAATAGCTCAACTAGCTTTAAAACATATTCCATAAGTCTTTAGCTTCCAGTTACTGCGTGTTCCAGTGCGTGATGAGGAGGAACGATAGACTCGTTGGATCCCCTTCGCGTCAAAGTGTCGAGCATTTCCGTCAGGCGCGCCTCGTACGAATCACACGTTGGAGATTCGCCACTGGACTCAATCCATTCAGGGTGTTGGATCCGCAGATCGTCGTGAATCTGTTGCTGGAGTTCCGTGTACGCGTGGATTGGATGAGACATGGCAATTGGCCTCGGTAAAAGATTCAAGTGCGGTGCGAGAGGTATCCGACCAAGGGCTCGCGGCGAATGGCGTACGGGCACGGGTGCCGTAAGCGCCCGCCACGGCCAGGCGAGGGTACTCCAAACGGCAGCGCGCATGTGCTTGCGTTGTGCACGACGCCAGGCCACCTGGCTTATTTTGTAGCGCTGGCGTTGCAGCAACACGGCCAGCAGTCCGCTTTGTGTAAGGGTCGGTGTTAATTTTCTCATGACGTAATCTTTCTATTTTCCCTTGTCCGAAGGACTCTGTAATTTACATCGTCAGTGAGTACGGTCTGGGCGTATTTTCCGAAAGACTCACCGTTTCTTGTCTTGCGAATCCCAGACTCAGCACGGGAGCCAACGACGTCCAGCATCCCGATTGGGGTCGGGCCGAACGGCAATTGCCCCACTTGCGACTCGTATGAGTCACGCCTCGCCGAACTGCTGGGCCTTTCTCGCCGGACGAACAGCGGGTCCGGTGACAGTTGAGCGTGTTGATTTAGAGTTTGATCTTTATCTTAACGCTCTTCAGACCCTCCTGAAGATTCCGAAGCATTTCATGAGTGCGATTTGTAGCCTCATCAATTCTACGTCGAAACTCGGTCGTGTCGATGAGCGTGTTGCAAAAGGGACGTCTCCGACTCTCCGCCTTGAGCCATTTCACGGTCTCGTTGATCTGGCTTGCCACATTTAGAGCATGTCATTTCCAGCGGTAAATTGTCGAAAAACATGGTCTTGTTCAGACGATAAACAAAACTTCTTGAGTTGGCAAAGCTCAGCCTGATCATCGTGCTGATTCGGGTGCTCGAAAAAAAATGATCGGGCGAGCGATTCGAGAATGACGTGATTTTGGATCGCTAGAGAAACGAATTGTCCCGACCTCGAAAATTCAACGTCCAGTGCTCTCATCTCATAAGGCATGGATCCGCGGCCGGCGCGCGGGGTTGTGCTCTGCCTGACGAAGCACCTCGCGGGTTATTGGCGCGACATCCCCGTAACCACTGAGAACGTAGCGGATCATATACAATACAGGATTGCCTTCGGTCCAACTGAAGTAAGCATGTGGCACTTGCCCGGTTCGATCGCGCAGATATAACAGCAACGCGGCTATCCCGTTTGCCACAGCCGCGCTTTCCGCGCGCAGCACTTGATGTGATCCTACTTCCACACCGCGCACGTGCAGTTCTGCCGAAAACTCGCTCGCATCAGGAACGTAGATCTCCAAAAATAGCACACGATCTTCTGGTGGAATCCCGTTGTCTTCCCGTTGTTCTCGTTCCCGCTTAGAGTATTCTGTGTCGTGGCAGTGTCGCGGCTGATTGGCGATGATACGCAAAGCTTTTCCGTGTGCGGCCTCATCTATGAAGCGTTCCGCCGCGGCATCGAGAGTAATCTCGCCGGTTCGGAGCTCAGTTGTCCGCCAGACGCGAGACACAAGGGAAACGATCACGATCGCGCTGATAAAAAACGCAGCGATCTTTACGCCGTCGGGTCGCTCGATGATGTTCACTACCGTGGTGTAAGCGAACACGACCGCAATCAGGCAAAAAGCTGCCGCCGCGGCGGCGGATCGCGTGCGCCAGACTGCTAAAGTTACTGCCACGGCCGCTGAGGTTATAACCACTAAGACGCCGGTCGCGTAAGCGCCGCCTTGCGCGTCCACTCCGGCTTTGAAGAGGAGCGTCACGGCGAAGGCTATCGCTGTGTAGATCAGTACGAGAGGGCGTGCGGCCCGAGTCCACTCAGGCGCCATCCCGTATCGGGGTAGGTACCGGGGAACAATATTCAGCAACCCCGCCATGGCTGAGGCCCCTGCAAACCAGAGAATCGCTATGGTTGAAATGTCGTAGAGGGTTCCAAAGCCGTTTCCCAGAAAGCGGTGCGCCAGGTAGGCTAGCGCACGGCCGTTAGCCGGACCCGCCAACTCGCCATTCCGACCAAGCGAACGAAAGTCGGCCACCGGAATTAGTAACGTTGTGACAAAGGCACTGGTAATGAGGAAAACACTCATTATAACGGCCGCGGTAAAGAGTAGGTGGCGAGTGTTACGAATCTTTCCTAATGGGCGATTCTCGTCGTCTCCGAGTTCGCCTCTCACCAAGGGCATCATTGCGACTCCGGTCTCGAATCCGGAGAGTCCCAGAGCCAGCTTGGGGAATAGCAACAACGAAATTCCAAGCATCGCTAAAGGACTGCCGTGGGCAGTGAAGAGCGCCCGCTTCCACTCAGTGATCAGGTGAGGATGAGTTGCTATTTGCCCGATCCCGGCCGCAATAACCACTGCGTTAAGCGCAAGATAGAGGACAACTAAACCCACTGCGATCCCGATCGCTTCTTTGAAGCCCTTCAAAAAAACCGCTCCCAAAAGCGCGACCAGGATTAGAGTAATAGGCACCGCCTGATTATGAAAAAAGGTCGGAGCAAACGGGTTTTCGATTAGGTGTGCTGTAGCGTCAGCGGCCGAAAGCGTAATCGTGATGATGAAATCAGTGGCCAAGAAGCCCAGAAGTGCCAGGACAAAGAGCTTGCCCTGCCACCAAGGAAGTAGGTGTTCAAGCATTGAGATGGACCCTTCACCGTGGGGACTTTCTCGAGCAACGCGTTGATAAATTGGCAGTGCCCCAAAAAGCGTTAACAAAACGAGAATGAGCGTTGCGCAGGGTGACAGCGCACCTGCGGCCAAAGCGGCAATGCCAGGCTGGTAACCGAGAGTCGAGAAATAGTCCACTCCCGTTAGGCACATCACTTTGTACCAGGAGTGTTCTTCAGATGCGCGGCCTTTCTTCTGATAAAGTCCCGGCATCTCGAGTTGCCCCCGGTCGGCAAGCAACCAGCTCTTAAACGATTCCGCGTTCGCTCGCATTTTTTCGGTCCTTGCGTTGTCCAAACGGGAGTCCAGTACGAATCTAAGGTTTAGTCCATTTTTGTCGTGCGGTGAAGTTCAAAACAGTTCGCGATTTCGTATATGGAATTCAGCGAACAAACCCGGTTCACAGGGATGCGTTGCCCAAAGGCGCGATTCTCCCGATCAGCTCTGGGTCGCGAGTTCGGAGCTCGCCTTCTGTGAGCAGCTAACGACCAAACGATTCGTGATTCGGGCGACGTTTGCGGCGCGAGGAATACGCAGTTCGAGCAAGAATTTTTCGGTCTCTTCCTCGGTGAGACGGTGTCTGCGTACGACTGGAGAGATCGCATAGGCGATTTCTGCGTCGCGGACTATCTGGCGGAACTCGATACGGTGCACGTGATGAGATATTCTACACGATTCAGTCTCCACTCGCGCCGCACGAGCTCATGCCCTCCCAACCAGTGATAACCACGGCGAGAGAATGCTCTCCGCCTCCGCGACAGCGAGAGCCTTGGCCTCCTTCATGACCTCAGACGGTTTCTGCAAGCTGGATTTAGGGCAAGATTGCGTACGTGTGTTGCGCCGACCGAATTTTATCTGCCGGAACGCGGCGCAGATTTCGAACAAGCTTTAGTTTCGACAGCGTCCAGACGAGCCACTTGGTAGGATCAAATTGCCATGGCTTCACTCCCTTGAAAGCCTACGTGGAAATCGTCGAGCACGTTGGCCACAGCATCCGTTGAACCGAACTGTGGCGGGATTTGGTCGTGCGAAAATCAACGCGTAAAGCGAAAATCAGGCGAGGAGAGGAGAACGCGACTTCGATCAAACGGCGTTTACGTTTTTCCAAAAAGCAACGGGAATCAAGCAGTCTAAGACGCGCCGCTCGGCTCAACGCCATTCTCGCTCAGGTCGCGGAAGATAAAGCATTCTGACGTTCGGAAGCTCCAAGCGAGAACGACGAATCGACTTGAACGTGCTGAAAAATCTTTGCAAGTGAAATACAACGTTGGATAAATGGGCCGCCTAAAGTTTAACCTAACCGAAGGAAACATCTATATGCTCTGGACTATAATTGTAATACTAGTCGTGCTCTGGCTTCTGGGCTTTATCGGCCACATTGGCGGCGGTCTGATTCATCTTCTGCTCGTGATTGCCGTCGTTGTGCTCGTTATTCAGCTCATTCAAGGCAGACGGCTCTGACCGACTCCGTTTTCGCCCGGTAGTGTCAACAAGCCGAGCGTCCTCGCAATCGGTTTGCACACGCTCAATGCAATCATGCACAGCTTAAGAAGCGATCTTACGATGAAAAATCGTCACGGCATTTGCGGCTATGAGTTGGTTACGTGCTTCCCAGCAGAGTTTCCAAAAAAACCTGAAATTGACCCACTACCGAGCTGCCGTTATCCGGTTTGAATCGAATTTCTAACCAGTACGCAGCAATGGCCCTTAATCTTTTCAGGACGAAAAGCCCGGAGCACTTGATGGCCGAGGCGGCGGCGCCCGAGCGCCAGTTAAAGCGTGCTCTCTCGGCGTTCGATCTTACCTGCATCGGCATTGGCGCGATTATTGGGACCGGAATCTTCGCGCTGGCGGGAACGGCAGCGGCAGGGGAACAAGCACACGCAGTCGGGTCAATTTGGAAAACGCCGGTGTTGAATTTCGTTCAGTCGTGGACAACGCATGCGTCTTTGGTTTTTGGGCGGCCGGGCGCAGGACCGGCTGTTATGCTTTCATTTGTGGTGGCCGGGATCGCGTGCGGATTCGCGGCGCTTTGTTACGCCGAACTCGCCGCGATGATTCCGGTCTCGGGCTCGGCCTACACGTATTCGTATGCGACGCTGGGTGAGATCATCGCGTGGATTATCGGTTGGGACCTGATTCTCGAATACGCAGTTGGCAATATGGCGGTCGCCGTGGGGTGGTCCGGCTATTTCGTTAGACTATGCGGTAGTCTCTTTGGTCTGAAATTTCCGCTTTGGCTGGTAAACGATCACACAACAGCGACGGGCATTATCACGCAGAGCGGCGATGCGCTCGCAAACTATTCGTCGACTACGCTCCCAACCATTGCCGGCCACGCGATCGCACTGAATCTTCCAGCGCTTCTCATTGTCGCGGCAGTGACGGCGCTTCTGGTCTACGGAATTCGTGAGAGCGCGCGGACGAACACGACCATTGTCATCATCAAGATCGCCGTCGTCATGTTTGTGATTGCATTTGGCGCATTCCTGGTTCACCCGACCAATTGGCGTCCTTTTGTTCCGACCGGGATCGGCGGTGTCATGAGCGGGGCGGCAATCGTATTTTTCGCCTTCATTGGATTCGATGCCGTCTCAACGACTGCGGAGGAAACAAAAAATCCTCAGCGCGACATGCCGATCGGAATCATGGCCAGCCTCATTATTTGCACAGTGCTCTACGTTTTGATGGCGGGGGTTATCACCGGGATGCGAAAGTATACCACTTATCTCGGCGATCCTGCGGCAGTCGCGACCGCATTCGCTGACCGGCCCTGGGCCACGGCGCTCATCAGTGCGGGCGCGCTCGCTGGTATTACTTCAGTGTTGCTCGTTTTCCAACTCGCCCAGCCACGCATTTTCATGGCCATGGCACGCGACGGGCTGCTGCCGCAATATTTCGCAAAAATTCACTCCCGGTTTCGCACGCCCCACATCACAACCATCTGGACTGGAGTCGCCGTCGGTGGCGTCGCGATGCTAACAGATATCGGGTCGCTTGCTGATCTTACGAACATCGGCACGCTTTTTGCCTTCGTGCTCGTTTGCCTCGGCGTGATCGTGCTGCGCCGAACGAATCGAGAACGTCCGCGTCCGTTTCGTGTTCCCTTCGTACCGGTCTTTCCACTTCTCGGCGTAGTCTTCTGCTTCGCGCTGATGCTAAGCTTGCCGCTCGAGACGTGGGGCCGCTTCTTTATCTGGCTTGCGATCGGGCTCTCGATTTATTTCGCTTATAGTGTGCGCCACAGCAAACTGAGGCGCGGCGTTGACACCGGTATAACGGAAGATATTCCGCCGCCGCTAATTAAGACATAGATCGACAACATGGAACGCGTCGTCTTCAACGCGCCGGAGCGTATCATCCATTGGGATATATCGGTTGCCTTCTTTTCATGCTAGGGGTCGCGATTTTCCAAATCGTCTACTTTAAGAAGCGCGGCTGGTTGTAGATGGGCACAGGAAGACGATGTGTGGGCTTGCCAGTGTTAGGTATTTCCGGCATCACCGACTGTCCTTCATCACTATGAAATATCTACGGCGCGCCGGTCCTTCCGCGGACGGGCTCTCGCACAGACAGTAAATCCACCTCGACCACGGCCGCGCGCTTTCCGATGATAGGCAGATGGACACGATCGAAGAGTACAAAATTATTGAAAGCCAAGACCTCGGTTCGCTCGCCGAAAAAGTGAATGCCGCGCTGAAGGAAGGTTGGCAACCACATGGCGGACCAGACAATCGCCAAGCTTCGCCGCGCGGCCGTACGCGCTTTCCGCCGATAAAGCTCGAAGAAGGGCTCATTTGGGGACATTTCTGCGGCAATCCTTGCGCGGTCGAACTTCGTAAACGTGTCGTAAGCTTATCATTGGAATCGCGCGTCACTCGCCTTGGTTCCAGGCATCATTTATGGAATGCAAGGCGCAACACGCACACGAACAACACATTCAAACTACCAAAATCCCGGGTAGTGGGTCAGTTTGAAATCTAGCGTATAACCCACGCGATCACCAAGCCGACCAGACCTATGACAAATACGATACTGCCTAGTTGGGGAGAAACGCCAGACATCCAGAGGGCAATTCCTATAGCTATGAAGACGAATCCCCACCGGTGGATGCTCTTCATAGTCCCAAGATTATCATGGCAAGTCGATTACTTCATCCAAACTCCACACGTGATCGGTGATGCCAGCTTCCATTGCCGAAGTTACGCGCAACGTCCGATGAATCCGACAGAAGTTGTAGTGCATGAAATAGAGCGCCAGCGCGTGCTCGTGATTTTCCAGCTTTTTTGAAAATCCATTTGTTAGGCGAGTGAAGCGGCGCCCGCCATCTTTCGCTTCAGTTCTGCCAGGGCGTTATCTACTCCGACCTGAGCGAGAATGACGCTGCGCCGGGTGGCGCGCCCTAGGCTGCTTGATTCCCATTGCTTGCTGGAAAACAGCAAAGGTTGTTTCCGCGAAATCGCGCTTTTCCCTATTCTGCTGTTTTTTCGATTTGGGCATGTCGAATCCTGCCACAGATCAACGCTCCGCGAAATCCTCAAGTTCAAACTGACCCGCTACCAAATACCGTGAGAGAATCAGGATCGCGTCATTCGCGTCAAAATAATTCCGGTCACGATACCACCGACGCAACCGAGGCTCAGCCACAACGGCAGGTGATGCAATGCGACACCCAGTGCTGCTCCGACGCCTGCGCCGATCGCGACCGATAGGCCAAGTTTGTTCTTCCGATCAGCCATGGTTTTTGTGTCCACGCGTCGACAATATCCAGTCCCGCGATTGAACAGTCAGCTTTGCCAGCTATTCACCACTGCCCGCAAGGCGCAATTGCGCGAGTGAGGCGTATGAGCCGCCACTCAGGTTCGGGATGATGGTAAGTTCCAAGGCAGCCACGTCTTCCAACTCGACTCGGTATTCCTCGAGCTCCTCTGTGGCGCCCGATGGGCTGAAGTGATACTGCTGGCGCACGACATCGCGCGATGAGCCGTCTGCCGTTGGCGACCAGCGCAGGACGAACTCCTGCGTGCGCGCCTCCTTCTCCTCTCGAAACAGCAGGCGGATGCGCCTGAGCCTCTGCGGCGCTTCGAAGAGGAGGCGGATCGTCTGTTCTCCTGGGCTTTGCGCGCGCCACCCTGTTGCGCCAATAGGCAACAGCGCCGATTCAATCGGATGCGCCGCGTCTTCCGATGTGACTTCGACTCGGGCTAGTGCTTCCAAGTCGAGCCAGCCGGTATTCGCTGACGGGCTTTCTCGCTGCGGCTGCGAACTGATTCGTTTTCGCATTGGTTTTTATCCTTTAGATCGTCAGAGCCGACTCCAACGTTCTCTATAGCTGCTTCCTGGGCAAGTCTGTTTATGCGCTGGAGCCAAAGCGGTTGTGTCGTCGCTGATGCCCGACGCAGAAATGAGCGAAGACATCAACGTGAGGATTGCAGGGCAGGTAACGTCGCCGGGTCTGGTGGTTTACCATTTGCAGCGTGTTATGCCGGATCGCATAGCCTTGCTCGAAAAAATCCTCAAACCGCAGAAAACGACCGTGGAAAATGCGTGAGGCTTTGGAATACTTCGCAGTCGCGGCGAAGTGTCCACGCGTTCGCCTTCCACCGGGCTGCTCCTCAACATGCGCAAGATTAGGGTCGACTCTGACAATAAGCGGTTAGCGCTATGCACCAACACGGCTTTAACTCAATCCAGAAAGGTAAAATAAATGAATACATTGAATAAAGTAATAACATGGAATCCGCTGAGAGAGATGGAGGAAGCGCAAAATCGCTTCAATCGATTCTTCTCGGTCGGGTTTCCGAACAGAATGGGCAGTGGCGAGATCCCCAGCCTGGCGGTCGCAGATTGGTCACCGGAGGTTGATATCAGCGAGGATGATCACGGGTATCTCCTGAAAGCTGACCTGCCTGAAATGAAGAAGGATGACGTCAGGGTAACAGTTGAAGACGGCATTCTTAGCGTTTCCGGAGAACGCAAAAGCGAGAAGGAAGATCTCAAAAAGAAATTCCATCGCATCGAGCGATGCTATGGCACTTTCCGACGCAGCTTCACGCTGCCTGAAGATGCCGATAGCACGAAAGTCACGGCGGAGTTCTGCGATGGAGTGCTGAAAGTGCACCTCCCGACAACACCGGTAGCAAAATCAAAAGCTATCCAAGTTAAAGTGGTGTAATGCTCTAACACTGACGGCGAGCGTGCGGAACAGTCCGCGCGTTTGCCCCAGTGTAAGGCGGCTAACTTAGTCGCCTCTATTGTTTTTAAACCAACGTGGCGGCGATTTCCGCAGTAAATATCAACACACCAAACAAGACAGTTATGAAGCCAGCTGATCTTTGTCCCGCTAAGCCGGCAAGAGGCCGGATTACTCTGCGGAGCTCTGCAAAATATCTCGAGCAACTCCGCGTCAGGCTTGATCGGACTGACACCTCGGAACCGATACCTTCTAAGTCGCGCGTCGCAGCTTCGGAAGCGATTCGCGAAATTGCGTGGGAGAACGGCCGACGATTCGCTTAAACGCGCGATTGAAGTTGGTCATGGATTGAAATCCGCAGGCAAAGGCAGCTTCGCTAATTCGCGAGTTGGGATTCAGTAAGAGCGTCTTCGATTTCTCGACTCGGACTCTTGAGAGGTAATCGATGAAATTCATGCCGGTCGCTTTCTTGAACATCTTGCAAAAGTAATGCCTGCTGATGTTAGCCGCCTGGGCTACGCGCCCGAGCGATAGCGGCTCCGCCTGATGCGTTTCGATGAATTGCCGCGTTCGCGCCATGCTTGCGGACTCTTCCTTCTCACGCCGTACAACCAGTTGATTCGACAAGATCGAAAGGTGTTGCGCAAAAATGCTTAGCAGCCGCAACATCGCGCGATAACGGTCGGGCGATAAAACGCACGTCCGAAAATAAGCCCGCTCGAGCTGTTTCCAATCCGTCTTGTAGCCCCATGCGCGGAGCTGCCGGGTAATGGTCGCGAAATGTTCCTTTGTCGGGTTCTTGAGCATCACTTCGCCCGTCTCGAGAAAACCGAGAATGTGGTCACCTACATACACTGGCACTGCACTTTCGGAGAGTCCCGCAAACCAGGTAACGGTGCGCTTTGTCGAGTTCGGTTCTCGAGATGCGTCGGTTTGGGCCCTTAAGCATGCGGCGCGAGCCTTGTTGAAACGAGCCAGAATTGACGGGAGTGAATCGCGATCCTCTTTTCCATGGTGTGCAGGCGACCATGAATCGTGTCCTCGAATATTAAGCGGTAAACCCGTGGCTTCGCTGAAAGCCCGTTCGTAATCTTTGAAAATCTGAGAGCGCGACAGATGTCGCATCACTTCCCGATCAGAGGATCGGGCTGCGCTTCGTTTGTTCGTTTCACCTTGCGAAGCGGTACGTCTAACCCCGCTTGCGTGTCGCATCGCCGCGCGCA